>Ga0075421_100003055_pt1 | contig 20008 bp, 18 predicted proteins | sample SoiMetdeltSBSDD5_FD_75292 | JGI IMG/M metagenome (GOLD analysis project Ga0075421, IMG submission 75292) | Bulk soil microbial communities from a Populus tree surrounding site in Tennessee, USA - Soil MetaG P. deltoides SBSDD5 | ecosystem: Environmental > Terrestrial > Soil > Tree plantation... | reverse complement strand
CCCGACGCCTTCCCGGACCTGATGGCGGCGGCGATCGAACGGCGCGACCTGAAGGCGTTCATCGAAAAGCTGTAGAGGGGGCGCCCACTGCCAACAGAGTGAGAAACATGGTTATGCACGCAGCTTGTTCAAGCGCTTGCGGGCGGAGCTCAAAGATTTGCCGCGCGCTTTCATAGGGCCGTCCCAGGGGTCCGATGGGGGCGGAGACTTGAGCGTATAGGTGTGGGCGTTGAGCTTGCTGTCGTCGAGCTGCGACCAGTCCAGCGGGGCGGCGACAGGCGCTCCAGGCAGGGCACGCGCGGCGAAGGGCGCGACGCCCGTCTGGGAGTACCCGTTGCGTGCCACATCCAGATAGAGACGTCCATGCCGCGACGCTTTCCGCACCTCGGTCGTCAACGACGTAGGGTGTTGCGCCGCAAGCACTTCCGCCACCTCGCGGGCGAAGGCCCGCACCTCGTCGAAGTCGGCGCGGCGGTCGAGCTTGACGGTGACGTGCACGCCACGCGAGCCGGTCGTCATGGGCAGGGACGGCAGCTCCAGCTCGTCGAGCAGCTCTTTGAGCTGGTGCGCGGCGCGGCGGACCGCGGCGAAGTCCTCCTTGTCGGGGTCGAGGTCGAAGATGAGGCGGTCGGGGTGGCGCAGCTTGTCGGCGCGGGAAAGCCAGATGTGCGGGGTGATGCATGCCTGGTTCGCCAGGTAGGCCAGGGTTTGGGCATCGTCGCACAGCACGTGGGTCACCGTGCCACCCTCTTTGGGTACCCGAATCCGCTTGATCCAATCGGGAAAGTAGTCCGGGATGTCCTTCTGCACCCACGCCTTGCCGCCGATGCCATCGGGGTATCGGAACATCACGATGGGACGATCCTTGAGATGTGCCAGCATGAGCGGCGCGATCCCAAGGTAGTAGTCGACGAGGTCCTGCTTGGTGATCCCGTCCTCGGGGAAGAGCGCTTTGCCTGGCCGGGTCACCTCGACCCGTCGCTTCATTGTCTTCATTTGACCGTCTTCATTTGCGGGCCACCTGCTCAAGGGTGCGTCCGGTGCGTACGGATTCGTCCGAGACCTGGGTCCCGGCGTGCTCGTCGGACTCCTTGACCAGCAACCACATGTCGCGCCCGCCTTCCTTGCGGAAGCGGTTGAGGGCGAAGCCGCCGCGCAGCTTCTTGCCCTCAAGGAAAAACGATGCGTGCCCGCGCCGTAAGCCTTCGGAAAGCGAGATTTCCTCGCCGTTCCTGTCGTGCGACATATTTCGATACGTACCCGTGTCCCAGACAATCACCGTGCCCGCTCCGTATTCACCCTCGGCTATGGTCCCCTCGAAGGATTTGTACTCCATCGGATGGTCCTCGGTGGGGACCGCCAGGCGCTTCTCTTTCGGGTCGGTCGATGGCCCCTTGGGGATCGCCCACGATTTGAGCACCCCCTCGTCCTCGAGCCGGAAGTCGTGGTGCAGCGAGCTGGCGTCGTGCAGCTGGACGACAAAGATGGGCTTGCGCGAGCGCCGCTTGACCCGCGGGCTTGGCTTCCCGGCGGCCGCCCCCGCCGGCTCGCCGGTCTTGCCGAAGTCCCGCTTCTCGCGATAAGTGCTCAACCTATCGTTCATGAGCAGGGTTTTTGGTGTGTGGCCGCGCGCCGAGCTGCTGCCACTCGGTCTCGTCGACGTGCACGCCGAAGTGCTTCGCAGCCTTCAGGATGTTCGCGAACGCCAGGTCGCGCTCCCCGTCCGTCACATCCTGGACCTGGTCGAACCTGGCCAGGGCGTTACGCACATGGTCGTCATCCGTGAGCGGTTCCTTCCGTTTGTCCGCGAATGCGAAGAGATAGTCGGGCAGCTTCTTGCGGGCGGTCAGCTCGCCATGTATCGGTTTCTCCGGAGGTTTCCACGTTGTCTTCATGCATCAGGGGTACCCAGTGAGCCCCGCTATCATTCCGGCGAGTCAGCCATCGCACCGGTCCCCGAGCCGGCCAACAAGATCCCCAAGGCGAAGGGCAGTAGCCCTCGTCGCCTCCCCGCCTGCCAAGCCGTACACCATAGAAGACTGTCGCCACCGGTCCCGTGCCGGAGCCGGTGCTGGCCGGAGCGCGAGCGACCTATGTGGACGCTCTGCCCGGCGTCGACCTCGTCGTGGAGGCCCGCCCGAGCGGTTACGAGCAGTTCTTCGTGGTCAAGAACCGTGCCGCCGCGGCCCGCCTCGCCAAGCTGGACCTCCCGATGCGCACCGGCAGGGGTTCCTTTGCCACTAGCGAGGATGGATCCGGCGTGTGGCAGGACGCCACCGGCGCGGTCGTGGCTCGGATGCCGGCGGCGCAGATGTGGGACGCCTCCGGGCTTGACCGCGGCGGCGAGCACCGGCGCCGGTCCCCGTTGGGTATCCGCAGGCAGAAAGCCGGCGGCCCGGCCGAGGTCGAGGTGTCAGCGGATCAGGCTTGGCTCAACGATCCGCAGACCCTGTATCCGGTCACGGTCGATCCGGGCATCGTGGCGGACCGGCCCGCGGGGTTCGACGAGTTCGTGCAAAACACGATCAGCGTGTCGGACAACCAATCGGTGAACCAGCTGAAGCTCGGCTACTCCGACGATGCCAGCTGCATGACGGCGAACGCCACGCAGAAGTGCCGTGCCCGTTCCTATCTTCGCTTCGACGGCCTGACCCCGTATGCCCGCACCAAGCTGTTCTCGGCACGGCTGTACCTGTGGGAGTTTCATTCCTGGTCGTGCAACGCGTACGGCTGGCGTGCGACCCGCACCGCCTACGTGACCGGATCGGTGCAGTGGGGCAGCGAGCCCGAGTGGTATGAGTTCGGTCCGGTGTCGGGCGAGACCAAGGGATACAGCAGCAGCTGCAACGATGGGTGGGTCTCCACCGACGTCGCCGCGGTCGTCGATGACAGCCTGGCCAACGGGTGGGATTCGGCGAGCATGGTGATCCATGCGGACGGCGACAGCAGCCGGACGGGGTGGACGGCGATCAGCCACGACAGCTGGAAGAAGTTCGACTCCAACGAGGGCGCGAACAAGCCGAAGATCATCTTGGAGTATGACCACATCCCCACCGCCACCAACCCGACGGTGGACTTCGACGGCTCCTGCGGCGAGGGCGCCGCGTTCCGCAAGTATCTGACCACCACCAGCCCTGTCTTCCGGGCGCAGGTCAACGACGCCGACGTCGCGCCGCTGCCCTCGTTCAACGTGCGTTTCGAGGTGAAGGCGGTGCCGGTGGGTGGTGGGATCGTCCTAACCGGACTGTCCGGCCCCGGCGCGCCCGGCTCGGTGCTGGCGGCGACCCTGAGCGCTCCCATGGACCCCAGCAAGATCTATCGCTGGCAGATCCGGCCGATGGACCTCTACGGGGACGGCTCGGTGATGGAGTACGGGCCGTGGAGCGCGGAGTGCGAGATCGGCTATGACTCCGCCACCATCGTCCACCCACCGATCGTGGAAGGCATCCCGACGGTGCTGCAGGACGACGACGGCGACGGCATTCCGGAAACCGCCTACCGGGTGCTCGATTACGGCAAGCCTGCGGAGCTGACCTTCCGCGCCAGTCCGGTCGATGCCGGAAAGATTGTGGGGTACCGGTACGGGTTCAGCCAGGAGACGGTCGCCGCGGTCAACGCACCGACGGTTCCCGCCGCCGCGGATGGGACGGCCACCGCGACGGTGATCAACTGGGAGGTGGACGGTTTCGGCGTCCCGACCAGCCAGGTGCAGCTGCATGTGCGAGCGATCAGCATCACGGGCGCGCACTTCTCCCACTTCAAGGATGAGGAGATCTACCAGCAGCTGACCGAGGCGCCTCCGGTCAGCCACGTGCCGGGTGACTTCCACGGTGACGGGCTGGCGGACCTCACCGGATACCGGGAACTGAGCGCCAACGAGGGCGTGATCTACAGCCACACCGCGAAACTCGGCGGGGCGATCTCCGCGCCGGCCCAACTGATCCGCTTGCCCTACGGCGGCCAGGCCTCGCGGGTCGTGCAGGGCGACTTCAACGGCGACGGCAGGACCGATTTCGCCTCGCTGGTCAGCGACGGCGCCAACGACGTTGTCATCAAGTTCCTGCCCTCCGACGGCAACGGGCTCAGGGAGACCGAAGTCTGGAGCTCGAAACTGCAAGCCCCCGGAAGCTGGCCACTGTCTACTTTGAAGCCGTTGGCCGGCGACGCCAACGCCGACGGTCGCGACGATCTGATTGTCGCCCAGGGCAACGGCACCACCAGCTGGATGCTCAAGGTGTTCCTGGCGAATCCACCCGGCTCTGCGAGCCCGTTTGCCGATCCTGCCAACTGGTTGGCCGCGCCGGCGATGTCCGATCTGAACAGCGTCAAGCTGGTGGCCGGTCGCTTCGACAGTACCCCCGGCGTTGACATCGCCGAGTTCTACGACCATGGCAACTGTCGCACCGTGCTCTACCTGCATGAACGCGTGAGCGACAGCGCGCTGTTCGCCGCCGGGCATCCGGTGTGGGATTCCAACAGCACCGGTGCGTTCTGCTGGAGGCTGGCCCAGTTCACGGCGGGCGATTACGCCGGGCCTGCCGGTCTCACCGGGATCGCCGCCTCCTACGATCTTGGCGACTGCAAGCTGGCCGCTTACGCCTTCACGCCTGGAACGCCATGGCTGGCCGCCGTGGAGCAGTGGGACACCGCGAGCATCGCCCGGCGCTGGTGTGCCAGCCGGTCCGAGCTTGCCCTGCGCGACGTCACCGGCGACGGCAAGGCCGACCTCCTGCTGACCTATAAGTGTTGCAGCGCCTACGTGCAGCAGGTCTGGCTCATGCCCTCCACCGGAGTCATCGGGCCCGACATCTTCGGCGATCCGGTGCAGAAGTGGCAGGGCGTCATCGCTCCGCTAGGCGTGACGAATGTCAGCTCCGGCAACGGCCTGCCCGACCTAGGTGCCTACGGTCCGAGCGGCTACAGCCTTTACATCACACGCAACGCCAGCACTCCGGGCAATCCAGCGATGGGCGGCGGGGGCTCTACACCTCGGGCTGGTCCACTGTGGACAAGATCATGGCGGTTGACTTCGACGGCGACGGCAGGGAGGACATCCTTGGCCGCAGCGGTGACGACCTTCTCATCTGGCGTAACACCAGCAGCGGTACCGGCTGGTCGATCGCCAGTTACCAGCTGTTGAGCCACGGCAATATCACCGTCAGCTCGTACCTGATGGGCGACTTCGACGGCGACGGCAAGCGCGACATCGGGGCCTTCAGCGCCGATCGCAACAGCCTTTACATCACACGCAATGCCAGCACGCCAGGAAATCCGCAGACAGGCGCGGGCGGGCTCCACTCCTCGGGCTGGTCGACCGTTGACAAGACGATGACACTGGACTGGGACGGCGACGGCAAGGACGACATCCTTGGACGCAACGGTGATCACCTTTTCCTCTGGCGTAGCACAAGCACCGGCGCCGCCTTTTCGTTCGCCGGCTATCAGGTGCTCAGCGCGGGCAACGCCACCGTCAGCTCCTACCTGATGGGCGACTTCGACGGGAACGGCAAGCCCGACGTCGGAGCCTTCAGCTGGGATCGCGACAGCTTCTACATCACCCGCAACACCAGCACTCCAGGCAACCCGTCCTTGGGCGCGGGCGGGCTCCACTCGTCGGGCTGGGCAAGCAGAGATCATGTCATGACCACGGATTGGGATGGCGACGGCAAGGACGACATCCTTTGCCGCAGTGGCGATCTGTTCTATGTTTTCCGCAGCACGAGCACCGGCGCAACATTTTCGTTCGCCAACCCGGTGCCGCCCAATTCGGGCAACGCGACGGTAACCTCCTATCTGCTGATAGCGGCGTCCAGGTAGGAGGCGCCTCGAGTGGAAACAGCGAGGATTTGGAAGTGCCGATCAGGGCTTCTATGAGGCCGCGGCAAGGGCGGGTTTCGCCGGGTCGTCCAGTCGCCGCGTGACGAGCCGCCAGCCGATGGCGTAGCTGATCGTCGTGGCGGCGCAGCAGGCGATCAGCACCTTGGGCGAGATCGAGTCGATGAACAGGCCGACGATGAGCTGCGAGACGGTCACGGCGAGCATGGCGACCATGACGTCGGTGGCATTGACCCGGCCGCGCAGCTCGTCGGGCACCCGCAGCTGGATGGCAAAGCTTGACATGACCCAGTTTCCGCCCCCGGCGACGTGGGCGAAGAAGATGAGCACCAGCACGAGCGGGAACCAGGGGGTAACGGCGACGCCGAGATAGAACAGGCCGTATGTGCCCATCGACAGGGCGAGGCCGGGCAGCAGCCAGCCGGTCTTGTTGAGCACGCGCCGGAACAGGATCGGCCCGACGAGCGCACCGAGACCGCGGGCCGCGAACATCAGGCCGAGCCCGCGGGATCCGACGTGGAAGAAGGACGCTGCCAGGATGGGAAAGGTCGTCAGCACGCCGTTGCCCAACCCGACGGCCGATTTCACGGTCACCAGGGCCAGCAGCGAGGGCTCGCCCCGCAGGTACCCCAAAGCCTCCCGGATCGCGGCAAAGGCCGGCCGCTCGGCGCGGGGCCCCTCCTCCTGCATGGGCCGATGAATGCGCCACGTCATCAGGGCCGCGATGACGAGGCCGCCGCCGACGATGCCGAAGCAGTGATACGGCGTGAGCAGGCCGCTGACGACACCGCCGAGCGACGAGCCGAGGATGGCCATCGTGCCCCACGTCGTCCCGGACACCGCCATGGCGCTGGGCAGGTCCTTGCGGTCGACCAGGTTGGGAATGGCGGAGCTGGCGGCAGGGGAGTAGAACGCCTTGGACACGGCCATGAGCGCGATCGCGACGAGCGCCACCGGCCCGGCGACGGAGCCGCGCACCGCGAAGAGGGTCGCGACCGCGGCGAGTGCCCCGAGGTTCGCTGTGACCATGATGTTTTTGCGGTCGAAGCGGTCGGCGATCGTGCCGGCGTAGGGCAGGAGAAGGGCGACGACGCCGGTCTCGACACCCAGGGCGAGGCCGCCCCAGATGCCCTTACCGGTCAGCTCGTTGAGCAGCACGAGCAGCGGCACCATGACGAACCAGTCGGCGCCGAAGACGATCAGCTCGGCCAGGAACAAACGGCGGAAATCCGCATTCCGGGTAAGGACCGAAAGCACACAAGCACGCTACCCTTATTTCCTGATGAGCGGCATCGGGTACCCACAAGATCAGTCGAGCTGATAGAAACGTCCGGTGAAAACACTCGTCGCCGTCATTGCAGCCGCCGTTGTCTTGTTCTTCGGCTACCTCGGCATGGCGATGACGATGCCGATCAACGCCGATGGGGCGAGCAATGCGCTTCAGGCCTGGGAGATGCTGCACGGCAACGTGTTGCTCAAGGGGTGGACCGTCACCGACGTGCCGTTCTACTCCACCGAGCTGCCGCAGTACGCGCTCATTGAGCTGTTCTACGGCCTGCACGAGCATGTTTTCCGGATCGCGGCGGCGATGACCTATACCCTGCTGGTGATTCTCGTCGCATATCTGGCGCGGGGCCGGGACAACAACCGTTTCGGTATGTGGCTGGCAGTCGCGATCATGCTGCTGCCCATGCCTGGCGTGGGGTATCTGGTCGCCTTCGGCGGCCCCAATCATCTCGGCACCGCCGTCGCGCTGCTCGTGACCTGGCTCGCCCTCGACCGCATGCCTGCTCGACCACGAGTCCTACCGCTGGTCATCGGGCTGCTTCTCGTCTGGGGACAGGTCGGCGACCCGCTCGTCATGTACATCGGCGCCGCCCCGCTGGCGCTGGTGAGCGCCTACCGCTGGTGGCGAAACCGGGAAACCCTCGACGCCGCGCTCTTCGCCGCGTCAATCGCCTCCGTCCCGGTCGCCAAAGGGATCATGAAGCTCCTCACGCTCGCTGGCGGGTTCGAGGCGCACTCGCCGCCGGCCAGCTTCGCCAACCCGGCGAAGTGGCTCGACCACCTCCGGCTGCTGGGCGAGGTGACGCTGGTGAACTTCGGCGCCTACCTGCCCGACATGGCCACGCCCGTCGACACCGGCGTGGCCGTCATCCGCCTCGGCGGCCTTGCCCTGGCCGTGGCCGCCGTCGTGCTGGCGCTCAAGGCAAGCGGGGATCGGGTAAATCAGATCCTGGCGGTGGCGATCTGCGTCAACTGCGCCGCCTTCATAGCTTCCACGCTCCCCACCGACCTGCTCTCCGCCCGCCAGGTCAGCGTGGTGCTGCCGATGGCGGCCGCCCTCGCCGGGCGGGTCCTAAAACCCCGCCTGCGACCCGTCCTCGCCGCGATCCTGGTCCTTTTCGTAGGAGTTTTCGCGTGGCACGCCCTGCAACCACCGCGCCCCGAACCCAAGCGCGAGATCACGGCGTGGCTGGAGGGCAGGGGCCTGACGCACGGCCTGGGCAGCTACTGGAACGCCAACGACCTGACGCTCATCGCCCAGAACAGGGTGAAGGTCGCCCCGATCATCGGCGCCGACATGATCAAAGCGTACCGTTGGGAGTCCAAAGTGGACTGGTACGACCCCGCCAGGCACGACGCCCGCTTCGTCGTCATCGACACCAAGCGGCCAGCCTTCGGGACCGTCGAGATGGCGCACCGCCAGTTCGGCACTCCCATCGAAACCAAGAGCTTCGGCCAGTTCGCCATCCTCGTCTATGACAAGAACCTGCTGATCGGCCTGCCCGCCGAGTGCGGCGGATGGCTCGCGCCCACCATGCTCGACTGCGACAAAACCTAAGCCCGAGACCAGGCCCGAGAGCTAGGCCCGAGAGCTAGGCCCGAGAGCTAGGCCCGCGAGCTAGGCCAGGTGAAGGGCCTTCGCCGCCGCGAGCGGATCCAAGTTGATCGTTATTGGCGCGGGCGCCGTCGAGATGGCCCACTCCGGGTCCTTGAGGCCGTGCCCGGTGACCGTGCAGACGACCCGGGAGCCGCGCGGCAGCTTGCCGTTGGCGCTGGTCTGCAGCAGGCCGGCGACGCTGGCCGCCGAGCCCAGCTCGACGAACACGCCGACCTCGCGCGCCAGAAGCCTGTAGGCGGAAAGGATTTCGCGATCGGTGACGGCGTCGATCAGGCCGCCGGACTCGTCGCGGGCGTCCACCGCCTTGGTCCAGGAGGCGGGGTTGCCGATGCGGATGGCGGTGGCGATGGTGGAGGGCTGTTCGACCACCCTGCCGTTGACGATGGGAGCCGCGCCTGAAGCTTGAAAGCCGAACATCTTCGGGGATTTGCCCTCTTCCCGGTACCCCATCCAATATGCCGAGATGTTGCCGGCGTTGCCGACGGGCAGGCAGTGCACGTCCGGCGCATCCCCAAGCGCCGCAACGATCTCAAACGATGCTGTCTTCTGCCCGTGCAACCGGTTGACGTTTACCGAGTTCACCAGCGCGACCGGGTATTCCTGCGACAGCTTCCCGGCGAGGTTCAGGCAGTCGTCGAAGTTTCCGCTGACCTGCAACAGCTTCGCCCCGTGCACGAGCGCCTGCGCCAGCTTGCCGAGCGCGATTTTCCCTTGCGGCACAAGGACGGCGCACGTGATCCCGGCGCGTGCCGCGTAGGCCGCCGCGCTGGCAGACGTGTTGCCGGTCGAGGCGCAGATGATCGCCTTGGCGCCTTCCTCGATCGCCTTCGACACGGCGACGGTCATCCCGCGATCCTTGAAAGAGCCGGTGGGGTTGGCGCCCTCGACCTTGAGCCACACCTCGCAGCCGGTGCGCTCGGACAGCGCGGGCGCGGGCAGGAGCGGCGTGTTGCCCTCGTGCAGGGTGATCACCGGGGTGGAGTCGTTGACCGGCAACCTGTCCCTGTACTCCTCAATCAAACCGCGCCACATTTTCCTAGTCCCCTTCGACTCGAAGGACGCTCGCGATCGACCGCACAAAATCGAGGGTACGCAATTCGGCGACGGTAGCCGAGAGATCCTTGTCGGCCGCGGCGTGGGTGACGATGACGAGAATGGCGTCGTCACCGCGCCCGGACTGGTTGACTGTCGCGATGGAAACCCCATGCCGGGCAAAGACTCCGGCGACCGCGGCGAGCACACCAGCCTTATCCGCGACATCCAGGCTTATGTGGTACCGGGTGAGCACTTCACCCATCGGAAGGACAGGCAGATCGGCGTAGGCCGACTCGCTGGCGGCCCGCACATTGCGCAACCTGTTGCGCCCCACCGCGACCAGATCACCGAGCACGGCGCTGGCCGTGGGCGCGCCTCCCGCACCCCGCCCGTAGAACATGAGCTGCCCCGCCGCCTCGGCCTCCACGAACACCGCGTTGAAGGCGTCGCCGACGCCCGCGAGCGGGTGTGTCCGCGGGATCATCGCCGGGTGCACCCGCACCGAAACACCCTCGCTCGTCCTCGTCGCGATGCACAGCAGCTTGATGACGCACCCCATCGCCCGCGCGCTCGCCACATCCGCCGCCGTCACCTCCGTGATGCCTTCACGATAGACATCGGCGGCCGTCACGCGCGTGTGGAAGGCAAGGGACGCAAGGATCGCCGCCTTCGCCGCCGCGTCGAACCCCTCCACATCGGCGGTCGGGTCCGGCTCGGCGTAACCCAGCGCCGTCGCCTCATCAAGCGCGTCGCTGTACCCGGCCCCCGTCGCGTCCATCGCCGACAGGATGAAGTTGGTGGTTCCGTTCACGATTCCGGTCACCTGCGTGATCCTGTCCCCGTGCAGCGACTCGCGCAGGGGCCGCAGCAGCGGGATGGCCCCGGCCACGGCGGCCTCGTAGTACAGGTCGGCGCCGCCGTCGACGGCCGCCTCGTGCAGGGCTGCGCCGTCCTCGGCGAGCAGCGCCTTGTTCCCCGTGATCACGCTCTTGCCCGAGAGGAGCGCCTCGACGAGCCAGGTGCGCGCCGGATCGATGCCGCCGACCACCTCGATGACCACATCGACATCGTCCCGTTTCACCAGACTCATCGCGTCGGTGGTGAACAGGTCGCGCGGGATGTTGCCACGGTCGCGGTTGGCCCGCCGCACCGCGATCCCCACCAGCTCGACCGGGGCGCCGATGCGCGCCTTCAGATCGTCGGCCTGCTCGCCCAGCAGCCGGACCACTTCGGAACCGACCGTGCCGCACCCGAGCAGCGCCACCTTGATTGTCATGTCCGCCTCCCCGAAAGCGGCGACTCGAAGATCGGGATGTCATTCCCCAGACCCGCCAACCGACTCGCCACCTTCACCCCACATCCAGCGCCAGGAGATCCTCTTCGGTCTCCCGCCGCACGATCACCCGCGCCTGCCCGTCGCGCACCGCGACCACCGGCGGCCTCGGCACATGGTTGTAGTTGCTGGCCATGCTCCGGCAGTAGGCGCCGGTGCCGGGCACGGCGATAAGATCTCCTGGTCTGATGTCCGCGGGCAGGAATTCATCCTTCACCACCACGTCCCCGGACTCACAATGTTTTCCCACTACCCGGGCGAGCATAGGCTCGGCGTCGGAGTGGCGGCCGGCGAGCGTGGCCGAGTATGACGCGTCATAAAGCGCGGTCCGGATGTTGTCACTCATCCCGCCATCGACGCTGATATATGTGCGGATCCCGTCCAGGGGTTTGACCGTGCCGACCTCATAGAGGGTGAAGGTGGACGGCCCGACGATCGCCCGCCCCGGCTCGACGCTCAGCCGCGGCCTGCCGATCTGCAGCACCGCGCACTCGTCATCGACAATCTTAAAGATGTGCTCGGCGAGGTCGATCGGCGGGGACGGGTCGTCCTGGCTCGTGTAGGCGATGCCGAAGCCGCCTCCGAGGTCAAGCTCGGGCAGCTCCACGCCCAGCTCGTCGCGGATGCGCTTGTGCAGGCCGAGCACGCGCCGCGCGCTCACCTCGAAGCCAGAGGTGTCGAAGATCTGCGATCCGATGTGCGAGTGCAGCCCGAGCAGTTCCAGCACGCCGTCGCGCAGGATCCGCTCGGCGGCGGCGAACGCCTGCCCGCCCGCGAGCGCGAAGCCGAACTTCTGATCCTCGTGCGCGGTGGCGATGAACTCGTGCGTGTGCGCCTCGACCCCCACCGTCACCCGGATCATGACCTTCGCCGGTTGTCCCAGCGACGTCAGCCGTTCGATCTCATCGAACGAGTCCACGATGATGCGCCCGACACCCGCGTCGACAGCTCTCTTCAGCTCGGGGAGCGATTTGTTGTTGCCGTGGAAGCCGATCCGCGCCGGGTTCATCCCGGCTTGCAACGCGGTCGTCAGCTCGCCACCGGTACACACATCAAGGCTTACATCCTCCTCGATGAGCATGCGCACGACTGCCTTGCACAGGAACGCTTTTCCGGCGTAGAACACTTCGGCGCCTTTGAAGGCGGCCTTGAAGCCCCTTGCCCTCGCCCGGAAATCCTCCTCGTCGAGAAGGTAAGCCGGCGTGCCGAACTCCGCCGCGAGCTCCTTGACGCTTCGCCCTCCGACCTCCAGCACCCCGTCGGGTCCTTTCCGGACGGTCCGCGGCCACAGCGTTTTCATAAGGGCATTGACATCAGGGGGTACCCGCAGCCACGCCGGACCGCGATACCCGAAGTCGCCATGGATCGCGCCGGCTTCGTGCGCCCTGCCACTCATGCTATGCCCTCCTGCGTCGGGCATGGCCTGCGGCCCAAGCATGAGCGAATCCCAATTTCATGATGCGTTCCCGCAGGCGTCCACGCATTTCGTTCTGCTACATCCGTTCGGGTGCGGAGACGCCCAACAGGCCAAGTCCATTGACCAGCACCGTCCTGGTGGCGTCATTGAGCCAGAGCCGCGCCACATGCAGGGGTGAGATCTCCTCATCGCCCAACGGCAGGATCCGGCAGTTCTCGTAGAACCGGTGGTAGTCACCGGCGAGGTCCTCAAGGTAGCGCGCGACCCGGTGGGGTTCGCGTAGCTCGGCCGCGCTGGCCACCACGGACGGGTAGTCCCCGAGTGTCTTGAGGAGCTCCAGCTCCTTGGGATGGTTCAGGAGCGACGGGTCGAAGTCGAAGGTCTCGCGGGTGAGGCCGACATCGGCGGCGTTACGGCCCACGCCCGCGGTCCGCGCGGCCACGTACTGCACGTAATAGACGGGGTTGTCCCTGCTCGCCCGGGTCCACAGATCGATGTCGATGTCGATCGGCGAGTCGCTGCTGTAGCGAGCGAGCGCGTAGCGGGAGGCGTCGACCCCGATCGCCTCGACCACATCCTCCAGCGTCACGACCGTGCCGGCCCGCTTGCTCATCCGCACCGGCTCGCCCTCGCGCACCAGGTTGACCAACTGGCCGATCAGGATCTCCAGGTTGGTGTCCGGGTCATCGCCAAAGGCCGCGACCAGAGCCTTGTACCGCCCCACGTAGCCGTGGTGGTCGGCGCCGAGCATGATGATCACCTTGTCGAAGCCGCGGTTGCGCTTGTCAAGGTAGTAGGCGCAGTCGGCGGCAAAGTAGGTGTACTCGCCGTTGGAGCGGACGATCACCCTGTCCTTGTCGTCGTCGAAGTCGGTGGTGCGCAGCCAGATCGCACCGTCGCGCTCGAACACGTGCCCCTGCTCGCGCAGCCTGCTCACGGCAAGTGCCAGCTCACCCTTGCTGTGCAGGTCCTTCTCGTTGAAGTACACGTCGAAATGCGTGCCGAACTCCGCGAGCGAGCTCTTGATCTGGCGGAACATCAGCTCCACGCCCTCGATCCGGAACGTCTCCTGATCGTCGGCATCCGGGTGCTTCGCCTTGATCTCGTTCGCGATCTCCACGATGTAGGCGCCGCCGTAACCGTCCTCCGGGATCGGCTCGCCGCGGGCGGCGGCCAGCAGCGAACGGGCAAACCGGTCGATCTGCGCGCCCGCGTCGTTGAAGTAGTACTCGTTGACCACCTCGGCGCCCTGCGCCCTGAGAAGGCGGGACAGCGCGTCGCCGACCGCCGCCCAGCGCACCGCGCCCAGATGGATCGGGCCGGTCGGGTTGGCGGAGACGAACTCAAGGTTGGCCTTCAGGCCTTTGAGGCCGCTGCCGTACCCATAAGAGGAATCCTGGATCACAATGACCCTGGCCAACTCCCCGGCGGCCGCCGCGTCGACCCGGATGTTGAGGAAGCCCGGACCCGCGATCTCCACAGTGGAGATACCCTTGCTGCCGCTCAGCTCGTCGGCGAGCCACCCGGCCAGATCGCGCGGGTTGACGCCGGCCTTGCGCGCCACTTGCAGCGCGATGTTGGTGGCGTAGTCGCCGTGCTCCGGGTTGCGGGGTCGCTCGACGGTCGCCACGCTCGGCAGCACCGAGAGATCGAGGTCACGTGCGGCGAAGACCGCACGTGCCGCGGACAGGACGGCATCGGCAAGATTTTCCGGAGTCACGCGGCAATGCTATCCGCCCGCGTTATTCTGGCCTTTGGGCCTGCCCTCGGGAAAGCTTTACGACAGCTTTTGGCGAAATTGGCGACTCGGAGATGTCGGCCCTTCGGGCCGCCACACAGCGAGAAGCCACCCTCGCCGGGTAGACTCTGCACCCGGCGCCCGGCCGGGCGCGCCCACTCCCTCCGATGTGACGGACAGACACGATGAGCATCAGCACGCCAAGCGAGCCGAAGAACCCCAGTGTGGTGAAGGTCAGCGGCAAGCCGGCCGCCAAGCCCGGTGCCAAGCCAGGCACCAAGACGGGCACGAAGGCGCCGGGCTCCCCCAAGGGCAAAGGTGGCGGCCCGCGCAAGCCGATCGCGCCGGTCAAGGTCGGCGGCGGCCGCAACTGGGGGCCGATCGCCCTTTTCGCCGCCGTCGGTGTGATCGCCGTCGGCATCATCGGGTTCGCCGCGTGGCCCTCGTTCAAGCCCGGCGGTTCGGCATACTCGTGGCAGACCCGCGCCAGCCAGATCGACGGCATCGTCAACTTCCGCGAGAACGGCACGCAGCTCCCCCAGGAGCACGACTGGGCGCCGCAGAAGTACGAGCAGAACCCGCCCGTCGGCGGCAAGCACAACCCGGTGTGGCAGCAGTGCATGGGCAACATCTACGACGCCCCGATCCCCAACGAGCACGCCGTCCACAGCCTCGAGCACGGCACGGTGTGGCTGGCGTACCGCAGCGACCTTCCGGCCAACGAGGTGGACAAGCTCAAGAACAAGATCAAGGGCAAGCAGTTCACCATGATGGCCCCGTTTGACGGCTTGGACGCCAAGGTCTCTTTGCAGGCCTGGGGGTACCAGCTGAAGGTCAACGACGTCAACGACTCGCGCATCGACGACTTCATCGGCGCCCTGGCCAAGAACGCTTCGCTTGAGCCGGAGGCCGGATGCTCCGGCGGCAACACCGCCACCGGCACCACCCCGCTCACCGAGCAGCAGGCCCAGCAGCGCCTCGGCGGGCAAGGCTGACAGCAACGGCCGTCATGAACAACACTCGCCGGTTCACACTGCTCAGTTGGGCCGGGCTCGGCAGCATGCTCGGGCTCGGCCTCATCCTGGGTCTTGTTCTGGGGCTCGTTGCCGGACTCTCGACCGGGCTGCTCGCCTACCGCGGCTCGACCCCCGGCGACGACTCGCCCGAGGCCGGATTCGCCCGCGACATGTCGGCGCACCATGCCCAGGCCGTGGCGATGGGCATGATCGCCCAGCAGCGCGCGACGACCGTCACCGTCCGGGTGATCGGCGGCGACATCGCCCTCACCCAGCAGGGCCAGATCGGCATGATGGGCCAGTGGCTGCGCGACTGGGGGCTCAACGTCAACAGCTCCAGCCCGCCCATGGCCTGGATGCCCGACGGCAAGACCGCGCTCCAGGACGGGCTCATGCCCGGCATGGCCACCCCCGAGGAGATGGCCGCGCTTGACGCCGCACGCGGCCCCGACGTCGACCGCCTCTTCATCCAGATGATGATCAAACACCATCTCGGCGGCATCCACATGGTCGACGGCATCCTGAAGCAATCGAAAAACCCGGACGTGGTGTGGCTGGCCAACAGCATGAAGACCGGCCAGCAGAAGGAGATCCGGGACCTGCAGGCCGCTCAAAAGTAAATGCCCTCTCCGCTTGGAGGGGGCATTTACTACGGTTGTTGCCGGTCAGTCAGCGATCGTGTCCCTGCGGCGGCGGATCGCCAGGAGCGCCACCCCACCCGCGACCAGCGCGATACCGCCGATCACGACCGCACCCGTCGCGGTCCCCGTCCTCGGCAGGTGGCCACCCCCGCCACCCGGCGTCGACGATGTCACCGACGGCGACGGGTCCGGGGTCGGAGTCTGGCCCGGGTCGCTCGGCGGCGTCGACGGGTCGTCCGGCTTGCCCGCGCAGGCGTGGCTGACGTTGAACATGTCGCCCTTCGTCGCCGTGGCCGTGCCGCTCACCGTGCGGTAGCCCGCCGGTGTGAACAGGTACGCGTGCTTGTCCTCCCCGCCGGCGTCGTAGAACACGAAGTCCCCTGGAACCGCCGGCGTTCCCGTAAAGGTGACATCATCAGCCGGGTTGTCATCCTTGACCCCGTCGGTGTCGAACGTCACCGTGATACTGGTGAAGGCACCGCCCCCCGGCACCACAAAGTGCCAGGCGTCCTCGTCCTCTTCGCGGCCGGCGAATCGCTCATCATCGCACTTCTGCTCGAAGTACCCCGCGAGCTTGTCCTTGTGATCGGGATTCAGGCCTAGGTCGACGGCATATGCCGGCGTTCCAAGAGCCAGGCCGGTCGCGGTGGCGGCCGCCATCGTGGCAAGAATTCGCGCGACGCGCATAAACAGTCCTCCGGGGAAGGTCAACATTGAACGCCAAATCATGGCCCTGACGCACTGGCCTGGGGAATCCGCCGAACAGCCCGGGCGGGATACCCGCTAAGGCTTTCGGATAGGACCTGTTACTCTTTGTCGGTCCCTCTTTGAGCCCCCGTAGCTCAGGGGATAGAGCACCGCCCTCCGGAGGCGGGGGCGCAGGTTCGAATCCTGCCGGGGGCACTTTTTAGACTGTTTTGCGAGACTTTGTCCAATTCTGGTTTTCGGCCGAGCGCGCCGTGACCTGGGCAAGCATCAGCCATACTGCGACTAGCATCGATGCGCAGGTTCGGCTCATCCTGAGCCATACGGGAACGAGCGGCCAGGCAACTACACCTGAGCCTGAGTTGCTCTATCGCCGCGCCGGTGAGGACATAGGGTGTCTCGGTGAGCTTTGACCTCTACGTATGGCACGAGGAAGAACCGATCACCGCGGAAGAGGCTCGGACGAAGCTGGAGCGTTGGAGCGACGGCGTAGTAGCCGCGTTCGCCTCGCACTCCGCCGTGGGTCGCTTCTACGACGATCTCCTCGATCGCTTCCCACCGTTGGAGAGCTTTAGCGAGGACGACATCGACCGGCTCGGGGTATGGAGCATGACGCCCGACCGTTCCGAGACGATCGTCGTCGCCTCATGCGTTTGGTCACGAGCGGACGAGGTCGGTGCAGCCGTCCTAACCCTTGCCGCCGAGAACGGCCTGATCTGCTACGAACCGGGCTACCACATCGTCAATCCGAACGCGCCTGGCTATCGAGCGGCCTTTACATTGTCGTCGGAGAGCCTACCAACGATGCCCGACCCCGACGCACGCCGCCTTGAATGGATCATGGGTCGGTTGGGAACCGACAACCGCTACCTGATCCTCGAACGCGCTGATGGATGGTTCGTCCAAGTGGGCTACGGAGACATTGCCGGCGTACCCGCTGGCACCTACGCGCTGGAGTATCGGGAAGGCTCCGCCGACCAGCACTTCCGATGCCAGACCACCGAACGCGGGGCTGGCGTGCGACTTTTGCAGGAGTTCCTCGCGGGCGACGGAACCTGGAAGCGCCGCCACCAGTGGCGACCGCTCTGACGAATCCCTCTCACCATCGCATGGACCACCCCTGGCGCGATGCGCCTAAATGAGAACGGGCACGTATCAGGGGCGGCGTACCCGGCCCTATGTCTGGAATCATGCGGGCGTGTTCGAGCCAGGTTCACGCTCTCAGCAGATATCGACGTTCATGCTGCCCGATGATGTAAGGGCGTTCAGCGATGCGGTGGCGCCGTCGATCGCCGGTTTTGCCCAGTGGGAGACCCACGATCGCGACCGCGGCGTTGTTCTTCACGATTCGCTGCAAACGGCGATGCAGCACGATGCTGTGCAGGCGTTCCTTCGTCTGCTCGGCCGTGACGGCGGGACCGTCGGGCCACTCATCCAATACCTGCACACCCGTGTGTGGACCACCGACGGCGACGTGCTCGCCGCGACGGGAGGTCGGTATCGAGCGGAGGGCCGGCCCGAGGAGATGCAGCCTGGCCGCCTGGCGTTCAAATGGTTCCCCGACGAGGAGGCCGACTGCGTGCAGCGTGACTTCGTAGCACTCACCGGCGTGGGCTGGCAGGCGCTGAAGGCGGTCACCTCGCCGCATATCGACACCGCGGAAGGCAAGCCCGCTCGCAGATACCGCATCGGGCCTGCGGCGAAGGCGTGGGCGTTGGCCAACCCTGAACGGCTGGTCCGTGACTACGCGCTACCACTCAAGATCAGATACTCCCACCGCTGATCCCGCTGCTTGTGGATGTGGTTCACCGATCCTCGATCACGCCATCGGCGTGCCTCCGACGCCTTCTCGTAGTGCAGCACATGTCTGCGGCTGACCCGTCTCCGGCCGGATCTACGCTACGACCGTGGAGAGCCACTTCTATCGACGCCGCTGGAGCGAAACGCGCGGGGATGAGTTCGACGACTGGGGGAACTCCGTCTGGTACTTCGAGGTCGACGGCGAGGGTTGGCCGGTCCGGCAGGTCGAGGTGTACGACAACGGCCCAGCCCTGCGCTACGGGCCTGGGCATGCGGAAGATCAGTATGGCGGCCTCGGGTAGGCAAGCCTCGATGATCCAGAAGAGAACTGGAGCCAGTACGTCATCACACGTGAAACGTTCGAGCAGGTCTGGGACTCAGCCGTGGGTATCACCGTCTTCGGGGACCGGGCCGCCTTCGCTATAGAGATCGGCGAACCCGTGTCCGTCGGCCTCCGCGTCGTGGACATGTGGGCTGCGGGGGAACGGCTGACGGCGGACGACAACGTGGCCTACGTTCCGTCCCTCGGCCATTACCTGCAAGCAGCCGCTGCACAAGTCGACCAGCGGCAGATCCGACCCATCCCCTTCCCCGGACGCTCACCCGAGGAGATCTTCCGGCTACTGGAGGCAGACGAGACTGACCTCCGCGAGCGGTACTGGTTCCTGCGGTGGAGCGAGACTCTCGACAATGTGTCGAGCTACGCCTACCTCGACGACGACCTGGTGATCGTTTTTGCGCTCTGGCGAGCGCAATCCGTCCCGAAGGAGTTCGTCAAAGTTTTCGTCGCCAGGATCGCACCGGAGCAGTTCGTGGCTGTCCTGCGAGAAGCAGCCGCCCTGCTGGTCGCCCAGTAGTACCCAGCGTGTCGCCTGGTTGTCGGTGAGCGCCCGGATCGGTCTGCCACGGCTCCGGTTCTGCCGATGCGGCGTTAGGTTAGACATGACGGGACGAAAGACGCAAAAGGGTCAGGTTCGGCCAGCCCTCGCGTCAGGCCAAGATCCAGACGCCCCCGGTCCCTCAACGGGCCGCCGACCCAGCCCGGTCACATATCGCATCGAACTCGTGGCAGTCTCAGACAAAGAAGGGAAAGCCCTGTTCAAGAATCAACAAGCTGCCGTCTTGAACGCTCTCCGATGGGCAGCGGTTCAACCGGGCGGTGCCGATCGGCCGGCCGTCGCGTGCGACCACGAGGGTGTTCGGGTCGCGGTCGGCGGTCTCGGGTGGCTCCCAGCCGAATCCCAGGCGCAGGATCTCGCGTAGTGCCTGCTGGTCGGCGGGAGACGCGGCGCGCACGGTGATGGCGGGGTCGGCGGGTACCTCGGCCGGTTCGCCGAGCAACTGGAGGGCATGCTCGCTGTGCTCGAGGCTGCCGCCCCGCCGCAGCGCGAGCGACCGGCCCGAGACCGAGGTACGTGGCACGACCAGCAGAACCGGGTCGGCCAGGTCCCGGGCACGATCACCACGTCAACCGGCGACTCCCATGTTCGGCAGGACCCGCCCAGGGGTCGATCCTGGGCGGGCGGCTAGGTCCACCAGCCGGACCAGCTAGTCAATAGGCAGGTCAACGGCGATCGACAATC
>Ga0075421_100003054_pt1 | contig 20011 bp, 20 predicted proteins | sample SoiMetdeltSBSDD5_FD_75292 | JGI IMG/M metagenome (GOLD analysis project Ga0075421, IMG submission 75292) | Bulk soil microbial communities from a Populus tree surrounding site in Tennessee, USA - Soil MetaG P. deltoides SBSDD5 | ecosystem: Environmental > Terrestrial > Soil > Tree plantation... | reverse complement strand
AGCCTGAGATGCGCCTTGACCATCTCCTCGCGAGCGCTCTTGAGCTGGCGGCGCGCCTTGTTCACCGCAGAGATCGCATCGCGGAACTCCGAAGCCGGCATGCCGAGCCGCCGCATGAGGATGTTGAGCTCCTTCTGCGCGTACATCATGCGCTCGCCGTCCGAAGCGCTGCGCACCTCCTTGAGCCAGCAATTGTCGTGTTCGAGGCCCTCCCGCCGGCTCAGCATGAAACGCCGTGCCAGGCCGCATTCCTCCGCCACCTTGGCAAGCGCCCGCTCCGTCTGGTGGAAAAGCTTTTGCTCCTGCTCCGCGAGCCCGACGAGCTGTGCCGTGCGCTCCGGATGCAGGAAGAGCGCGCTCGTATCGGCCGAGAAGCGCTCGACGAGCTGCCTCAATGCCTCGCGGCTGGCCTTCCCGGCATCCTTGCCGCGCGCCACGGCTTGCATGCGCTTGTCCGTACGGACTGCGATCTCCCGGGCACGGCGCTTGAGCGATCTGACTTGCCCTGCGACCAAAGCCGCGAGCGCCGCCTGGCCCTCCGCCGCCGCTTCTGCCTCTTGAGGATCGACCAAAGCCTCCGCTGCCGGTGCCTTGGGCGCCATGCCGGCAACCGTAACCAGGTCGACGAGATCACCGATCGGACGATGCCCCTGAAGGAACTCCTCACCCCAGGCCGAAATCTGCTTGACCATGGCCGGAATCCGGCAGAGCGCCGTCAGTACCTCCTGCTGCGCTGCTTCGATTCGCTTGGCCAGCGCGATCTCCTGCTCGCGGGTCAGAAGGTCGCCCCCGCCCATCTGGCGGAAATAGGTGTCGACGAGATCGGGGGAGAAAACCCGCTCATCGGACCCGGCACTCGCCCGACTGACAGTCAAAACACCGCCGATCTCGGGCGCAAGCCGAGCAACCTCCTCGGCCTCTTCCTCCACTTCGGTCTCCTCGACGTCCTGCAGAACCTGGGAAGTAGGAGCGGGGCCCTGGACCCTGTCTTGCCCAAGACGGTCATCGCCGCTGCCCTTATCGAGGCCGGTTTTCATCAATAATTCCATGGAAGTGCATTCCTTTAGCCGCCATAGCCCAGCTGGCCATGGCGAAATCATCATCGAGCTCGTCCGTCATGCTCCCGATGGCCTGGCCTGGACCTTTCCGCTACGCCGTCGAACGAGATGGCCTCGGCTGCGCTGGCTGGCATTCGGTGTGTCGGAGGGACACGCTCCTTCGCGCGCAAAATGGTGTGCACTGCAATAAAAATCAAGGCTTTGTCGCACGTTCTTTGGGTATGTCTCCGATGCAGAAATGCAAATGACAGCCAAAAATCACTGTATTTTCAACCCTTGGTTAATCCAGGGTGGTGAGAGCGACTAGGAGACTGTGAGCGGCGCGGCCTTGGGGCTCTTCAGCACCCCCTCGATGGCGGTGAGGAGTCCCGTCTCGTCGTAGGGTTTTCTCAAGATGGTGTGCCGGGCGAGGTCGGCCTCGGGCATCCGGAAATAGCCCGTAGTAAGGAGAACGGGAATCTCGGGCTTTTCCTGTGCGAGCCGGCGGGCAAGTTCCAGTCCGTTCATGCCGCCGGGCATGACGATATCGCTGAACACCACATCGATCTTCGCGCTCTTGAGTATATCGAGCGCTGCGCCGGTCTCATACGCCAGCTCGACGTTGTAGCCGGCGTTGAGAAGGATGGACCTGGCCATATCGGCAACCAGCACTTCGTCCTCGACGATGAGCACGGTGACGCCATTGGCCTTGCCGGCCGTCGAGAGATTGGAACGAGAGCTTTGCGCCGCGGGAAGGTGGATCGTCACCGTCGTGCCTTTCCCCCAGGCGCTGTCGATATGAAGGTTGCCTCCGGACTGCTTGGCGAAACCGAAGGCCTGGCTCAGGCCGAGGCCGGTTCCGGTGCCGAGCGCCTTCGTCGTGAAAAAAGGTTCCGTCGCTCTGGCCAGGGTGTCTGGCGACATACCGATGCCCGTATCGGTGATGCTGATCGCCAAATAGTGCCTGGCGCCGCTTGCCTGATCGAGCGAAGTGAAATCGTTCCGCGCCTTGACACCGAGCACACCTCCGCTTTGCATGGCGTCGCGGGCATTGAGAGCGATGTTGATGAGTGCCAAGTCGAGCTCGTTCGGATCGATCTCAACCGGCCACAGGTCGTCCGGAATATCGATTTGCACTTCGATATTGCCCCGCAACGTCTGCAATATCCCATCGCAGAAAGCACGAAGCGCTTGCGACAAGTCGAGAAGTTCGGGCTTGAGCGACTGCCGTCTCGAATAGGCGAGGAGTTGCCGCGTCAGCCGCTCGCCTCTTTCGACCGCATGGCGGATATGGCCGATGAGCCGCAGGAGCTGTTCGTTTCCTTGCGCCAGCCGTTCGATCATTTGCGAACCTGACAGGATCACGGTCAACAGATTGTTGAAGTCATGCGCGATTCCCCCGGTGAGCTGGCCAATCGACTCCATTTTTTGTGCCTGCAGCAACTGCTCGCGCGCTTGCAGTAGCTGCTGCTCGAACTCCTTGCGCTCCGTGATATCCCGGGTGATCTTGGCAAACCCCAAGAGCTCGCCGTGTTCGGAACGTACCGCATCGATGACGACGCTGGCCCAAAATCGGCTGCCATCCTTGCGATAGCGCCAGCCCTCCGCCTCGAACCTGCCCTTCTCCATGGCGTTTTTCAGGGATCGCTGGGGAACGCCGCGCTCCCTATCCTCGGCAGAATAAAAGATGGAGAAATGCGAGCCGATGATTTCCTCGGCCGAGTAACCCTTGATGCGCTGCGCGCCCGTATTCCAGCTCGCGATCTTTCCCTCGCTGTCCAGCAGAAAAATCGCATAATCCACAACCGCTTCGACCAGCAGCTGCAATCGGTGCTCGACCTGGAGATCGTAAATACTTGCCATAGTTTAAGGTTTAAGAAAGCAAACTTTTATGTTCTTCTTAGCGTGTCCCCAAATCGAAGAAGGAGGAACGCTGCCGCCACTCCGGTCGATTCAGGTGCCAACTCCCGCAAAGCCAGGAAAGTTCCTCTGGGGTGCCGCGCTGGCCCCCACTGGGCTGTTTCCCCGCTTCGGTTGTGGTCCTCCGCTGATTCGGGTTATGGATTAGGGCACCCGGGGAAGAGGCTCGGGGTTAACAGGAGTTTGGGAGGTAAGGGAATGAAACTCAGAATGTTGTCTGCCGCGGTGATTCTCGCAGCGCTTTTCACTCCGGCATCGGCACAGGACAGCCTGACCGTCGTGTCCTGGGGCGGCGCCTATCAGGATAGCGTCCGCAAGGCCTTCTTCGAGCCCTTCATGAAGGAAACGGGGGACAAAGTTATCGAAGAGGAGTTCAACGGCGAGATCGCCAAAATCCGCGCCATGGTCGAGACCAATAACGTCACCTGGGACGTGGTTGAAAACGACTCGATGACGACTATGGCCGCCTGCGCCGAAGGCATCGTCGAGAAGATCGACTGGGACAAGCTCGGCCTGAAGCGCGATGATTTCATCAGCGCCGATGCCAGCGAATGTGTCGTACCGAGCATTCTCTATGCCACGGTCGTTGCCTATGACACGACCAAGCTCACCGATCCTCCGACGTCCATTACGGCCTTGTTCGATCTCGAGAAGTATCCGGGCAAGCGCGGACTGCAGAAGACTCCCTTCGTCAACCTCGAGTGGGCGCTGATTGCGGATGGCGTACCCGTGGGCGAAGTCTATGACGTGCTTTCAACGCCCGAAGGCGTCGACCGCGCTTTCGCCAAGCTAGACACCATAAAAAAGGACGTAGTCTGGTGGGAGGCAGGAGCCCAGCCCCCGCAGATGTTGGTCGATGGCCAAGTCGTACTGACTTCCGCTTGGAACGGGCGCATCTACAAGGCCGCTCAGGAAGACAAGAAGCCCTTCGCCATCCTGTGGGATCACCAGGCTCTCGACTGGCAGGGCTGGAACATTGTCTCGGGCTCGAAGAATCGCGAGGCGGCCTACAAATTCATCGCCTTTGCAGGACGCGCCGACCGCCAGGCCGACCAGACCAAATATATCTCTTATGGGCCAGGCAATAAGCTCTCTATACCCGACATCAACCCCGAAATATTGCCTCACCTGCCGACCAATCCGGAGAACATGAAGACCGGCTTCATCATCAACGCCAAATTCTGGGCCGATAATCTCGATTCCCTTCGCGAGCGCTTCAACGTCTGGGTAGCGCAATAAGAAAGACAGCTGCGGGGGCCTTCCCCGCAGCTTATTTTTGGCGAGGTGCGATGCTTCGAGGCTTTGAAGCAGCTCACGGGCTGACGCTGAAGCGCCAGTTCATCGCGGCTGAGCGGCGCGCTCATTTGCATGCGCTGTTTCTGATTTTGCCCCTCCTTCTCTTCGTGCTCGTCACCTTCGCTGCGCCGGTCGTCCTTCTTCTGACCCGCGCCGTCTATGACCCGAGCATCGCCGGCACCCTGCCCCGAACCGTCGCCGCCTTGCAGGATTGGGATGGCCGCGATGTCCCCCCTGAGAAGGCATTCGCCGCCCTGGTGGAAGACTTCCGAACTGTCTCCGAGAGGAATACTCAGGCCTTCATCGGCAAACGCCTGAACTATGAGATTCCGGGCGCCCGCAGCAAGGTGATTGCCAGCGTCAGGAAATCGCAAGCGATTGCGGCGCCCCCCTATAAGGAGCAGCTGATCGCCGCCGACAAGATGTGGGGCGATCGGCTCATTTGGGCCAAGATCAAGCAGTCGGGCGAGCCCTTCACGAGCTACTACCTGCTGAGATCGCTCGACCTCGAGCGCGATGTCGACGGCAAGATCGGGCCCGTGGCTGCCTCTCAGGCCATTTATCTCGCCGTTCTCTGGCGTACTTTTTACATCAGCGCGCTGGTGACGCTGATCACCTTGCTCTTGGCTTATCCTGTCGCCCTCATGCTGGCGCATGCGCCGCCGCAGACTGCCAACATCCTCCTCATTTTCATACTCGTCCCTTTCTGGACCTCGCTTCTCGTTCGTACGACGGCCTGGTTCGTGCTCCTTCAGGACAACGGACCGATCAATGATGCGCTCAAATTCCTGCAATTCACCGACGAGCCGCTCAAGCTGATTTTCAGCCGCTTTGGCACCCTCACCGCAATGGTCTACATCCAGCTGCCTTTCACGTTGCTTCCGATCTACAGCGTTATGAAAGGAATATCGCCATCCTACATGCGCGCCGCGCGTTCCTTGGGCGGCGGCCCGCTCTATTCCTTCTTCCGCATCTATCTTCCTCTGACCATGCCCGGCATTGGCGCTGGATGCCTTCTCACCTTCATTCTTTGTCTCGGCTATTACATCACCCCGGCTCTCGTGGGCGGTGCCGGCGATCAGATGGTGAGCGGCATCATCGCCCTGGCTCTCAACCAGGAAAACAATTGGGGCAAGGCCAGCGCCTTGAGTACCATCCTGCTCCTTGCCACCTTAAGCCTTTTCTTCGTTTACAATCGCCTCATCGGCATCGACAAGGTGAAGCTCGGCTGATGTTGCGTCCCCCGCCATATGCCACGCCCATCGAACGTGCGCTCTTTTATCTGGGCTGGCTTTTCACGGGACTGGTGCTCTTGTTCCTGATTGCGCCCATCCTCGCGATCGTTCCGCTCTCCTTTAACGCCGAGCCGTATTTCAGCTATCCCATGCCCGGCCTGTCGCTGCAGTGGTACCGGGATTTCTTCGGCAACGAACGCTGGACGGGTGCGCTGCTCCTGAGCGTGAAACTTGCCGTCACCGTCACGGTGTTCGCGACCATCCTCGGCACCCTGGCGGCGCTTGGCCTGTCGCGCACCAATCTCCCGTTCCGCTCCATCCTCCTCGGCATTCTTCTCCTGCCCATGATCGTGCCGGTCATCATTGTGGCGGTGGCGGATTTCATGGCCTTCGCGCATTTCAATCTCATCGGTACTTTCTTGGGCCTCGTGCTCGCTCATATGGCCCTTGCGACGCCCTTCGTCGTGATCACGGTGACCTCCACCCTGACCAGCTTCGACTGGTCCCTGCAGAAAGCCGCTCAAAGCCTTGGCGCCCGGCCCTTTTTTGCCTTTCGCCGGGTGATACTCCCCTTGATCCTGCCGGGCATCGTGTCGGGTGCGATCTTCGCCTTCGTCACCTCTTTCGATGAAGTCGTCGTGGCTCTCTTCCTGGCGAGCGCCGAGCAGCGCACCTTGCCCAAGCAGATGTTCAGTGGCATTCGCGAGATGATCAGCCCCACCATCACGGCAGCGGCGACTATTCAGGTACTGTTCTCAGTTTGCCTGCTCGTCGGCGCCGAGCTCCTTCGCCGCCGTTCCGAGCGCTTGCGCGGCCTGAGCCACGGCTGATCGAGCCAACATCTATTGCGGCATGTCGACGATGCGGCTGGCCCGCCGCTCTATGTGCTGGCGGATCCACGCTCGCCGGCGCTGCACATAGGGCTCATCCACCTCGCTCGGCAGCGTCACCGGCACCAGCAGGCAAACGCTTTGCGCCGGAAGCATATCCTGCCACTCGCGAATGAGCGCCCGATAGGCACGCCCAACCGGCCTGATGTTGCGATTGAGATCATAGAGTCCGAGCGCGTTTACATTGCCTCTGTTCTCGCGCAGCGCCGAGTCCCAATCGACCTGGTCCGTCAGCGAATACCAGGTGAAGCCCACCGTCGGCACGCCGCTGTTGCGTACCCGCAGCACATTGGCCCATTGTTTCCAAAGCCACTCGACAGCTTCATCACCCCGCCGTCCCTGCAGAAAATTGGTTTCCGTATGCATGATCGGCAGCTTGTAGCGGTCGTGATACTGGCGCGTGATCTCGTCATAGCCGAAGACCTCGCCCGCTGGCCACGTGCGGCCTTCCTCCGCCACCCTGTGTTCATTGGTCCAGTAGTAATCGTTGCCCATGATGCAGTGGTGGCGCAGATTGTTCTTGAGGAAGAAATGGTACTCCTCCCGCGCCATGCCGTTGTCGAGCAGGAACTCGTACATCTCCGATTCGATGCGCTTGCCGTAGTTCAGGTCGAGCGCGAGAAAGCGCCGCTGGTTCATGATCTCCGCCGGGGCAATCGACTTGGGTGTATCGGCGTGGAAATACTCAGACGACTCGCTCTGGATGAAGATGGCATCGAGCCTGATCTCGATGATCTCCTGCATCGCCAGCACATTGGCCTTGACGATGTTCTTGAGCGCCGTGACGAAGGCCTTGTCCGAAGTCATCTGCTCGTTCCACCAGCCGAAGGATGCCGAGAAGGTGGCGCAGATGTACATTTCGTTCACCGGCGTATAGAGCTGGATCCACGGATAGCGCTCGGCGAAGGCCGCGGCATAATCGGCGAAAAGCATCGGAAAATCCGGATTCTGGAAATTGCCGATCCAGTCCGGCACGCCGAAATGGCAGAGATCCGCGATCACGACCACATCCCGTTCCTTCAGATGGTTCAAGGTGAGATCGGCAAACTCCCAGTCGTAACGATTGGGCGCAACGAAGGTCCGGTGGAGCGGCGGTGCGAATCTGAGGAACCGAACGCCCAGATCCTCGAGCAGTTCGAAATCCTTCTTCCAATTCTGATAGAAGCCGCACTTCTCCATTTCGTCCATGCGAACCTGGCCGCCCTGGATCGTGGGAGCGCTGTTCTCGATGCCGGTCGCGAACATGAAAAACGGATTGATCATCTTGTTTGAGCCATCTCTGGGGGAGCTTGCGCTCCCATCCTGCAGAACCTCGTTGCGAGGCGCAAACTAGCTCTTGTTCTGTGAGGTCTGCAGCCTCGCGAGCCTCTCGGCAAGCTGCATGAGTCCCCATTGTCGGGCGAGCGCCGAGGCTTCCTGCGGACGGAAGCCTTGCCGCAAGGCCTTTGGCAAGGGTGCCGCGGCATCCATGGCGGCGATCCGCCGGTAGAGCCTGAGCTCCTCCGCCTGCCCGGCAAAGCGGCCTTCGCGCAGCGCGTTCTCGAGGGATCCATATTTGCGCAAGAGGCTCGCCGCGGTCGTCGGCCCTACGCCCTTGGCACCCGGAATCCGGTCGGAGGCATCTCCGCGCAGCGCGATGAAGTCGGGAACCTGCCGCGGCTCCACCCCGTATCGCTCCCGCACCTGAGCCGGGCCGATCCTCGCGGTCTCACCTGCCTTGATCGGGTAGAGAATTGTCGTGAGTTCTGAAGCGAGCTGGAAAGCATCGCGATCGCCGCTGGCGATGAGGACCTTTCGACCCCGCTTCTCCTCACGCGCCGCTGCGGCCGCAAGGAAATCGTCCGCTTCATATCCTTGCGCCTTCGCATTGGCGAAGCCACAAGCCGTGACGAAGCGGGGAAGGAGAGCAAGCTGCTCGATGAGTTCATCGTCGAACACCCGCCCGCTCTGATAGGCTGGGAAAGCCAATTGCCGCTTGTTTGGAGCCTCGAGCGTGTCCCAGCCGACGAGCACCGCCCCTGGCGCCTCCTCCAGGTAGAGTTTGATCAGGAAATTGGCAAAGCCCAGAATGGCGCCGGCCGGCCTTCCATCGTTGCGGCGGATGGATTTGGGCAGCGCATGATAGGAGCGGTGTGCAAAGGAATCCCCATCGATGACGAGCAGTGGCCCTGCGCGCCCCGCCATTCAATTGCCGCTGACGCTGAGGTTCAACTCGTGATCAGGGCGATCACGATCGATGCAGTCACGATTGCGATCGTCAGCCCCACCCGCAGGACGGGTGAGTCCTCTCCCAACACCCGGTTCAGCCGGGCAAACCAAAAAATCGCATCTGCCTCGGACTTGGCTTTCCCTCCCATGACGTCTCTCCCTTGACCGTCCGACAAGCGCTTTGAGGCTTCTTGTTGCAAGCGCAGTTAGCGATAGCCAATATTGGAAGCTGGCCGAAAATCGACCTGTCAGGCGTTGTCCCCGACCTTTCGGGCCACCGCCCAGGCAATGTGAGGAGGATGGACTTATCCTCCTTCTTCGTTATTCAGGTCTTGAATGAGCGAGATAACCTCTTTCCTCTCGGGTACGGGTACAGATCACCGAGGCCGCAAGTTGCATGACATCGTTCAATTCGATGACGATGAGCTTGAGGCTACTCACGACTACATACAGTGGCTGTTTCCGATCCCTGAGCGGAGCGCCTTCAATTTTCTGGCACCCGTGTTGACCTCTGGCGACATTGAGGAACTCCGTCGCAACCCGGATGCGCTCGATAATCTGCGCGCAGCGGCTGAGCGCATGCTGGAGTTTTATCGAAGGAATGATCGGTGGCTTGGAGTGACGGATCACAATCACTTGCGCATCAGTCGCATCATTCGCTCTCTAAGGCTCATCGTCGGGCATCCCGAAGCCCGAAGATTTTATGATGCGATCATGAAACGGGTGAGCTCCACGGGCTCACCGGTGTCTGCCAACGCCCTGGCCTTTTGGCGTCGGGCCCTCACGTCAGCCTGAAAAAACAACCCGCCCGGTGGCGAGGCCGTCGTCATGTCCGTCGGCCGCTCCCACCGCTTGGTGATGTTCGCCTTCGACCTCCTGTTTCCATACGGAGGGGATATCGCCAAATGCCAACACCTGTTCAGGAACCTCGTACTCATGCCAGTATGGTGAACTGATTGCGGCGTCTAGAATCAGCGGCAACGCCTGACGGAGCCGCAACATCGTCATGGGAACGAACATGCGCCAAGCGCGATTTTATGGATAGAGGTTAGAGACGTCGTACTTTTGTACAGCGATCTCAGCGAATTTCACGACTGTTTCCACAGTTCTGGCTTTTGAGTCCATGCAAACCAAACGCGACAACCGTTCTGGAGTCCAATCAGTCGAAATTGCGATCAGAGTTCTGCAAGTGCTTGTCAGCGCCGGGCACCCCCTTAATCTCAAGGAATTTAGTACCCTTTGTCGAATGAATCCAAGCAAGTTGCATCGTTATCTGGTCAGTTTCGTAACAACCGGAATGATTGCACAGACCCGCCGGGCGGGTGAGTACGATTTGGGTAAGCTGGCTGTGGAGATCGGACTTGCCGCTATTCAGCGGATAGACTTGGCAAACTATGCGGCGGACCATCTCGATGATCTAGTAAGTAAAACTGGCGTACCTGCAAGTCTCTCAGTTTGGAGTCCGCATGGCCCAACTATAGTTCGGTGGCAGCGAGCCCCTCAGCCTATCAACACGGCATTCTCGATAGGAAGCCTGCTGCCGCTGCTCAGTTCCGCAACCGGCAATGTATTTCTTGCTTACATGCCGGCAAGTGTAACTGGTCCTATTGTTGCAAATGAAACGGCCGCCTCCGGCGAGGAGGCCAACCTCAATGAAATTGTGAATTCCGTTCGAGAAAAGGGATATGCTATGTCTCGAGGAACCTTTATTCCTGGACTGACGGGTATATCGGCACCCATCCTTGACGAGCGGAAAGAGATTCAAGCAGCGGTCACCATTATCACGCGGATCAGCGAAGCCCGCGAACAAGCAATGGTCGAGGCCATATTGGCTTTTACTGCTGGATGTTCGCCGAGGCCCATCGGCTGAAGCTCTGGCGAGGCACACTGGCATAAACTAGTCGTTTTTAAGAGCCAGTCGCACCAAATCCGCCACATTGCGCGCACCGAGCTTCTTGAGCAGATTGGCGCGGTATTCGACTGTACGCTAGCTGATGCCAAGGACGCGCGCTGCTTCCTTGCTGGAAGCGCCCCTCACCGTCTGCGCTAACACCATATACTCGCGCCGCGTGAGCTTCTCATACCCGGGGAAGGGCTTTGACAACAATGTGAGCGCCTGCTGAAGTCGACCGATCTCGCGCTTTGCGAGCTTGGCTTCCGCCGATTCGAGAAAGTCCCACTCTCCCTCGCTGCGGATGATGGTGCTGTGGTGCACGCGCGCAACTTCGATCACTTCCTGCGCGCTGCTCGTCAGGATTGGATACAAACACAGCAGGAGCATTTTTTTCCCCTCGAGTGATTTGTCTATAAACGCCTCATAATCATAGAAAGAATTCCAATTGTGCGTTCCCGACCAGAACGTAATACCTGCGCCGCGCAGACCCGAATATCCTTGGCCCAGACCCCAATCAAGCCGTTCCTGCCATTGGCTGAAAATACCTTCAGCGTCTATCTTCCCGTCCAGGAAGTAGAAGTCCTTGCCATCCAGAATCTTGAAAAGGCCAGACTGACGAAGTGCCTCAAAGTTAGGGATGCGTTGTCTGAGCACCTGCAAGACCTCCGCCTCGCTCACGAGATCCGAAATCGCCCATACGCAGCATTCTTTTCCGGCGACCCCAGCCTCAAACCAACTAACGCACGTGTCGAGCAGATCGTCCTTGGTCTTGTAGAATATGCACAAATGCGTGCCCCAGGGCATTTGGGGAAGTGGCGCCAGTCCCGTCTCGCGCACGAGCCTTGATTTCGCGCTCAACTTCTTGGGGTGAGTGCGCACGCGGCCCTGACCGCCGCGTCGGCCCTTTCTGGTTGCAGGCATCGAGACCTCCCTCTCGGCCAGCACGCTATGTCTGTGGATCGTCGCACACGCTCCTGCCTCCTTCAACTGCTTCTCAGGATTGGAGCAGAGCAATCACAAAGCCGATTGCTGCAATTACTCGCATCGCACGAGAACTTCTGCGGCGTAAGCGCCCGCCGGAAACGATGCGGTGGATTTTGTAGCAGTCAGCTCAACATCGACGACCGCCGCGTCGGGGTTTATGGGAGTGATCGTCGTTCCCGCGATTAGGTTGATCGTTGTAGCCCCAGACGCGGAATAAGCCGTGGAGAAAGTCACATTCGAGGAACCTCCGTTAGCTTTAGGCGATCCTCTGTTACGGAAAATTGCTTTTGTTGACTTCCGTATTGATGAACCGGTTCCGCAATACGGAATGACTGATAAGAAATAAATTCATTCCGCAGCAATTTTATTGGAACCGGCAAGCCCACATTTCAGCCTCACCCATACGATTGAGCGCACAAATCGTAATTTGGGAGTGTCAAATGTGCGCAAACATCAAATTGGTAACTGAGGCAACACGCGCCTTCGCGGGTCTTGCCGCACTCATCCTCGTGGGCCACCTCGCCACTACGCCGGCGGCAGCAATCGACTTGGGCGGCGGCTTGGGTCTTGGCGGCAACGGCGGTAGCGTGGGCGGATCGCTCGGTAACGGAGGAGGCGCCAGCCTTGGCGGCTCGGTTGGCAGCCAAACGGGCGCCACCAGCGATGGCGGCGTGAGCCTTGGAGGCGGCAGGCGTTCAGCTGGCAATTTCAATCTGACCGACCGCACTACGGGCTTGGGACTGGGGTTCGGTATCGGGTTGACTGGCACCACCACACCCTCGCGCTCGAACATAGCCGAGGCGCTTCGCGACCTATCACCGACCGAACAGCGCAGGCTAGCCAAGAAATGCATCACCATCCTCGCCGCACCCCAGCGTTATTCGAGCGAGGCTGTCGCCGTTTGCAAAATGGCCGCGACGTATTGAGAACAGAGTGCCCGGCCCCAGCGCCGAGCACTCTCCTCTATTGGAATGAAATGTTAGACGCAACGCTAGAGTCGCTAGAGTTCGATCGCAAACTTCAGCAGCAGATCCGCGATCTCATGGAAACTCTGAAGCGCCAGGGCCACCACGATCTCTACTTGCGTGTTGCCATGGCCTTCGTGGAGAGTGCCCAGAAAGCGCACACGGGACGCCGAGGTCAAAGGTAGCGATCTATTCTTTTGGTCAAATCTCACAAGGTGTTTGCAACCTTGCTCCTAGCTGCGGATTAGGAGATCTCGCCATGAATGCTTTGATTGCAGCGCTCTTGTCTCAAGATCACTCTGTGTGATCACTCGATTTCGACCGTGTTTTTTTCCAACGTAGAGAAGCTGATCAGCCAGTATCATCAGGTTTTCAGCATCGGCAGCTTCAGGGCTCGTTGCTATTCCCACCGTACACCCCACCTGAATAACGCCGTTTGGCGAGGGCATTTTGATCTGCAGTTTGTTCAATATGCGCCGTGCTACACGAGCTGCCTCAGCAGCGATATGTTTAGGTTCCGCCAACAACAGGAATGCGAATTCATCTCCACCGATACGTGCCACGAAATCATCCTTGCGGACAATTGTTCGTAGCTCAACGGCAACCTGTTTCAACAGGTTATCACCCGCGTCGTGGCCGAGTGTATCGTTGACGTCTTTGAATTTATCGAGATCGATCAGCAAAAGCGCCGCAGCGTTGGCAGATGTTTTGCTGAGTTCCATGGCAGTTTGAAGCTTATGCTGAAAGGCACGGCGATTTGGCAGGTCAGTTAGCGCATCGTGATTGGCTGAGTGGTCACTTTGCTGTTTTGCCAATTCCAGTTCACGCTTTTGTAAACTGAGTTCCTCGTTCGCTACTTTGAGCTCTTGTACAAGCCGGACATTAAGATCCTCGATTTCTTTGCGATCACTAATATCGATGACAAAGCCTTCCAGAAACACCAGGACGCCGGCATCGTTGAAAACACCTCCACCGATTTCGCGCACCCATAGGGACTTGCCCTCTTTTGTTACAATTCGATAATCCATGTTCCAGGTGCGACGGGCTTCTAGTGCTTGATCGACAGCGGCATAAACTCCAGCTAGGTCCTCGGGATGAATGATGGAAGTGTAATCTCGCACTCCATTATGGATAAAATCTCGGGATGGATAGTGGCTCAAAGTTTGTATGCCGTCGCTCATGTACAGCATCGTATAGAAACGATCGTTTCTGCACCGGTACAAGAACCCATCCATGCGGCCGGTGATGCTGAGCAGCGCATCGAGGCGCTCGTCTGCATATCTAATTGCACGTCTAGCGATTGCCATTGGGGGTCCGGTCTCTTGGGCAGCTGATGAGCAAGGTTACAGCAAGGACAATTGTGATGGGCTTAGGAAAGAGAGTGAATTTACCGTTAAGTCGCTGCACGCCTTTGTGGAGATTCGCTGCTAGAGCCGGTATGGCGGTGCTTTGCGGAAATTACCGGTGAACCTCACTCCAACCCGGTCGCCCCGTCGCCACCGCAACTCACAGGGGACGACCTTTCCTTCGGCCACATAAAGAAGATCAAATTCTCGCGGCAGGTCACATACAGGCTGTACCGAGAGACGAGCACCTCCTGTGCTTGTGTCCCGAATTGTACAATCGATCAGGGACCAACCTCTGCGGACCACTATTCGTCCATCCTTCAGAAGGCGGCGCCGTTGACTGAGCCTTAGGTCCCCTGGTGTAAGCCGTTGAAGGATGTCGGCCATCTGTATGGTGGCAGCTTGAATGCAGGCCATTCGCATACCTCAGCACTAGTCACGTTTCTGCGACTACGCACGGCGAGCCAGTCAGTTGCTCTAGCCGAGAGCTCTGTGTGTTCGAATGATAAATAACTCGTAACTGACAACCAGCCCCTTTGAACTGAATTAGAGGATTTGCTTTTGACGAGCCTATAAGCTGCGATGTTGACGCCTTCCCATAGATGTCGGATCCCACGCCAACTACATCGCCCAGATTGACGCCAATCCACAGGACGATCAGCCTCCGTTAGCCGCGAGTATGCCTGAGTAAGCAGTAAATCTCTTAGCTTGCCAGTGTTGCCAAGGGGAGCATAATGCCAACCGTTGTGGCTTTGTGTGGAGATCGGCTGTCATGATGTTTCACTTTGCATCTCGGATTTTTTGTGGACTCGCGCTCACGGTTCTTGTCCTCGTTCCAGTTCCTAGTGCCATTGCTGCGGATATGACCTTGGCCGACGCTTTGAAGGTGATCGAGAGCAAGGAAATGGTGGATTTGACCCACTCGTTTGGTACTAACTCGCCCGTGTGGTCGGGTTTCGGGCAAATGACCATGTCAGCCGCCTCCGACCCTGCAACGCATCTGCCCTATACTATTGAGAAGAATGGTTTCCGGACGATCTTTTACTCAATGGTGGGTCAATATGGCACCCATGTCGATCCGCCGGCCCACTTTGACGAGAACGGCATGACGATGGACAAGATCCCATTGAAGCAAATGATCATGCCACTTGTAGTGTTTGACGACACTCAATACTTCGCGAAGGATGCGAACCATGCCCTAACCGTAGATGACATCAAGGAGTGGGAAAAGAAAAACGGCGAAGTTCCTAAAGGAGCATTCGCAGCTTTGCGCACGGACATGTACAAAGATTGGGATGCCAATCCGGAGAAATTCAAACGCTATCCTTTTCCTGCCTGGAGCCTGGATGCGATCAAATATCTTTTTGAAACTCGCGGGGTCACAGCCATTGGTCATGAAGCTCTGGATACTGACGTTACCCAGACAATGGAGTCCGAGACTTGGATTCTCAAAAACGGCCATTACCAGATCGAAGTTATGGCCAATCTTGATCAGGTGCCAGAGAAAGGTGCAGTCATTGTGGTCACTTGGCCGAAGGTCGAAAACGGTTTTGGTTTTCCGGCCCGCGCCTTCGCAATATTACCCTAGCTATGCATGAGACCGCTACACATCCATCGTGAACGCAGGCAATTTTACGATTACTCCGCCCTTGAGTGCAGATTGATGAGCACACAGCCCGACACAGGTCCAATTTGCTGATTGCTTTGCATTCGGAAATGGCTCTCGGTCCTCAATCAAAGACATGAGGAACTCATGGGCAAGATGGGGATGTGATCCGCCATGCCCAGCACCTTGCGTAAAGCTCAAATGGGTCTTCTTTCCAAGATCGTAGAGTCCCTTTGTTGTAAATTGACGTATGCTTTTCGGCAGGCGCCTCGCATAATCAGGAGCTTTCTTAGGTTTGGGGATCTTAGGCTCAGGTCGCTTAGCAGTGTGCATGATCAGCGGCTCATGCTCAACAAGCGGCCACTCTACAGATGCTTTGCTACCGTAGACATCAATGCTTTCCCGATACTGCCTAGCTGTATCGAATAAGCTACGCATAATCCGGGCACTTACAGCCGTATCTTGAAATTTGACATGAGCGGTCTCGACAGCAAAGGGACTGCCGTATTTTTCAATCAGCTCCTTGCGAATGGTGCCACTGCCGAAGCAGCTTACGTATTCCGCGGGCTTTCCAATGAGTCCCGCCACTGGCCCCACACAATGAGTTGCATACCACATGGGCGGAAGACCGGGCCAATAATTGGGCCAGCCGTCCATGTCCTGCTGATGACTTGCCTGCACAAATTGCAGTTTGCCGAGATTTCCTGCGTCGAGCAGCTCTTTCATGAATAGGTATTCTCGCGCGTAGACGACGGTTTCCATCATCATGTATCGCAGCCCCGTCTTCTTAACGAGATCGACGATCTTTTTGCAGTCTTCGATGCTTGTCGCCATCGGCACTGTACACGCCACGTGTTTGCCAGCTTTCAGAGCTTTTATTGACTGAAAGGCATGGTCCGGAATGGGCGTGTTGATATGAACCGCATCGACATTAGAGTCGTTTAGGAGATCATCGTAATTGCTGTAGCGCTTTTCAATCTCAAAAGCCTTTCCTAATGCGTCGAGCTTGGCCTCACTTCTTTGGCAGATGGCGTACAGATGAGCGATTGGATGATTCTGGTAGATGGGAATGAACTCTGCTCCGAACCCCAGGCCAACGATGGCTACATTGATTCTGCGTGTCATGATTACTCACAAATGAAAACGTTATCCCGCCTATTACTTTAGCATTTGCTCGGATAGGAGAGAAATGAAGGACATATGCATTCGGCAGAAACGTTCGCCAAGTAGTTCAGCAGCGCGTCTGCGATTCGTTTGGAATCTGTTCTCCCATGCACGCAATGGTGGCGGCGCTGGTGACAGAGCAGCCCTATCGCCATCCCAAAGTCGACCTCGTCGGTCGGCCCGGTCCTAAGCAAATACTATGTGATCCTTGGCGTTCGAGGCAAAAGCCGCGAGGCGACGACTAAGCCAAGCGCAATGAGGGGTACATAGCTTTGAAGTGAGCCTAAGGAGTGAAGTGTCGCCCAACTCGCAATGCACCAGGCCAATGGGATGGCGAGCAGCACTGCTACGCCACTGCCGGAAGCAGGCAACAAGATCCCGAGTGTTGCAATTACAGTAGGATCCGGAACAATGCCGAATACCTCCGCTGCCTGTATCGGCCGCCCCGACAGAATTGCGACAATCGGGGTACAGCACCAACGAATACAGAAAGACTCCAAGGCCGATTGTGCTTGGAACAGTCCTATTTGCTGCGATGTGCAGGTGGCCACGCAGTCCTCCGAGCCATAGGAGAAGCAGGGCCTCCACCAGAAACCACGGGAATACGTAGACAGCGGCCCAGTTGATTGTGGAGTAACGATTCCAGAGAAAGCTCCACGCTACCCAGATCCAAACCAGTGCCAAAATTGTCGAGACGACCAAACCTGACCACGGACGTGGCCTAACAACTAACACCGCAATCGTCACCCCCAGTAACAAAGCGGGAATATGCAAAGGCCAAACCGCTTCGTTGTGCCGTTCGATCATTCGCCAGTAGACGCGTGGGGAGAACAGCAGAAAGTCCCGAAAGCTGTAGGTCCACCACTCCGGCATCATAAGTCCCGGACATACGCGGCCATTCGCTGACGCATAGCCTCATTTGGCATCGGGCCTGCCGCGGCGGCCACGTTTTCAACCACGTGATCGACTCGTGTAGTTGCTGGGATCGCGACCGTCACAGCGGGGTGAGAGAGAATGTACTTGAGAATGAACTGCGCCCAAGTCGCGGCGCCGATCTCTGCCGCCCATTTAGGCAACGGCTCTCCCTCAAGCCTGCGGGTTAGTTCTCCTTGTTGGAAAGGGCGATTGACAATAACTCCAATCCCACGGTCCCTAGCCAATGGAAGGATATGACCCTCCACTTCGCGGTCCACGATGTTGTAGGTGATCTGCACGAAATCGAGTGGATGCAACCGCATAATTTTCTCGACAAGATCGTGCCGCCGACCTTCAGAGGTGGTGATCCCGACATACCGCACCTGTTTTGCTGTCTTCATTTCGAAGAGCGTCTTCAGGTGATCCTCCCAACCGACGAGGTTGTGAACCTGCACAAGGTCAAAATGCTGAATACCCCACAAACCTCGTGACTGGAATAGACCGCCTCGCCGGACTTCCTTGCGCTAGCAGTTCGGGGCTTGGCAGAATCGATGCCGCCACCGTTGCCAAAGCACCATGGAGGACCATACGCCTTGTGGCAGTCATGCTATGCTTAATCCCTCTGGTATGCTCGGCAGGAGCAGCCGAGCCCTCTCCACGCCATCCCCATATATGGAGCCTGTCGCAAAGTCCTACCACCGCTGCGGCCAGTCACTGCCATGTTCCCATAGGGCCGCCTATGACAACCCGCAAATAGTCCGGGGAAGTGCACGCCAGATGGATTTTTGCACGGGTGTGAAATATCACCACGTTCTGAGCGTAGATCCTGAGAGAATCTAATCATCATCAGGAGGTTCCTGTGAAACCGCGCAACTCCGCTCTGGTTGTTGTTTCAACTCTCGCCCTTTTGTTAGCGCCTGCAGTCGGTTACGCCGCTGGAGGTGGGGGTGGGGGCGGCGGCGGTGGTGGTGGTGGTGGTGGAGGAGGCGGCAGTGGGGGTGGAGGCGGCGGTGGTGGTAGTGGAGGCGGTGGCAGTGGGGGAAATAGCGGTGGCAAAGGCGGCCAGGCCGACGTCAAAGTCTGCAAGAAGGGTTATGTCTATAACAAGAAAACCCAAAAATGCCTTGCGAAGGAGTCTATCCTTTTACCCGACACAGATCTCATCGAACAGGCCTGGGTGCTCGCGCACAAAGGCGAATTCGAAGCTGGTCGTCTTCTGTTCAGCTCTGTCGCTGATAAGCGCAATCCCGAAGCACTAAACGGGCTTGGCTATACCAACCGCAAGCTTGGCCAATTTGCCGAGGCTATCGGCTATTACCAGCAGGCCATCGCCATCAATCCCAATTATGCTGAGGCCCGTGAATATCTGGGCGAAGGCTATGTCACGATGGGCAAGATCGACCTTGCCAAACAACAGCTCGCCGAGATTGATCGCATTTGTGGCAAGGCCTGCGACGAATATGCCGACCTCAGCGAGGCGATCGAGGAAGCTGTCAAGGCGGCCGACATCAAGTAGTTTCCATGGCTAGCTCTGCTCCCGAGTGAAGGAGCAACGGTCAAGCGGCACCTTTAGCTTCGCCAAGGCTCTCTGTGCGATTTGCACCCATTTCGGGCTGTTTGTTCTCAGCCTCAAGTCACAATCACTTTGGTTCCTATGGGCGCCCGATTGTAGAGGTCGATCACGTCTTCATTGAGCATGCGAATGCAGCCCGATGAAACCGCCCGGCCTATGGTCCAGGGTTCGCGGGTTCCATGAATACGGTAAAGCGTGTCGCGATTGCCTGAGTAAAGGTATAAGGCGCGGGCCCCTAAGGGATTGTCGGGGCCACCTGGCATGCCATCAGCGTATTTTGCGGCATAGCGATCACGCGCAACCATCTCTGCCGGAGGTATCCAGCGCGGCCATTCGGACTTGCGTCCAACCGTTGCCACTCCCCGCCAGGTGAAGCCGAAACGGCCCACACCGACGCCATAGCTGATGGCAGTGCTGTCAGGCAGCACATAGAAGAGCCGCCGCTTTCTGGTGCTGATGATAATCGTGCCCGGCTTCTCCGCAGTCGGGAAGGGTACGATGGACTTACCCTGATATGTTCGTCTTCGGTTAGATGCGCTGAAGTTAAAAAGCTGCTTGCGCGTGCGCCATTCGGCTGATGCCGGAGTTGCTGCCAAGGCAGCGAGACCGGAAAGCAAAAAGACCCGTCTGTCCATTAGTTTTCCCTCCTAAACGAGCAGATATGGTGCGGGAGCTACGGGTGGCGGACCGGCAGCTCCCGCAAGCAAACGCATGCAAGCCCATCCTAGCAATGGACAGGGTTAAAACGGGCACTGCATATGTTCGCTGACTTGGGCAAATTGAGAGGCCAATAAGCTCAGTTACACCGAGCTTGGGCAATGCCCTACGCATGGTATCCCTCTCGTTTTACGCAATACTCACTGGCGACAATATGCTGCGCCCAAATAACTTTGGTAATCAATAGGAGTCACCGCTTCGCTTCGCATTTTCCCAGACAACTGTCGCTCGAAGATCACAGTTCTTGAGGCTCCCAATCGC
>Ga0075421_100003053_pt1 | contig 20020 bp, 16 predicted proteins | sample SoiMetdeltSBSDD5_FD_75292 | JGI IMG/M metagenome (GOLD analysis project Ga0075421, IMG submission 75292) | Bulk soil microbial communities from a Populus tree surrounding site in Tennessee, USA - Soil MetaG P. deltoides SBSDD5 | ecosystem: Environmental > Terrestrial > Soil > Tree plantation... | reverse complement strand
ACTCCTCAATGTAACCGAGCAGCGAGCGAAGGATTGATCGGTAAGGAGAAGGGAGTACGATCAACGGGACTCCGCATCCCCATTGCGCCCATTGAATTTCAACCTTTGCCGTTTCTTCTTTATCAACGTCCACCAACACGGCGCGGACTTCGCTCGTACGACTCCTCGCATAATCGACTGCCCGGATGACCGCACGATTCACGCCGCCGATTGGTACGACGACGATATTACGCCCGGGGAGCGGAGGTCGATGGTCGCGGGAAAGCGACACCTGCTCGGCGACGGCCTTGTAGTGGGAATAGATGGAGAGAAACAACAGTATGAACATCGCAATCAGGACAAACACGATCCACGCCCCCTCGAGGAATTTCGTGCTCGCAATAATCACGGTCGCGACTCCGGTCGTGACAGCCCCCACGCCGTTCACAATGAGTTTCTTGCGCCAGTGGGGTCCCTTCTTTGCCAACCAGCGACGCACCATACCGGCCTGCGATAGTGTGAACGAAATGAATACCCCGACAGCGTAGAGTGGAATCAGCGCATGGGTTTCGCCGCGAAACAAAATGATGAGTGAACAGGCGAGTACGCCGAGGATCACGACCCCGTTCGAAAAAACAAGCCGGTCGCCGAAGCTTGCCATCTGGTGCGGCATGTATCCGTCTCGGGCAAGGATCGATGCGAGATGCGGGAACCCGTTAAACGCGCTGTTCGCCGCAAGAACTAATAGCACCATTGTTGCGGCCTGGACAGAGTAGTAGATAGGACCGGTTCCGAAGATGATCCGTGCTAGTTGAGACACCACTGTTTCGTCTGCCTTCGGGATGACGTTATAGTGATAGGCTAACGCACTGATACCGATGAAGAGCGAAGCGAGGATGAGCGACATGTGGACCATCGTAACGGCCGCGTTTTTGGACTCTGGACGGCGGAAGGATTTGACACCGTTCGAGATGACCTCCATTCCGGTCACGGCTGCGGAGCCCGCTGCGAATGATCGAAGAATCAGAAAAAGAGTTAGGCCCTCAAGTGGAGCGCCTGCGGCTTGAGCCGAGACGACGGCCGGGTCGTAACCCAATACAATCTGTGCAGATCCAATGAGGACGGTGATGCCTAGCGCACCGATCGCCAAGTAGGTAGGCAGCGCGAAGAACCGCCCCGACTCCCTCACACCGCGCAGATTCATCACGACAATAAAGATGATGGCCACGAGCCCCATGCTCTCGCGATGAGGGAACAAGGCGGGCAATGCGGACGTAACGGCGGCCACGCCAGCTGCCACGCTCACGGCTACCGTCAAGACATAATCGATCATCAGGGCTGAAGCTGCAGTCAACGCCGGGATTACACCAAAATTCGACCGTGCTACGGTGTATGCGCCGCCCCCTTGCGGATATTCGTAAATGATCTGGCGATAGGAAACGGTCAGGACGGCGACCAGGAAAAGGATAGCCAGACTGACCGGAATCGACCAGGCGAGCGCAGTCGTTCCTGCCAGTATGAGGACCAGGAGGATCTCCTCCGTGGCATAGGCGACAGAAGAAATGGCATTGGCAGAAAAGATTGCGAGGGCAAGTGTTTTGGAGAGGCGTTCATCGGAAGCTTGCGCCGTTTTGAGGGGCAGCCCGACCAACCAGCGTTTGAGAAGCATAGAAGAACATTATCGCACAAACTCACTACGAACCAAGAGGTACTTCTCCCGAGTGGTCATGTGGAGCATTCTCGTCGTCAGCGTCCGCTTGCATCTGGTGATGATGGGGGATCATAGTCTAACGGCATTCATCATAATATAGTGAGGTGAGGGACAATCGGTCTCATTTTTGCGGTGACGGAGATTGTCAGAGCCCGATGGCTTCAAAATGACGCATCCGGTTGAACACAACACGCGAGCAGAAAGGCCCCAAGGGGTTGACATGGAAATCGGAGTTCAGTATTGTTCTCCCCTCTTTCATGGTGCAGACGGGTGCTGTGTGCGCCTGTGCAAACCATTGCTTACGGAAGTCATTCGTCCGCCAGTGATTCATTCTGGATTGAACGCCTATACGTCACGATTCCCCTACATTTCATTCAAGGAGGCCGGTCCATGTATCACCACAGGGTAACTCGTCTCACATCACGCACTCTCAGCGTGATTGCTGGTGGAGCGCTGTTGTGTTTTCCACTGGCGACCTCAGCTGAGACTCCGTCCCACGTCGAGCAGCATTCTGCCCAGCATACGGCAATGTCCCATCAGTTGCCGGCTTGGGCGGAACAATTGAAGGGCCAGACGATCGTCGAGGACGCTATAGAAGGCCGTGCAGATCGCGCGGCCAAGGTCGACCAGCACCACCAGCGCGTCATGGAGCAGTTGAACCGTGATCCGCAGGTGCAGCAGGTCAACACCGGTATGTTCAATACGTCCTCGATGATGCACCAGTACGGCGCCGGAGGTCAGGATATGCTGTTGATGTCCGATCCTCGGGTCGAACCGGTCGCCGCCACCTCGGGTGGAAAGTGCCCCGCAACCGCTCCGGTACGACAGTACAATGTATCCGCCATCAACGTTGAAATCACCTTGAACCAATGGCTCGATTTCTATCCCGGGTATATGTACGCGCTGGATGAAGATATGGAGAAGATTCGGGAAGAGGAGGAAAAGAACAAGGCCGCCCGTGACAAGGAAGGATTCGATCCCGGCGCGGTCATTCCAGGTGTACAGGCCCAATGGATCCAGCCGCTTGCCATCCGTGGCAACCAGGGAGACTGTGTAAAGATCAAGCTAAGCAACAAGCTCGAGGGTGGCGAGGACGTGAGCTTGCACATCCATGGATCGAGCATGGTGGTCAGTGCAACGGGGGCCGCAGCGACGACCACCAATGGCGACACCATCGTCGCGCAAAACAAGAGCCAGGATTTCGAATGGTACATTCACCCCAGCACCCAGGAAGGGGTGCGCCAGTTTCACACGTTCGCCAATGATCGTGAATTGACCGTGATGGGCCTTTTTGGCTCGTTTGTCGTAGAGCCGCATGGCTCAGAGTATTTGGAGCCGCTCGGCAGCGGAGATCCGACGCCGGCGACAAGCGGATGGCAGGTCATCATTAAGAACGGGACCGGTCCGGACTTCCGTGAATTCGTCCTCATGTACCACGAAGTGGGCGACGAGGCGTTCAGGCCGGTGAACAAGAAAGGCGATTTTCTGCCGCAACGCGATCCGTTGACCGACACCTATCGCCCGGGTGGCCGGGCAATTAACTACCGCAGCGAGCCGTTCGGCATCAACAACATGCACGTGCAGCACGAATACTTCGGGTTCGAGGATGAGTCCATGGGATACAGCTCCTACACGTTCGGGGATGCGTCCCCGACGATCCCTCGTTCCTACATGGGCGATCCCGCAAAATTCAGGCTGGTTCATGGTGGCTCCGAAGTGTTCCACTCGCATCATCCGCATGGCGGGACGATTCGGTGGCCGCGCAGCCCGCGTGCCATCGATGATATGAATCTCTGGGCTACTGCCACCAATGGTCCGGTGAAGTATCCGGTGATTCGTGCGAAGACCGATCGCGTGGATGTTGAGGTCATCGGTCCTTCTGAAGCACTCGATCTCGAAACCGAGTGTGGTTCCGGCCTCTGTCAACAGCTGGCAGGCGACTTCCTGTTCCATTGCCATGTCGCCCATCACTATGTATCAGGCATGTGGGGATACTGGCGCGTGTATAACACCTTGCAGCAGGGCGATATGCGCAATGACGTGATGCCGGATCTGCGGGAATTGCCGGATCGCAAAAACCGCATCAGGGCTCCGGTCACATCGGATAAGCTCATCGGACAGACGGTTGAGTGGTTCGGCAAGACCTTCCAGATCGTGGACAAGGGAAAGAGCAACTGGAAAGGCAATCCAGCCGTCATCAACATCAAGGACTGGGTGACGATGCAGTTGCCGACGTCGGGCAAGCCGGGTCACAAAGATGATGAGAAGGGTCAGATTCAATCCTACGATGCAACGGTGCTGGATTGGGTATGGGAAGGTAATCGTGCGATGAGCGAGAAGGAAAGCACGATGGACAACCCAAAATACAAGTCCACCCATCCTGGCAAGCGGCATCCGATTACGTTTGAAACCACGACCGGCAAGGTGGCCTGGCCGCATTTGACCCCTCACTTCGGGAAACGGGTCATGTTCTCGCCGAATCACGTTGGCGCGCCCTGGTTGGAAATGATCCGCCGGGACGCCAATGGGGAGGAGACTGAAGAGCAGGCCATGCCTGGTGAAAATGGCGTCTGGAGCTTATGTCCGGAAAATGCAGGCCGTAAGAACTTCAATGTCCATTTCATCAAGCTTCCGATCAAGATTGCCAAGGCGCAGGGAAAAGAACCGCCGGTCATCGATCCAAACGGCTTGATCTACGTGTTGCATGAAGAAGAAGCCGCGATTCGTGCGAACGACGACCTTAAATACCCGTTGGTGGTCCGCGGCAATATCTACGATTGCGTCGATTGGACCTTGACCAGCGAGTGGGACGATGATGACTACACGAACTTCCAGTCATCGAAGATCAACACTCACTGGCATTTCCTCCAGTTCGACAACCAGGCGTCGGATGGCGTGATCACCGGCTTCTCGTATGAGCAGTCTGTGCGTCCGTTCACGATGCTGGAAAAGAAGAACAAGAAGGGTCTGCCGCTTCCCATGAACACTGTGTTGACCGCGGCGGCCAAGAAGGGTGCGAGCACCATTACAGTTAAGAATGCCAAGCAGTATCACGTGGGCATCCTGATCCTGGTTGGTGCCGACAATGTGAAGGGGAACGAGCTCTCTCGTATCAAGGCCATTAACGGAAACACCATTACCTTGGCCAAGGGCTTGAAGAATGACCATCCGGCGAACGACATTATTACGGTCGAGTTCGTGCGGCAGCGGTTCTGGGTCGACGCTGATGTGGGAACCGTGTTCTGGCATGACCATGCGTTCGGTGCGACCACCTGGCCGCATGGCGGGTTCGGAACATTTATCGCCGAGCCGGTCGGCTCCACCTATCATGATCCAAAATCCGGCAAACAGATCCGGAGCGGACCAGTTGCCGACATTCGCACCGTGGAGCCTGTGGGGTACGGCGTGAACGGCAGCTTCCGTGAGCTGATGGTGCAGGTGCACGATACGGTGCCGCACACGGTGAACATTGTGACGGCAGGAAATCCGCCGGGCCAGCCGATCGAAGTGGCCTTAGAGGCGGGTAAGACCGTGTCCTTCATGATGCCCGAGAAAATCTACATGACGCCGATGCCGTTCCTGAACGGTGGGACCCATACCACCGGCAGCGGCCTCAACTTCCGAGCCGGGCCGATTGCCCAGCGGCTGGCGACCAATCCTGATTCGTCGCAGATCTTCAACAGCCAGATCCACGGTGATCCGTATACGCCGCTGTTACGCGCATATGCGGGCGACACGATGGTCTTCAGGCTTCTGCATACCTTGATGAACGAGACGATGACCTGGACGATTTCCGGTCATACGTTCCTGAGCGAGCGGTACGCAGGCGATGCCAACCGGAAGAACTCGATGCACATCGGTATCGCCGAGCGATACGACCTCGTGGTCCCACAAGCAGGCGGTCCGCGGTTGCAGGCCGGCGACTACATTCACTTCAACGGACGTTCTTCGAAATTCTCCGAGGGTGGATGGGGAATTATCCGGGTCTATGACAAGGCTCAGGCTGACTTGCAGAAACTGCCGGCCGGATTCTCGCATCGCAACGAGCTACCGGAAGCACGGCCGGTCTGTCCGGCTGATGCACCGGTGAAAAACTTCAATGTGGTGGCGATGGATTATCCGTCCATGAAGTTCAATCCGAAGGCGCCTGAATCGATCGAAGTCGATTTCGAACGAAAGATTCTGATGACTAATGCCGATGCGAAGATCTATGCCTTGGAAGAGGAAGTGTCGAAGGTAGCCAGCGGAGCCCAACCGATGCCGTTGACACTTCGCGTGAATACCGGCGACTGTATCAAAGTGCACTTGAAGAACAAGATGAAGGAAGGCAAGGCATCATTCTCGGCGATCAGCCTGGCGTTCGATCCGAAGGATTCGTTGGGGGCCAATGTCGGCAACAACACGGGCGATCAGACGATCGCGCCGGGTGCCGAGCGGACCTATACCTACTATGCAGATCCGTTCCTCGGTGAAATCACATCGTTGGTGTGGGATTGGGGCAATGTCATGACGAATCCGCGCAACGGGCTGTTCGGCGCGGTGGTCGTCGGCGCCAAGGGATCCAAGTATCGTGATCCCAAGACGGGTGCCGATCTCTCGAATAAGAACGCCTGGATGGCGGACGTGATCATCGACCGTTCGATCCCGGGCAACGAAGCCCGTCCGAACTATCGTGACGTGGCGTTGTTTTTCCAGGATGAGGACAACATTATCGGCACGAGCTTCATGCCGTATGTTCAGAACGTGGCAGGTCTGACCGGGGTGAATTACCGGTCGGAACCGTACAAATATCGTGAAGAACTCGGGTGCTCTTTGGGCAAAGTCTTCCAGCCTTGTGTGGCCGACAAGCCCGAAGATCCCGCAACCCCGATCATCGAGGCGCATGCCGGGGATTCTGTGCGCATTCACGTGATCGGTGCCAACAATGAACAGAACGGCATGTTCAGCGTCGAGAAGCATGAATGGCCGATCGAACCGTTCATGCGCGGCGCCGACCAGATCAGCGTCGTCGAGTATTCCGGTTCCGAGGTGCTCGATGCGTTTATCCCTGCCGCGGGTGGCATTTTCCATCTTCCTGGTGACTATGTGTACAGCAACCAGCGGTTGCCGTACTCACAGTCCGGACAGTGGGGGTACATGCGGGTATTGCCGGCCGGCGACACGCGGTTGCTGCCGCTGACCGGAGCTGGTGCCGGTGCGAAGAGTGCCGGACTCGAACAGCCTGACGTTCATGCTGTTCCTGTCGCAGCGAAGTAACTAGAATAAGAGCCGTTCGAGGAACGTCACGGGGGGAGCCTGTCAAGGCTCCCCCCTTTTGCTTCCGGGTGGATGTTGTGTAAAATGTGAAAGTGTCCGCGATCCAATTTTCTTTCTGAGTATCTTTCCTGGAGGAAGTACATGGTAGGCATACGAAGCGCTGCAATGGCCGTCCTGCTGTTGTGGAGCGTTCCAACATGGGCCTATGAGGAGATCCCGGTGACGGATGGTGGAACCGTGACCGGTCGAGTGACGATGACGGGAGGGAAACCAACTGCAAAGGGTTTCAATCTGGTGACATTTCCTGACCCTGTCTATTGCGGCAGAATCTCCACCGGGACCGGATGGAGGGTGTTGCACGAATTCTCAGTCGACGAACATGCCGGGCTAAAAGATGTGGTCGTGCTGCTGACGGATGTGAAAGCCGGTAAGCCCTTCAAGTTTGAGGCTCCCACGATCGAAGCGCGTGATTGCCGATTTCTTCCATTCGTGACGGTGGTGAAAGACAATGATGCGGTCGTGGTCATGAATATGGACCCGGTGATGCACGACATCCAGGCGTATGAAACGTCGCACCTCGGTCCTCGCGTGTTGTTCAATACGCCGCTTCCTATGAATCCGCATCATAAACGGAACGTCGGTGCGGATACCCATGAGCATCTGGCCGGTCAACCGATGCAAGAGACCATCCATATGACCAAAGACCGCCGCGTGTTCGTGATGCAATGCGGATTTCATGCCTACATGGAAAGTTGGGGCCTTGCCGTCGATAATCCCTACTACGTGCAGACTGCTGCTGACGGAAGTTTCTCGCTGAAAGATGTTCCTCCGGGTGAGCATACCTTGGTAGCATGGCATCCTCAGGCGGGGCCGATGCAGGAACAGAAGATCACAGTTGGCCCGAAGCAGGTGGTCAACGCGACCTTTGACTTCAAATCCCCGATGGGGCGTCGCAGCGCGCATGAAATTGTGGACAATCCCCATTTCGGCATCGACGCACTAGGAAAATCCTTGGACATCAGGCCCACCCTGGAATTGCAACAACCGTAATGGTTTGTAGAGGAGTATCAATGAGCTTCGTACCTAGACGGTTTCGGTTGCGGTCGAATCGGGTATGGCAGACCATGGTTGTCGCGATATGCTTGTGGGTGTTGGCTGGTGGAACCCTTGTGACAGCCTACGACGTGATCGATGTGCAGCATGGGGGAGTGATCGAAGGCCGAATCACGCTCAGCGGGGAGGTTCCGGAACCGAAGGGGTTCAATCTCATTACCTTTCCCGATCCGAGGTACTGCGGTCGCATTTCGAACGGCAAGGGATGGAGATTGTTGTACGATTTTGTCGTCTCTCAGGAGGGAGCACTGAAGGATGCGATCGTGTTTTTGGAAGGGGTTGAGGCAGGAAAACCGTTCGAACTCTCCGTACCTCTGATCGAGGCGCGCGACTGTATGTTTGGTCCGCCTGTGACGGTTGTTCGGAACGGACATGCAGTCGAAGTCGTCAACATGGATCCGGTGATGCATGATATCCAAGGCTACGAGACGTCGATCGAAGCCGGCGCGCGGGTGCTGTTCAATACGCCGCTGGTCATGAACCATCAACACCGCCGTGGAGATATTCTGGCGACGCATAACCATGCACCGGGAAGATCGCTTGTCGGCCCGATTTACTTGAACAAGGGACGGCGGACCTTTTATATGCAGTGTGGATTTCATGCCTATATGGAAAGCTGGGCGATGGCGGTCAACAATCCTTACTATGCGGTGACGGATGCATCCGGTACTTTCAAGATCGATAACATTCCGCCGGGCACTTATCACATGGTCGTCTGGCATCCTCAGTCAGGCCCCGGTATGACTCGGACCGTGACCGTGACGCCGGACGGGAAGCTGTTCGAGGAAGTCGCTCTCCCGGCCCCGAAGGGCAATCGCAGTGCCTATAGGGTGATGGACAACCCGCGTTTTGGCATCGAATCCTTGGGTCATTCTGTGGAGATCACGCCGCTGGTCGAACATCAACACTGACTATGCAGCGAGTTCCCTCGCGCGCGTGGGCGGTCCTGCTGTATCTGCTGGCCGATCATTTTTTCGGACCTTTCCCCTACGCAGATGCTGAGCCCAACCTCACCCCGCCATCCGCCACTCCCCTTGTTGAATTTTCTGGTTCGCTGATCAAGCGGGTCGATGGCCGTCGGACCGATGTGCAGGTCTTCGCGAAGCCGGGCAGAATCAGACTTGAATATAAATATGCGGTGAAGACGGAGTTGGGTTACTCCAGCATTGAGATCATCCGTCTCGATAGGCATGAATCCTGGTTTTTGCTGGCGCAGCGTCGAACGGTTCTTTCCGTACCAATCAGCCTTGAGGACGTGCTTCCAATCGGGCCCTCCCTGCCCGGTGAGCAGACCCGTCAATTGCTGGGGGATGCGACTGCAGCCGGCAGGCGAGCCACGTTGTTCGAAGTCCAGGTTGATTATAACGGTCGACGTGAACGGTACTATCAATGGGTTGACTTCGATACGGGCGTTGTCTTGAAGCTGGTGAGTCAGGACCGTGACTGGTCTATCGAATATCATCGCATTCGGTTTTCACCGCAACCGGATATGTATTTCGAGGAACCTGTCGGGTACACCAGATGGGTCCCTCCTGTATCCCGCAAGGACAAGAGCTAGCGGACTCGAATAGGAAGGTGATGATGCATCGATCTCGGGCCGGACGCACCGGATTGCTATCAGCGGTCCTATTCATGCTGTTGTCCGTCTGGACATCCGGCGCAGATATCGGGACAGTCGTCGCCGGCAAGGAGCCGGCGGCCATAAAGGAAGCGCGAGCGGCATTTGAGCAGAAACAGTATGAGCGGACCGTGGAGTTATTGGATCGTCTGAGTAAGGATTCTGTTCTCCCAGTCGACGGGATGCGGCTTAAGTCCAGGGCTTTCCTCAAACTGGGAAAGCCGAAGGAATCGCTGCGTGAGTACGATCAACTTGAGCAGACCCTCAAGCAGGACGATGTGGCGTTGCTCAAGGAGGTGTCGCTAGGTTTTGTCGTGACGTTGACGAAGGACATGCGTGAACAAATGCGCGGCGCGTCCTATACGGCGCTGAAAGACCTTGAATCAGCCGAAGTGGTGCCATACTTGGAAGACGGATTGAGCGATGGCTCCGGCCTGGTCCGGGCATTGGTGGTGGAAGGTCTTGGGAGAACCGAGCGGGGTCGGCGTTCGCCGAAATTGCGCAAGGCGCTTGACGACCAGGCCGGATTGGTGAGGGCAGCGGTGCTGAAGGTATTGGGACGCAGTGGTGATCGGTCCGTGCTGCCGTTATTGGAAAAGGCATTGAATGAGGACCAACCCCTTGTCCGTCTAGCAGCCTCCGGCGCGTTGTACCACATGGGCAGGATCGACATGTGGGATCAGGTTCGGAAGGCGGCTACGGTGGTGCATCCTGAGGAACGCGCCACAGCATTGCGGTTGCTGGGAGAACTCAAAGATTCCCGAGCGCTCCCGCTGTTGGTCGAGGCCCTGAAAGATCCGCAACCGTCGGTTCGCGGCGCGGCGGCCTCCGCATTGGGCGATCTCGGTGATTCTCAAGCGGTTCCGCAGTTGGAGGAAGCTCTGCAAGACACGATACCGGCCGTTCGTACATCGGCGGCCATCAGTCTCGGTGAACTCGGTCACAAAACGGTTTCGCCCGTCCTCCGCCGCGCATTGTCCGATACGAATCCGGTGGTGCAAGCCGCCGTAGTCTCCGCTCTGTTGCGTCTGGGTGAACCCATCAAAGTCGTCATGCCGTCGGTCGGAGAGTTAATCCAACATAATGATCCGGGTACGCGCTCTGCTATCGCGAAAGCGCTGGGGCGAGCGCATGGTGAAAACAGAGAGCGTGCGGTGGCCGTCCTATCCGAATTACTTGGAGATCCAATTCCCCGGCCACGGATAGCTGCAGCCAGATCGCTGGGACAAATTGGGGGGCAAGATCTTATTCCAGTTCTGAAACGAGCGCTGCACGACGAAGATGACGCTGTGCGCGCGACAGCGGGCGGTGCATTGGGTCGCCTTTTGAACGCGCCCAGTCTAGCCACGCATGCGTCGAAAATATAAGGACATTCCTTCCATGGATTTCACAATTGACAGGGGTTGTAGGATTTTAGTATACAGTGGACTTCACCTCTCTACGTCTGGAGAGAGGCACGTCAGGTCAAGCGCTGATCATACGAGGAAACAGGTCACCGGTTTCTTCAGTCCCAGTCCAATTGGTGACGCAGCAGTAATGTTGTTAATGTTTATCACAATGTTCATCACAAGGAGGCAGTGACATGAAGAAGGGTGCCATGACAGTTGTATTCGGTGTAGCAGCCGCGGCGTTTCTCGCCGCGCCTCTCACCTCATTCGCAGGGGGAACGATTGCCGGGAAGGTGACCTTCGCCGGAAAAGCGGACAAGAAAGAGTTTCTGTTTTCCAAGTTTCCGAACCCGAAGTTCTGCCCCAAGAACCCCAACAAGGAACTGATGGACGGGGACAAGCGGTTCTTGAAGACCATTGAAGTCGGCAAGGACGGCGGTCTCAAGAATGCCGTTGTCGCAGTGACCGACATCGAAGACAAGGCGTTCATGGACGGGTACAAGGGGACAGATGTGGTGGCCGAGTTTTGCGAATTCTTGCCATTTACCGGTGTCGTCGTGGCACAGAAGAGCTTCCGTGTCGAGAACCATGATTCGGATCCGGATGATCCTAAGTCGGTTGCTGGTGTGCTCCACAATCCCCACAGCTTTTTTGTGAAGGGATCCACTTCTTCCACCGATTTCAACATCGGTCTGGCCAAGAAGGGCGACAAACTCGACAAGCCGGTGAAGTTCAAGGGTGGACAGGAAAAGACGGGAACCACCTATCGTCTGCAGTGCGACCAGCACGAATTCATGCAGGGCTTCTTCCTGCCGGTGATGAATCCTTACCATGCAGTGGTGAAGGAAGACGGTACCTTTGAGATCAAGGATGTGCCGGCCGGTAAGCACAAGATCCTGGCTTGGCATCCATTTGCCGGTAAATTCGAAGTGGAAGTGGATGTGCCGGAGGGTGGCAAGGCGGATGTGAAGGCTGAGGTCAAGAAGTAGGAAAAAGTAGTCGTCCACACGGGATTGAGGCCCGTGAAAAGGGCAGTGGTTTAAACAACCACTGCCCTTTTTCTTTATGCCATTGTTTTCCGAAACAGCAGGAAGTGCGAGATTGTTGGATCATCGAACCGGATGAACTCTTCTTTGCTTTGCTGGCCTATGGCAACATGAGGGGTCACGTGTCACTCCAGAATCCTCTGAGGTGTGAGAGAAGACTGGCAATTTAAGCGGTAGGGTGTTCCTCTCCTGACATATATTTTCGATGTCCTCATCACCGCTTTGTGGTCGGGTCTAAGGAATAATTGAACGTACCAATAACCTGCCTGATCAAGCTGCTTGGTGAGGCCCGCGGTGCCGCCGCGGCTTCTTGCGTTTCCATTTCTGAACTGGGTAAGATGCCAAATTCATTGAAGTTGTCTGGAGGGGGCTTGTGTCTCGCGAACTTTCGCTCGCTGAAGTATTCCAGCTTGGATACTACTGGGAGACGAAAATCCTTCTCACTGCAGTCAAGTTGGAAGTGTTCTCCTGTCTGGACAATCGAGCGAGGACAGCCGCGGAAACGGCGGACAAACTCGGCACTGAGGCACGGGCGTTAGGGCTGCTTTTGAATGCGCTCGTGGCCCTCCGTGTCCTTTCAAAGAACGGCGAGCATTATTCGAATTCTACCGTCGCTCAGGAATATTTAGTTAAACATTCGCCGCAATACATCGGGCACTTGCTGGTGTTACATGATGCCGAGTGGGATAACTGGGGCAAACTGGAAACTGCGGTGCGAAGCGGGCGCTCCCCGGTAGAGCGGCATGTGTTTGAAACGCATCCAGAACTCGGAGCCAATGTTCTGTCTGTGCTGGATAGGATCGGTCGCCGGAGCGGACCGGACTTGGCTAAGCGGCTGGCACTGGATGGGGCGCGGACCATGCTGGATTTGGGCGGTGGCGCCGGAACCAACGCGATTGCGTTTTGTCAGGTCTATCCGAATCTGGCGGTGACGGTGTTTGATTTACCGACTACCCTGCCGTTCGCGGAACGTACGGTGAAGGATGCTGGCCTGGAGGCCCGGATCAATCTGCTAGCCGGCGATTTCAATCGTGATTCTTTGGGCGGAGCATATGACGTCATTCTTATGTCCGATGTACTCCACTATCAGGACGGTCCTACCAATGCGGCCATCGTGAGAAAAGCGTTTTCGCATCTGGCGCCGGGCGGACGCCTTGTCATCAAAGATCGATATATCGATCCGTCGGGCACGAGTCCGGCGTGGACAACGGCTTTTGCCGTTCACATTTTTGTGAATACCGAACACGGAGCGTGCTATCGGACTGCCGACACCATGGAATGGATGCGGGCTGCTGGTTTCGAGCCCGTCATCGAATTGGAACGGACGGCCGTCGTGCAAGGCATCAAGCCTCATGAGCCGTGAAGTGTGAAGTGTGAAACTGTGGACGAACGGTGGCCGACGAGATAGGAGGGATAAGGAGAGTCATGCTGGAGTGGCTGAAGCAACCGGGATTCTTTGGAACTCATGCGACGATTGGAGCGGATCTGAGCCAGATGATGGCGACCCTTTTTACGGGTCTCTTCATCATCGGATGGGTTCAAGCCAAGCGCAGGGAAGGTCATGTCCATCACTGGCTTATGTTGGGTGGAATGACGGCGATGCTGGGATTTTTCGTCAGCTATTATCTCTTTCGACAACTGGGGGTGCTGGCATTCGAGGGCAAGGAAGGTTTCGGCGGATCCGAAGCCCTCTACCGCAATGTGTTTATCCCTCTTTTGACTTTTCACATCATCCTCGTGGTCATTGGGTTGGTCATGGCAGTGTACATGATTGTGTTGGGGTTCCGTGCCCAGGTAGTGGAGCGAGGGAGACGGGTTTTGAGCGGTCGCATGCTTCAGACAACCTGGGGGAAAATCAGCATGGTCTTCGGCGTCCTCTGTGCGTTGGTGGCGATGTACCTGCTGTATTTGGTAGCCGCAGATCGTTTTCGGATGGGGCGGCTCGTGGTGTGGGTCGGACTTCTCGCGCTCATCGCTATCGTGTTTGCGGTGGAAATGGCCATACAGCGAATTTGGCCGGACGGAGGGCAGCGTCATCGGACGCTTGGCCGGTTTACCATGATCATTTACTGCATCCTCTTTATCACCGGCACGACGACCTATACCATGTTGTACATTCTGTATCCCGGAAAAATCGGATAGGTCAGCCTGAGGCGCTGACGCATGAGTGATATTCATGCTTATCTGTGGTTGTACGAGATGGATGCATGCCGAGGGCGTAGACGAACGGACGGATTCACAGGATCAGAATTGCTGGTTCGTGCGATTCGAGTGTCGCGGGTGTGGGGTGCGCGTCGGGGTGGATCTGCCGGCCGTCGAGGCGGACGCACTGGTGGACCGGGTGATATGGACAGACGATGCCCGGCATCGTCTTGAGCGGGTGCCGCCCTATGCCACCGCGCTCATTCAAGAACAGGTGGAATCCTATGCACGGATTCACAGTCATCGCATCATCACCTACGATTTGTTTTCCCAAGCGAAGATCGGCGAGGCGATCCTGTGGGATGCCGAGGCAGAGCGACGTTTGAGCAATGTCCCACCTCCGGTTCGAGCCATGGCTCGTGTAGAACTGGAGCGCACAGCGGCCGAGAGGGGGCAGGTACGCGTGACAGTGGCGCTGATGGAAGAAGTGAAAGCACGCTATTTCGGCATGGCCGTTCAAAAGCCATAACACGTGACTGTGACACGTCGATCGATACTCATGCAGCGGCGTTTCGGCCTCACCCCGTAGCCCGCGGCTCATTACTCATCACGAGTTGTACACATGTTGCACCGATTGACTCTACGGGTGCTCCCGAGTTTAGCCCTGGCTGTGACCGACGAATCGGTTCGTAAACATAAGCGAATCGTCATGTTGGTGCCGGGTCTGGTCGCCTTCCTGTTCTATCGGATTGCGAAGCAGGTGGTGGATCTTGCCGAGCCGGTGACCCTCCTTGTCGTCAGCGGGCTCATTGCCCTCCTCACTGCGGCATGTGCCTATCGGGCTGGTCGTCAGATTCCCTTTATTCGTATTCTTCACGAGGACCGCGTACCTCGAGTACTGTGGGTGCTGGGGTGGATCGGATTTGTCTATGGGATCCAATTGTCCCTGCTTGTGCTGGCGCTGCTCTGGCTGGTGAGCTATGACTACGGCCAGCACCCGGATGGTCCCGCCATGATGGCCATCATCATCTCCTGCACTGCCGTCGCTCGTGATGCCTTTGAGATTGGGCACATCAGATGGCTGCAATCCAGCGGGCGGCCATTCGCCACATTTCCGGATGGAACGGCGCTTCGGGCATTGATACGCGAAGCGAGATTCGCTCCGTTCAAGTGGTGTGCGAGTGGACTGGCCATATGTTGGTTGCTCGCACAGATTGCCGCGACAGCTGTCGAGTCGCGGGGTGGGATCGTGGTTCAGTTGGGTATGGTCATGATCGCCGCAGGTCTCATCACAGTGTTCGCCTATTTTGACGGCCAACAACGGAAGGAAGGTTGGGTGTCGGCTCTGGTGGCGACAAGTCCCGGCGAACTCCTCAAGTTCTGGTGGTGGCCGGGGTTGGCGTTTGCCTCCACCTACTACCTCGTCCTGTTGGGTGCGATGCTCTATCCACTCCACCATGTCCGGCCCTCACCGAATCTGCTGAGCGCCGCGGTCGGACTAGTAGGGGGCATCATGGGTTTGTACGGATACTATCTCGGCATTCGAAGAAACGTGGAGGATCGAGAGAGACAGGAAGTTCCGGTCTCTCTGCTCCGGTGTCCGTTTGTCATGGGAATACTCGGCCAATCGCGTTCACGTTCGATGGTCAAGCCGGCTCGTCCGGAAACCCCAGCGCGGTCCACCGCCAACTGAGTGGAAGGTATAAGGCATTGAATATGCGAGGCTCTGTGATGAATGGTTCGCGACGGGTATGCATGGTTGTCATCCTGCTTGGTGTGTGCGGTTTCCTACTCTCCGATACCGCCATCGCGGTGACGGATCAGACCACTGATCTGTATTTTAAGACACCCGGGAATGTGCAGGGGCCTGCTGCGCCTACCGCGGGTGAAATCCACTATCCGCGAGTTGGCTCTCTCGACAATCGTCTTCTTGTCTGGGTTGTCACCCAGCAGCACACTTACTTTGGTGGTTTTGTGCTTGCATTGCCGATCTTTTGCGTCTTGCTGGAGTTCCTCGGATTGACTGCCCGAAATCCAGTGCTGGCGCAACGGTATGATGGATTGGCACGCGATCTGTTGAAAGTCGCCTTGTTGGCATTGTCCATCACCGCAGTGGTGGGTACGCTGATGCTTGCTCTTTTTATCGGGCTGTATCCCAGTTTCATGCGCTACATGGGCTCCACATTCAAACAGTTTATGCCCATCTATGCCCTGGTCTTCGTCGGCGAAAGTCTTATGTTGATCCTGTATTACTACAGTTGGGACCGCATGATGACGCCAGGCCTCAAGTGGGGCCATGCGACGATCGGAATCGTCTGTAACGTCTTCGGTACCTTGCTTCTTCTTCTTGCCAATGCCTGGGCGGCATTCATGATGGCGCCAGCCGGCGTCGATGCCGAAGGGCACTATCTCGGGAATGCCTGGCATCTGCTCCATTCGGCCCTGTGGAATCCTCTCAACGTGCATCGCTTTCTGGCCGACATTATGTCGGGAGGAGCCGTCGTACTGGCATACGCCTGTTACCGTTTCTTCACCGGAAAGACACAAGAAGAGCGGGCCTATTATGACTGGGTCGGATATATTTTCCTGTTTGTCACGGTGTGCGCGCTCCTGCCGATGCCCTTCGCAGGGTATTGGTTGATGCGCTCGGTCTATGCGTACCGGCAGAGTATGGGCGTGACGATGATGGGAGGGTTGTTGACGTGGCTGTTCGTTGTCCAAGCCCTACTCATCGGAGCGCTCTTTCTCGGGGTCAATTATTACCTGTGGCAGAGCATGGGCAGAATCAGAGGGGGAGAGCGGTATCAGCCGTACTTTCAATATCTCGTATTGGCGCTAATGGGGTGCCTCTTCATCTGGCTGACTCCGCATACCGTCATCATGACGGGGAGCGAAGTGAAAGCGATGGGAGGAGCTCAGCATCCGGTCGTGGGGAATTATGGAGTCATGTCCTCCAAGAACGGTGCGGTGAATGTCATGATTTGTATCACGGCGTTGAGTTTTATCATGTATCGCCGCGCGAATCGCACCATGACGATCTCCTGGGTCAAAACCGGCAATATATTGCTGGGAGTCATATTTGGGTTAGGCGTGGCCCATATTGTGTGGCTATCGATCTATGGATTTTATTTGCCGGCCAGTGTTCGCGTCGCCCTATCAACGCCGCAAGCTGTCACGACGCTATCCGTGGTGATCCTTGGAATCGTACTGAATCGTATGATGTTGCATGGGGCCGTTTTGCATGGACCGGTTCAGTGGGGCAAGATGTCGATGCGTGGGATGGTGGGATTGTTCGGGTTGGCGGCCGCCTTTACCTGGGTAATGGGGCTGATGGGGTACATTCGATCATCGGGCCGTCTAGCCTGGCATGTGAATGAATTGATGTCCGATGTGTCGCCGTGGGCATTTACCCCCTCATTGAGCTTCGCTGCAAAAATGGTCACGGTCAACATGGTCGTTTTCTGGGTGGCCGTCTTCTTTCTGTTCTGGGTATGTCAGCGGGGTCGCCAGCCGGTTATGCGGGAGGAATCGAGTGCAGGGAAAGGCCCGGCCTTTTTGCCGGCTCCTTCTCAAGAGGCCTGATAGGTACGAAAGGGAGATGATGGGAACGCGCGCGATACGGAGATGGCTGGTAATAAGTGCGGCCTGTGCCTCATGGTATGGATTCATGCATGCGGAATGCGCTAGTGGTGCGGATTCGGATCATTTGACCCTGGAAGATTTTCAGTCGAAGGATCAGGATGGATTTCCCAATGAATGGCAGCACGAGAACCAGCGTAGTCAGGCCAAGGGGCGTGAGGCTTACAAGATTCAATCAGATGGTCAAGGGAGCTTTCTTGCTGCTAAGGATGCCGGTCAACGACTCAAAAAGAGGAAAATCGATTGGGATCCGAAGGCCTATCCGTTGTTGATATGGAAATGGAGACTTCACAAAGCCCCCACGGAATCGGAACCGATTGCTGCGATCTACGCTTCGCTTGATACGGATCTCTTGTTTATCCCGGTCTTTACCAAATATATCTGGAGCGGGAGCAAGCCAGAGGGAACCGTGACGGAGGGCGGGATGTTCAGTGGGTCTGAAATCGTTGTCCAAGGAGGAGTGACACCGCTCAATGAGTGGGTGGAAGAGCGCGTGAACGTCTACGAGGATTTCAAGCGCATTCATCAGCACGAGCCGGCGGAAAAGGCATGGGGTATTTCCATATTTGCCGGTCCCGGTGTGGAGATCGATTTCGGGCCGATTACGGCCGTTTCGTCACGCTGACTGCAATAACCCACGATAGACACACCTCGAAGGATGGATGCAGACCTGTGTCATTTCGAAAAGTATTCGATATCGGGTTTGGGATCGCGGTGATGGGAACCGTGGGTATTCTCATCGGCATGATAGCAGGAGACTCGTCGCTCCCGCTCACTGCCGGTCTTGGATCGCTTTTGGGGGCGGTCGTGGGATTTCTTGGAGGGCGGCGGTTTCTTGCGAGCATCCTCATCGGCACGGTGTTGGGAAGTGCGTTGGCATGGGTGGTTGCAGGGTTCGAAAAGATTTCTGTGGGTGCTGGCGCGGGAGCGGCTATGGGAGGGTTTCTGGGGGTGCAAATTTCGATGCTGCTCGACATGCGTGTTGCCCGTAAGTCTTCTCCGGGGACAGTAGACTCTCATACACCATAACGGGACTCAAAGGTCGCGAGGCTGACAGGATATGGAAAATCGAGCGGTATTGATCGGATCCATCGTATTTGTGTTTGCATCATTCATCTTCGTGATTGCCGGTTTGGTGTACGAATCCTACAAGGCCAAACAGATTCGGCAGATGGCGGTGTCCATCAAGACTGAAACGCAATCTACGGTTGCGGCAGTCAAGCAGGACTTCTCGATGTACAAGACCGCGATTGGCGATGATGGACGGGAAATGGTTCAGATCCCCGAAGGTCCGTTCGTCATGGGAAGCAGGGATGACGACAGCGATCCCGACGAAAAACCTGAGCATCAGATTTATCTGAAAGCGTTCTACCTCGATCAGAAGGAAGTGGCTCAGGATGAGTACGAGCGGTTCGCCAAAATGACCAAACGCACGAAACGGAAAATCGAAGTCTTTGAGGATGACACTGCGAAGCTTTTGAAACCAAATTTGCCCGCGATTGCAGTCACCTGGGATGATGCCGAGGCGTATTGTAAGTGGGCTGGAAAACGTCTGCCCACTGAAGCCGAGTGGGAAAAGGGCGCGCGCGGCGAGGGTAAAAGAAGGTACCCCTGGGGGAACGAATTTGTATCAGGGTATGCCAACATTGACGGAACTGAGGATGGGTTTCGGTATCTTGCACCGCCAGGATCTTTTGAGGTGGGGCGCAGTGCCTATGGTCTGTATGACATGACTGGAAATGTCGGCGAATGGGTCGCGGATCCCTATGAAGAGAATTTCTATCAGAAGTCTCCCTATCGTGATCCCAAGGGGCCTGAGCAAGGGGATCAGAAGGTAATTCGTGGCGGGTCATGGCGCGAAACGAAAAAGAATGCCCGACCGTCGAAGCGATTTCAAGCCAAACCATGGCGGCATGACATCACCGTCGGGTTCCGCTGTGCGAAGGATGTCGACACCGAGACACTGGCCAACTAATTGGTCGCGCCATGCTCGAAACCAAATTCAAAGTCGCCTTCCTCCTGGTTGTGCTGGCTGCAGCAAGTCTTCCCATCATGGGAATTCTCCGCGGCACCATCCTCACTCCGTATGAGCAAAACCACAGCGACGAGCCGGCAACCGGACCTCCTG
>Ga0075421_100003052_pt1 | contig 20022 bp, 15 predicted proteins | sample SoiMetdeltSBSDD5_FD_75292 | JGI IMG/M metagenome (GOLD analysis project Ga0075421, IMG submission 75292) | Bulk soil microbial communities from a Populus tree surrounding site in Tennessee, USA - Soil MetaG P. deltoides SBSDD5 | ecosystem: Environmental > Terrestrial > Soil > Tree plantation... | reverse complement strand
GTCTTCGGAATCGCCCGCGTGAACCTGGAGGCGCCGGTCAGCGCGTCCGCGATCCGCCTCGAAGGCGGCCTGGCGTTCCTTCGACCGCCGCCGCCCAATTCGCCTGTCTCGCGGTTCGAGGTGCGTGGGCGGACGCCCGGCCGGGTGACGGCGACGGGCTTCGTTCCCCTGGAGGTGCCGATCCGGGTCGGGCGGACCATCGATCTCAGCATGATCCGCGAACAGCCGAGCCCGTTCGCCGCGCGGGATGCGGGCGTGTTCGTGAGCGCTCCTGCGGCCGATGCCGGCGTCGGGCCGTCACCGCCCCGAGCCGGAGAAGGTCATTGCGACGTGCTGGCGGGCGTCATGCAGGAGAACCGGCTCACGTGCATCGCGGAACCCCGCAGTCCAGCGCCGGCCTTGTTCGAGATTCCGGCGCTGGAGAAATACGGCAGGTCGACGCGCTCCGCCGGGACGGTCAGGGTCCCGCTTCGAGCCTCGGCCAGCTTCCAAGCCGGAGCCGTGGACATGACCCTCCGGGCGTTCTTCTCATGGCTTCCAGATACCCGGTTCACTGTAGCTGCGCCCGACCAGGTCGATGTGGAGGTCGTGCTGGGAGACCTCACGCTCAGCTCCATTGAAGCTGCGCTGCCGGCTTTTCTCCGGAGCGGGGCTACTCCGCAGGCTGGCGCGACGTTGACGGAGCTGTGTAAGCCCGAAACCGTCGTCATCACGCGGCTGCTCTCTGCCAAGCCTACCGTGACGATCCGGAGCAAGCAGGGTGTGCGGGAGCTGGTTGTGAGACCGGAATGGGCGAACGTGACTGGACCAAGCCAGGAAGCCAGGCTGGTCAGCAACATCGCCTTCGCCTTCGCAGCGCAGGAGCGCGATTCCAGGCCATGGCTGGCTGAGCTTTGCGAGCAGCGAGCTGCGTGCGTCCCCAGGCCGGAGGTGTGCGACGGCCAGGACAACGATTGTGACGGCCTCGTCGACCCGCTCGGCGTTTGCCCCGAGGCGTTGATCTGGAAGGGCAGCGTCGAGCTGACGCGCTTCCTGGGCGTCATCCCGGCCTATCGGGAGGTCGGGCTGGTGTCGTGCGGCCGGGACGACCGCGGACGTGAGTACGTGGGGACGAGGGTCGACGTCATCGGGGACTGCGCCGAGGACGGACCCTATGGCGGCTTCGTCAGCGAAGATCCAACCAACTGCATGGTCCGGTTACGCGCCACGAGTGGCTCGAAGGCCTCTTGCTCGGCCGAGATCTACGGTCGCCCGACCGGGGTCCCGCCCACGCAGAAGAGGACAGGGTCGTCCCCGGAGGGGCGGCGCGGGAAGTGAGCCTCTACGGATGTCTCGCGAGCCACTCCGGGGACTCCAGGTACACCTCGGGGTCCACGCCGGTCCGCTCGCTCATCTCGACGGCCCGTTCCAGCGCGCGGTCGAGCTCCCTCCTCTTCCGCGCCCGGAGCCGGGCGTGCATCGCCACCTCGCGTGATCCGTACCGCCGCACCCACTTGCGCATCGAGGCCGATCCCATGGCGCGAACCCTACGTTCCGGCCACCACCCCACCGAAGCCTCCCCCTGAGCCTCCGGGGTCACGTTCCCGGCGGGCGGCTGGCCCGCCCCTTGCCTTCCTCCCTTGCCGGTGAGGCCGGATAGCCCAGGCTGTGCACCCCGGTGCACGACTGGCTGGCCACGAAGTGAAACCTGCCGCACAGACTTGTGAGGGATCTCCATGATGAAGCGATGCTCCTGGCTCGGTGGTGTGCTGGCGGTGCTGGTCCTCGGCGTCGGCTGTGGAGGGGTGAAGCCGCTGGATGAGTTCAAGGACCGCACCTTCCAGCTCCATTTCATGCCCGGCTCGGTCACCACGACGCCGGCTCCGGCCGGTCGGGCCGTGCTCTTCGCCTCCCTGCTGATGAATGGGCCCGACTGCAACTCGCTGTCGCCCGACGTGGTGGCGACCGTCAATGGCGACTCCAACGTCCGGCTCGGCGCGGGTGGCTGCGCTTTCAAAGGCTCCTCGAGCCCGGGGTTCACCTACGAGCTGGACGTCGGGTCCACCCCTCAGAACGCGACCATCGTCTTCGAGGACGGCACGCACCGGATGGAGATCGAGATCGAGAACCTGATCGCGTCCTACCGGCTCCAGCCGCAGAAGGCGGGGTTCGACCCGTCCAAGCTGTACGAGGAGGGCGCCAACCCGGTGACGCGCGGCGAGGTCCTTGTCTTCGACCGCGCCTCAGACCTCCGTCCCGTTGCCACCTTCGACGCCAACCTGCAGCAGGACCACGAAGTCGGCGGGCGGTTCGAGTCGACCATCCACGACGTCCATCCGGTCCTGGACGGCTCCAGAGCGGAGATCACCGTCCCCACTGACGTCAAGGACGGCATGGCGTACCTGGGGATCCGCGCGACCGAGAGGCCGGCCGTCCTTCGCTGCGAGGGCATGCGTTCCTGCGAGGTCGAGGTGTCCTACGGCATCGAGACCACCGTCACCGTCACGCCCTGAGCGCGAGCCCGCCGTCGGGCTGGAACTCCAGCTCGACGGGTGGTCCGAGGACGCGCACCGCCGGGTTGCGGGTGGCTTCGTCCACCAGCGCCTCCGAGATCCACAGCCGCCGCAGGTGGAGCGTGTCCTGGATGATGGCCGCCCGCAGCGGCTGCCGGTCGTGGAGGAGCGCGGCGGTCTCGATGGCCTCCCGGTCGCTGGGGAGCGAGAGCGGCAGCTTCATCCCCGCGACGAAGCCGCTGGTGAGGCAGTTGGTCTTCGTCACCGGCCAGACGATCTTGTCGCGCAGGCGGTCCGTGATCAGGTCCGCCATCCCGACGCCGGTGGCGTTCCCGTGGCTCTCCTCGGTGAGATCCAGCGCGACCAGCGTGGAGATGTGGCGGTCCGGAACGCCCCCTTGCCGCCGGTGGAGGCCCACCACGTTGGGGTCCATCCCGGTGCCGGAGACGTTCTTGCCCATCTGCCGGACGACCAGCACGTCCAGCGGGTCGACCGGGATCGCCGGCATGTACGAGCGCGACAGCGCCAGCAGCTCCAGGTCCCGCTCGGGGATCGCCGCCGCCGGCACCGCCTCCAGGTGCGCCACCCGTCCCTCCCCGTTCTCCACGATGGCGACGCCGCCGTGGATGGGGACGCGCGCCAGCAGCTCCCGCGCCGCCGGGACGACGTGCTCCTGGAGGCCGGCGGCGTGGAGCGCGCGGGCGCCCAGCTCGTGGCCCAGCCCCAGGGCGATCATCTTCATCAGCCCGCTGCCCAGGGGGGCGCGCAGGGTGGTGTGAAGCTTCACCCGGTTCACCGGGATGACGGCGTCCGAATCCAGCGCGGCCCGGCTGAAGTACAGCGGCACGCCGCCCGGCAGCGACGCCACCTGCTCCACCTCCAGGCCGGCCCGGATCGGCGCGCCCAGCGAGGCCTCGGTGAGGCCGAAGCCCGCCAGCACCTCGAGCTGCCCCGCGGCGGTCGCGCCGCCATGGCTTCCCATGCCCGGCACCACGAACGGGCGCAGGCCCGCGGAGAGGAGCGCGGACACCACGCCGGAGACGATCGTCCCGATGCCGTCGATCCCCCGGCTCCCGCACGCCACGGCCACCCGCGCGCCCGGGCGCAGCATGGAGGCCAGGGCGGCGCCTGCGTCTCGCGCGGCCCGGGGGAGATCGTCCAGCACGTCCGCGCGCAGCGCCTGCTCGATCTCCACGAAGCGCTGCCTCATGCACCGGTTATAGCGCTCCGGCCACGGCCCGCTCGCGGCGGCGCTCACCGCAGCTCGGCCACCACCACCGTCACGTCGTCCTGGCTGGGCGTCTCCTGCGCGAAGGCCGCCAGGTCGGCGCGGATCGCCTCCAGCAGCCCCGGCGCGTCCTTCGCCGCCTCTCGCTGCAGGAGCGCCTTGAACCTCCGGCTCCCGTACTCCTCGTCCTTCTTCGGCCCCGCCCGCTCGACCACGCCGTCGGTGTAGAGCACCAGCCGGTCGCCGGGCGCGTACGGCGCCGTCTTCACCACGAACCGGCTGCCGGGTTCGTCCCCCAGCCGCGGGCTGGGCTCGAACAGCGAGACCGGCTTCCCGCCGCCCGGCCTCACCAGCAGCTGCGGGTTGTGCCCCGCCGCGCAGTAGCCCAGCGCCCGCCGCTCCGGATCCACCTCCACCGCGAACGCCGTCATCACCAGCCGGCCCCCCGCGGCCCGGTGGACCACGTCGTTCATCGTCTCCATCAGGCGGTCCAGGGGCGGCCACCCGACGCCGGCGCCGGCGCCACCCAGCGACAGCGTGTCCAGGCAGCTCTTGGCGGTGCCGGCGATCATCGCCGACGCCACCCCGTGCCCGGTGACGTCGCCGATCAGGAGCAGCACCCGCTCCCCGCTCCGCACGTACGTCCAGAAATCTCCCCCGCAGAAGCTGGCCGGCTCCAGCATCCCGCGGATCCTCGCCGCCCCGGCGTCGATCACCTCCGCGGGCGGCACCATGGAGAGCTGGATGGATCGCGCCAGCTGCAGCTCCTTCTCCAGCGCCTCCCGCTTCGCCTCCGCCAGCCGCAGGGTGGTGTTGCGGAGCTGGTCCATCGACTCCGACAGCTGCAGGTTCATCGACTCCAGCTGGCGCGTCCGCTCCAGCACCTTGGCGTCCAGCGCCCGGTTCATCTCCTCGATGCGGGCCACGTGCTGCGCGCTGGTGAGCGCGGACGCCGCCTGCCCGGCGAAGGAGGTGAGCAGCTCCAGCTCCGCCGGCCCGAAGATGGCCGCGGTGATCTGGCTGTCCAGGTAGAGCACCCCCAGCCGCCGGCCGCCGTGGTCCAGCGGCGCGCACAGCACCGACCGGAGCTGGTACGCCATGATGCTCCGGCGGTCCCTCAGCGTCTCCTCGCTCCGGGTGTCCGAGACCGCCACGCCCTGGCCGCTCCGCTCCACCCGCTCCAGCACGCCGCGGCTGACGTTCGCCTCCTCCTCGGGCACCCGCTGCCCGTCCGCCGTCCTCCCCACCAGCAGCGACAGCGGCGCGCCCTCCTCCGCGCGGGAGAAGATGAACCCCCGCTCCGCGCCCAGCAGCGACACCGCGGCGCCCACGATCCGCTCCAGCAGCTCGTCCGGCGCCCGCACCTCCATCAGCAGCTTCCCCACCCGGATCAGCTCCTCCAGCGCGCGCGTACTCCGGTCCTTCTCCGCCGCCGCCACCGCCGCCGCCGGGCGCGGCGCCGCGTGCCCCAGCTGCTCCAGCAGCCGGTCCGCCCGCTCCAGGGACGGCCGGAGCCGCTGGTCCTCGAAGAACGCCCGCGCCGCCGCCGCCCACTCGACGGCCTGCGCCCGGTCCGTCCCGGCCAGCAGCTCGGCGCCGTCCAGCCGCGCGAACGCCAGGTCCAGCGGCCGGTCCTGCCGCTCCAGGACCTGGAGCCCGCGCTGCAGGAGCCGCCGGCCCCCGCGCGCGTCCCCGGCGCGCCAGGCGATCAGCGCCGCCACCCTCAACCCGTACCCGAGGTTCGCGCGCAGGTGCTCCTCCCGCTCCAGCCACGCCCTCACGTCCGCCACCACCGCGCGGCCCGCCTCCCCGGACAGCCCGCCGGACGCCGCCAGGTGGTCGGTGTCCCTCAGGAACGCCTCCGCGCGCCCGAAGTACGCGTCGCCCAGGTACGCCTGGAGGAACCGGTTCTGCTCCAGCACGTCCACCGCCGCCCCGTAGTGGCGCCGGGCGTCCTCGTACCGCCCCTCGCGCAGGCGGGTGGCCCCGAGGATCTTGTGCGCCTGGAACCGCTCGAAGCCGAGGTTCCGCTCCTCCGCCAGCGCGAGCGACCGGCCCAGGTACGTGTCGCCCTTGGCCTGCTCGCCGCGCAACAGCAGGATGTCCGCCATCTTCTGGCAGCCGTTGGAGATGGTGTTCGGCACGCCGAGCCGCTCGCCGATCTCCAGGATCGACTGCGCGTGGGCCAGCGCCTCGTCCAGCCGCCCGGTGGCGCGGTAGGCGATGAACGAGAAGATGTGCGCGTTGGCCAGCTCCCACATGTTGCCCAGCGCGCTCAGCCCCTCGCGCGCCGTCTGCAGCCACGGGAGCGCCTCCCGGAAGCGCGCCGACCAGCAGTAGACGTCCGCGGTGTAGAGGCTGCCGATCGCCGCCTCCAGCGGGGCCTGGATGGCGCGGGCGATCTCCACCGACCTCCGCCCGTGCTCCAGCGCGCGCTCCCACCGCGGCCTCGGGAGCTGCACCAGCGTCACCGTCAGCACCCGGTGGGCGATGGCCAGCTCGCGCGAGGGGCCCAGCGGCAGCGCGCCGGCGATCATCCGGTAGGCCAGCGGGGGCAGCAGCGCCGCGTCCGCGATCGACGCCGACCACAGCCGGTACAGGATCTCCACCCGCAGCGCGCCGCGGGAGTCCGCCCGGCGGCGCCGGCCCAGGCGGGCGGAGAGCGCCGCCCGGGCGTAGCGGGCCCGGCTGAGCGCGCGCGCCCGCCGGCCGGTGCTCAGCCTCAGCGGCTCGCCCAGCGCCGCCAGCGCCTCCAGGAGCCGGTCGCGCGCCTCCTTCGCCTGCCCGCTCTTCAGCAGCGAGTAGGCGATGCGGGTGAGCGCCCGCGCGCGCTCCTCCGGCCCCAGCGCCTCCCCGCCCTCGAGCACCCTGGTCGACTCCGCCACCGACTCCGCGTAGCGGCCGAGGAGGTCCAGCGTCTCGGTGAGCCGGCTCCTGGCGGCGCGCACCTCGGCGGCCGGGGCGCCCGCCGCCGCCGCGGCGTCGATCGCCCGGCGCAGGTACACCAGCGCCTGCTCGTTGGCGTATCGCGCCTGGGCGCGCTCGCCGGCGGCCCGCGAGTACCGCCACACCCGGCCCGCGTCTCCGCCGAGGAACGCGTGCTCCGCGCCGTCGAACACCCGGTCGCCGCCGGCCAGCTCCGGATCGACCGCTTCCAGGTATTCCACCACCCGGAGATGGATGCCCGGGCGCTCCGCCTCCGGCACCAGGTGGGCGCACGCCTCCTGCACCCGGTCGTGCTGGAACCGGTAGAGCCCGCCGCGGGCGGCCTGGAGCAGCTTCTCCGCCAGCCCGTCCTGGACCGCCTGGAACGCTTCGTCCACCGCCACGCCCGCCGCGCGCGCCGCGAGCGGCAGGTCGAACGCCTTGCCGGCCAGCGCCGCCGTCCCCAGCACCCGCCGGGTGACGGGCGGCAGCGTGCCGAGGCGCCGGAGCACCACCTCCACCACCGAGCCGGGCAGGCGCGCGGCCTCCATGGCCTGCGCGTCCATCCGGAGCGCGCCGGAACGGACCGCCAGCGCGCCGGCGGCGAGCAGCGCCCTCAGCACCTCGGTGACGAACAGCGGGTTGCCCTGGGTCCGCTCCTGCACCAGCTCCACCAGCGCCGGGGGGAGAGCGGCCAGCGGCTGGCGCAGGCTCTCCGCCAGCAGCAGCGCGGTGTCGGCGCGGTCGAAGGGCCTGATGTCCACCGCCAGGACGCCGGGCGAACGGCCCGCCCGGTCCAGCAGCCGGCGCGCGGGGTGATCCGCGCCGACCTCCTCGCTCCGGTAGGTCAACAGCAGCAGCACCGCGCAGCGCCGGCCGCCGTCCAGCACCGCCTCCAGCGCCCTCAGCGTCGCGCTGTCCGCCCACTGCAGGTCGTCCAGCAGCAGCACCAGCGGAGAGCCCGGCGGCGCGGCGGCCTCCAGGAACCGCACCAGCACCTGGAGGAAGCGCGCCTGGTCCTTCCCCTCGCCCAGGTAGACGGGCGGCGGCGCGCCGGGGAAGACGCCGGCGTACGCGGGGGCGACCTTCACCAGCTCGCCGCCGAGGTCGCCCACCGCCCGCCGCACCTCCTCCAGGCGGGCCTCCACCTCCGCGCGCGGCCGCCGCCGGAGCCGGGCCAGGTGGTCCGCCAGCGCCTCCGCCAGCGCGTGGTACGGGAGCGCCCGCGCGAACGCGTAGCACTTGCCCGCCGCGAAGTGCGCCCCCGACGCCAGCGACCGGTTCTGCAGCTCCCTGAGCAGCGCGCTCTTGCCCACCCCGGCCGCGCCACCCACCAGCATCGCGCCCGGCGTCCCGCCCCGCGCGCGCTCCAGCGCCGCCTCCAGCTCCGCGAGCTCGCGGGCGCGCCCGACGAAGACCTGCCCCACCTGGAGGCCGGCGTCCGAGGCCCCGTCGAGGACGAAGTCCGCCGCGCGGTCGCCCGCCGCCAGCCGCTCCTGGAGCTGCTCCAGGTCGCGCTCCACGCCGCGCGCGCTCCGGTAGCGGGCGGCCGGACTCTTGGCCAGCAGCTTGAGCAGGACCTTCTCCAGCGCCGGGGGCGCGTCCGGGCGCGCCTCCAGGAGCCGGGGCGGCGGCGCCTGGACCTGCATGAGCAGGAGCGCGGCCGGATCGTCCGCGTCGAACGGCGGCCGCCCCGCGAGCAGCTCGTACCCCAGCGCGCCCAGCGCGTAGAGATCGGTCCTGGCGTCCACCGGCCAGTCGACCAGGCCCGTCTGCTCCGGCGCCATGTAGTGCGGGGTCCCCTGGACGCCGCCCCGCTGCGCCGCCTCCAGCGCCAGCCCGAAGTCCGCCAGCTTCACCTCCGGCCCGGACGGCGTCTCCCGGACCAGCACGTTGGCGGGCTTGAGGTCGGCGTGGATGATGCCGCGCTCGTGCACCCGGGTGAGCGCCGTCGCCACCTGGCGCAGGAGCACCACCGCGCGGCCCGCCGGCACCGGCCCGGCGGCGATCTCCTCGCGCAGCGTGCGCCCCTCCACCAGCTCCAGGCAGGTGAACGGGATCCCCTCCTCCTCGCCCACCGCCAGCACCCGGACCACGTTGGGGTGCGCCACCTCGGAGAGCAGCGCCGCCTCGCGGCGGAAGCTGAGCGCGATCTCCCGCGCCTTCAGCGCCAGCTCGGGCGAGAGCCGCTTCAGGCAGACCGTCTGGCCCGACTCGGACCTGGCGGCGTACACCTCCGAGAGGTCGGTCTTCGCCAGCAGGCGCAGGATCTGGTACCCGCCGACGGAGGTGGGGGTGGCGGGCGTGGCCTTGCCGTCCAAGTCCGCGAAAGTCTAGCGTGGCCCGCGCTGATGGCGGACGCCCTCTCCATCGAGCTGCGCGGCGTCACCAAGGAGTACCTGGCGGGCGGCGCGCGCGCGCGGGTGCTGGACCGGCTGGACCTGACGGTGGCCGCCGGGGAGATGGTGGCGCTGATGGGTCCGTCCGGGTCCGGCAAGAGCACGCTGCTGAACCTGGTGGCGGGGCTGGACCGGCCCACCTCGGGCACCGTGCTCGCCGGCGGCCGGCCGCTGGAGGGCCTGACCGACGACCAGCTCAGCGCCTGGCGCAGCCGCAACGTCGGCTTCATCTTCCAGCGCTACCACCTGCTCTCCGTCCTGACGGCCGAGCAGAACGTGGAGGTCCCGCTCCTGCTGTTCAAGCTCCCCGGGGAGGAGCGGCGCCGCCGGGTGCGGACGGCGCTGGAGCTGGTCGGCCTGCTGGACCGCGCCCGCCACTACCCGCGCCAGCTCTCCGGCGGCCAGGAGCAGCGGGTGGCCATCGCCCGCGCCATCGTCACCGACCCGGGCGTCCTCCTCGCGGACGAGCCCACCGGGAACCTGGACGGGACGTCGGCGGGGGAGATCCTCGACCTGGTCGGCCTGCTCAACCGGCAGCTGGGCAAGACGGTGGTGATGGTCACCCACGATCCGGCGGCGGCCGCGCGCGCGGGGCGGCTGCTGTACCTGAACAAAGGAGTGCTGGCGCCGGGCGCTACCGCGGGCGGAACGTGACCCGGGCGCTCATCCCGGGGCGGAGCGACGGATCCGCATCCAGCACCGACACCTTCACCAGGACGGTCCCGCGCGCGCGATCCGCCTGCCTGGCGATCTCCCGCACCTTGCCGCTGAACGACCTGCCCGGGACGGCGTCCACCACCACCTCCGCCCCCAGGCCCTGCTGCAGGCGCGCGACGTCCGCCTCGTTCACCGTCGCCTCCGCCGTCAGGGTGGAGAGGTCCGCCAGCTTGAGCATCACCTTGCCGCCGGGCTGCACCACCTCGCCCGGCTTCACGCCCACCTCCAGCACCGTCCCGGCGATCGGCGCCAGCAGCCGCGCCTGGTCCAGCTTCCGCGCCGCCAGCTCCGCCTCGGCGGCGGCGATCTCCGCCTGCCCCAGCGCGCGGTCCTCCTCGGCCTGGGTGGCGGCCTGGCCCTTCGCCAGCACCTTCACCCGGTCCAGCGTGCGCTGCGCGTCCCGCATCCTGGCCCGCGCCAGCTCCAGCTCCGCCCGCAGCTCGCCGTCCTCGAGGAGGACCACCACCTGCCCGGCCGCCACCTGGTCCCCGGCCTTCACCGGCACCTTCCGCACCCGGCCGTCCCTGGAGGTGGAGACCGGGATCAGGTCCTCGATCGCCAGGTAGGCGCCCGCGGTCAGCGCGCCCGCGGCCGGCGACGCCCGCGGCTCCTCCGCCGGCCCGGGCGCGGCGCTGCCGGGCCGCCCGGGTGGCGCGGGCGGCGTCTCCGCGGCGCCGCCGGTCAGGCGGGCCGCGATCAGCCAGGCGTTGAGCGCGGCGGAGATCGCCAGCAGCGCCCAGGGGACCCCTCCCCCCACCCTCCGGCGGCCGCCCGCCTCCCGCAACGCGGCGGCGGTCTCGTCCGGGAGCCGGAGGGACCTCAGCGCCCTCACCTTCTCGTCTGCGGGATCCAGGCCCTGCTCAGCCGCGCGGGGTGAACGCGTACTCCAGCTTCATCCCGTCCGGATCCTTGAAGTACACGGCGTAGAAGCCGGGCACGTACTGGTACTCCTTGGGCGGGTCGAGGATGGTGATCCCGTCGGCGGCCAGCTTCTGGTGCATCTCGTCCACGGACTCGCGGGTCGGCGCGGCGAAGGCGATGTGGTGGAGCCCCACGTTGTAGACCTGGAACTTGTTGCCGCGGGCCGCCTTCTCCGCCTCCCACAGGCTGAACATCATCGTCTTGCTGGCGTAGATGCACAGCCGCCCCTCCGCATCCTTGTGGGGGTACCCGGTGGCCTGGATGGCGGGGGCCAGCCCCAGGTGACCCAGCACCTTGTCGTAGAACGCCTTGGACGCTTCGAAGTTCGTCGCGGCGATCGCGACGTGGTGATACCCGGGGCTCTCGGTGGCCATGTCTGTTCTCCACGGCTGGAGGTGAGGAGGGAGTATGGCTCAGGCCGGTACGCTCCGGGTCGGCTTCTTGATGGACCCGCTGGAATCCGTCGTGGTCGGACACGACTCCACGTTCGCGCTGATGCTGGAGTGCGCCCGGCGAGGTCACGCGGTGGAGTACCTCACCCAGCCGGACCTGTCCTTCCGGGACGGACGGACCTGCGCGCGGCTGCGCCGGGTGCAGGTCCGGCGCGAGCCCGGCAACGCCCACACCGTCCTCGAGGACCGCTGCGAGCCCCTGGAGGGCCTGGACGCGCTGCTGCTGCGCAAGGACCCGCCGGTGGACGCCGCCTTCATCGAGGCCACCCACCTGGTCGACCTGGCCGGCCCGCACCGCCCCTTCCTCGTCAACGAGCCGTCCGGGCTGAGGGACGCCAACGAGAAGCTGTTCGCGCTCCGCTTCCCGGACCTCTCGCCGCCCACCTTCGTCGGCGCGTCGCGGGACCGGCTGCTGGCCTTCGTCGAGCAGGTGGGCGCGGCCGTTTTCAAGCCGCTCGAGGGCTGCGGCGGCCAGGGCGTGGTGCAGGTGGGCCGGGGCGACCGCAACCTGCGCGCGCTGGCTGACCTCTACACCGGGTGCGGCCGGCGCCCGGTCCTGGCGCAGGCGTACCTGCCCGAGGTCCGCCAGGGCGACAAGCGCATCCTGCTGCTGGACGGCGAGCCCGTGGGGGCGGTGCTGCGGGTGCCGCGCGAGGACGATCACCGCGCCAACCTGGCCGCCGGCGGCACCCCGGTGCGCACCGCGATCACCGCCGGGGACCGCGCCATCTGCGACCGGCTGGCCCCGGAGCTGCGCCGGATGGGCCTGCACTTCGTGGGCATCGACGTGATCGGCGGCCGCCTCACCGAGGTGAACGTCACCAGCCCCACCGGCATCGAGGAGATCGACGCCCTGGAGGGCGTCCGCCTGGAGGCCCAGGTGATCGACTTCCTGGAGCGGAGGGCCGCTACGCGGTGAGCTCCCCCGCGGGGCCCAGCAGCCGCCCCGCCCGGGCGCCGGTGTGGCGCCCGCCCACCACCGCCACCTCGCCGTTCACCACCACCAGGTCCACGCCGGGCGGGTAGCGCAGCGGCTCCTCGTAGCTGACCCTGGCCTCCAGCGCCTCGGGGTCCAGCAGCACCAGGTCCGCCGCCAGCCCCTCCTGGATGCGGCCGCGGTCCTTCAGCCCCGCGCGGGCCGCCGGCATCGAGGTGACCTTGCGCACCGCCTCCTCCAGGCTGAGGACGCGCCGGGCGTAGACCCAGTCGGCGAGGAAGAACGGGAAGGTGTCGAAGCAGCGCGGGTGCGGCCGCCCGCCGCCGGCCTGCCGGTGCACCGGCTGGACCGACGCGTCCGAGGCCACCACCGCGTAGTCGAGCTGGAGGATGCGGTCCAGGTTCTCGCGGCTCATCCCGAAGAAGGTGGCGAACGCCGCGTCGCCCTCCAGCGCCAGCAGGTCCATCACCATCGCCCACACGTCGCGCCCGCGCGCCAGCTCGTCCAGGAACTGCCCCTCGAAGGCCTTGTGCTCGGGCAGGCCCACCAGCGAGATCAGCACCTCGCGCACCTCGCCGGCCACCGTGTCCGCCAGCTCGGCGGCGATCCGCGCGCGCACCCGGGGATCGCCCAGGCGCTGCCGCGTCGCCTGCACGCCCCCCTCCAGCGCCCAGGTGGGGAGGATGAACTTGAGCTGCGTGTTCATCGCCAGGTGCGGGTAGCGGTCCACGGTGAGGTCCAGCCCGCCCCGCCGCGCCTGGTCCAGGATGGAGAGCGCCCGGTCGATCTTGTGCCAGTTGGGCCGGCGGAACGTCTTCAGGTGGCCGACGTGGGTGGCGGCGCCGGAGGCCCGGCCGATGTGCACCGCCTCCTCCAGGGACTCGATCAGGGTGGCGTCCTCGTTGCGCAGGTGGAAGGAGATGAAGGCGCCGCGGGCCGCCACCTCCTCCGCCACGTCCACCAGCTCCTCGGTGCGGGAGAAGCACGCCGGCGCGTACGCCAGCCCGTAGGACAGGCCCACCGCGCCCTCGGACAGCTCGCCGCGCACCAGGTCGCGCAGCCGCTGCCGCTCGGCGCCGGAGAGGGGCCGCGCGTGCTCGGCGGTGACCGCGCTGCGCAGCGTGTTGTAGCCGATCTGCTGGGCGTAGTTGATCGCCGGCCGGGCCTCCCTCAGCCGCGCCCGGTACTCGGCGGAGGTGGCCCAGCTCACCTCCAGCCCGACCGTCCGCGCGTACTCGTCGCGGCGGTCGGCGGCGATCTGCCCGAACACCGGCGCCGCGTGGTACCCGCAGTTGCCGCCGACCTCGGTGGTCACCCCCTGGCACACCTTGCTGCGCGCCAGCGGATCCACCAGCAGCGAGTAGTCCGAGTGCCCGTGCAGGTCGACGAAGCCCGGGATCAGCACCCGCCCGTAGGCGTCCACGGTCTTGCGCGCGCGGCCGCGGAAGGGCCCGACGCGGTCGATCCGGCCGCGGTCCGCCGTCACGTCCGTCACCGCCGCGGGCGCCCCGGTGCCGTCCACCACGGTGGCGTTGAGGATCGCCAGGTCCACCACCTTGGCCGGCGCGCTCATCCCAGCGACTCCAGCTCGATCCGGTTGCCCCCCTGGCCGCGCGCCTTCGCCACCAGCGCGCAGGCGCGCCCGTAGATCTCGCTCGCGTCCGCCGCGCCCGGGGCGGCCGCCACCACCCCGGTGCTGCACGTCAGCCGGACGCCGCCGGGCAGCGGGAGCCGCTCCACCAGCGAGCGGAGGTCCTCCGCCCGGTCGGCCACCTCGGCGCGGTCCGCCGCCGGCAGCAGGACCGCGAACGAGTCCGCTCCGTCCCGGGCCAGCACCGGGGGCCGCGGCCCCTCGCGCGCCAGCCACGGCCCCTCCAGCGCCCGCCCCACCGAGCCCAGCAGCCGCTCCGCCTCCCGGTAGCCGCGCTCGCGCGTCACCTCGCCGAACCGGTCCAGGTCCAGCACCAGCAGGCCCAGCGGCTGCTCCGTCCGGCGGCTCCGCTCCACCTCGAAGATCAGCCGCTCGCGGAAGGCACCGTGGCGGAGGAGCCCGGTGACCGGGTCGCTCCGCGACAGCTCGCGGGCCCGGTGCTCGCGGGCCCGGGACTCCTCCATCTGCTGGAGCAGCATCTCGCCCTTCTCCAGCAGCGCCCGCGAGAGCAGCTCCTCGCGGGCCCGGAGCCGGGCCCTCAGCTCGGCCAGCTCGCCCTGGAGGCGCTCCGCGCTGTCGCCGTCCGGCGCCACGCCTCAGTCCACCCTGGAGAGGAAGGAGAAGTACTCGGACTCGTCCGCGTCCAGCTCCACCGCGCCGCCGCAGGCGCCGCACGGCGGCAGGTCGCGGCGCCCCGCGCGGAGGTCGGCCACCAGCGCCAGCTCCTCGCGGGCGGCGCCGCACCCGGAGCAGAGCCCGGGCACCAGCACGCTGTGCACCCGGGCGCCGCCCACGAAGTTGGAGATCATGTTCATCTGGCTCACGAACGACACCGGGCACCGGTGGAGGGTGAGGCGGGCCGCCTTCCCGGCCGCGCGCACGAAGCCGACCCATTCGCGCACCCCGGACGAGTTGATCCGCCTCACCGCGCCCAGGTCCACCTCCACCTCGCCGCGCGCCTGCGCCGCCGCCGGCCCGAAGTCCGACTCCTCGGTGAAGTCGCCGCCGATCACCAGCCTCCGGCCGCCGTCCTCGAACGAGAGCTGCACCTAGCGCTCCTCCCTGACGAAGACGTTGAAGGCCTTGGCCCGGGTGCTGAAGCGCCGGTAGCTCTGCGAGACCTCGAGCAGGCCGATCGCCTCGGTGCGCTCGCCCGGGGCGATGTTGAGCACGAAGTGGTGCACCAGGTTGAGCACGGTGTACAGGCCCAGCCCGGCGCCGCCCGCCTTCTCGTCGATCTGCCCCTCCCCGCGCCCGAAGCACTTGCACAGGTAGTCCAGCACCACCTCCGGCCTCAGGCTCCCGAACGGGTCCGAGGTGGCCAGGCACAGCCGGCGGCCGTCGCGGCCGTAGCGGACGGTGACCGCCTCGTGCGGCTCCAGCGTCACCCGTTCGCGCCGGGAGAGGGCGGCGTACCGGGGGCGCCCGTCCCGGTCCACCGGCGCGTTGTAGACGGCGTTGGTCACCATCTCGTCCGCCGCCACCGCGAACGCCTCCGCCTCGCGCACGTGGCACCCGCTCTCCTTGGCGAACGCCTCCAGCCGCTCCACCACGTCCTTCTTCTGGTGCGAGCCCGTCACCGAGATCTCGTTCACCTCCGCCCCCGGCGCCAGATACCGCTCCACCCCGAAGATGTCCCCGGTGAGGATCTTGGAGACGGTGGCCAGCAGCTCCACCGGGTCGATGGTCGCGTCGTCGCCGAAGGTGAGGAAGTTCAGCAGGTGCATCCGCTCGAACAGCGGGCGCAGGTGCCCCTCGCCCCTGGCCAGGGTGAGCACCAGGACCCGCGGCCCGCCCCGGCCTTCCCGGAGGGACCGGACCAGCTCCACCGTCTCCTCCGCGGCCGGGACCGCGGCGGAGTCCAGCTCCACCACCGCCAGGTCGGCGCGGTGCACGCGCAGCCAGGTGCGCGCCTGCAGCGGGGTGGTGACGTGCGTCACCGCGTGGCCGGCGGAGGAGAGCAGGCGTTCGGCCGGGCGGCTCACCCGCTCGTTCGGGCTGAGGAGGAGGACCGGGCTGACCGGGGGAGGGGCCGCGCTCACGATCCGCTCCCGCCCGCCTTCTCCAGGTCCAGCGACACCGGCGAGGTGATGGGCGTGGGATCGCCGTCGTCGTCCTCCGCCTTCGACTTCTTCCCCTTCCGGGGCTTCAGCGCCGCGGCGCGCTGCTCCAGGTCCGCGAACACGGCGGCCATCTCCTCGCGGCCGGGAGGGGGCGCGTTCGTCCGGCGGAGCTCGGCCCGCAGCGCGTCGCGGAAGGCGCGCGCGGAGGGAGGCCGCATGGCCGGGTCTCTGGCCAGCGCCGAGCCGACCAGCGCGTCCAGCTCCTTGCCGATCCCGCGGGCGGCCAGCGACGGGGCCAGCGGCTCGTCGCTGATGATCGCCTTCAGGGTCTCGAACTCCGTCGCGCGCCGGAACGGATGCTGGAGGGTGAGCAGGAGGTAGAGGATGATCCCGGCGGCGAAGACGTCCGCGCGCGCGTCGAGCGTCCGGCCGCCGGGCTGGATCTGCTCCGGGGCCATGTAGGCGATCTTGCCCTTCAGCACCGAGGACGGCGTGACCTCCCGCTCCACCAGCGCCTTGGCCACGCCGAAGTCGGTGAGCTTGATCTCCCCGTCGCGCGAGACCAGCACGTTGTGCGGGGAGACGTCCCGGTGGAGGACGCCGATCAGCTGCCCGCCGGCGTCCACGCAGGTGTGGGCGGCCTCCAGGCCGGCCACGATCTCCGAGACGATCCAGACCGCCTGCGCCGCCGGGAACGGCTGGCCCACCGCGCGCGCCATGAAGAGGATCCGGTTCAGGTCCCAGCCGCGCACGTACTCCATGGCGATGAAGTAGTGGTTCCCCACCTGACCCACGTCGAGGACGTGCACCACGTTGGGATGGGAGATCTGCGCCACCACGCGCGCCTCCTGGAGGAACATGGTGACCAGCTTCTCGTTCTGGGCGAGGTGGGGGAGGATCCGCTTCACCACCACCTCCTTCTGGAAGCCGCCCACGCCGCTCTGCCTGGCCAGGAACACCTCCGCCATCCCGCCCGAGCCGATCAGCTGCACCAGCTGGTAGCGGCCCACCATCTGCCCGGTCCCCTTGAGGGCGCCCGGGCGGGGCCGCTCCTCGATCACCGAGGGCTTGGTGGTCTCCCGCTCCAGGAACTCCCGCAGGGAGGGCGGGGCCTCGGTCCAGGGCAGCGCGAGGATCCGCGCCGCGGCCTCGGCCGCGCACTCGGAGGTGAGCGGCGCGCCGCACTTCGGGCAGTCCCGGTGGAGGTGCTTCCCGTCCTCGATCACCCGGAGCGCCACCCGGTCCATGGTGAGGGCGGTGCGCTCGAAGCACCGGGTGCAGGTGAAGGGGACGAAGCCGCTGACGATCTTCGCCCGGCCCAGCAGGCGCGGGGCGTGGGCCAGCGCGTCCAGGGTCCGGAAGGGCACCTCCGCCAGGTGCACCGAGGCGTCGGCGAAGGCCAGCAGCGGCTTGAGGGACTCCAGGCCGGCGGCGCTGGACTCGCTCAGCCGGGCCATCCGGACCACCACCTCTCCCTCCAGGCCCTCCTCCAGCCGCTTGACGCGGGCGGTGCCGTCCAGCGTCCCGGAGAGGCTGATGGCGGTCACCGTGCCCGCCACCTCCTTCTCCACCTTCAGCGTCGCCCGGCCGAGGCCGGCCCCCGCCAGCAGGTCGTCCACCACCGGCGGCGGCGAGGGGAGGGGCGCGCGGGCCGCGTAGGCCAGGTAGACCTCCGGCGCGTCGTCCAGCTCGGCGTCCTTTCCGCACCGGGTGCAGCGGGCGGGGGGCAGCGAGAGGCTGACGATCTCGGCGTGCTGCCGGCGGCGGTCGACCAGCACCTCGAAGGCCTCGCCGCACGAGGCGCACAGGTACGGGGCGTAGAAGCTGAGCAGCTCTCCGCGGCCAGCGAAGGCGGAGATCATGTTGAACTGGGAGATGAGGGCGGGCCGGCAGCGGAGGTAGCCCACGTACCCCGCCGGGACCACCTTGATCGCCTGCACCCACTCGCGGATCCCGAACGAGGTGATCTTCCGCACCCCGTCCAGGTCGAACACCACCGCCTGCACCGTCCCGCCCGTGAGGGCCGACCGGTCGAACGTCTCGTCGATCGTGCCGACGATCCGGACGATGCTGCCTCCGAGCAGATCGGTCCGGGTGATCTGCGAAGGGGCCTCGTCCGCGGGAGAACCCATTCCGCCGGCAAGGTTACCGGCGGGTGGACGCTCCGTCCAACCCGCGCCCGGCCGGCGTCCCGGCGGCGGCAGCGGGGTCGGGGCTCCCGCTCCTGTGCAGGCCGGGCGGCGGCTCGAGCACCGGGCTCTCGTCCGGCCCCATGGGCAGCCACCCGTTCGCCGGGTCCTTCCAGAAGTCGTGGACGGCCCGGCCAGCGGCGGAGACCACGCGGGCCCCGTCCCACATCACGCGCATGATCGACCGGCGGCGGGCGTGGGAGATCGAGGGGTGGAAGCGGAAGACCGCCCGCGTGTGCGCCAGGTGGTCCATCTGCGAGTCGGTGACGGCGTGGCGGATGAAGGGCTCCAGGACGCCGGGCGGGAGGAGCCCCTGCGCCTCCATGGCCCGGTACCGGGTGAGGTCGGACCCGAGGTCGTTGACCGTGTCCGCCGATCGCTCCGCGGTGGCCAGCAGCGCCGCGAAGGCCAGCTCGTCGGCGCGCGCCACCGACTGGAAGAGGCGGGTGATCGCCGCCGTCTCGCAGAGGGGGGCGGACGCCGCCAGCTGTTCGCGGGTGAACAGGCGGCAGAGGCCCTCGTACAGCCAGTCTCCGTGGTCGTGCTCCTCCGCCGCGAAGCGCGCCCAGAGGCCGCGCGTCTCCACCGGCGCGGTGGAGGTCACCGCGGAGAGGTAGGTGGGGTTGGTGCGGATGAACTGCCAGTGCTCCACCAGCGTGAGCGCCGCCAGCCGGCTGTCGCCCTGGGACGTCCGGATCGCCTCCGCCTCGGGCGTCGCCCGGCACCAGACCCGGTTGGACGAGCGCGCGTGGTCGTAGAACAGCAGGCCCGGGAGGGAGACCGGGCTGTCGTCGCTCGCCAGGCCGCGCCGGTACAGCTCGGTCGCCAGGTGCTGGATCGACGGCTCGTCCACGCCGAGGTCGCCGGCCAGCGCCGCCAGCGGGCGCCGCCCGTCCAGGGCGCGGGCGATCTGGAGCAGCAGCTCGCCGGGAGCGCCGCCGATGGTGCACTCCTGGACGTCGGTGGAGAGGACCAGCGCGTCCGGCGCGGCGCGGCACTGGACCTCGCGCCGGAGCCTGGGCGCGCACTCCAGCGGCAGTTGCTCCTCGGAGTCGTCGGCCATGGCGCTGCCCCGTCAGTGCTCGCGGAAGTGGGCTGCCCCGTCCCCGGAAAGACGAGGCAGCCCGGACTGCTCGAACGCGCTCAGATCTGCGAGGCAGACGGCGCGATCTTCTTCTCCTGCGTGACGATGGTGAGCTTCAGCTGCAGCTTCTTCTTCTCCGGTTGCTTCTGTTCCTTCTGCTCCATGACTGCACACTCGTGCGGCACGAGCTCACCATGCACGTCGTGTTTAGGTCGAGCTCCAGACCCTTTCGGGCTGCGTCGATCACTGGCACGAGACCGCGGGTGAGGTCAACGAGTGATCGCGCGGCGTCTCGAGGTGGACACCGGGGGTCCTCGGGGCCACGCTAGACCCGGCGCGTCATGCTGCTCCTGGTCCTCGCCAACATGCGCAGCCGTCCGCTGCGGTTGATGGCCGGGGTCGCCTCGGTGGCGGTCACCGTGGCGATCGCCGCCGTCGCCATGGCCGCGCTGGAGCGGCTCTCCTCCTGGCTGTCGGACTGGCCGTCGGCGGTGGCGATCCGCGGCGCCGGCACGTACGAGCCGATGCCCCTCTCGCACGCCGGGCGCCTGCGCGGGGTGACCGGCGTCACCACGGCGGTGGAGTACAGCACCGTCCACGACGCCACGCTGGAGGGCCGCTCCGCGCCGTTCTCGCTGGTCGGCGCTTCGCCCGGGTGGATCGAGCTGATCTCGCCCCACATCATCGGCGCGCCGCCGGCGCTGCTGGAGCGCTGGCGCGCCGATCGCCAGGGGCTGATCAGCGACCGCCGGACGGCGCAGCGGATGGGCTGGAAGGAGGGAGAGCTGGTGACGGTGACCTTCGTCAGCCTCTACACCGGCCGGCCGGACGCGCTCCAGGCGCGCTACGTGGGCGCGTACTCCGGCGCATTCCCGGCGGCCATCGTCCGGTACGAGCACCTGGACCAGGTGACGCCCCTGGAGCACCAGGCCAAGGTCTTCTCGCTCATCTTCGGCTGCCGCCC
>Ga0075421_100003051_pt1 | contig 20026 bp, 18 predicted proteins | sample SoiMetdeltSBSDD5_FD_75292 | JGI IMG/M metagenome (GOLD analysis project Ga0075421, IMG submission 75292) | Bulk soil microbial communities from a Populus tree surrounding site in Tennessee, USA - Soil MetaG P. deltoides SBSDD5 | ecosystem: Environmental > Terrestrial > Soil > Tree plantation... | reverse complement strand
ACGCGTCTGCTCGAAGTAGTAGACGTGCTCCGTGAAGCCGATCTCGTCGATTCCCCGGGCGACCGCCGTCTCGACGAAGCGCTCGACTCCCTCGACGGTGAAGTCGAGGCGCCCGTCGGAATCCCTCAGGTGCATGTGGTAGTCGACGATCACAGCCAACCGGCCACGAGCTCGAGATCCGCGGCGTCGGTCACTTTGAGGAGCCTTGGATCGCCCGGGACGGTCGTCACCCGCCCGCCTCGCGCCTCGACGAGGGCGGCGCAGTCGGTCGCACCCGCCAGGTCACCCGCGAGGGCCTCGCGCAGGATCGGCGCGAGGAACGCCTGGGGCGTCTGCGCAGCCGCCAGCTCCCCGCGGGGCAGGGTCTCGACGACCTGCCCGTCGCGCACACGCTTGATCGTGTCCGTAAGCGGCAGCGCGGGCACGGCTCCGTCCCACCCTTCGTTGAGCGCCGTCAGGACGCGCTCGAGAACCTCTTCGGCGAGGGCTGGGCGAGCAGCGTCGTGGACGACGATCACCGCGGCGTCCTCGTTGACCTCGGCCGCGCCCGCACGAACCGACTCCGCCCGTGTCTCACCTCCGTCCACGCAGGCGACGACCTTCGAGCAGGCGAGCTCCTCGGCCAGAAGGATCGCCGGCTCCTCCCAGCCGGGCGGTGCCACGATCACGATCGCGTCGACCCAGCCTGACGCCTCGAGCCGCTCGAGGCTCTCGGCCAGCAGCGGCCGGCCGCGGAGCTTCGCGAACGCCTTCGGACGGTCGCCCCCGAGCCGCTCCCCGCGGCCCGCCGCCGCGAGAACCGCCCAGACCGCCATTCAGCGGAAAACGCCCGAAGAAGTCACGTCGCGTATCCAAGCACCGGGCTGAGACCGACGCGGCGGCAAAGCCGCCCCGTCCTATGAGCGGCATCGTGAGCGACGCCTTTGTCACCAAGCCGCTCACCGCGGCCCGCTGCCGCGAGAACCGCCCAGGCGGACAACTACCCCGCGACTATGCGGTCGCCGCGACCTTCGCCGTCTTCTTCTTCGAGCCGCCGTTGGAGAGAACGCCGTCGAGCCAGTCGGCCGCTTCGTCCTCGTCCATGTCCTTGGCGTACATGAGCTCGCTGGCGAGGATCTTCTTCGCCTTCACGAACATCTGCTTCTCGCCGGTCGAGAGACCCTTTTCGTGGTCGCGCAGGGACAGGTTCCTCACGACCTCGGCGAGCTCGAAGATGTCGCCCGTCTTCATCTTGTCGCGGTTGTGCTTGAAGCGGCGGTTCCAGTTCTTGGGCATCTGGGTGCCGTTGCCCGTGAGCGCCTTCATCACCTTCGCGACCATTTGCTCGTCGATCACCTTGCGGAGCCCGACGGCGTCGGCATTCTCGGTCGGGACGTTCACCGTCATGTCGTTGTGCAGGATCTTGATCGTCAGGTATTCCCGCTTCTGACCGAGCACTGTGCGGGACTCTTTCTTCACGACGGTACCTGCACCGTGGTGCGGATACACCACCTTGTCGCCGACCTTGTACAAGCCGAGCCTCCCCTTTTCGTCGCTTACATCACCAGAACGCCGACGGGACTGCACCCCGTCGGCGACAACTCTCAGGATACCAAAAACCCGCTGCAAAAGCGCAGTATTTCCAGGGATTTTCGACTCTCGACCCTAAAAGCCCTGCTCAGAGCGGACTCCTGTTGCCAGTGGGCGCAGGCTAAAGCCGGAGCCGAGGCGTCGCTTGCGAACCGGCTGGAGGCCGCGCCGGCTTCCCCGGTGTGGCCGTCCAAGTCCGGCTCGTCTCACCCGCTCGGGAGTGACGGTCACAGCTGTAGGTATCGGTCGAGGAGGTTGTGCTCCTGCAGTCGGCGGAGCCCCTCGCGGATCTCGCGAGCGCGGACCGTGCCGACGCCGTCGACGGCCTCGAGGTCCCGTTGGGACGCGCGGACGATTCCCTCCAGCCCGCCGAGCTCACCGACGAGGCGCTGGATGACGTTTTCCGGCAGCCGCGGGATGTGACTGAGCACGCGGTAGCCGCGTGGCACGACGGAGTAGTCGAGCGGGTTCGTCGTCGCCGGGTAGCCCAGCACCGCCAGGAGCTCGAACTCGAGCAGGTCCTGATACGGGAGCTCGGCGAGCGCTTGCAGCCCTTCGGCGACCCGCTCGGCTCCGCCGTCCGCGTGGTAGTCGTGGACGATCGCCGCCTTCTCGGCCGGCACCTCGCTGACGTGCTCCTCGAGCTGCATGCGGATCAGGCGTCCCTCCGAGCCGAGTTCCGTGCACGCGCGCTCGATGTAGTCGGCCATCCGAGTCGTCAGCTCGGCACGCTGCAGGACGACGAGGACGTCGTCCAGCATCACAGCGTTCTGGAACTCGAGGGCCGTTAGGCGGGTAAGCACCTGGTCGAGCCGCTGGCGGTACGTCTCGAGCGTCGCGAGCGCCTGGTTCGTCTTCGCGAGCACGTCGGCGATCGGGTCGAGCTGGTAGCGGTGTCTCCCGATGAAGACGGTGACGGTCTCGCGCTGTTGCGAGATCGAGATCACAAGCGCGTTCGTCTGCCGGGCCACGCGCTCGGCCGTCCGGTGCCTGGTCCCCGTCTCGTTCGATGGGATCGTCGGGTCCGGCATCAATTGGACGTTGGCGTGCGTGATCTTCGCGATCGGCGAGTTGACGATGATCGCGCCGTCCATCTTGGCCAGCTCGTAGAGAAGCTGCGCCGTGAACGACTGGTCGAGCCGGATGCCTCCGGAGAAGAGGAAGGCCAGCTCCGAGGGCTCCCCGATCACGATCAGGGCGCCTTCGCGAGCCCGGATGATGTCGTCGATGCCCTGCCGGAGCGGGGTCCCCGGCGCGATCCTCGAGATCGCGGTGAGCAAGGTCGGGTCTATGCGGGGATCGAGCTCCGCGGCGCTGCGCGGAAAGCCGAGCGGCGCGGCCGGCCTCCGTCCCTGTCTATCCGCCCTCGGATCCGTCGCCATCGAGCCCCGCCCGTATCGCGCTCCGTACCGTTTCTGCTTGGAGAACGCTTAGTTTGACACTAGGAGTATCGGCTGGAGCGACAACCTGCCGCAGGCCCAGCTTGGCGCACTCCTCGAGACGCCGCTCGGCCTGGGTCGCGGGGCGGAGCCGGCCCGTCAGGCCGATCTCGCCGAAAGCGGCGGTCCCCGGCTTGACCGGAGCGCCGCGGGCTGCCGACGCGATCGCGAGCGCGACGGCGAGGTCGGCGCCCGGCTCGTCGATTCGCACTCCCCCGGCGACGTTCACGAAGACGTCGGCTGCGCCGAGCGCGACACGAGCGTGGCGGGAGAGGACGGCGACGATCATCGCGAGGCGCTTTGGATCGACGCCGGTCGCGACCCGGCGCGGCATCGCCAGGTCGGTGGGTGCGACGAGAGCCTGGATCTCGAGCAGGATCGGACGCGTCCCCTCGAGCGCGCAGGCGACGGCGGCGCCGACCTCGCCTTCCGCACCGCGACCGAAGAGCTCGGACGGCTCGGGCACGCCGACGAGACCGGCGCCTGTCATCTCGAAGAGGCCGAGCTCGTTGGTCGATCCGAACCTGTTCTTCGTCGCCCGAAGGACGCGGTGCGCGTGGTAGCGGTCGCCCTCGAACTGAAGCACACAGTCGACGAGGTGCTCGAGAACACGTGGGCCGGCGACCGTCCCGTCCTTCGTGACGTGGCCGACCAGGAAGACGGCGATGTCGGCCTCCTTGGCCACTCGGAGCAGCCGCGCGGCGGCTTCGCGGACCTGGGCCACGGATCCGGGCGCCGAGCCGATCTCCGGCGAGTACAGGGTCTGTACGGAATCGATCACGCAGACGTTCGGCCGCTCGCTCTCCAGGGTCGCGCACACGGTCTCGAGCTCGGTCTCAGCGAGGATCTCGACCTTCTCCGCGCCTCCGAGCCGGGCGGCGCGAAGCTTCACCTGCGCGGTGGACTCCTCGCCAGTCACGAGGAGGGCGCGGCGTTCCTTCGAGATCGAGGCGAGCGCGGAAAGCAACAACGTCGACTTACCGACGCCCGGCTCGCCGCCCACCAGCACCAGCGAAGCGGGCACGAGGCCGCCGCCGAGCACGCGATCGAGCTCCGGAACGCCCGTCGGGATCCTCTCGGCCTCGTCCGCCGCGACGTCCACCAGCCGCAACAGAGGCTTCGCCGAGGCGGTGGCGCTGGAAGCGGCCTTTTCCTCCACGAGTGTCCCGAACGCCCCGCAGCCGGGGCACTTGCCGAACCAGCGGCCCGCGCTGTAGCCGCACTCGGTGCACGCGTGTTGGAGAGCCGCCTTGGCCATGACGACCGAGTGTAGGCGGCAGGTCCGACGCCGTTTGCAACAGATCCGTGCCAACTCTGTGCCGTTTTCGTCACAGACAACTCTCTCTGCCGGCCGCCGCGCGTACCGTCGAAGCAGTCGACGAAGGAGGCCGCATGAAACGAATCTTCGGAGCACGTACCGCCGCCGTAGGGGCGGCGATCCTCGCCGCCGGCGTCGCGGCCGTAGTCGGCTTCGGCGTCTTCGGAGCCCACGGTGCTGTGCCGAGAACGGGACCGCTCAGCGTCCACGTAGGCCTGAAGAAGCCGCCGGGAGCGGTCGTGCGAGGCAGAACGTTGGTGGACGAGAAAGGCGGCCGCCGCGAACTCGGCGCCGCGGTCTCGGGGTCGATGATGGGACCCCTCTCGCCGGTGGCGGTTCGCTCGAGCAACGGCGAGCTCATCGCTTACAACACGTGGCAAGAGCTGAGGTCGGTCGATGCCGATCGGTCGTTCTCGGCACAGGGAATCAAGGAGGGCGCCGCGCTCGGCGTCCCGTCGCTGCGCGTCCTCGACGACCAGGGCAAGGACTCCGTGCTTGCGCGCGGCGCCTACTCCGCCGCGTGGCGCCGCGACGGAGCGATCGCGTTCGTACGAGGCGTCGATCCTGTCTTCCGTGCAAGCCCGACGTACGCCGGGCAGGTTGTCGTGCGGGAGAGCGTCCACGGCCGCGACGTCTCCTGGGCGGACGTTCCGGCTCACTACGTCGTCTACGCGTGGGCCGGCGACCGGCTGCTCTTCTACCGGATCGGTCTGGGCGAGAAGACGGAGATGCTCGTCGCCGACGGGCCCGGCAAGATCCGCTCGCTCGCCGAGGGAACCGCGATCGCGATCAGCCCGGACGGAACGCGCGTCGCCGTCCTCAGCGAGGACGCCACGAGCGTGCGTGTCGTCGACATCGCGACCGGCCGCGAGCAGTCGTGGCTCGACGTGACGACCGCGACACCCTCACTGCGATGGGTCGCGTATTCGGGCTCGTGGGTGGGCGACCACATCGTGGCACCGGCGAACACCGGGCTCGCCGTCTTCCAGGTCGGCCCGGACTCGCTGAAGCTCGAGCAAGTGCTCGGTCTCGACCAGGCCCAGTTTCCGGCCGGCGTGCAGGAGCCCCGCTTCGTCGACGACTCGGGCAACGAAATCGCCGCGAGCGCGGACGTACCGCCGGCGAACGGCAGCGGCGGCGTGTCGTTTCTTCTCGAATGCGACCGGGTTGCGAGGACCTGCGAGCGCACCGAGGCCGCGCCGGCCAAGGATTGGCTGCGTCAGGTCGACGACACCGCGACCCGGAGAGGAGGTCAATGATGAAGATGCGAGGCGCAATCACAGCCGTCCTGGCTGCGGCGGCGTTGGCCATCCCGGCGAACGCGTCCGCTTACCGAACCTGGTTCGAATTCACCCGGCAGTCGAACCTCTGGTCGCCCCTGACGATCGCGACGGACTACGGCGGCGGCTTCGTGACCACCCAGACCTGGCGAGCCGGGTCCGGCACCTCGACCGACGCCTGCTGGGTCGCGCACGGGTGGCTGCCGACAGGCTGGTACGACCTCTGGGGCCACTGGAACAACTACGACGGAACGATCAAGGGCCGGGTCTTCTACCTCTCCAACAAGCCTTGCTGGAACGGGACGTGGCGCAGTGAGCTCTTCATCCACTCTGAGGAGACCGCCGCGCAGGGCCAATATTGCCCGACCGCGTACGACGATCCGTACTGCTGGGAGGGCGACTACGACTACCACTCGAACGGCTGCGTAAAGGTGTCGCGGGCGGGGAATCCGAGCGACCTGCGGCTCGTCCACGACGGCTGGCACTCGAGGAGCGGCGACTACCGCCACGGCTCGTTCGGCGTCGGCAACTTCCTCTACGTACGCGGATAGACAACCGAACCCTTCCGGGCCCCCTCCCCAGGGAAGCGAAACGGCGGCTCAGGCCGCCGTTTCGTCAATCCGCGGACTTCCTAGTCCTCCGCGGACTCTTCGTCCTCGGAGGCCGAGCCTTCCGGCTCCTCCGGTGGGACGGTGACCTTCTCCGGCGTGATCTCGCCGGGAATCACGGTGATGTCGACCTCGTCCTCGTCCTTCCGCTCGACCAGGATCGTCGAGCCGGGCTCGAGCGACCGGCCGAGCACGAAATCGGCAAGCGGGTCCTCGATGTAGCGCTGGATCGCGCGGCGCAGCGGCCTTGCGCCCATCGCTGGGTCATAGCCCTTCTCGACGAGCAGCTCCTTCGCCTCCGCGGTCAGCTCGATCGCGACCTCGTGCTCGCTCATCTGCTCGCGCAGGCGGCGGAGAACCAGGTCGACGATGGTCATGATCTCGTCCTTCGTCAGCTTGTGGAAGACGATCACCTCGTCGATGCGGTTGAGCAGCTCCGGCCGGAAGACCTTCTTGAGCTCACCCATGATCCGGTCCTTCATGTCCTCGTAGGAAAGACCGGTCTCGTCGCCGATCGAGAAGCCGAGCGTCTGGTTCTTCGAGATCGTGCCGGCGCCGATGTTCGAGGTCATGATCACGATCGTGTTCCGGAAGTCGACCTTGCGGCCCTGGGCGTCGGTGAGGCGCCCGTCCTCGAGGATCTGGAGCAGGATGTTGAAGACGTCCGGGTGGGCCTTCTCGATCTCGTCGAGCAGGACGACCGAGTACGGCTTGCGCCGCACGGCCTCGGTGAGCTGGCCGCCTTCGTCGTAGCCGATGTAGCCGGGCGGTGAGCCGACGAGCCGGGACACGGAGTGCTTCTCCATGTACTCCGACATGTCGACCTGGATCATCGCGTCCTCGTCGCCGAACAGGAACTCGGCGAGCGTACGCGCCAGCTCGGTCTTGCCCACGCCTGAGGGGCCGAGGAAGATGAAGGAGCCGGTCGGACGCTTCGGGTCCTTGATGCCGGCGCGCGCGCGACGGATCGACTTGGAGACGGCGACGATCGCCTCCTCCTGGCCGATCACGCGCTTGTGGAGCTCGTCCTCCATCCGGATCAGCTTCTGCGACTCGGCCTCGGTCAGCTTGAAGACCGGGATGCCAGTCCACATCGAGACGATGTCGGCGATCTCTTCTTCACCGATCTCGGGCTGCTCCTCCTGGCCTTCCGAGTTCCGCCAGTCGTCCTCGAGCTCCCGCTTCTTCTGCGTCAGCTTGCGCTCCTTGTCGCGCAGCGACGCTGCCTTCTCGAACTCCTGCGCCTCGATCGCGTCTTCCTTGTCCTTGCGGACCTTCTCGATCTCGTCCTCGAGCTCCCGGTAGCGCGGCGGGGCGCTCATCGTCTTGATCCGCATGCGCGAGGCCGCCTCGTCGATCAGGTCGATCGCCTTGTCGGGCAGGTGGCGGTCCTGGATGTAGCGGTCGGCGAGCGTCGCCGAGGCGCGAAGGGCCTCGTCGGTGATCTTGCAGCGGTGGTGCGCCTCGTAGCGGTCTCGCAGCCCCCGCAGGATCTGGACGGTGTCGTCCACCGACGGCTCGTCCACACGGATCTGCTGGAAGCGCCGCTCCAGCGCGGCGTCGCGCTCGAGGTACTTGCGGTACTCGTCGAGCGTGGTTGCGCCGATCGTCTGCAGCTCGCCGCGCGCGAGAGCCGGCTTCAGGATCGAAGCGGCGTCGATCGCGCCCTCGGCCGCGCCGGCGCCGACGAGGTTGTGGAGCTCGTCGATGAACAGGATGATGTCGCCGCGCTGGGTGATCTCCTTCATCACCTTCTTGAGGCGCTCTTCGAACTCGCCGCGGTACTTCGAGCCGGCCACGAGTGCCGCGAGGTCGAGCGTGTAGATCTGCTTCCCCTTGAGAAGCTCAGGAACTTCGTTGCCCGAGATGCGGGCGGCCAGCCCCTCGACGACGGCCGTCTTGCCGACGCCGGGCTCGCCGATCAGGACCGGGTTGTTCTTCGTGCGCCGCGAAAGGATCTGCATCACGCGCTCGATCTCGGTCTGACGGCCGACGACCGGGTCGAGCTTCGCCTCGGCCGCCAGCTTCGTCAGGTTGCGGCCGAACTGGTCGAGGAGCTTGGAGCTCTTCGACTTCTCGCCGGGCCCACCGCCCGGCCCGCCCTGCTGGCGCCGGCCGGGGCCGGAGAGCATGCGGATGATCTCGTTGCGGATCTTCTCGGCGTCGGCGTCGAAGTCGAGCAGGATCCGCGCGGCGACCCCTTCGTTCTCGCGCACGAGCCCGAGCAGGATGTGCTCGGTGCCGATGTAGTTGTGGCCGAGGCTCAGCGCTTCGCGGAGCGCGAGCTCGAGGACCTTCTTCGCGCGCGGGGTGAACGGAATCTGTCCGGTCGTGACCTCGTCGCCTTGGCCGACGATCCGGGCAACCTGCGCGCGCACCTCCTCGACGGTGATGTCGAGCGACTCGAGGACGCGGGCCGCGAGCCCCTCCTCCTCGCGCAGCAGGCCCAGCAGGATGTGCTCGGTACCGATGTAGTTGTGCTTGAGCGCGCGCGCCTCGTCCTGGGCGAGGACGACTACTTGGCGGGCTCGTTCGGTGAAACGTTCGAACACGTACTTCCCTCTCTCGGCTAAATGGACCCTACGCCTTAACGCCAGCCCACTGTAGCGAACCGCCCGGGGGACACCGTAGCCCGTCCGGGTCACCTTTACCGATCCGTTACCTGGGTCTCAAAACAGCCCTCGAAACCCGCTGCGTATGGCTTGAAATGTAGGCTTCAGGGCGCTTTGAGCGCTCGTGAAGCGGCCCAGCCGAAAGCGCTCGTCACCGGGGGCGCCGGGTTCATCGGATCGCACCTCGCGGAGCTTCTTCTGCAGGACGGCTGGGAGGTCTTCGCACTCGACGACCTCTCGACGGGCGCCCGCTCGAACATCGCCCACCTGGAGGAGCTGGCGGGCTTCCACCTCGTCGTCGAGTCGATCCTCTCGCAGTCCGTCGTCAGCGAGCTCGTCAACCGCTGCGACGTCGTGTATCACCTCGCTGCGGCCGTCGGCGTCCGCCTGATCGTCGAACAGCCCGTCCACACGATGGTCACGAACGTGCAGGGCACGGAGACCGTGCTGGAGTACTGCGCCCGCTACGGCCGGCGCGTTCTCGTGGCCTCGAGCTCCGAGATCTACGGAGACCATCGCGACGAGCGGCCGCTCAGCGAGGAGGACCGCCGCGTCTACGGCCCGACGACCGAGAAGCGGTGGCTTTATGCCGACTCGAAGGCGATGGACGAGCACCTCGCCTTCGCCTGGCACCTCGAGCGCGGCCTCGACTCCATCGTCGCGCGCCTGTTCAACACGGTCGGACCGCGCCAGAGCGGCCAGTACGGAATGGTCATTCCCCGTTTCGTATCTCGCGCCCTCGCCGCCGAGCCGATCGAGATCCACGGGGACGGCACGCAGACCCGCTCGTTCTGCCACGTCGCCGACACGATCGTCGCGTTGCGGGGCTTGATGGAGAATCGGGAGCTCTCCGGGACCGTCTTCAACGTCGGTTCCACCGAACGCGTGACGATCATCGAGCTGGCCGAGCGAGTCCGTGAGCTGACCGGCTCCCGGTCCGAGCTGAGCTTCGTCCCCTACGGCGAGGTCTACGGACTGGGCATCGAGGACACGCTCCACCGGGAGCCGTCCATCGAGAAGATTCGTGCGGCGATCGGCTGGGCGCCCACGCACTCGCTCGACGACATCCTCGCCGACGTGATCGAGTCGGAACGCGCCGCCGCGCCTAGCCGCGCTCCCGCAGCGCGGGAAACAGGATGACGTCGCGGACGTTGTCGGCGCCGGCGAGCACCATCGTCAGCCGGTCGATGCCGAGCCCCAGCCCGCCGGTCGGCGGCATCCCGTAGGCGAGCGCTTCCACGTAGTCGGGGTCGCCCGGCTCGCCACCGACCTCCGCGGCCTGCTGCTCGAACCGCGCCGCCTGCTCGGCCGAGTCGTTGATCTCGGTGAACGCGTTCCCGAGCTCCATCCCGCCGACGAAGTACTCGAACCGTTCGACGATCGACGGGTCGTTCTCGGTGGGTCGCGCGAACGGCGAGAGCTCGACGGGGTAGTCGTGCAGGATGCTCGGCTCGATCAGGGAGGGTTCGACGAAGTGGCTCAAGGCGTGGTCGACGAGCTGCGCCCAGCTTCGGTCCTGCGACGTGTCGACGTCGCGCTCGTTCAATCGTGAGCGCAGCTCCTCGCCGTCGTGAGTCCAGAGCCCGTGCTCCTCGAGCGCGTCGACCAGCTTGAGCCGTCGCCAGGGGGCCTTCAGGTCGACCTCGTGGCCGCGGAATGTGACCTTCGTGCCGCCGTTCGTCTCGCGGGCGACCGTCTCGATCAGCTGCTCGATCCGGTCCATCTGATCGCCGTAGTCCGTGTAGGCCTCGTACCACTCGACCATCGTGAACTCCGGTGCGTGCTTGTAGGACATGCCCTCGTTTCGGAAGTCCTTGCCGAGCTCGTAGACCTTCTCGAGGCCGCCGACGATCAACCGCTTGAGGTAGAGCTCGGTTGCGATCCGGAGGTAGTAGTCGGCATCGAGCGCGTTGTAGTGCGTGACGAAGGGCTCCGCAAAAGCGCCTCCGTAGCGTGGTTGCAGGACCGGCGTCTCCACTTCGAGGAAGCCGGCCGTGTCCAGATAGCGCCTGACCGCCGCGACGATGCGGGTGCGAAGCTCGAATGCCGCCCGCGTTTCGGGATTGACGAGGAGGTCGAGGTAGCGCTGCCGGTAGCGCGTCTCGACGTCCGTGACGCCGTGGAAGGTGTCCGGGAGCGGCCGCCGGATCTTCGCCAGGAGCTCGAGCTCGTCGACTGCGAGGCTCGGTTCGCCGCGCCGAGCGCGCGCCGGCGACCCGGCCACGCCGACGATGTCGCCGAGGTCAACGTCGATCTCGCCGGTGCGGCTCGTGTCGCACAGAAGCTGGATCCGGCCGGAGCGGTCGACGAGGTCGAGGAAGACGAGCTTCCCCATCTCCCGGCGGGCCATGACGCGGCCGGCGAGCCGGCGCTTGTCGCTCGACTCGTTTCCCGGCTCGAGCCTCTCGGCCTCGGCGCGGACGACAGAGATGTCGTCACGGTCAGGGAACCGTTTGGGGAGGCCCATCGCCGCGCGAGCCTAACGGGCCTGCCGTTGTGGCGGTCTCGGCTCGGACGGGTCACACACACGTCTGGATTTCCCGAATAGGGTCGATTGTGGGTGGGCGTGGTGGGACCCCGAGTCACGCGCGTCAACCTTTAGGTTGGCGGCCCGATGGCAACCGACCGGGTTCCCTTCATCGACGGGCATAACGACGTCCTGCTCGAGCTCCGGCTCCGGGGAGAGGGAGCGCGTCCGTTCCTGACTCGTCGGGACGAAGGCCACCTCGACCTCGTGCGCGCTATCGAAGGCGGGTTCGCCGGCGGGTTCTTCGCGGTATTCGTGCTGCCGGAATCGGAGGAAGAGCGCGCGGCAACGAAGATCCCGGACCGAACGCCGCCCTACGCCCAGCCGCTCGCCGGCCCGGTTCCGACCGCGTACGCGGAGCGCGAGGCCGGCGCGATGATCGACCTCCTCGACGAGCTCGTCGCAACCGGTGGCGTCACGCGCACGCGGGCAATACCCGACCTCGAGGCAGCTCTCGACGGTGGCCCGCCCGCTGCGATTCTGCATTTCGAGGGCGCAGAGCCGCTCGAGCCCGACCTCGAGAACCTCGAGTCCTTCTACGAGCGCGGGCTCCGATCGCTCGGCCTCGTCTGGGGACGGCCGAACGCGTTCGCGCACGGCGTGCCGTTCCACTTCCCCTCGTCGCCCGACGTCGGCGACGGCCTGACCGGCGACGGCAAACGCCTCGTTTCCGCATGCAACCGTCTCGGGATCCTCCTCGACCTCTCCCACCTGAACGAACGCGGCTTTTGGGACGTCGCCGCCGCGTCGGAGGCGCCGCTCGTCGCCACGCATTCGAACGCCCACGCGCTGTCGCCCAACTCACGCAACCTGACGGACGCGCAAATCGACGAGATCGGCCGAAGCGGCGGCATCGTCGGCATCACCTTCCACGCGGGCATGCTGACCGAAGGAGGCGGGATCGACCTCGCGACGCCGCTCGCACGCGTGATCGACCACGTCGACCACGTCGTCGGCCGCACCGGCGTCGACCACGTCGGCTTCGGCTCCGACTTCGACGGCGCCAAGGTCCCTGACGAGCTCGGCGACGCCGCGGGCCTCCCGCGCGTCGTCGAGGCACTACGCGACCGCGGCTACTCCGAGGCCGACGTGGCCAAGCTCGCCCACCGCAACTGGCTCCGAGTCCTCCGCGAGACCTGGTCGTAGTGTTTTTTCGGAGCGGAGGCGGGCTTCGCCCGACTCCGCACATACGCGTACTCCGTCAGGGGTCGCCGAAGAAAGTCGTCATGGCCGCGCGCGAAGCGCGGCCGGACTTTCTTCGGTCACGCGGCTTTGATTTCCAGGATCTTGTACTTCGTCGCGCCGCGTGGCGCGGTGACCTCGACGGTCTCGCCCTTCTTGTGGCCGATGATGGCCTTGCCGACGGGCGACTCGTTCGAGAGCTTGTTCTGCGCAGGGTTCGCCTCGGCAGAGCCGACGATCTGGTACTCGACCGTCTGCTTTCCGGCGACGTCGCGCAGCTTGACCTTCGAGCCGACCGATACGACGTCCTTCGCCACGTCCTTCTTGCTGATTACCCTGGCGTGGCGGAGCTGCTCCTCGAGCTTCGCGATTCGATGCTCGAGCAGCGCCTGCTCGTTCTTGGCGTCGTCGTACTCGGCGTTTTCGGCAATGTCGCCGAACTCACGCGCGATCCGGATGCGGTCCGCGACCTCGCGGCGCTTGTCGTTCGACAGGTACTCGATCTCCTCTTGGAGCTTCTTGTACCCCTGTGGAGTAAGGATGACGTCCTTCACAAATGCCCTTTCTGAAAAAAATGCGGCGCTTGACGCGCCGTCGCGGGCGGGAATAGTAGCTATACAGTCAGTCGGTCGCAACCGGATCGGCATCTACGATTCGCGCTCTATGCAGGTAAATCTTCACGAGCCCTGGAAGATCGGCCCGGTTCAGATCCCGAGCCGACTCGTTCTCGCGCCGATGGCGGGCGTCAGCGTGCAGGCGTTTCGCCGCCAGGGCCGGCGTTTCGGTGCCGGGCTCGTCTGCTCGGAGATGGTGTCGTGTGCCGGACTGCACCACGGCAACGAGCGCACGCTCGGGTACCTGCGTATCGCGTCCGACGAGCGGCCGCTCGCGGTGCAGATCTTCGGCTCGGATGCGCCGGTCATGGCCGAGGCAGCGCGAATGGTCGAGGACGCCGGCGCGGACATCGTCGACATCAACTTCGGCTGCCCGGTCAAGAAGGTGACGAAGACGGGCGCCGGGGCGACACTGCTCGAGGACGGCGATCGCGCCTCCAGAATCGTCGAGGCGGTCTCGTCGGCCGTCGACGTGCCGGTCTCCGTAAAGATGCGGCGCGGGCTCGAGAACGGCTCACGACAGTGCCTCGAGCTCGGCCCGCGGCTGGTGGACGCGGGGGCGGCCTCACTCACCTTGCACCCGCGCTCGGCGAAGCAGATGTACACCGGGCAGGCCGACCACTCGCTGACGGCGGAACTGGTCTCGCTCGTCGACGTGCCGGTCGTCGCCTCGGGCGACGTCGACTCTCGCTCACGCGCACAGGCGGTGCTCGCAACGACGGGCGCGGCGGCGGTCATGGTCGGCCGCGCCGCCCAGGGCAACCCGTGGGCCCTGCGCGAGATCCTCGGCGGCGAGGCCGACGAGCCGTCGCGCGAGGAGGTCGTCGCCGAGCTGGTCCTGTTCATGCGAGAGACCGTCCGCGAGCTCGGCGAGCAACGTGCCGGCAGCTTCCTGAAGAAGTTCTACGGCTGGTATCTCGGCCGCGGCCGCTTCCCGCGCGTGTTCAAAGCCGAGCTGACCCAGCTGCCGACGATCGCCGACGTCGAAGCGCGACTGTTCGCCGCGGCGCCCGGAGCGCGCTTCGTGCTCGCCCGGCTCGAAGAGGAGCTCCCGCAAGGCGACGAGGTGCTCCTCGACCTGCCGATCTCCATCTACGGCGGCGGTTAACCGTTCAAGTCCGGCGCCGGCTGCGCCGGCGCCATGACGACTTGAACGGTTTCGGTGGTGGCTCGGCAGCGAGGTGCGCGGAGCCGGGCAAAGCCCGGCTCCGCTTCGGGCATGAGCTATGCCTGGTTCAGCTCCCAGACGAGCCTGAGCCCCTCGAGCGTCAGAAACTGGTCGACCTCGCCGATCGTCGCCGCGTGCGGTGCGATCAGCTCGGCGAGCCCTCCGGTGGCGACCACCGGCGCGCTCTCGTCGCGGAGTTCTGCGCGGATCCTCGTGACGATGCCGTCGACCTGGCCGGCGAAGCCGTAGACCAGGCCTGACCGAAGCGCCGACTCCGTGGTCTTGCCGATCGCGGTCTCGGGAGCCACGAAATCGACCTTCACGAGCCGCGCCGCGCGCTCGAAGAGCGCGTCCATCGAGACCTCGATACCGGGCGCAAGCACACCGCCGACGTACTCGCCCGCGGCCGAGACGACGTCGAAGTTCGTGGAGGTGCCGAAGTCGACGACGATCGACGGCGCGCCGTAGCGGGAACGCGCCGCGACCGCGTTCGCGATCCGGTCGGGGCCGACCTCGCGAGGGTCGTCATAGCGGATCGCCATTCCCGTCCTCGTGCCGGGCCCGAGCACGAGCAGTTCCGCACCGACCTGCGCGGCGAGCTCCTCGTAGGACCGGATGAGCGATGGCACGGTCGAAGAGAGGCAGATCCCGTCGAGCGCCCCGAGCTCGATGAGCCCACCAAGGAAGAGGCCGAGCTCGTCGCCCGTCCGTTGGGGCTCGGTGGAGAGGCGCCAGCGTTTCGCGAGCTCGCCGCTCTCGAAGAGGCCGAGCGCGGTCTGGGTGTTCCCCACGTCGATTGCGAGCAGGCCGGCCATCGAAAAGACGAGGCTATTGCACTAGAGTTCCCGAGGCAGATGTTCCCCCTGCGTCTGCGACGCCGCCGCCGGCGGTCGCGTCCTCTCCAGGAGGCGGAGGCCTACGCGCGCTGCCACGGCGACCGCGGAAACGACGTTCGCGTGTTGCGGCTGCCACCCCGGAGGCCCCGATTCGCAGTTCTGCGCACCGGTGAGGAGCTCAGGCGCCGTTTCGAGGAACGGCTCGACCGGCGCGATCGGGAAGCAAAAGTTTCTAGCCGAACCGGCTATTCGTCGTCCGACGGAGAGAGAGACTCGCCGATCCGCTCCGCGAGGTCTTCGGCCGTGAGCGTGGGCTCGTCGCCTTCGCCGCGCAGCTCCTCGACGGTCACGTCGCTCGAGGTGTAGACCTCGGCCCGCGGAATCATGCGGGTCGGCCGGTTCTTGTCCCAGACCCAGACGTCCTCCATCCGGAGGTGGAAGAACGGATAGCTCGGCTGCGGGACGTACTGGAGGTCGAGCTTGTTGCAGAGGTAGGTCGCGTCCTGCGTCAGCACGCAATAGCGGAAGAGGCCGAAGACGGCCGAGTACTCCTTTTTTAGCGTGAGCTCGAGCTCGGCCTCGAACTCGTCGAGCTCGTCGATATGCGACATGAGAGCGTCATTCTAGCTCCGCCAGCAAGGCCGCCACCGACCCCTTCCCAGGCACGATCAGACCCGGATCGAGCTGCACCAGCGGCTCGAGCACGAACGTCCGCTCATGCAGGCGAGGGTGCGGAATCCGGAGTCCGGGCTCGTCGAGGGTCTCGCCACCGAACAGGAGCAAGTCGAGGTCTATGGTGCGCGGACCGTAGCGCGGGCCACCATCGCGGACTCGTCCCAGCTCGCGCTCGGTCGCCAGGAGCAGCTCGAGCAGTTCCCGCGGAGAGCGCCTCGTCTCGAGGCGCGCGGCGGCGTTCAGGAAGCGCGGCTGATCCTCGTAACCGACCGGGTCGGTCTCGATCGGCGCAGTCGAGCGCAGCACCGAGGTGCGGTCGTCAGCGTCGAGCGCATGCAGCGCCGCGGCAATCGTCCGCTCGCGCTCACCCAGATTGGCGCCGAGACCGATGTAGGCGATTGTGCTTTCCTTTCCTGGCTTGAGAGGTCGCTCGACCATCGGGGTCATTTTCACCGCCCTCGCGACCGCGCCGCTTGCCGCCGCGGCCGGCTTCAGCCACCCCGCAGCTCCACGCGCGCCGCAGCCAGGGGGCCGCGCCGCGACGCTCGTCCAGCTCTCCGACCCGGGCGGAGCGCTCTCGCCGGCCCTCCGGGCGTCGGGCGCCCGGATGGTGTCGGCGTCGCTGAACATATGGCGCGTCCCCGCCGCGCATGCAGACCGCACCGTTGCAGCTCTCCGCGCCGAGCGCATCCTCGCCCGCGCCGAGCCCGACCAGCGCTTTGTCCCGTTCGGCCGCCGCACCACCTCGAGCGACCCGCTCGTTCCGAGCGAGTGGTGGATCCACGCCGTCGGCGACGATCAAGTCGAGGCGCCCGGCGCCGGCGTTCCGGTCACCGTCCTCGACACCGGCCTCGACCTCTCCCACCCCGAGTTCAAGTCGAGGCCGAGCACTACGGCACTCAACACCCAGGTCGTCGTGTCGAGCAACGACCCGCTGCAAGAGCCCGAACACGGAACAGCCGTCAGCTCGATCGTCGCCGCACCGTCGAACGGCGTCGGACTGGTCGGCGTCTACCCACAAGCGGCGCTGCAGGAATGGGACTTCGGCGACGGATTGCTCTCCGAGGTTCTCGCGGGTCTCGACGCCGTCTCTCGGCGCGGACGCGGCGTGATCAACTCCAGCGGGGGCTTCCTCGGCTTCAGCATGCTGCTCGAGCAAGCGGTCGACCGGGCGCTGCGCCGCGGGGCGATCGTCGTAGCGGCCGTCGGGAACGATCGCGAACGAGGCAGCCGCAGCTTCGTCCCGGCAAGCCTGCCGCACGTTCTCACCGTCGGCGGGACCAACGAGAGCGGCCATGTCACGGTCTTCTCGAACCGGTCGAGCGCGCTTGATCTCGCGGCTCCCGCCGTCAACATGCCCGTCGCGGTGCCGACCTTCTCCTCCCCGAGCGGCTACGCGAACTTCGACGGGACCAGCTTCTCGGCGCCTCTCGTCGCCGGCGCGGCCGCGTGGGTCTGGACGCTCCGGCCACAGCTCGACCCGACGCAGATCGAGGACGTGATGCGCGGGTCCGCGCGCGATGTGGGCGCCAAGGGCTGGGATCCGGACACCGGCTTCGGGATCCTCTCGATCCCGGCGGCTCTCGCGGCGAAGACGCCGGCGAAAGATCCGCAAGAGCCCAACGACGACGTCGACCTCGTGCGACCGCATGCGATCACCGCGAGCGGCACGCGGCTGGCCACTCCTGCCCGTCTGCAGGCGAGGCTCGACATCGCAAAGGATCCGGAGGACGTCTACCGGGTCTGGGTGCCCGCCCACGCGCGGATCAGCGCGGGCACGCACAGCGCCGCCAACGTCAACGTGGCCCTTTGGGCGCCGAGAACCCGTAGCGTCTACGAACGCGGCAAGGCTTTGCGTCGCGATCTGATCGCCTTCAGCCAGCGCTCCGGCAGCGCCCCCGACTCCGTCGGCGGGCGTAACGCGACCGGCCGGGGCGCCTTCTACTACGTGGACGCATTCCTCGGCAAGCGGGTTTCCAGGGCGTCGTACGTGCTCAAGGTCGCCGTCGCTCGACGGTAGCCGCCGTCCACTCCACGGGCGCCTCGAGCCGCACGTCCGGCTTGCGGACTCGCACGCGCGCCGCCTGGAGCCGGAACCGTTCCAACAGAGCGTCGGCTACCGCGGCGGCCATCGATTCCAGTAGCTGGAAGCTGCGGCCGTCGGAGACCTCCTGGACGCAGCGAACGACGTTGCGGTAATCGACGGTCTCCTCGACGCTGTCGGAGGCAGGCTCGTCGAGCTCGAGCCGCAGGTCGTAGAGGAAGCGCTGAGGACCCTCACGCTCGGCTTCCTCGACGCCGTGCGCGCCCGGCACCCCGAGCCCGTAGAGCTCGATTGTGACGCTCACGGCGCCACGACCGCGCGCGCTGCGGTCAACGCCTCGACGTGCTCCCGCACGTCGTGGACCCGAAAGATCGAGGCTCCGCGCTCGTAGGCGAGCACGGCCGCGCCTACGCTGGCCGCGGTGCTGCCGGTCTTGGCGTCGCGGTCGCCCATGATCTTGCCGAGCGAGCTCTTCCGCGAGATCCCGACCATGATCGGGCGGCCGAGCGCCGTCAGCTCGCCGAGGCGGCGCAAGAGCTCGACGTTGTGCTCGACCGTCTTGCCGAAGCCGATCCCGGGATCCAGGCAGATCGCCTCCTCCGGGATCCCCTGCCCCACCGCGAACGCCAGCCGCTCCTCGAGAAAGAGCGCGACCTCGGCGACGACGTCGTCGTAGCGCGGGTCGTCCTGCATCGTGCGAGGCTCGCCGCGCAGGTGCATCAGGCAGAGGTAGGCGCCGGCTTCGGCGACCACCCCGGCCAGCGCGGGATCCCCGCGTAGGGCGGTGACATCGTTGACGAGCTCAGCGCCAAGCTCCAGCGCTCTAGCGGCGACCTCCGCCTTGGAGGTGTCGATCGAAACGGGTAGAGCTTCGAGCTCCTCGAGCACGGGCACCACGCGGCGAAGCTCCTCGTCGGCCGTAACGGACGCCGAGCCCGGCCTCGTCGACTCGCCTCCGACGTCGATGATCGCCGCGCCCTCCGCCAGCATCCGGCGAGCGGACGCGACCGCTGCTCGGGGGTCGAGGTTGACTCCTCCGTCCGAGAACGAGTCGGGCGTCACGTTGACGACGCCCATCACCGAGGGGCGCGGGAACCGCTGCTCGAGGGCCACCACCTGAAGAGCGTAATCACGAAGGGGCCTGGATAGATTGCGGCCATGGGGGAAAGCGAGGCACGCCGCCGCGCGGCGTGGAGATTCGTGCGCGCCGTCGTCCGGTCGGAGGTCGGCGGAGTCATGGGCGCCGTCGTCTCGGGGCTGCTCTGGCAGACCGGCGCGATCCTGGCCCCGCTGATCGTGAGCTACACGATCGACCACGGGGTCGTTCCCCAGGACGGACATGCCCTCACGGTCTGGCTGCTGGCGCTGCTCGGCGTTGGGTTGCTCGAGGTCGTTGCCGGCGGTTTGCGCCATATCTTCGCGATCCGAAACCGCTCGGCGACCGATGCGCGCGTCCGCGACGCGATCTTCGCCCACGCTCTCCGCCTCGACGCCGCCTATCACGACCGCGTCGGGCCGGGCGAGCTGATGAGCCGAGCGTCCTCGGATTCCGAGCACGTCGCGCGAATGATGGACGCGATCGGCCACACGATCGGATATGCGCTGACCGTGGTCGCCGTCGCCGTGGTGATGCTCGTCATCGACGTCAAGCTCGCGCTGCTCGTGCTGCTGCCGCTGCCGCTGGTCAGCTTCGCGGCGTGGATGTACTCGCAGCGCTACGACGCCCGAACCCGTCGGCTCCAGGAAGCCTGGGCCGATGCGGCGACGCTCGTCGAGGAGACGATCAGCGGGATCCGCGTCGTCAAGGGCCTTGGCGCGGGGCCGGCGCTCTCCGGCCGCTTCCGCAGCCGCAGCGACACGATCGTCGGGCGTGCGCTCGACGTGGCGCGGCTCGACGCCGTCTTCAACCCCGTCCTCGAGGCGCTGCCGCTCCTCGGCATCACGGCGGTGCTCTGGGTCGGCGGCCGGCAGGTGATCTCCGGCAGCCTCAGCCTGGGCTCGTTCGTCGCCTTCAACGCCTACGTGGTCATGCTCGTCTGGCCCCTGCGGATCCTCGGGCAGCGCGTCTCGACCCTGCAGAAGGCGCTCGCCGCGAGCGCCCGGATCACCGAGGTGCTCGAGACCGAGCCGCGGCTGCGCGAGCCGCGGCATCCA
>Ga0075421_100003050_pt1 | contig 20027 bp, 14 predicted proteins | sample SoiMetdeltSBSDD5_FD_75292 | JGI IMG/M metagenome (GOLD analysis project Ga0075421, IMG submission 75292) | Bulk soil microbial communities from a Populus tree surrounding site in Tennessee, USA - Soil MetaG P. deltoides SBSDD5 | ecosystem: Environmental > Terrestrial > Soil > Tree plantation... | reverse complement strand
CTCGCGCGTGAGACCCTCGCCGAGCCGGATTTCGCGCGGATCGTCGAGCGCGATCTGGTCGACGGTCACCATCGGAACACGACGAACCGGCTCGATTACTTCACGACGGCGTACTTTCATCGACCCGACGAGCTGCGACAGGAAGTGACCGATGCCGGATTCACCGTCGAGGGTCTCTATGGTGTCGAAGGTCCGGGGTGGATACTCCCGGATCTCATTGACCGGTGGAACGACCCGACTCGTCGCGAGGTGCTCCTGCACGCGGCGCGGGCGGTCGAGTCGGAACCCGCGTTGATCGGCGCGAGTGCCCACTTGATCGCGGTCGGCCGCAAATCGAGTTAGCTTGGCGGCGTCGGCACCGAAGCCGGACCGACCGCTTCGACTTCTCGGCGGAGTCCGCATCATGGTCGCTCTTCGTTGGCTTGCTCGCTGCGCGGCATCGCTCACCGCCGCCTCGCTTCTCGCCTGCGCCAGTTCGGCGCCATCGCGCGCTCCGGAAACCGCGCCCCCGGCGAGCGCCGCGACGACGATCAACGCCGCGGGTGATCAGTTCTTCATGTCGAACGGAGTGCGGCTACGCTATCGCGAGGCTGGTCGTGGCGACGCCGTCGTTCTCGTTCACGGCCTAACGCGAAGTCTCAACGACTGGTTCGGTACCGGAGACTCGCTCGCGCTCGACCATCGCGTCGTCGCGCTGGACCTTCGCGGGTTCGGACAGAGCACGCGCTTCAAGGCCACAAGCGACTTCGGTCCGAAGATGGCGGACGACGTAGTACGGCTCCTCGATCATCTCCGGCTGCCACGTGCCCACCTGGTGGGCCACTCGCTCGGCGCAGCCGTCGTCGCCAACGTTGCGGCACGTTACCCGGGCCGCGTGGTGTCGGCGTCGTTGATCGCGGGGCCGTTTCGTGAAGACACGGCGAGCTTCGCCCGCGACGACGCCGGGTTCGCAGCGGACATCGAGCGGGGCGCCGGGATGGGTCGCTTGCTTCAGTGGTTGTTCCCCGGCATGCCGGACTCCGCGGCAACAGCGGCAAGCGCTGAAGCGATGGCGACGAACGACGCGGCCGCAACGGCGGCGACGCTGCGGTCGATGGGCGCCCTGATGGTTCCGCCGTCACGCGCAGGGGGGGTCACAGCGGCGACGCTCGTCGCCGTCGGTGGCCAGGACCCGTTGGTCACCGACTCTCGGTGGCTCGCCTCCTGGTGGCCGCGCGCCCGACTGCTGGTGATCCCGGATGCGAATCACGGGAACATCGCGCAGCGCCGCGAGGTGCTGCTGGCGATGCGCGAGCTCATGGACGCGGGCTCGGGCCGCTAGTCGAATGAGAGCGGCAGTTCGTCCCTCGATCGACGGCGCTCGTCACACCGGTGGATAATTGGGGTCAGACTCGAATTAGCGTTCTTCAGAAATTGGGGTCAGACCCAGGTCAGACCCCAATTTCAAACGTGTCTGACCCCAACTACATGCGCCTCGGAGTCCGTTCGATTCTCCTCGCCCTGGTCGCCACGCTGGTCGGCAGGGCAGTACCTGCCCAGACCGCTGCGACAGACGGCGGCGTGACCGTCACCTTCCTGGCGAACGAAGGCGTGATGCTCTCGTCAGGCACGAAGAAGGTGCTGATCGATGCCCTCTTCCTGAAATACGAACGTGGTTACGCCGTCCCCGCGGATTCCACGCAGGATGCGCTGGCGAGTGCCCGCGGTGCGTTCAATGCCGTCGACGTAATCCTCGCGACCCACCGGCATGGCGATCATTTTCACCCCGCGTCGGTCGTCGCACACCTCACGGCGAACCCGCGAGCTACGCTCCTCACATCGCAGCAGGTGATCGACAGCCTGCGCGGACGCCTCCCGCCGGGCGGCGCGCTTACGTCGCGCCTGATGGCGCGCACCATGGCCCCGGGTACGCGGCGACGCGAAGTGGTGAACGGCGTGACCCTGGAGTTGCTCGGACTGCCTCACGGAGGCCGGAGACACCGACAGGTCGAGCACCTTGGCTACATCCTGGAGCTGGGAGGTCGTCGAGTCCTGCACGTTGGCGACACCGATACGTCGGAAGAAACGTTCGCATCGTTCCGGCTCGATACCATGCGCATCGATGTCGCGCTGCTTCCCTCCTGGATGGTCTTGGATGAGGAAGGGCGGCGAGTGATCCAGCGGTGGATTCGGCCCCGGCAGGTCGTCGCGTTCCACGTGGGGGAGGGCGAGGGGGAGCGGACGACGCGTGCGGTGACAGCGGCGCTCCCGGGAGCCGTCACGTTCGTCCGATCCCTGGACACCCGCCGCTGGTGATTGGGTTCTGACCCCCAAGCGTTCGACTCCCGTCCGACTCCCGTCCGCGCGCTCAGGACTCGCAGGGCACGTTCCGCGCGGCGCGGAGGACAAAGCCGGGGCTACCAGGTTGGATCATCGCGCTGATCGACGCGACCGCGCGAATGATGGCGTCGGCGCGGCGGGTGCACCCCGGGGGCGGCGACGCAGGCGGTTTCTCTCGCGACGGAACGATCAGGACTGCCTGCTGCGGCCCTAACGTGGGCACGACCGTGACTTCCTGATCCACGTACCCCGCTGAGGACGCGCGTAGGGTCATCGCATGTCGAGACCGTAATCTCCGCCGAGACTGAATTTCACGGGGATACCCTGGCCAGCCTTCACGCGATTCACGATGGGCAGGTTCCGGATGGGAGCGAAGAACCCGGTGAAGGTGAATGCCGGCGAGGCAGGCGTTAGCGTCACGTCCCATCGCACCGAGTTCATCGATCTGTGCATTCACGAGCGGAAACGGACACGCATCGAGCAGTGCGCCGGATGCAGACGTTCCGCGCAACCCGGCTGCCGCCACCTTCTATTCCCGGCGGTGGCCGTCGGTTTAGAGGCCCTGCGCGCGCATCACCGCCTGGAACCTCGGATCGCTGCGGATCGGGTCCCAGTACGGTTGAAACGGGATGGTGAACACGTGCTCACGGACCGCTTGCTCCAGCAACGTGAGCGCGCGGTCGTGGCGACCCAGCGACATCTCGGTTCGCGCGAGCGCGATCAGAGACGGACCGTCTCGCGTGGCAAGCAAGGAGAGTCGTGCAGCGTACGCGTTGGCCTCGGACGTGCGCCCTGTCCGCGCCAGAATTTCGCCGAGTGTCGTGCTGTTCGCGGGCACATCGCCTCCGGCGTCGACGTATCGGCGCGCGCTCTGCTCGGCCTCCGCGAACTGTCCACACCGTAAGCACACTTCGGCCAGAACCCAATGACCGTCGATCAAGTTCGGATCAAGCGCCAGCGCGATCCGCGCCTCGTCGGCTGCCCTCGCGAGCTGGTCCGCGCCGCGCAAACGCCACGCGAGCGCGCCGTGAGCAGCAGCCGAGCTGGGCTCGATCTGTACCGCGCGCTCCCCCATTGCGACGCCCTCCTCGGCGCGTCCCATGTACCACTCCAGGAACCAACCGTAGGTCGCGTACGATAACGCGTTAGGCTCCAGATCGATCGCCGTGCGGTACTCGGCTTCCGCATCGGTCCAGTTCCAGTCGCGCAGCTGGAGCAGTCGCGCCTTGGCGAGGTGCGCCACGGCGAGATTGGGGTCGAGCGACAGCGCGCGCGCGATTGCCGGGTCGGCTCGACGGAATGCCTCATCCGCCGGGAGGATCGCGTAGTCGATCGCCGTCATCAAGGCGAAACCGAGCCCCGCATGCGCCAGCGCGAATGAACCGTCGCTGACGATCGCTTCCTCGAGCAGGTCGAGACTGCGCTTCATGGTCGACGCGGTAGCGCGGTACGCCTCTCTCATCCCGAGCAGATAGTTCGTGTACGCTTCGGGTGACGTGACTGGTGTGGCCGCAATCTGCCGCGTGCGCGACTGGGTGCTGCTTCCGAGAATCCAGCCGGCGAGCGCCTGAGCAGCATCGCTCGCGAGCCTGGACACGGCGCCCGCTTCGACGCCAATAGAGTGCACCCACAGGGTTTCTCCCCGGGGACTCGCCACCTTCAGCTGGAGCTCGATCCTTCCGTCATCGCGGACGAGTCTGCCAGTCCCGATGGCATCGACGTCCAGAGTGCGTGCGATCTCGCGCAACGGCCCGTTGGGAGTCGTGTAGGCAGCGACCGACCGATAACCGATGACCGAAACCCCGGCCCGCGCGAGTGACGAGATCATCTCCCGCGTGAGTCCCTCGGCGACGAGTCTTGCGCCTGACTCGGTCCCCCCGCTCCGGAGGGGAAGAAGAGCGAGCCGATTGACCCGCCGCGTTAGGGCTACATCGGCCTGTGGTGTCTCGCCGTTCCGCCGGCGCGTGTGCTGGAGCCAATCCGCGGACGGAGTGGCGGCATCACTCGTCGCGAGAGCTCCGCCAGCGGAGCGTGCGTCGCGCCCGCCGAGCTGCAGGCGCGCAGCGAATGCCTCGACCTCTGCCTCCGGACGGCCGCCAAGCTCGGTCTGAACCAGCGCGGAGTGGACTCGCGCATGACGCAGCGCCGCGGAGGCGTCACCCGCTGCGGTGAGGGCTCGCATAAGTCCGAGGGTTGCCCCCCCGCTTAACGGATCGAGTGTCACCAGCTGACGCCACCACGTCACCGCCTTTGGGTGGTCGCCGGCGGCTTCGCATTCGCCGGCCAGTGCACGGATAGCATCGCTGTGCATCATGGCGAACCGCTGCCGTTCCGAGGCGACCCACTCCTCGAATGTGTTCAGGTTCAGATGGAATCCATCGAGAAACGGCCCGCGGTAGATGGCTATGGCGCTGGTGAGCTCGCCGCGGTCGAGGGCCTGCTCGAATTGGGAGACATCGGAAGTGACGACGGCGGGATTCAGCCGCAGCGGGTCTGTGCCCAGGAACGCTTCGTCTCCGAGCTGCTGCCGCAGGTAATAGAGGAGCTGATGGAGTGAGTGGCGCGCTGCGTCGGTGGGGCTCTCCGGACTGAGCAGGGAAACGATCCTGTCGCGCGTCATGCCCCGTTCGCTCGATGCTGCCAGAAGGGCGAGCAGCGCGAGCCGCCGGCGTTGCTGGCCGACAGCGGCGCCCGTCGTGGCCACGACTGCGAGCCCGCCGAGCGTTTGAACCCTGAAGCCCTGAGAGCCCTGAGACACGTGAGGAACGTGAGAGTTCGGCGGGAAGGCGCTGCCTTATCGTACGACTCCGAGTCAGCCCGTACAACCCGAAATGGTTGGAGAAGCCGTGCTCCCACGCTTCCGGAGGTGAGGTGGTCGAAGTGACCGACCGCGCCAGGTGATGTCGTGCATGAGGATGACGAGAGGGCGGCATGAGCGCGTGCGCGCAGGTTAGCGCTCCTCGGAACGGCCACGCGCGTCCCAACCCTCGGCGCACCCAGGCGTGCCACACAGGAGCGTTCTCCATGCCACGTCACTCGCGACTTCTTTCGTTCGTTGCATTCACCACGCTGGGCGTCGGGGCTTGTGTCGATTCCGGCGTTGGCCCCGACGCCACGGCGGAAGCGCTAGGCCGCCGCCCGGAGTTCTCGGCGGTGAAATTCTGGGATGTAAACGCCGCGGCCGATTGGACCGAGCGCGCCACCGCGCTCGCCGCCCGGAGGGCGGTGAGTGCCTCCCGACTCTACGCCTACCTCGGGTTGGCACAGTTGCGGGCAGCTGAAGATGCCGAGGCGATCGTTCCCCATCCGCCCACATCGTCGGCGATCGGAGCTGCATCGGCCGCGATTCTCAACGCGTACTTTCCGGCGGACGTCGCCGAGATCGAGGCGACACTCGACGCGCAGAGCGCGGAGTCCACGTGGCCCGGTGCCAAACACGAGGACTTTGCGGCCGGGGAGGCGATCGGCCGCGCCGCTGCCGCGAGAGTGATCGCCTACTCGTCAGGCGATCTGGTTGGACTTACGAATCCCGGCACTCCGCCCACGGGTCCTGGCCGGTGGGTATGGACGGGAGGCCCGATCGCACGCGGGAACCTCGGCGCGCGCCCTTTCTTTCTCGCGTCCGCGGACGAGCTGCGCCCGCCGCCGCCGCCCGCGTTCGGCTCGGCCGCCTACCTCGCTGCTCTCGCCGAAGTGCGACAGATCTCGGATACCCGGACCGGCCAGCAGCTCGCGATCGCGCAGTATTGGAATACCAACCAGTCGCCTGCCTCAGCGGCTGCGATAAGCAATCTCGCCGTCGAGCTCATTCGCAGCTATCGGCGTAGCGACCGTGAGGCGGCACGCATCCTGTTCTTGGTGGGTGCGGCGCGCTTCGACGCGCTCATCGGCTGCTTCGACGCGAAATACTACTACTGGTTCATTCGACCACCGCAGGCGGATCCAGGGATCACGCTTCCGATCGGTCTCCCACCGCATCCGTCGTATCCGTCGGCGCATTCGTGCGATTCCGGCGCATCGACGGGGGTGCTCGCGGCCGCTTTCCCCAGTGAGCGGCGCAGGCTGGAACAAGTGGCTGAGGAGGCGAGTCTTTCTCGTCTCTACGCCGGCATCCATTACCGTTTCGACATGGAAGCCGGATTGGCGGTCGGGCGCGCAGCGGCCGCAAAGGCCGTGGCGGCGAACCTCGCCGCGGTCGCCATCCGCTAGACGCGGTCGATGCTTCGAGTCCGAAGCGGCCTTCCGCGTGGGGAGGGCCGCTTCACGTGTCCGGCGGCCGGTGGGAGCCATCTGGTTCACCCAGACATCGAACGACAGCGTGCCGACCGATTGACGCGGCGGTATGTTTGCCCGCTGGCGGCCGCTGCTCGGGCCAGGTTACGCAGGCCTCCTCGTCAACGCTGGGCACATGGGCGAACCGCGCGAGCACACGCTCGCGGCGCAGCATCTGGAACCGCGGCAGGTCGAAGTCCGACTCCGATCGGCGCTCGCCGAGCGGTACCGCATCGAGCGCGAGCTCGGCGCCGGTGGTATGGCGACCGTGTACTCGGGACACCGACCTACATGAGCCCCGAGCAGGCGATGGGCGAGCGCACGCTCGACGCGCGGAGCGACATATACGCGTTAGGCTGCGTGCTGTACGAGATGCTCATTGGCGACGTGCCGTTCACCGGTTCCACCGCGCAAGCCATTGTCGCCAAAGTCCTGACGGAGAAGCCCGCGCCGATCATCCCACGACGGGATCGCGTCCCGCGGCATGTCGAGGTCGCGGTGCTCACGGCGCTGGAGAAGCTTCCGGCGGATCGATTCGCGACGGCGGCCGAGTTCGTCGCGGCGCTTCAGGGGACGCGGCCACGGGGCAGGTCGTCCAGAACGCCCAGAACCTCGCGCACCTCCGAATCTCACCCGACGGGCGGTCGCGGTATTCCAGGTTGCCCAGCGGTACCATGCAGCGAATGCCGCTCGCCGCTCGCCGGTGGCCGTGGACCCCGGTGTCGAGTGTCGAGGGCACCGCGTACATCGCGTTCGCGCAAGACAGTGCCATCTGGTGGAGTCCGCACCTTGGGAGTGGCACGCACCGGCGCACGAACTCCGGCCGCGATTCCCTCGTGTTTCCGCGCAACACGATCTCTCAGATCCTGCCCGGCGGCCACCGCGCCATCGGAGTCCAGTTTACGACGGCGTCGAACTCCGGAACGGCGCAGTTGATGGACCTCGAGAGCGGTGTGACGACCACGCTCTTCGACACACCCATCGTGGAGGTCCGGTACACGATGGGATATCTCGTGTACGTGCTCCCCGACAACACGCTTGCCACGGACGAGCCTGTTCGACGTCTCGAACTATGAGACGGCCCAACCGCACGCGAACTATGACGTGTCGCCCGACGGCCGCTGGTTCGTCTTCGCGCGGCGCGAGGAAGCGAACTATATCGTCATCCTCCGGAACGTTCCCGAGCTCGCGCGCCGCATCGCTCTCGGCGTCGGGAGCGCGCGGTGATGGAACTGGCGGAACGGCTGGACCGGCACCCTGACCATGCCACCTGAGCGAGGGTCAATGAGTGACAACAATTCGAGAACATGCCCCGCCATCAGCCGGCGGGACTTCAGCCGCGTGCTTGGCGCCGTTGCGTTAGGCGCGGGCCCGGTCATGACGGGTGTCGATGCCTTCACCGAGGGTCCGCAGGTGATCAATCCGCCAACGGCGCCGGACGACCTCTGCTTTACATCCGCGATCGACCTCGTCGCGATGATGCGCGCGAGGAAGGTCTCGGCGCGGGAGGTCATGCAGGCGCACCTGAAGCAGATCGACCGGGTCAATCCGGCCGTCAACGCCATTGTCACGCTGGTCGCGGATCGCGCGATGACCGATGCGGCGGCGGCGGACGACGAGCTCGCGCGTGGCAAGCCGCGCGGCCCGTTGCACGGCCTGCCGATCGCGCACAAGGACCTCGTCGCAACGAAAGGGATTCGCACGACGCATGGCTCGCCGTTTTTTCGCGACTTCATCCCCGAGGCCGACGCACCGATCATCACGCTCATCCGCAAGGCGGGCGCGCTCACCGTCGGCAAGACGAACACGCCGGAATTCGGCGCGGGGTCGCACACCTTCAACCCTGTCTTCGGCGCGACGAAGAACCCATATGATGTGACGCGCAGCTGCGGTGGCAGCAGCGGCGGAGCGGCGGTGGCCCTCGCCTGCGGGATGGTTCCGATCGCGGACGGGAGCGACACGGGCGGATCGCTCCGCAACCCGGCTGCCTTCTGCAACGTCGTCGGGTTCCGGCCGTCGCCGGGTCGGGTGAGCGCCGGCCGCAGTAGCTGGTCGCCGCTGTCGACCAGTGGCCCGATGGCGCGGTCCGTCGCGGATGTTGCACTCTTTCTGAGCGTCCTCGCCACGCCGGATCCCCGGAGTCCGATGGCGCTGGCCGACGATCCCGCACGCTTCGCCCGTCGACTCGACCGCGACTTCAAGGGCGTGCGTATCGCGTGGTACAAGGACCTTGGCGGCATTCCGTTCGAGCCCGAAATCCGCCGCGTCGTCGAGGCGACTCGAGGAGCCTTTTCGTCGTTAGGCTGCACGATCGAGGAGGCGGAACCGGACTTCACGGGTGTCGACGACGCTTTCCCGACGATCCGCCACCTGTCGTACCACAGTTCGTACGCGGCGATGGCGAAGCAGCGTCCCGAGTGGATCAAGGACACGATTCACTGGGAGATCGCCGAGGCAGAACGCCAGACGGGGGCTGATGTGGCACGGGCGCTGGCGCTGCAGAGCCAACTGTACGCGCGAACGCAGGACTTCTTCACCCGGTACGACTACTTCGTGCTGCCGGTGACGCAGGTGGAGCCGTTCGATGTCACCATCGCGTATCCGACGTCGGTCGCCGGCGTGCCGATGCGAACGTACATCGACTGGATGCGAAGCTGCTGGTACGTGACGTTCATGGCCAACCCGGCCATCTCGGTGCCAGCCGGGTTCACGACCGCAGGGCTGCCGGTTGGGCTCCAGATCGTCGGCCGCCATCGGGACGACTGGAGTGTCTTGCAGTTGGCGCACGCCTTCGAAGGCGCGACGGGCTTCCGGCTCCGTCGCCCCGACATCGCGCGCGGCTGACACCGCGTCAATTGGGTCAGCCCGATTGACTCAGTGCGATTCGATTCCCTTGGGATATCGATCGGCAACGATGACTTTCACAGTCACCGTTGCGGAGACGTCATACGTCTCCCACGCCCACTCGACCTGTTTGCCGGCTCGAGCCTGCCGCTGCTCCTGGTGAACCAGAACTGCGTCGTGATGTCGGGGTCGATGAACGCCTCGAACACCTCGGCGACGGGGCGGCGGATGAGCATTCCGGTGTTCATGACCGGCGCCTGCGTCAGGCTCAGGTTGTCCTTCGTCTTTCTCGTTGTAGGTGAAATAGCGACCGAGGACGGCCCGAACAGCGCACGGCCGGAACAGCGCAGGGCCCGAACTCTGCAAGACCCAGACACCGCACGCCACGAACGGCGCAGGACCCAGACCGCAACGGCGGCCGAACGGCGGCGTTACGCCCCTTGACGTCGTTGCCGTTCGGGTCTTGCGTGGTTCGGGCCCTGCGTCGTTCGGGTCGTGCGCCTTCCGGGCTCCGCGTCGTTCGGGCCGTGCGCTCTTTGGCCGTGCGCCGTTTAGCGTTTCGCTCGACCTCTGCCGCTCTGAGCGCAATTTGTGGCGACCCCAACCGAGGTTGCCTCGGTGTTTTCACCCCGTCGATCGTGCCGCGTGCGGCCTAACGATCCGCACTCGTGAGGATCACCGCCGAGCTCTCGGCCGCCCTCTCCGGGCGGTACGTGGTGGAGCCCGCGATCGGCCGTGGCGGCATGGCGGTCGTCTACCTCGCGCGCGACACGAAGCACGACCGGCTCGTCGCCGTGAAGGTCCTGAACCCCGAGCTCGGCGCCATGCTCGGCGCCGAACGATTCCTGGCCGAGATCCGGACGACCGCGACGCTGCGCCACCCGAACCTCCTGCCGCTGTTCGACTCGGGCGAGGCGATCCACGACGCCCGTGAAACTCTCGACGCTGGCCGAGCAACAGGGTCGTTCGTTCAGGACTGCGCCGATATCCCGGGGCTGGGGGCAGGAGCTAGTCCTGCGTCGGAGCAACGCGACTCACGCTCGGCGCTCGGACCGAAGTGCCGTGAGCGGTGTGGCTTGCCCTGTCGAGCCGAAAGTCGTTTGTTGTTGGGCAGGCAAACTGACGGCTGGATTCCTTATGACCCGCATTCACCCTGGCGGCTCGAGCCGCCATCGCGGGCGACGCTGGCTCCGCGTCTCCTGCTGGACCCTGGCAACCCTGTACTGGCTCGGCCCGGCGCACGTCGAGTCGGTTGCGTTCCCTGCGCCTAACGGCAGGGCGGTCGACCAGATCGCCATCAACGACAACCGTGCAGCGGCCGGCACGCTCGAGCGCGGCGTGCTCACGATTCGCCTCGACGCACGAACGGGGGAGTGGCACCCAGACGGCGACGCGGCTCGGGGAATCACCCTTCGCGCGTTCGGCGAGGAAGGGAAGCCGCTGCAGATTCCGGGGCCGCTCATCCGCGTCCCGAAGGGAACGGAGATCCGCGCCTTCGTCCGGAACTCGCTCGAGAGCACGCTCATCGTGCGCGGCCTGTATACGCGGGGTGCCGCTGGAATGGACACCGTGCAGGTCGCCCCGGGCACCGTGCGCGAGGTGCGGTTCACGGCGACGGCGCCGGGGACGTTCTACTACTGGGCGACCACCGATCCCTCCGCCGCGTTAGGCGGCCGAGGCATGGACTCGCAGTTGAGTGGCGCGCTCGTCGTCGATACCGGGGCCACGTTAGGCCCACCACGAGACCGCATCTTCGTTCTCGGTCTTTGGAGTGACGGTACGATCACCGGGCTCATCAATTCGAGCGCGGTTCTCAGGTTCGTCATCAACGGAAAGTCGTGGCCGAAAACCGAGCGTCTGGCCTACACGGTCGGCGATACAGTGCGGTTCCGCATTGTAAACGTGAGTGCGGCGCCGCATCCCATGCACCTTCACGGCTTCTACTTCACCGTGGACTCGCGGGGGGATGGGCGTGCGGATTCCGCGTACGCCGGGAAATCCCCACGATGGGCCGTGACCGAGCGTGCCGCACCGGGCCGCACCTTCTCGCTGACGTGGGTGCCCGAACGACCGGGGAACTGGATGTTCCACTGTCATCACAACTTTCACGTGCTCCGGAACCGGCCGCTCGACGGAACCCCCTTGCCGCCCGAGCACCACATGGCGGACGTCAAGAATCACGCGATGGAGATGATGGGCGGCCTCGTGATGGGGATCGAGGTGCGTCCGAAGGGCACCGCGACTGTTGCCGCGGCGGGCGACGGACCACGCCGAAAGCTCCGCCTCGTCGCGCGTGTTGATTCGGCGAGCACGGACGACGAGCCCGCCTACGGGTACATCCTGCAGGAAGGCAAGTCGAGCACGCCATCACGGCGTCCATTGCTTCCGGGACCGACGATCGTGCTCAAGCGCGGCGAGCCTGTGAGCATCACGGTCGTGAACGAGCTCCCCGAGCCGACTGCGGTGCACTGGCACGGCATCGAGCTCGATAGCTACTTCGACGGCGTGGCCGGGTTCAGCGGCGCCGGGACCAGGCTGTCGCCGGCGATCGCGCCGAAGGATTCATTCGAAGCGCGCTTCACGCCTCCGCGGAGCGGGACGTTCATCTATCATCCGCATGCCGACGAGGTGCGACAGCAGGCGGCGGGGCTGTCAGGCGCGATCGTCGTGCTCGACGACCCGAAGACATACGATCCTGCGAAGGACATCGTGCTGCTGGTGAGCACGCCACGGCGTCAGGCAGACGCGGGCGTCGTGTTCCTGAATGGCACGAGCACGCCCGCGCCGATCGAGATGCGGGTGGGTGAGCGCTATCGCCTGCGCCTCATCAATATCCACACGTCGCGCCCGAGCATGATCGCGCGGCTTGGCCGCGATTCCACGGTGCTCACGTGGCGTGCGGTCGCCAAGGACGGGATGGAGCTTGTGCCGGACCAGGCGACCACACGGCCGGCGATGCAGCAGATGGGCAACGGCGAGGCGTTCGATTTCGAGTTCAGCCCGACGTCGCCTGGGGACCATCGGTTCTGGGTCACGAGCGGGGCAAATGACCTCCTGGTCAACATGCCCATCCGGGTACGATAGGAGACCAAAGGGCGAGACGGCGCGACCCAAACGGCGCACAGCCCGAACGGCGCAGAGCCCAGACGGCGCAGGGCCCGAACGACGCAAGACCCGAACGACGCAGGACCCAGACGGCAACGGCGAACCGCCTTTTAGGATCCTACGCCGTTGCCGTTTGGGTCGTGCGCCCTTGGGGTCCTGCGTTGTCTGGGCCCTGCGCCGTTCGGGTCCTGCGCCGTTCAGGTCCTGCGCCGTTTAAGCTGTTGGCAGTAGGATGTCCTGTCCGACCGCGCGGGTGCTGGTCATGCCCGTGAGCGCGAGCGTCACTGCGATCTCTCGCTGCATCTGCGACAGCAGGTGGCGGACGCCAGCTTCGCCGCGGGCCGCGAGCGCGTAAACCCACGCCCGCCCGATCATCGCCGCGCGTGCGCCTAACGCGACGGCCTTCACCACGTCGTGCCCGCTGTGGACGCCGCCGTCCATGAGGATCTCGAGGCGCCCGCCGACGGCGTCGACGACGCGGGGCAGCGCCGAGATCGACGACGGCGCCCCATCGAGTTGCCGGCCACCGTGGTTCGACACCACGATCCCATTCGCGCCGGCGTCCGCGGCAGCGCAGGCGTCCTCCGGCTCGAGGACGCCTTTGATGATGAGCGTCCCTGGCCACTCGCGCCGCAGCCACTCGATGTCGCGCCAGGTGACTGACGGGTCGAACTGCGAGTCGATCCACGACCGGAATTGCTGGACGTTCTTCGCGCTGGCCACGTACGACGCCAGGTTGCCGAACACGAGCGGTCGGCCGCCTAACGCCACATCGAGCAACCAACGCGGGTGCGCCGCGAAGTTCAGCGCGCTGCGGACGCTGCCCCACCTGGTGAGACCGCCGCCCATGCCGTTCCGCGTATCGCGGTAGCGCGCGCCCACGACTGCCAGATCCACCGTGAACACGAGCGTCTCCACGTCGACGGCTCGCGCACGCTGCAGCAGCTCACGGACGTGACCACGGTCGCGCATCATGTAGAGCTGGAACCAGAACGGCGTCTTTGTCGCGGCGCGCACTTCTTCCAGCGAGCACAGTCCCACCGTCGAGAGGCAGAACGGAACGCCCGCGGCTTCGGCGGCGCGCGCGGCTTGTACCTCACCTCGGCGACGCATGAGCCCCGCGAGCCCCACCGGCGCGAGCGCGACTGGCATCGACGCCGGTCGGCCCGCGATGTCGACGCTCGTTTCGACGCGAGACACATCCCGCAACACGCGCTGCCGGAGCTGCAGGCGCGCGAGGTCTTCGCGGTTGGCGGCTAGGGTCCGCTCGTCCACCGCACCACCGTCGATGTAATCGAACAGTTGGCGTGGCAGGCGGGATTCGGCCAGGTGCCGGTAATCCGATACCGTCGCCGGGGTGAGCTGCAGCGTGCCCATGCGGTCAATACTGCCACGCCTAGCCCCCATCGGCGAGGGCACGGATGGGGTCTGACGATTCGCATTTTCAACGGGTCTGCCCACTCACGGTGGTGGAATCACCGGCATGCGCACCAGCGCGTCGAACTCCGGGTACGGCACCCGTGACGAGAACCGTCGGTCTGGTGACGAACATGGCGCCTCGTTCGGCGACGCTTCATCTTCCGAACCACTCTTCGACTCGGGATCGGGCCAGTTCGGGCCACGGACGGCCGTTCGCTAACCCACTTTGCACATGCGATCCAGCGTTCACGCAACTCTCGCCCTTTGCCTCGCGGCCGGTGTCCTTCCCGCCCAGGGCACCCGATTGCTTCGTGACCCCTCGCTCGGACCGACCCAGATCGCGTTCATCTACGGCGGCGACCTGTGGACCGTAGGCCGACAGGGTGGCGACGCACGCCGGCTCACCAGCACTCCGGCGGTCGAGCGGGATCCGCACTTCTCTCCCGACGGCCGATGGATTGCCTTCACGTCGAATCGCGGCGGCGGCGACGCCGTGTACATCGTTGCCGCGGAGGGCGGCGATCCCCGTCGGCTGACGTGGAGCCCGAGCGGCGAGAGCGCGCGTGGCTGGACGCCCGACGGCCGACGCGTGCTGTTCGCGTCGAGCCGAGTGTCGGCGCCAACAGCCTACGAGAAGCTGTGGACCATTCCGGTGGACGGCGGTCCCGCCCAGATGCTCCCCGCGTACATGGGCTACGGCGGCAGCTTCTCGCCCGACGGGAAGCGCATCGTCGTTGATCGCGTCGACCGCTGGGACGTGGAGTTCAGGAGCTACCGCGGCGGCCAGAACACGCCACTCACGGTCACCGAGGTCTCGACCGGTGCCGAGTCGCGGCTGCCTAACGAATGGACCATGGACATCGACCCGGTCTGGGTCGGCGAGACCATCTACTTCCTGTCCGATCGCGACTGGGCGACGAACATCTGGTCGTACGACACACGCGCGTCGCGTCTGACGCAGGTCACGCGCGTCCGTGACGCCGACGTGAAGGCGATGGACGCGCGCGAGAACGCCATTGTCTTCGAGCAGGACGGTTGGCTCTGGATGATCGATCCCATCGGCTCGGCGCCGAAGAAGCTGGCGATCACGGTGAGTGGTGACTTCCCCTGGGCGACGCCGCGATGGGCGGACGTGACCCGCTCGATTGCGTCCGCGTCGCTCGGCCCGAACGGGAAGCGCGCACTGTTCGAGGCGCGCGGCGAGGTCTTCACGGTACCTGTCGAGAAGGGAGACGCGCGCAACCTCACGCGATCGTCGGGCGCCGCGGATAGAGCACCGGTCTGGTCGCCGGACGGGCAGCGCATTGCGTGGTTCTCCGACGAAGGCGCGGGCTATCGCCTCCTCATTGGCAACGCCGACGGGCTGGGCTCACCGCGGGTGATCCCCATCAGCGATGCGAAGATGGCATGGTCGCCCGCATGGTCGCCCGACGGCAACCACATCGCGTTCGTGGACAACAAGGTGCGGATTCGGGTCGTGAACCTGACGAGCGGCAGTATCGCCGTGGCCGACACTGGGGGTGCCGCGCAGGACCTGAACGCCATGCGCCCGGTATGGTCGCCGGACTCGAAGTGGCTCGCGTACGCGAAGGCTTACCCGAATCAGTTCCGCCGCGTCGTCGTCTGGTCGCTCGCGGACGGACGCAAGCATGCGCTCACCGACCCGCTTGCCAGCGCCGCCGAGCCGGCGTGGGACGCGAACGGCAAGTGGCTCTACTTCCTTGCCAGCACCGACCTCGGCCTCCAGAGCGGATGGGCGGACCTCGGAAGCCAGACGCGCACGTCGACGTCGGGCGTCTACGTCGCGCTGCTGCGGGCAGACGAGCCGACGCCGTTTACACCGGAGAGCGACGAGGAGCGAGCCGCTCGTACGGCGGGCACGCCCTCACCTGGCGCGCCCGCTCCCGGTACACCGTCGCCTGCCGCTCCGCCGGGGGGCGCCGACACCACACGGCGGACACCTAACGACTCGTCACGGGCGAGCGCGGGTGCATCGCGGCCGACGCCTGTGCGCATCGATTTCGACCGCTTCGATCGTCGTATCCTCGCCCTGCCGATGCCGGTGCGCGACTACGCGCAACTCATTCCCGGTCCGACCGGGATCCTGTTCGTGGCCGAGCGCGTGCCGAACCAGCCGGGGACGACGCTGCACAAGTGGGACATGACGGGCCGCAAGGTCAGCGTCTTCGCGAGCGGCGTCGCACGTATCTCGGCGTCACGGGACGGCAAGAAGCTCATGTGGCAGCAGGGCGCACCCCCGAATGCGACCTGGGTGATCGCCGGAACCGATGCGCCGCCGCGGTCAGGGGAGGGCGCGGCCAGGCCAGGCGAGGGCCCGCTCCGTGTCGCGCTCGGCGCGCAGATCGATCCGGCGCTCGAGTGGAAGCAGATCTTCGATGAGGCGTGGCGGATGGAGCGCGACTTCTTCTACGCCCCGAACCTCCACGGCGCCGACTGGACGGCGGTCCGCGCGCGCTATGAGCCTCTTATCCCGTACGTGAAGCACCGGTCGGACCTCACGTACATCCTCGACATGCTCGGCGGTGAGCTGTCGGTCGGGCATTCGTTCGTGGGTGGGGGCGATAATCCGCAGGTGGACAGCTCGCGCGTCGGCGCGTTGGGCGCGGATCTGGTCGCGGATGGCGACCGGTGGCGCATCGCACGCATCTATACGAGTGAGAGCTGGAACCCCGGGCTGCGTGCGCCGCTCGATGCGCCCGGCGTCAAAGCGCGCGTAGGCGATTACGTGCTCGAGGTGAACGGCGAGCCACTCACCACGCGCGATGAGCCGTGGAAGGCGCTGGACGGAACCGCGGAGCGCCAGACCGTGCTCCGACTGAGCGAGCGCGCGAATGGTGAGGGTGCGTGGAACGTCACCGTCGTTCCGGTGCGCTCCGAGGCGCAACTCCGTCAGCGCGCGTGGGTCGAGGACAACCGCCGGCGCGTGGACTCGCTCTCGAAGGGTACGCTCGCGTACGTGTGGGTGCCTAACACGGGACGCCCGGCCATTACGGCGTTCGACCGGTACTACTTCGCGCAGCAGGACCGGAAGGGCGCGGTGATCGATGAGCGGTTCAACGGTGGTGGGCTTCTCGACGACTACATGGTGTCGATCATGAGTCGTCAGCCGGTCGGCGGCGTGACCGACTACGTCCCCGGCGCGAAAAACCTGCGCCTCCCGGCAAGTGGGATCCTCGGTCCGAAGGTGTTGGTCACGAACGAGCTCGCGGGCTCGGGCGGCGACTACTTCCCGTGGGTGTTCCGTCAGATGAAGGTCGGTCCGCTCATTGGGTCGCGCACGTGGGGCGGGCTGGTGAATGCCGCGGTGCCCTATCCGCTCGTGGATGGGGGGACGATCACGGCGCCGGCGCTCGCGGTGTTCGGGCCGAACGGGTTCATCGCCGAGGGTGAGGGTGTGCATCCGGACATCGAGGTGTGGCAGGACTCCCGGCTCGTCATGCAGGGCAGGGATCCACAGCTCGAGCGCGCGGTGGAGGAGGCGCTGAAGCTCGTAGCGACAAAGGGAGTCGAAGCCGCAAAGCCACCGGCGACCTTCCCCAACAAGGCGAAGCGGCCGATGGGCGTCGTCCCGTGACCGAAGGGCGCGTGGCGCCAGCTGACGGAGGCAGTGGTCGGATAGCCGAGATGTCCCGCTTGGCGTCGGCGCTCGCCGACCACTACCGCGTCCATCGTGAGCTCGGGAGCGGCGGGATCGGGAAGCGTTAGGCGACCGACGGGCCGTCAGCTGGTCGATGCGAGCAGGTTGTCCTCCCAGGTAAAGTCCGCACGTGGCCGCTGTTGTTGTTCGTACCAGCGGAAGGTCTCGCGCAGGCCCTGCTCCAGCGGCGTGAGCTCCAGCCCGAGCTCCGACCGCACGCGATCGCCGAGGACCGTGATCGGTGGCACGTCGAGGTAAACGCCGAAGTAGTACGGAGGCGTGAGCACTCCACCTCCGAGCTGTTGTATCCGCTCGCGCGGGACGTGCACGACGTCGGCCTCCGTGCCGGCGACCCGCGCCAACAAACGGACGAAGTCGATCTGCGTGATGGGCGGATAGTTGGCCAGGTTGTATGCGTGGCCGACCGCGACGTCCTTCTCCGACGCGAGTATCGCGGCGCGCGCCACGTCCCGCGAAGACACCCACTGCATCGTCGCGGAACCGTCGCCCGGGATGATGATCGGGCGTTCAGCGAGCAGGCGGTCCCAAAAAAACGCTTCCCGCTCGATCGCGTTGTACTCTCCGTAGACGAATGCGGGCCGCAGCGTCGCCGCGGGAATGCCCTGCTCACGGCCGAGAGCGAAGAGGGTGCGTTCGGTGTCTGCCTTGTGCGCGCCGTATGTGTTGGGATAGTCCGACGGCACCAGCTCCACATCCTCCGGGTATTCGCCACCTGGACGGTAGACGGCCACACTGGACGTGAACACGTAGCGGCGTAGCCCTTTCGCCGTCGCCGTCGCGGCAGCGCTTACCTGGTCGGCGGTCGTGCCACGCTGCCAGTCGTAGACGTTGTCATAGACGACATCGAATCGCGTTCCACTGAGCGCGGCTCGCACGGCCGCAGTGTCGTTGCGATCGCAGACGATCTCGCCGACTCGCTGGCGGAAGGGCGTTCCGCGGCCGCGATGCATGATGACCACCTCGTCGCCGCGCTCGAGGAGCTGGTCGACGAGCGCGCGACCGATGAAGAGGGTTCCGCCAATCACGAGTACCCGCGCCATCGTTTCTCCTGGAGGGTGGGTCGGCGGAAAGTTACGGTCCGGCGGGCCACCCACGAGGACGTGAGGCGATGACGACCGATCTTCGGACGGGAGCGGCGACGGGCCGACAGATGATAACCGGCCCATCGCACCCCATCATGGCTCGAAATGGATGTCACCAGCGTAGGTGTACGTGGCCAGGCCGGTCGTGACATTGACGCTGCCCTCGATCTGAAGGACGCCACGGAGACCCGACAGCGCACCAGTTCCTCCGTTGATCACGACGCGACCCGCAAACACGGCGAGCGTCGGACTGACCAACTCGCCGGTGTCTCCACCGACAAACTCGAGCACGCCCTGCTTGCCGTCGACCGTGCACACGCAGGTGAACGTGCCGTGCGCGTTGAACTTCCCATTGGGATGGATCACGACGCGTAGCTTGTCGTTGAACTGCCCCGACAGGGTGCCGCTGAGCGTGCCCACGGACGTCTGCTTCAGAATCGTGTTCTCGCCCGCCGTGGATACGTCGAGGCTCGTGATAGCGGTCTGAGTAAAGCTTCCGCTGGCGGTCGTCTTCAACGACGCGGCGCTGCCAGTTGCGGCCGGCCTCATCACGTTGGCTCGTTCAACGCGCACCGGATCACGCTCACAACCCATGATCATTGCTGCGGCCGCCATCCAGATCGTGGCTCGGGGCCATCTCTTGATTGTCCTCATGCGGTCCCCCTGCGCCGGCATCACCGGGCAGTTGCTGGTTGAGTAGAACCGAAGTGGCCATCGCTTTGGGGTCGACGCCCGTTCTCTGTCTCACCTGCCATTACACGGAACGGGATTTCGAAAGGGCCACGAGAGGTCATCCGCCAGCGAGCATGCGGCCCACGAGCTGTGAGGCTCGTTGAGAGCGCCGCGGCCGGCGGGTATGTTCTGGCGGGTCCTGGCAAGCGAGACTGGGACGCACGAGAGGGAAGGCCAGCGAATGACCAATGGGCCTCGCGCGGATCGCCGACGCCTCGGCGACCTCTTCGAGCGCGCGCTCACGCTGCCACTCGCGGCACGCGCCGCGTTCCTGGAACAGGAGTGCGACGACGCCCTGCGAGCAGAGCTTGCTTCGCTCCTCGACTCGCACGATGCCGCGCCGAATTATCTCGACCGACTAGGCGCAGACGTCCTCCCCGCGGCGCTAGGCGCTCTGCTCGACGACGATGCTTTGCCTGCCGGTCGATTCGTCGGCCGCTACGAGGTCCTTGGACGCATCGGCGGTGGCGGGATGGGCGTCGTGTACCGGGCGCGCGATCCATCGCTCGAGCGGTTGGTTGCGCTGAAGCTCCTGCCGGCGCACCTGGTCACCGACGCCGAAGCCCGAGCGCGAC
>Ga0075421_100003049_pt1 | contig 20030 bp, 15 predicted proteins | sample SoiMetdeltSBSDD5_FD_75292 | JGI IMG/M metagenome (GOLD analysis project Ga0075421, IMG submission 75292) | Bulk soil microbial communities from a Populus tree surrounding site in Tennessee, USA - Soil MetaG P. deltoides SBSDD5 | ecosystem: Environmental > Terrestrial > Soil > Tree plantation... | reverse complement strand
AGTGGTGACTCTGCGCAATCGCTATCTCGTGGTCAGAAGATTGCTCAGCGTCACATTCGACCTGGTTTTCGACCTCGTGCGAGCGCCGCTCCGCGACCAGTGTGACAGCATCAGGAACGGCCAGCATCCGTCTCACCTCCTACAACGGGGGGACGACGCACCTAGACACGGATGACACGGATCGTCACTACGAGTTGCCAACCCTCGTCGGACACCGTGTGCGAACAGTAAAGCTAGAACGTCTCTCGCGGCCGGTAGACGCCCCACACCCCACGCAATGTGTGACACACCTCGCCCACCGTCGCCCTTGCCCGCAACGCTTCTTTCATGGGATACAACACGTTGCCTGTACCCGAAGCCGTCTTCTCCAACACATTAAGTGCATTCGATACCGCCGCACCGTCACGTTCGCGACGCAGGCGCGCCAAGCGCTCCCGTTGCGCCTGCTCGATCGCGGGGTCCACGCGTAGCGGCTCGTAGGGATCCTCCGTGTCGAGTGCGTATTTGTTGACACCGACCACTACGCGCTCGCCGGAGTCCACTTCCAGCGCGGCCTTGTACGCCGACGCCTCGATCTCGCGCTTCTGGAAACCGGCCTCGATGGCCTCCACCGCCGAGCCGAAACCGAACACCCGATCGATCAGTTCCTTCGCGGATTGCTCGATGGTGTCGGTCATCGCCTCGATCGCGTAGGAGCCGGCGAACGGGTCAACGGTCGCGGTCAGGTCCGTCTCATATGCCAGGACCTGTTGCGTGCGAAGGGCTAGCCGCGCCGCCTTCTCGGTCGGCAGGGCGATCGCCTCGTCGTAAGAGTTGGTGTGCAACGACTGTGTGCCGCCCAGGATCGCGCCGATCGCCTGCGCGGTCACCCGGATCAGGTTTACCTCCGGCTGCTGCGCGGTCAGCTGCACCCCGGCCGTTTGGGTGTGGAAGCGCAGCATCCACGACTTGGGATCCTTGGCGCCGAACCTGTCCCGCATCAGGTGCGCCCAGATGCGCCGTGCGGCACGGAATTTGGCCACCTCTTCGAGCAGGCTCGTGCGGGCGACGAAGAAGAACGACAGGCGCGGGGCGAAATCGTCGACGTTGAGCCCGGCATCGATCGCGGCCTGGACATACTCGATCCCGTTGGCCAGCGTGAAGGCGATCTCCTGAACCGGCGTGGCCCCGGCTTCCGCCATGTGGTACCCACTGATGCTGATCGTGTTCCATTTGGGTATCTCCGCCTTGCAGTAGGCGAAGGTGTCCGCGACCAGGCGCAGCGATGGCTTCGGGGGGAAGATGTAGGTGCCCCGGGCGATGTACTCCTTCAGGATGTCGTTCTGGATCGTGCCGATGAGCGCCGTGCCGGGCACCCCGTGCTCCTACGCGACCAGCTGGTAGAGCAGGAGCAGCACGCTGCCGGGCGCATTGATGGTCATGCTCGTGGAGACGCGGTCGAGCGGGATGCCGCCGAATAGCACCCGCATGTCCTCGATCGAGTCGATGGCGACGCCCACCTTGCCGACCTCGCCGTGGGCGATCGGGTCGTCGGAGTCGTAGCCCATCTGCGTCGGAAGGTCGAAGGCGACCGACAGGCCCATGGTGCCCGCGTTGAGCAGCTGGTGGTAGCGCGCGTTGGACTCGCTGGCCGTGCCGAAGCCGGCGTACTGCCGCATCGTCCACGGTCGCTGCGTATACATCGACGGGTAGACGCCGCGCGTGTACGGGAACTCGCCCGGACGCTCCCCGCCCTCAGGCCCGTAAACAGGCTCGATGGGGAAGCCGGACTCACTTAGCCGCCGTTGGGTCACGCCCCGATCGTAAGCGCCGGGCGGTAGCCTACGGGTTGAGGTATTTCACACAGCGCCGGATGGTGCAGAATAGGGCCGACCGCTCCAGGCCCTCTCCCCCCGAAAGTTGATGATGCAGTCCCCCTCGCGCGCAGCTCCCGGATCTATCGTTGGTGGACGATATGCACTGCGCACAGCCATCGGTCACGGTGGCATGGGCACCGTGTGGCGGGCCACCGACACGATCCTTCGCCGCGAGGTCGCGGTGAAGGAGGTGGTGCTCCCGCCCGGTCTTGCCGCCAGCGACCAGGAGGCGATGTACGAGCGGACGCTGCGCGAGGCGCGCGCCGCCGCCGGGCTGTCGCACCCGAGCATCGTGCAGGTCTTTGACGTGGTCACGGAGGACAACCGGCCCTGGATCGTGATGGAGCTGCTCGACGCGCGCAGCCTCGCCGACATGGTGCTTGAGGACGGGCCGCTGGCCCCGCGCGCCGTGGCCAAGATCGGCATCGCGCTGCTGGGCGCGCTCGAGATCGCGCACGCCGGCGGGGTGCTGCACCGCGACGTCAAGCCCGCCAACGTGCTCATCACCAAGGAGGGGCGCTGCGTGCTCACCGACTTCGGTGTCGCCAAGCTGCCCGCCGACGTGCAGCTCACGACGCCGGGCATGGTGCTGGGCTCGCCGCACTTCATCTCGCCCGAACGCGCGCTGGGCCAACGCTTCGGCCCGCCCAGCGATCTCTTCTCGCTCGGTGTGACGCTTTACACAGCCGTCGAGGGGCGGCCGCCGTTCGACAAGGGCGACCCGCTGTCCACGATGCACTCGGTGGTGGAAGATCCGCCCCTACCGCCGGAGCGCTGCGGCCCGCTCATCGATGTGCTTTACGGCCTGATGGAGAAGGATCCGGAGCAGCGCTGGGATGTGTCCACCGCGCGCGGGGTGCTGCGCGAGCTGCTGGCCGGCCCGCTCGCTCAGAACGCCAACGCGCAGCACGTGACCGACCCGTACTCGGTGGTGCCGCAGCAGGCCGCGCCGCCGCCGGTCTACGCGCCGCCGCCGCAGAAGCAGGTGGGCGGCCGGGCGATGCTGCACACCGGGGAGATCCCGGCGACCCGCCGCGCCGCGCGCCACTCCACCGCCTCGTTCCCCGCCGTCGAGCCGAAGCGGAGGCCCGACAACAGGATGCGCCTCGCGCTCGCCGCGGGCGTCGGCGTGGCGCTCGTGATCGCGACGGTGAGCTGGGCGATGTGGGACAGGGACACCAAGCAGACGCCCCAGTCACAGCAGTCGGCCGCGCCGGCCAGCCCGACGCGCTCCCCCGGCGTCGACGTCAACTTCGGCGGCATGAACGTGCTCGCCCCGATGGGGTGGAAGCAGTCACCCTCGGCCAACGGCGCATATGTGGATCTCCTCCACCCCACTGACAGCGATCGCCGGATCAGGATCAACGCGGATCCCAAGGAGACCAAAGCCAGGGAGGTCCTGGAGTATGCCGAGGGCAACACGCTGCACAACCAGTGCACGGACGGCCTGGAGCGGGTGGCGCTGCGCGATGTGGAACTGGGCGGGGCCAAGGGCGCGGAGCTGGAGTTCCTCTGCACGCAGAAAGGCAAGGCGCAAAAGCACGGCCGCTGGCGCATCGCGGTGATCGACGGCAAGATGCGGCACGTCTACCTGCTGACATGGCAGGACAGCTTCCAGCAGGACAATGCCTTCTTTGAGACGGCTGTTCAGAGCTTCCGGGTCGCCTGACCCGTTTTTATGCTAAAAAACGGCATGACCGACCTCGCCAATCGTGTACGGGCCTGGATCGACGACGATCCCGATCCAGATTCCCGCGCCGAGTTGCAAGCGCTGCTCGACTCCTCGGACACAGCGCAGCTGGAGGATCGCTTCGCCGCCACGCTCGCCTTCGGCACGGCCGGGCTGCGCGGGCCGCTGCGGGCGGGCCCCAACGGCATGAACCTCGCCGTGGTGCGCGGGGCCGCCGCCGGGCTGTCCTCGTGGGTTTCCCAGCGCGAGCCCGATGGGTTGATCATTATTGGGTACGACGCGAGGCGCGGGTCGCATGACTTTGCCGTGGAGACGTCTCGGGTGGCCACCGGGGCGGGGTTGCGGGCTGCGCTCCTGCCGCGGCCCCTTCCCACCCCCGTGCTCGCATTCGCCGTGCGCCACCTCGGGGCCTGCGCCGGGGTGATGGTGACCGCCTCGCACAACCCACCGCAGGACAACGGCTACAAGGTTTATCTCGGCGAGTCCCTGGGTGGGGATCTGGGCGCGGGCGCCCAGATCGTGCCGCCGGTCGACGCGGAGATCGAGGCGGAGATCCGCGCGGTCGGGCGGCTGAGCGGCGTGCCGCTGGGGCCGGAGGGGACCGTGGTCGGCGAGTCGGTGGTGGTGTCCTATGTGGAGGCGGCGGCGGCGGTCGTCGACCCCGATCAGCCCAAGGAGCTTTCGGTGGCCTACACGCCCCTGCACGGGGTGGGGTGGTCCGTGCTGCGGCAGGCTTTCGCCAAGGCCGGCTTCGCCGTGCCCGCCGTCGCGAAGCAGCAGGAGGAGCCGGACGCTGCGTTCCCGACCGTGAGCTTCCCCAACCCTGAGGAGCCCGGCGCCATGGACCTGGTGCTCGCGCTGGCCCGCGACGGTGGCGACGACATCGTTATCGCCAACGATCCCGACGCCGACCGGTGCGCCGTGGCCATCCCGACCGCGAACGGCTGGCGTGCCCTGCGCGGTGACGAGGTGGGGGTGCTGCTCGCCGACCATCTGATGCGGCGCGGGGTTACGGGTACCTATGCGACCACCGTCGTGTCGTCATCGCTGCTGCGCCGGATGTGCGAGGCGCATGGCCTGGGCTACGCCGAGACGCTCACCGGGTTCAAGTGGATCGTGCGTGCGGCGCCGGAACTGGCCTACGGCTATGAGGAGGCGCTGGGCTACTGCGTGGCGCCGGATATGGTGCGCGACAAGGACGGGATCACCGCGGCCCTGACGGTGGCGGAGCTCGCCGCCGGGCTCAAGGCGGAGCTGCGCTCGTTGCAGGACAGGCTGGACGAGTTGGCACTCCAATATGGACTGTATGTGACGGATCAGCTGTCGGTGCGGGTCGACGACCTGAGCGAGATCGGGGCGGCGATGGCGCGCCTGCGCGCGAAGATGCCCACCTCCCTGCTCGACGAGCCGGTCACCCAGGCGGAGGATATGCTGCCCGAGGCCGATGTGGTGATCCTGCGGACCGGCTCAGCGCGGGTGGTGGTGCGTCCAAGCGGGACCGAGCCGAAACTCAAGGCGTACCTTGAGGTTATCGAGCCGGTCGGGGATGGGGATCTCGATTCGGCGCGCGAGCGGGCCGGCGCCACCCTCGTGGCGCTGCGAACGGAAACGGCTGCGGCGCTTGGGATCTGGTCGATCCATCCCTAGCCCGGCGGGGCGGTCCAGAGCGTGACGTCGGCGACGTCGTGGGGCTGGCCGGCGAGGGCGTTCATCAGCCAGCGCAGCGGCACCGAGTTGACGAACTGGGTGTCGGGCAGCACGAAGGCCGAGGCGTTCCAGTAGGCCGCGTCCTCGCGGAACTGCCGGCGCAAGGTGTTGGTGACGACGGGCACGCGCCCGGTCTTGTAGACCTCCCGCATGACGGCGGCGGTCGGGCGCGGCTGCGCGCCGAAGCGGGCATGGCCGGTGTGGTCGGGGCCGAGGAAGTAGCCGCCGGCGATCTTGAAGTCGGAGCTTGAGCGCTGCCACTCCATGGCGGCGGGGAACTCCTCCGAGGTGACAGGGATGGTGACGAGGGACCTGCCGGGCGGCACCCAGTTTCGCCACTCGCCGGTAGTGATGAAGTCGGGCACGGGCGGGCGGGCGCGCACCGGGATCGGCACCGGGAGAGTGGGCAGGAGCGCGGCGACGAGCCCCAGGACCGCGAGGCGGCGCAGCCGAACCTCGGGAATCTCCTTGATGAGCGGGACGGTCAGGGCCAGCAGCGCACCGACGAGGGGCACGAGCACGAGCGCGAACCGTACGGTGATCACGTGGTTGAGCAACGGCAGCTTGCCCAGCACCAGCCAGGGCAGGGGGATCCCGGTGCCGCGCCGGCCCACCATCAGGTTCTCGCCCAGGCTCAGCACGAAGAAGACGCCGCCGGTGATGGCGAGCGTCTTGACCAGCGGGCGTTGCCAGAGCCAGATCGTGACGGCGGCAGCTAGGAGCAGCAGGGGCCAGCCGAAGAAGGTGTTCTCCTCGCTGATGTTCCAGGCGAGCTTGTCGCTTGTGGACAGTCCAGCGAAGGACAGGCGCGAGAAGGCGGGGAACGAGGCCAGGTCCGCGCGGTAGTGTGCGACCGAGGCGGGCAGGCCGTGGTAGGTGTACCCGCCGAAGAACTGGCGATAGAGCGGGTAGGCGAGGAGCACAAACGAAATCCCGGCGGCGACAAGGAGCCCGGGGAGGATCGGCTTTCTGGTCCTGGTGAGCAAGCTGTAGGTACCAAGGAATGTGCCGACACCAAGGGCGGTGTAGAGAAGCACTTCCTCGTTGATGAAGGCCTGATAGCTGATGAGGATGCCCAGCAGGATGCCGTCGCGGGCCCGATGCAGGCGCAGCGCCGCCAGCACGATGAAGGGGACGAGGAATTGGGCCGTCCAGTTGACGTGGCCGTTGGCTTGGCTGATCATCCCTGGTGCGAAGCCGCAGAAGCCGCCGCCCAGCGCCGCTGCGAGCCTTGACGAGACCAGGTGGCGGCTGAACACGAAGTACCAGCCGAACGCGGTGGCGCTCAGGCCGAGGACCAGCAGGACGGCGAAGGAGACCCGCGGGCCGAACAGCATCGTGACCGGCACCATCGGCAGGGTGAGCCCGAGCGCCGAGGTATTGGCCATGAGGTTCACGCCCTCGGGCGCGTTGAGCATGGTGGTGGCGAAGGGGTCGACCCCCTCGGTCACGATCCGCACCGCGTGGCGCAGGAACCACAGGAACTGAGCATGATCGGAATGGATCTCGACGCGGCGGTGGGCCAGGTCACGCCAAAGCCTTGCGCTGACGAACAACCCTATCGCGAGATAGATGACCGCGACCATCAGGTCGGTGCGCAGGCGCGTTCCGGACGGCCGATCGGATGACCCGTTCAGGGTGATCTTCTGGTGACCGATGGAGGTGAATGTCCGGAGCGCCACATCAACGACGCTATCTACAGTTTTGCCCGGCCCGCTGAGTTTCTCAACGTTGATCATGGGGGCGGAGGCTTTATGCCGCAGGCCGCAGGCGGGCGGACGCAGGACGGCCCGCCGTAGGTGCGGAGGCTTTATGCCGCAGGCCGCAGGCGGGCGGACGCAGGACGGCCCGCCGTAGGCGCGGAGGCTTTATGCCGCAGGCCGCAGGCGGGCGGACGCAGGACGGCCCGCCGTAGGCGCGGAGGCTTTATGCCGCAGGCCGCAGGCGGGCGGACGCAGGACGGCCCGCCGTAGGCGGTTAGTCTTACGAATATGGACGTACTCGTCGTGGATCATCCCCTCGCCCAGACCAGGCTGACCGCCATGCGCGACGTGCGCACGGACGCGGCGACGTTCCGGGCGTCGCTGCACGAGCTGACAACGATGCTCACTTATGAGGCCGCCCGGTCGTTCGCGGCCGAGACGTTTGCGGTGCAGACCCCGGTCGCGCAGGCGCGGGGCGCCAAGCTCGCCAACCCGCCGCTGATCGTGCCGGTGCTGCGAGCCGGGCTGGGGATGGCCGACGCGGCGCTCGCACTGCTGCCCGAAAGCTCGATGGGGTTTGTCGGGCTGGCGCGCGACGAGCACACGTTCGAGCCCAGGGCTTACATGGAGTCGCTGCCGCTCCAGCTGGACGACATCCCGGTGCTGGTGCTGGACCCGATGGTGGCGACGGGTGGGTCGCTTGAGCACTGTTGCCGGCTGCTCGCGGACCGGGGCTGCACCGACATCACGGTGCTGTGCGCTCTGCTGGCGCCAGAGGCGATCCCGCGGCTGGAGGCCTCGGGTCTGCCGATGCGCATCGTGACCGCGGCCATCGACCATGGTCTCAACGAGAAGATGTTCATCGTCCCGGGCCTCGGCGATGCTGGTGATCGTCAATTTGGCGGGATGCCGCGGTTCTAAGATTTGAGTGTGAAGGCGAAAACCTCTCTAGACGTCGCAGGCTCGAATGAGGAGCTGAAGCGATTCCTCCATGGGCTGCCAGGGGTGGATCAGGTCGGGGCCGAGGCGCGCGCCGCCGTGCTGGGGACCAGGTCCATCAAGACCACGGCCAAGGCGTGGGCGATCGACCTGGCGATCCGCATGGTCGACCTGACGACGCTCGAGGGCGCCGACACGCCGGGCAAGGTAAAAGCGTTGTGCGCCAAGGCGCGCCAGCCCGACCCGAGCGATCCCAGCTGTCCCAGGGTGGCGGCGGTCTGCGTGTACCCATCGATGGTCCCCACCGCCGCTGAGGCGGTGAGGGGTTCGGGCATCCACGTGGCGAGCGTGGCGACGGCGTTTCCCAGCGGGCAGGCGCCGATGGCCGTCAAGCTCTACGACACCAGCGCCGCGGTGGCCGCCGGGGCCGACGAGATCGACATGGTGATCAACCGCGGAGCCTTCCTCGCCGGCAACTACCTGGAGGTCTACGAGGAGATCGTGGCGGTCAAGGAGGCGTGCGGCAGCGCCCATCTCAAGGTCATCCTCGAGACCGGCGAGCTGGTGACGTACGACAACGTGCGCCGCGCGAGCTGGCTGGCGATGCTCGCGGGCGGAGACTTTATCAAGACCTCGACCGGCAAGGTGGCCCCGGCCGCGACCCTGCCCGTCACCTTGATCATGCTGGAGGCGGTGCGCGACTTCCGCCAGGAGACCGGGCGGCAGGTGGGCGTGAAACCGGCGGGCGGGATCAGGACCTCCAAGGACGCCATCAAGTATCTGGTGACGGTGAACGAGACCTGCGGGGAAGACTGGCTCGACCCCGACTGGTTCCGCTTCGGCGCCTCGACGCTGCTCAACGACCTGCTGATGCAGCGCAGCAAGCTCAAGACGGGCCACTACGCCGGCCCCGACTACTTCACCCTGGATTGAGAACAATGGCCTTCGAATATGCCCCAGCGCCGGAGTCACGCTCCATCGTCAACATCAAGCCGTCGTACGGGCTGTTCATCAACGGCACGTTCGTCGATGCCAAGTCTGGATTTAAGACTGTCAATCCGGCGACCGAGGAGGTGCTCGCCGAGGTCGCCGAGGCGAGCAAGGCCGACGTCGACAACGCGGTGAAAGCGGCGCGGGCGGCGTTCCCGAAGTGGACGAAGGTCGGCGGCCGGGAGCGGGCCAAGTACCTCTTCCGGATCGCGCGCATCATCCAGGAACGCTCGCGCGAGCTTGCCGTGCTGGAGTCCCTTGACAACGGCAAGCCCATCCGCGAGTCACGCGACGTCGACGTGCCGCTGGTCGCCGCGCACTTCTTCTACTACGCCGGGTGGGCCGACAAGCTGTCCTACGCCGGTTTCGGGCCTAATCCCAAGCCTCTGGGCGTTGCGGCACAAGTAATCCCGTGGAACTTCCCGCTGCTGATGCTGGCGTGGAAGATCGCCCCGGCGCTGGCGTGCGGTAACACCGTCGTGCTCAAGCCGGCCGAGACGACGCCGCTGACCGCCCTGCTGTTCGCCGAGATCTGCCAGCAGGCCGAGCTGCCGGCGGGCGTGGTGAACATTGTGACCGGGGCCGGGCCGACTGGCGCCGCGCTCGTCGAGCATCCGGACGTGGACAAGGTGGCCTTCACCGGGTCGACAGAGGTGGGTCGGATCATCGCGAAGGCCGTTGCGGGTACCCGCAAAAAGGTAACCCTGGAATTGGGCGGCAAGGCCGCGAACATCATCTTCGATGACGCCGCCCTCGACCAGGCGGTCGAGGGGATCGTCAACGGCATCTTCTTCAACCAGGGGCATGTGTGCTGTGCCGGCTCACGGCTGCTGGTGCAGGAGTCGGTCTATGACGAGGTGCTGACTCGCTTGAAGAGAAGGATGAGCACCCTGCGCCTGGGTGACCCGCTGGACAAGAACACCGACATCGGCGCGATCAACTCGGCCGAGCAGCTCGCGCGGATCAAGGAGCTGTCGCAGGTGGGCGAGCGGGAGGGCGCGCAGGCCTGGTCGCCGCCGTGCGAGCTGCCGCGCAACGGCTTCTGGTTCGCCCCGACCATCTTCACCGGGGTCTCGCAGGCGCACCGCATCGCCCGCGAGGAGATCTTCGGGCCGGTGCTGTCGATCCTGACCTTCCGGACCCCGGCCGAGGCGGTGGAGAAGGCCAACAACACTCCCTACGGCCTGTCCGCGGGGGTGTGGTCGGAGAAGGGCTCGCGCATCCTGGCCATCGCCGACCAGCTACGCGCCGGCGTGGTGTGGGCCAACACGTTCAACAAGTTCGATCCCACGTCGCCGTTCGGCGGGTACAAGGAGTCGGGCTACGGTCGCGAGGGCGGCCGCCACGGTCTGGAGGCGTACCTTGCCACGCGTTAAAGTTCGCAAGACTTACAAACTCTTCATCGGAGGCGCTTTCCCGCGCAGCGAGTCAGGACGGACATTCGAGGTGGACGGGCACAATGCGGCTTTGGCCTCGCGCAAGGACGCCCGCGACGCGGTGAAGGCGGCCCGCGCCGCCTTCGGCAAATGGTCCGGGGCCACCGCCTACAACCGGGGCCAGATCCTCTACCGGACCGCCGAGATGCTGGAGGCGCGGCGAAGCGAGTTTCCCGCGGAGCAGGTCGACGACGCGGTCGACCGGCTTGTCTGGTATGCCGGGTGGGCGGACAAGCTGGCTCAGGTGGTGGGTTCGGCCAACCCGGTCGCGGCGCCGTACTTCAACATCTCCTCACCGGAGCCGACCGGCGTGGTGGCGATCGTTGCGCCGCAATCGTTTCTGGGCCTGGTGAGCGTGATCGCCCCGGTGATCGTGACCGGGAACACGTGCGTGGTGATCTCCTCCAGCCTTGAGTCGATTGTGTTCGCGGAGGTGCTGGCCACCTCGGACCTTCCGGGCGGGGTGGTGAACATCCTGACCGGCCACGCGAGCGAGGTGGCGCCGTGGCTTGCCACCCACGATGACGTCAACGGCCTCGATTTGACGGGCGTCGACGGCGCCGAGCTGGCCACCTCGCTGGAAAGGCAGGCCGGCGAGACGCTGAAGCGCGTGCTGCGGCCCAGCGATCCGAAGTGGACGGACGATCCGGGGACGGGGCGCATGACCGCCTTCCTCGAGACCAAGACGGTATGGCATCCCAAAGGGGTGTGACCGTTTCCGGCCCGGCCGGGCCCGGACCCGACGGGATGCTGAGCGCCCCACTGTCCGGTTTGGAGTGTGTCTGGTACCGGGTGCGAGCGGTGTCGTGGCAGGTGCACGGCGACGCCCATCACTGGCGCCCGGTCGTCGGCACCCAGCGCGGCAACCCGATCGCCGTCGGCGAGCTGCTTGTCCACGCCGAGCTGGCCTTGCCGGAACCCGTCGTCGAAGAGGAGATCCGGGTGCGAAGACCGCCGGCGGAGTCCGAGGCGCCGATGCTGCACCGGCTGGCGGCGCTGGGCCTGCTCCCCGCCGACGAGCTGAGGCGCACCGCCAACGCCTTCGACGAGCTGGCCTGGCGCGTCACCGAGGAGATCATCCGTCCGGGGGCTTTGGTCGAGGCGCGCGGCAGGCTGGTGACAAGAAGGGGCCAGGCCACACTCAGGCGGCCCTTGTTCGGAGCGTGAACGGCGATCGGGCACGATGGGAGCGTGCGGCCGTTTGACCCGAGATTGCTGCGACATGTCCCAGCCCTTCGGCGCGACGTGGCGCTGCTTGGCGTCCTCGGGGTCCTCGTCGCGGTGTCGATCATCGCCGCGGCGACCGGCCTCGCCCGAGCGCTCACCGGCGACCCCTTTGGGCTGGCCCTATTCACCCTGGCCTTCGCCGCGCGCGCCCTGCTCACTGGCGCCCTGGGCATGGTCGCGGCGCGTATGGCCGCCACTGCCAAGGCCAGGCTGCGCAAGGATCTGGTGCGGGCCGCGGGGCGGCGCGGACCCGGATGGCTTGCCGGGCAGCGTGCCGGGGAGCTGGCCACCCTGACCGGGCGCGGACTCGACGGGTTGGACGGATATTTCAGCGGGTACCTGCCGCAGCTTGTGCTGAGCGTGACCGTGCCCGTGGGCGTGCTGATCGCGCTGGCCACCGCCGATCTCGCCAGCGCCGTCATCGTGCTGGTGACCCTCCCGCTCATCCCGATCTTCGGCATCCTCATCGGGTGGCAGACCCGCGCCGCGACCGAGAAGCAATGGCGGCGGCTGAGCATGCTCGGCGGGCACTTCCTGGACATGGTGACCGGCCTGCCCACGCTCAAGGCGTTCGGCCGGGCGCGGGCGCAGGTCGACGCGGTGCGGAAGATGGCTGACCGGCATCGGGTCGCCACCATGCGCACGCTGCGGATCGCGTTCCTGTCCGCGCTCGTGCTGGAAATCGTCGGGACCATCTCGGTGGCGCTGGTGGCGGTACCGGTCGGGTTGAGGCTGCTGGCCGGCGGCATGACCCTGCCCGTCGCGATGCTGGTGCTGCTGCTGACGCCGGAGGCGTTCTTGCCCTTGCGCGCGGCGGGTTCGCGCTTTCACGCCAGCATGGAGGGGTTGACCGCGCTGGATCAGGCCTTCACCCTGCTTTCGGCCGAGCGGACCGGCATTGGCGGGTCCGTGAAGGTCTCGCCGCCGTTCACCATCTCGCTCGAGCGCGTGACCGTTTCGTACGACCGGGGTCCCGCTCTGTCCGATGTGGAACTCGTGATCCACGAGGGGGATCGGGTCGCGCTCGTCGGGCCCAGCGGGGCGGGGAAGAGCACCCTGCTGGGGCTGCTGTTGGGGTTCGTCTCGCCGGCAAGCGGCCGGATCCTGGTCAACGGGTGCGATCTGTCTACCCTTGACGCCTCCTCCTGGCGGTCGCACCTTGCCTGGGTACCGCAGCGGGCGCACCTGTTCGCCGCAACGCTGGCCGAGAACATCGCCCTGGGCGAGCCTGATGCGACGATCGAGCGCATCGAGCGGGCGGCCCGGGACGCCGCCCTGCCGCACGACCTGTCCCTGACGCTGGGCGAGCGCGGGCACGGGATGTCCAGCGGCGAACGCCAGCGGATCGCGCTCGCCCGCGCCTTCCTGCGCGACGCGCCCGTACTGCTGCTCGACGAGCCGACTGCCCGGCTTGATGTGGAGAGCGAGAAGGCGGTGGTCGAGGCGACCCTGCGCCTGGCCGAGGGCCGCACCGCCATCCTCGTGGCGCACCGGCCCGCCCTGCACACCGTCGCCACGCGCGTGCTGCGGCTGGAGAACGGCCGCCTGCTTGAGGAGGTCCCGGCGTGACGAGACCATCGTGGGTGGCGTTCGGGTGGGGGCCGGTCTGGCGGCTCCTGGGCTCAGGGCTGGTCGGCGCGGCGGCCGAGGCGTCCGGCGTCGCCCTGATGGCGACCGCCACATGGCTGCTCATGACGGCCGCCGGGCAGCCGCCGATCACGGCGCTGACCGTGGCGATCGTTTCGGTGCGTGCCCTGGCCATCGGGCGGGGGGCACTTCGTTACCTGGAACGGCTGGCCGGTCACGACGCCGTGCTGAGGATCGTGACGGAGCTGCGGGCGCGGATCTTTGCGCACCTGATCGACCGCCCGCTGGCCCGCGGCGCCGATGCCCTGAGCCGCATGGTGTCCGATGTGGACGCGGTGCAGGATCTCGTGGTCCGGGTGGCGCTCCCCCTCTTCGCCAGCGGGCTGATCTGCGTGCTGGGAGTCGTCACGGCGGTCGCCTTCGACCCCGCGGCGGGGCTGGTGCTCGGGGCCGGGCTGGCACTGACCGGCGTGCTGATGCCGCTGCTGGGGGCGCGGCTGGTGCGGCGGGGAGCGGCCCGGCTGGCGCCGCTGCGAGCGGAGCACGCGATCGCGACGGTCGATATGATCCACGGCGCGGCAGATCTTGCCGCGTATGGCGCGACGGAGCGGTACGAGTCGGTCGCGGCACGGCACGCCGACGAACTGTCCACTGTGGAGCGCAAGCTGGCGCGGAGGTCGTTCGCGCTTGACGCCGCGTCGAGTGTGCTCACCGGGCTGACGGCGGCCGGGGTGCTCCTCATCGCGTCGAACGCAACGACCCAGGTAATGGCGGCGGTGCTCACCGTCGGGACCCTGGCCATGGGCGAGCTGACGCTCAACCTGCTAGCCGCGGCGCGCAAGGGAGCCGAGATCGTGATAGGGCTGCGACGGGTCAGGCCCTACCTCGAACCGGTCGAGCCGAGCTGGGAACGGCCCCAAGGCTCAAGCATCACCCTCGACGGCGTGAGCGTGCACGGCCGGCTGGTCGACGTCGACCTCGACCTGCCCCATGGCAAGAGGGTCGCCGTGGTCGGCCCGTCGGGCGCGGGCAAGAGCACGCTGCTCGGTGTGATCGCCGGGTTTGTCGAGCCCGATCGGGGGCGGGTGGTGCGGCGCGGCGAAGGCGCCGCCACCGGGCTCATGGCCGATGCCCACCTGTTCCACACCAGCGTCGCCGAGAACCTGAGACTTGCCGACCCACATGCGGGCGACCAGGCGGTGATGAAGGCCACGTTGACCGCGGGGATCGACGTGGCTGACAGGTGCCACATAAATGTCGGGGAAGACGGTGCGGAGTTTTCCGGTGGGGAAAGGCAGCGGCTGGCCCTGGCCCGGGCCATCCTCGCCGACCCCGCGGTGCTGCTGCTCGACGAGCCGACCGAGGGCCTCGACCTGGCGCACGCCGACGAGGTGCTGGCCCGGGTGCTCGACCACGCGCGCGGCCGCACGGTGGTGCTGGTGACGCACCGTCTCACCGGATTGGACCGCCTCGGGTTCGACGAGATCCTCGTCATGGATCAAGGACGAATTGTTGAACGGGACGCGGAAGGTTGGATGCGGGCGCATCTGGCGTGAGAGCACCCACTATCGTTTACCCGACACGCCCATCCGAGGAGGAGTCATGGCGGCCATCTGGGAAGAGTACGAGATCTCGCCGATCGAGATTGCGCTGCCCGGCAACAAGGTGGGGCTGACACTTCGGGCCTATCGGATGGAGAGGTCGCTGACGCCCACCGATGTCAGCGAGCGCGAGGACGAGGACGACGTCTTCGCCGGGCGCGGCGCGCGGCAGCCGCTCGACGAGGAGGACCTGCCCGAGTTCGAGTGGACCGAGGAGCAGCTCGACGAGGTCGCCGAGGGGCCGGCCGAGGACAAGCTGGCCGAGGAGGCCGTGGAGTCCGAGCCCGAGAAGGGTAAGGAGCAGGAAGAGGAGCCGGAGACTGCGGCGGACAGTGACCAGGAGGTACCCATCTTCCTGTCCCACAAGGGAAAGCTTCTGCTCTTCCAGAACCGCGAGGGCCTGGTCAAGTTCGTCAAGTCCAAGGCGCCGCACGACATGACCCAGCTCAAGGACTGGTCCAAGTTTGCCAAGAGCCTCAAGGCGACCGATGTCGAGGTGGACGAGGACGACCAGTACGAGCTGGATCTGGTGGTGGAAAACCTGCGTGGCGGCCCCGACGCCTGGGATCCGCCGCTGCTGCTGAGCGCCGGTGAGGTCGCCCGCGATCTCGGCTACGCGCTCCAGCTCAAGAAGGTGATCATTTCCCTCACCCCCGGCTCGCCCCTTGACGATCTCGACGAAGCCTTGCGCGCCACCGGATTCTTCGCCAGGCGAAAGTTGCGCAAAATCGGGACAGAGCAGGCGTCGATCAGCTGGCGAAGCATAATTGGCAAAATCTCTTCCGCTGTGGACTGGCGCGACTGAGCCAGGACGGGAAGTATCAAGACTTGGCACACGTGAGTCCCGGGAGGAGGACGAGTCCGTGGCGCTCGTGCGGGTGTATTGCGGTATCTCATCGGCCACCGACGCCGATCACGTCGGAGTGATGGCAAGGCTGACGGCGGCCATCGTCGACGACTCCGGTCGTCTGTTGGAGTATTCCGAGATCAACGATGATCCCGCGGGCTATGCGGCCCTCACCGGCTTCCTGGCTGAGCGTTTCGGTGGCGGCACCCCGATCAGCGTCGCCGTCGACAGCGACGACTACCTGGTCACCTCCCTGCTCGCCGCCTCCGGTCGCCAGATCGCCTTCACCGACGACGCCACCGCCGAAGACTTCGCTGAGCGTTTCGCCGACGACGAGTCCCTCGAGGAGATCAATGCGGAGATGGCCGAGCGGCGTGCGGTGGGTCTTGCCCGCGCGCTGCAGGCGGGTGCCCTCTCCGCCGACGTCAGCGCCACCACCCGCGAGTTCACCGCGCTCAGGCCGGTGCTCGCCGCCCACGCCGCCCTCGCGGTCGGCCGCAACGCCGCCGCCGTCGCGCTGCGCGAGGTGCTTCGAGAGCTCTACCCTGCGGCCCTGCGCGCCTACCCCGACCCCGCCTCCCCGGTCGCGCTGGCGATGCTCGACGCTCTCCCCGAGCCCAGCCTGCTGACCGCGGCCGCCGGGCGTGGCCGCGACGCCGCCGTCAACGTGGCTCACCGCCTCGTCGCCGAGGGCGTGTGCGACAACGACACGGCGCTCGAGGCGGTCACCGCCCTGCGCGTGGCCATCACCGAAACCCCAAGGCGCAACGGCACTTCCAGGCAGCTGACCGCCGCGGTCGCTGAGGCCGTGCGGGCGAGCGTCGCCGCGGTCCGCTCGGCCGACGCCGCGAGCCAGATCCTGATCAGCGCGCTGGCGGAGCGCGTCCCGGTGAGCGCACCGATGGCCGTCCCCAAGCAGCGCCGCCGCGTCCAGCCCACCCCGGTCACGACCGCCCATGCCGCGCCGCGGCCGGTGGCGCCTCCTCCCGTCGCCCCCGTCCCGGTCTCGCCCGCGCCGGTCTCACCGATGCCGCACACGCCCGTGCCCGTCGCCGCATCCGGCGTCGGAGCCGTTGCGGCGCAGCAGCCGTATGCCCAGCCTGTGCCTCAGCCCGGTGTGCCGCACCCCGGTGTGGCTCAGCCCGGTGTGCCCCAACCCGTTGCGGTCCAGTCGTTCGCGCCGCAGACCTATGCGGCGCATGCTTACGCGCCGCAGCCCGCGGTGGCGGATCCATATGCCGCCCAGCCATACGCGCCACAACAGTTTGCGCCACAACAGTTTGCGCCGCAGCCGGCTGGCGAACCGATGCCGGGCCAGAGTGTTCCCAACGGAGCGATCACGGTCGGATCCGTTGCTGCGCAACCCGTTTCGGCCACGCCCGTCTCGTCCAGCCCCGTCTCGTCCAGCCCGGTGTCGTCCAGCCCGGTGTCGTCCGGCCCGATGTCGTCCGGCCCGGTCTCGCCCGCCCCGATGGCCGCTTCGCCGTTCCCGGCGCAGGCCCGGCCCTCCTGGTCGCAGGGCAGCCCACCGCCCACACCGCCCGGTTTCGAGCCGACCCCGGTGACCGGCACCCCCACGCTGCCCACCCCGCGCCAGACCGCGGACCCGTTGACCCCCTTCGTGCCGGCCATCACCAACGCCGCCATCAAGAACGAGCGCGCCAACCGCGGCAAAAGCCAGCCACGCACACCGGCGGCGCCGGATCCCCTCTCCTCCGCCGAGTCGCGCGCCAACTGGCCGCTCGTCGCCGAGGACGACGACCTCGAAGAGGCCCCGCGACCCACCACACGGGTCACCCCGCCGTGGCAGGCCGACGACCTCGTCCTGCCGTCCCTGCGCCTGGTCGAGCCGAGCAGCCCCACCTCCGTCCCGCAGCCCTCCCTGCGGCTGGTGGAAGACCCGGACCCGCTGTCCTCACCGTCCGTGCTTGACGACGCGCCGCGCTCCGCCCGCGTGCCCAAGCAGCGCCGCACCGAGCGTTCGGCGCCCCCGCCGGTCGACGCCGACGACACCGACCTGCTCATCTTCGCCTCCGTCTCCTCCGCCTGGTTCAGCGGCGACGACGGCGAGTCGACGTGGAACTCGGTGGTGGACTCCGGCTGGCGCGCCGCCGAGCAAGCCTCGCTGCGCCCCTCCGTGGGCGGCGAGTCCAACGCCGGTCTGCCGCAGCGCGTGCCCCAGGCCAACCTCGTGCCCGGATCGCCGCTGACACCCGAGCGGCCCCTGCGCATCGTCCGCGACGCCGGTGAGATCGCAGCACACACCAGCAGCTACTTCCGCGGCTGGCGGCGGGGCAGCCAGGAGACCAGCGGCTACGCCGTCGGTGGCCGCCCGGGGCGCGAGTCGGCCAGCGGCTGGGACTTCAGCCGCGACCACGACGTGCGCGACGACCGCGGAGACTACGGCCACCGCGCCGCCAACTACCGATAAACTCCTACCTTCTCTGCATTGCCGCCGCGCGTTGCTTTGCACGCGCAGGAATTCTGCATTGCCGCCGCCGGCGTTCGGGACTGCCGATCTTGCAAGCGCGCTCTTTGCTTGCAAGATGGGCTGGCACGATCGTCGGCCCCTCTGGGCGGCAATGCCGCGCGTTGCTTTGCACGCGCAGGAATTACTGTGGCGCAGCCCACGGCTCCCGAGCTTGACCTGCAGGGGCGTGACCAGCAGCATTTCTCGTGCGGCGGTCTGCCGTGGGTGCGAGCAAAGGAGCAAATGCATGACGGGCGTGTACTCCCGGCGCGGTGCGCTGACCACGGGTCTCGGACTGGCCGCCGGAGGGCTTCTCACCGCATGCACCAAGCCGTCACGCGGCTCTGGCCAGCAAGTCCCGGCGATCTCCGGGGAGATCATCGTGGGGGCCAACCTCGAGCTGACCGGTGTCGGCTCGACCCTGGGCAAGCTGCAGGAGCAGGCGTTGCAGGTAGGCGCTCAGATTCTTAACACCGCGGGCGTTCCCTTCGGTACCCGCCGGCTGAAAATCCACCTGGAGATCGCGGACAACGGCGGCAACCCCGACAGCGCCGCCACGCTCAGCCACGAGCTCATCGACCAAGGGAAGGTCAGCGCCATCGTCGGCGGCACCACGGTCGAGACGGCGATGGCGATGGTGACCGTCGCCGAGCAGCGCAAGGTGCCGCTGCTGTGCCTCAACAGCGGCGACGAGATGACCTTGCCATTGCCGCAGCGAAAGTTCATCTACAAGCTCGGCCCCAACGCGACCGACGTCGCGGCGGTGCTCAGCCGCGAGTTACGCCGCCGCAACTTCGCCACCGCGGTGCTGCTGGCCAGCCCCGACGGGCACGGCGAGTCGGGCGTGCGGGCGATGCCCCGCTCGTTCGTCTCGGCGGGCGGCACGATCAGCCACACTGTGCGGCTGCCCGGCTCGGGGCGGCCCTTCACCGACGCGGCAAAGCAGGTCGTCCAGGCCAGGCCGAAGGCCGTGGTGGTGTGGGCGCTGGCGCCGACCAGCGCGGCGGCGGTCGCGGCGCTGCGCGCCGCCGGCTACACCGGCCCCGTATTCCTCGACTCGGGCGCGGGCGCAGACGAAACCCTCAGGGGCCCCAACGGAAACGCCATGGACGGGGCGATCATCGCCCACTCGGCGGTGCTCGGCGGCGCGCCGCTGATGGCCACGACCACATCCGGGCTCGCCGCCCGCGACTTCATCTACCGCTACATCCAGCAGTACGGCATCTTCGGCGGGTTCGCGCCCTACTCGGCCGACGCGCTCAACCTGATCGCCGTGGCCGCCCGGCGCGCCAAGAGCCTTGACCCGCTACGGCTTCGCGGGCGCCTGGAGGCCGGTGCGGTGGAGGGTATCACCGGTGCCTACGCCTTCCAGCCCATCTCGCACGGCGGGCTTGAGCCCGATGCCCTGGTGCTGTTCGCCGCGCACCAGGGCGCCTGGGTCAGGGTCTAGCTGGGCTGGCTGGTGGCTCAGGCCCCCACCCGCTGGCGGCGCATTGAAAGCACATACTCCACAAGCGAAATCAGCACCTGCTTGGTGGACTCGCGGTTGCGGGCGTCGCACGTCACCACCGGCACGTCGCCGGCGATCGCCAGCGCGTCACGCACATCCTGCGCCTGGTGGTACTGCATTCCGTCGAAGCAGTTGATGGCGATCAGGTACGGCAGCTTGCGGTGCTCGAAGAAGTCGATGGCCGCGAAACAGTCGGCCAGGCGGCGGGTGTCCACCATCACCACCGCGCCGATGGCGCCCCGGACGAGCTCATCCCACATGAACCAGAAACGGGTCTGCCCGGGGGTGCCGAACAGATAGAGGATGAGGTCGCGGTCGATGGAGATACGCCCGAAGTCCATCGCCACCGTGGTGGTGGTCTTGTTTGGAATCTGGCGCGTGTCATCGACACCCACGCCCGCCGAAGTCATGATGGCTTCGGTGGTGAGCGGCGTGATCTCCGATACCGAGCCCACCAGCGTTGTCTT
>Ga0075421_100003044_pt1 | contig 20043 bp, 12 predicted proteins | sample SoiMetdeltSBSDD5_FD_75292 | JGI IMG/M metagenome (GOLD analysis project Ga0075421, IMG submission 75292) | Bulk soil microbial communities from a Populus tree surrounding site in Tennessee, USA - Soil MetaG P. deltoides SBSDD5 | ecosystem: Environmental > Terrestrial > Soil > Tree plantation... | reverse complement strand
GATCGGAAGCTGGTGTTCCCGGTTGAGCCGCGTTGCCAGCGATTCGCCGTCCACGAAGGGCATCGTGTAGAACGGCAACCCGTGCTCTTCGCCCGAATCCAGGATGGGGACGACATTCGGGTGCTGCAGCCCGGCCGTGATGCGGATCTCGCGCGCGAAGCGCTCGCCCGCGAAGTGGGGTGCGAGCTCGGGGTGCAGGATCTTGACGGCGACCAGCGCCTGGTGCCGGTTGTCGCGGGCCAGGTAGACGGTTGCCATTCCCCCCCGCCCGAGCTCGCGCTCGAGGACGTAACGTCCAGCGATGACAGCGTTTGGCTGAAAGGCCGGTTCCATCGCGCTCGTGATTGCGCTTGGGCGTGGCAGGCGGGTACGGCGGGGTCGGGCGATGGGCGAATGTAGACCGGGGCCGGTGCCGGTGCTAGGGCGCAGACGTTGACGTCACGGGGCCTTGGCGTGACCCCTGCGGTCCTACCCGGGCATCCGGCCGCGCGTGGGCAGCCAGCGCTGGCCCGGCGGCATGCGTAGTGTCTCGTTGCCGCGCCGTTTGTGTGAATCGTCCGCGACTTCACCCCCGGAGCCTATGCCTCTCAGCCGCGTCCGTTACCGAATCGCCTGGTCCACTGCGGTCGTCGTTTGCGCGCTTGCCGGTACCGCGGAGGCGCAAGGTGGGCAGCAGCAGCCCTACGAGAACCTCAAGTACTTCCCGAAGGACACGCCGCGCGACTCCCTGCTCGGCATCATGCAGGGCTTCACGTACGCCTTGGGCGTGAACTGCCAGTACTGCCACATCCAGGAGAGGCAGCCGGACGGACGCAACCGCCTCCGCCCGGGTCCGGATGACAAGCGCGAGAAGCGCACCGCGCGCTTCATGCTGCACATGGTGGATACGCTCAACCGGGTGACCCTCGCGGCGCTCCCCGAGCGCAGCCAGCCCGCGGTGCAGGTCAACTGCGTTACCTGTCACCGCGGCTCCCCGATTCCCGGAACGATCGAGACGGTGCTTGTCGAGGCCGTCGATACGTTCGGGCCCGACTCGGCCATTGCCCGCTACCGCCGTCTGCGCGAGAACATGGTCTCCGGTCGCTTCGACTTCAGTGAGATTCCCGTGAGCAGCGTCGCGCGACGGTTGGCCGGGCAAGGCAAGGCCGACGTCGCGATCGCGCTCCTCACGATGAACCAGGAGTTCAACCCGAACTCGGCCGACATCGACTTCCAGCTCGGCGACATCTACGAGAAGAAGGGTGACAAGGACAAAGCAATCACGCACTTCCAGGCGGTGCTCACGAAGCGCCCTAACGATCCTCGCGCACGACAGCGCCTGACGGCCCTCGGCAAGCCCCCGGGCTGAAAAGCAGGTGGTTCATACTTTCCGTACAGTACCGCAACATTAGGATGGCTTGACTCGGCCGCAGCGTCGGCCTAGTGTTCCAGAACAATCGAACGCCCGTGGTGATTTGCCGCCTATTGCCGCCACGTAAAACAAAGTGCTAAAACGCGACGCGCCCGGCGGCCCTCATCGCCCGGGCGTTTTCGTTTTCCGGCAGCTGTCGCTGTACCGACCGCACTCCGCGGTCAACCGGATCTCGACCGCGGTACCGTTCGCGTTACACCCGGCGGCTTCAGTGGAGATGCGCATGGGTTACATGCACGCGACAACTACCGCTATCGGGATCTCGGGCAGCCCCTCGCCTCGCTCCAAGTCGCGACTGCTGCTCGAGCACGCTCTGGCGACACTCGGCGAGCACGGCGTTTCCACCTCGCTGATCGACCTCGCGACGCTACCGGCTGACGCACTCCTCGGACGAGTGCGCGCCCCTGAGGTCGACGACGCGCTCGCGGCCGTCAGTCGCGCGACCATCGTCGTGGCCAGCACGCCGGTGTATCGCGCGACGTATACGGGGCTGCTCAAGGTCTTCTTCGACCTCCTGCCATTGAACGGCCTCGCAGGCAAGACCGCCATCGCGATCGCGACCGGCGGCGCCCCCGCGCACCAGCTCGTGATCGACTACGGGCTGCGCCCGCTGTTCGCGAGTGTCGGCGCACTCACCGCACCCACCGGCATCTACGGCACCGACGCGACGTTCGAGGAGGGCGTGCCCCACCAGACGCTCCTCGACCGTGTCGCGCGAGCCGTGGAGGAAGCCCTCGCCCTCTCGGATCGGCTGCTGCTTGCGCTGCCTTCTTCATCGCCTAACAACGCACGGAGTTGAACCACATGTCGCCGCTGACGAAGCCCATTGCCATCTTCCATGAGCACCCCGACTGGTTCAAGCCGCTGTTCGCGGAGCTCGAGCGACGAGCGATCCCGTACGTTCGACTCGATGCGGCGGCGCATCGCTTCGATCCCGGGGAGCGCGACGCGCCGTTCTCGCTCGTCGTGAACCGCGCGAGCCCGTCGGCCTATATCCGGTCGCACGGTCAGACCACGTTCTACACGTTGCACTTGCTCCGACACCTCGAGCGCATCGGCGTGCCGGTCGTGAACGGTTCCGGCGTGTACGGCCTCGAGATCTCGAAGGCGACGCAGCTCGACCTCCTCGAGGACTTGGGTCTTCCGTATCCGCGCGCAGTCGTGATCAACGACGCGTCACAGGCGGTCGCCGCCGCCGAGGGGTTGCGGTACCCCGTGCTCGTGAAGGCCAATGTCGGCGGGAGCGGTGCCGGGATCATCCGCTACGACTCTCCGGCGGCTCTGGCCGGTGCGGTGGCCGCGAGGCAAGTGACGTTAGGCGTGGATGGGACGGCGCTCGTCCAGGAGGCGGCGCCGCTGCGCAACGGCCACATCACTCGCGTCGAAACGTTAGGTGGGAAGTATCTCTACGCCATCAACGTTTACCCGGCCGTCGGTTCGTTCGACCTCTGCCCGGCCGACGCATGTCAGACGACGGATGGTGTCGAGCTCGTGCGTGGTGCGTGCGCGATCGACGCCCCGAAGTCGGGCCTGCGCGTGGAGGGCACGACACCACCCGCCGAGATCATCGCCGAAGCGGAGCGGATTGCTCGCGCGGCGACCCTGGACGTGGGCGGGATCGAGTATCTCGTCGATGATCGCGACGGCCGACACTACTACTACGACATCAATGCGCTGTCGAACTTCGTCGCCGACGCGGTGAATGTCGTTGGCTTCGACCCGTGGCGTGTGTTCGTCGACTACCTCGAGCAACGCGCGGGAACAGGGAACGGGCGGGCGCCCGCCGAAGGCGGGCAGGGAGGAACGGGGGCTGCGAGCTGGGAGCAGCACGCAACCGCCAGCAACGGTTCCCCGTTCCCGGTTCCCGGTTCCCAGCCCGTTCTCGCCGGAGATTGACCATGAGATACGGCTACTGGCTTCCCGTCTTCGGCGGTTGGCTGCGCAACGTGCCTGACGAGCGAATGGAAAGCTCGTGGGCGTACGTGAGCCGCCTCGCTCGACGCAGTGAGGAGATCGGATTCGACCTCACGCTCATTGCCGAGCTGTTTCTGAACGACATCAAGGGCATCGATGCGCCCGCGCTGGATGCGTGGTCGACCGCCGCCGCGCTCGCGGCCGTGACGCAGCGGCTCGAGCTGATGGTTGCCGTGCGGCCGACGTTCCATCAGCCGGCGATCCTCGCCAAGCACGCCGCGAACATCGACCAGATCAGCAACGGGCGATTATCGCTCAACGTCGTGAGCTCGTGGTGGTCGGACGAGGCGCGGCGCTACGGCGTGCAGTTCGACGAGCACGACGATCGGTACGCACGGACGGCCGAGTGGCTCGAGGTGCTCGACGGTGCGTGGCGGACGCCGCGGTTCGATTACGCCGGGAAGTACTATCGCGTGAACGACCTCATCGTCGAACCGAAGCCCGTGCGCTTCCCACGGCCGACCATCTACGCCGGCGGCGAGTCGGAGGCGGCGAAGTCGCTCATCTCCCGCGCGTGTGATGCGTACGTGATGCATGGCGACCCGCCGGAGCGCGTGGCCCCGAAGATCGCCGACATGGCCGCTCGCCGTGAGCGTCACGGTCTTGCGCCGATGGCGTTCGGGTTGGCCGGCTACGTCATCGTGCGCGATACCGAGGAGGAGGCCCACCGTGAGCTCGAGCGGATCACCAACGTCGCTCCCGGTTCGCCAGGCTACACGAACTACCAGGACTGGATCTCGCACACGAAGCTCGAGCAGCAGGTGAGCTTGCAGGACTACTCGGTCTCGAATCGAGGCCTGCGCGCCGGACTCGTAGGGACACCGGAGCAGGTGGCAGAGCGAATTCTGGAGTTCGAGCAAGCAGGAGTGTCGCTGCTCCTGCTCCAATGCAGCCCACAACTCGAGGAGATGGAGCGATTCGCCGCGCAGGTGATCCCGCTCGTCAGGGAGGGAAGACACGCGGCTGTCGCCTAACGCGTGCTCGGCGGAACGTCAATGGGGGTCAGACTCCATTGATCCCGCAGGCGAGGGGCTTCAAAGAAGTCTGACCCCATTGAAATAGGAGAACGGCCTGTCGGGACAGTGGCGTCCCAGGCGGCCGTTCCCCTCATCCATTAGCTCGTTGCGCGCGGAGGCGTCAGCGCAGAGCCGTCATCCCGTTCTCCTGTCCATCCCGTCGTGCCGTCCGCCGTTAGGCCTATCCGGCTGGTTCTTGCTGTTTCCGTTCGATCGTTGTTCCCACCCCTTCACACTGTCTGGGTCGAGAAGCTTCCTCCGGAGTACAAGGGGTCAGAGTCGTCGGCCTACGGCAGCGCGCTCAGTCCGAGCGCAGTGCCTGAACCGGATCGACCCGCGTGGCATGACGTGCGGGCAGGTACGCCGCCAGCAGCGCGACGACGAGCAGCAAGCCGGCGGAGCCTAACAACGAGAGAGGATCTACCGGGCTCACCTCGTACAGCAGGCTGGTGAGCAGCCGCGATGCCGCAAGCGCGACGACGAGCCCGGCGAGCGCGCCCGATCCCGTGACCACGAGTGCCTGCGCGAGCACGCCGCGCCTCAGTCGCTCCGGTGACGCCCCGAGTGCCGCGCGGACGCCAAGCTCTCGCAGGCTGCCGCGAACCGCCGACGCCATCACGCCGTAAAGACCGATCGCCGCCAGCAACATCGACACCAGCGCGAATCCCGCCAACAGCGCGGCACTCATGCGAGGCTGCGCGAGCGGCTGGGCGAGCAGGTCGTCCATCGAGTCCGCCTTCCAGAGCGTCACGACCGGATTCACCTCGGCCGTCGCGCGACGCAGGGCAGGGAGCACTGAGCCCAACGGCCCCGACGTGCGAATCGCGAACGTGCCCTGCCAGTACGCCTGCTTCCATGGGAGATAGATCTCCGGCGTGGACTCGCGTAGTGACCGGTAGTGAATGTCGCCTGCGACGCCAACCACGGTACGCCACGACGTCGAGTCGTTATTCCAGAACCGAATACGCTTGCCGATGGGGTCTGCATTAGGCCAGGTGCGTTTCGCCGCCGCTTCGCTCACCACCGCGATCTGCTCCGCCTTTTCGTCGTCGGCCTCAGTGAACCCGCGACCGCGGAGGATGGGAATCCCGTACAGGCGGAAGAAGTTCTCGCCGCCGACTTCCACCGGGTAGACAGGGTTCGTCTTCATCTCCTCCGGCGTCTGACCTTCGACGTCCAGCCGACCGACGAAGATCCCGGTCCCGAAGAAGGGTGGAACGAGGATAGGCGTCACCATCGTCACGCCCGGGACGGCGCGGTACGCCGCGACGACCTGATCTGCGAGCTCGTTCGCGCGGCGCTGATCGAACTTTCCGGCTGAATCGTTGTACAGGCTCGGCGGAAAGGCGATGCTGAGCAACGAGAGCCCACCCGGGTTGTAGCCGAGCGAGATCGCTTGTAGCCGGCCGAGGCTCTGGCCGAGCAGCCCGGCGCCAGCGAGCATAACGAGGGCAAGGGCAACCTGTGACGCAACGAGGGTGTGCCGGAGCCGGCGGCGAGTGCGCGTCTCCGTGCCCGCCCGGGAGTCGAAGCGCAGTGGCGACGCGAGCGCTCCAGCCGATGCCAGCAACGCCGGGAGAACCCCGAACAGGAGCACGGCCGCGAGCGTCACACCGATTGCCAGCGCTATCGGCGTGCCGGCAACACCGATGACGTCGGCACGCGGAAGCTGTGACGGCGCCTTTGCGAGCAGCAACCGGATCAGGGCGCCCGCCGCCACGAGACCGAGCACGCCGCCCACAATCCCGAGCAGTCCGCTCTCGACGAGGAGGTGGCGAACGACGTCGCCGTAGGTCGCGCCCAGAGCGCGGCGGATCGAGAGCTCGCGCGCGCGACTCGCGGCGCGCAGGAGCAGGAGGTTGCCGACGTTGACGCAGGCGATCAGCAGCAGGAGCCCCACGGCGGCAGTGAGCACGAGGAGGACCGGCCGCACGTCCCCGACGACTGCGTGCGTGAGCGTCTCGACGTGCGCGCCACCGAACTCGCGGTCGGGGAACAGCCGCTTCATCGTTCCCAGGAACTCGGCTTGCGCGGCGCGCGGTGTAGCGTTAGGTGCGAGTCGAGCGAGCGCGATCACCGACAGCCGGTTCGATGGCTGCCACGCGGGCATCCAGACCTCGACTGCCGCCGGATACTCGAGCCCGGGGCGCGCAACTCCAATGACCCGGTATGGCTTGCGTGCGTACGGTTCGAGCAGCTGCCGCCCGACGATGGTGGAATCGCCGCCGAAGTACTTGCGCCACGCGCCGTAGCTCAGGACCAGCACAAGCTCTGCACCAGCCGTCTCGTCGCCCGGCTGGATGAGCCGGCCGAGAAGCGGGCGTGTCCCGAGGAGATTGAAGAAGTTGCCGGTGACGAGCGTGCGGTTGAGGACGAGTGGGCGGTCGCCGTCGAGCATCGGCGCACCCGCTGCTCCCCAGTGGGCGATCCCGCCAATGTCCCGCATCGTCGTGCTAGTCGCTGCCACCTTGGGCAGGTCTTCCCGCAGCAGGTAGTAGTCCGTATTCGGGTCGCCGCGATAGGTGTACAGCTCGACGACGCGATCCGGGCTCGCGACCGGCAGCGGGCGCAGGACTACCGCATCGAACACCGTGAACATCGCCACCGCCATCCCAATCCCGACGGCGAGAATGAGTACGGCGGTGACGGTGAACGACGGTGAGCGGCCGAAGCCGCGTAGGGCAATGCGAATGTCCTGGACGACGCGGTCCATCGCCGGGCCTCTGCGGGAGACCTCCGAAGCTACGCCACTATCGTAGCGGTTGTGAGATGGTGAGAGCCGCCCGTTCGCCGGCTCTCAACATGTGCCGTGCGAACCACTAGCCGGCCCGCGCGAATGACGGTGCCAGCAATGACGCAGCCGGTATGCCGACGTCGATGTGCAGGACGTCCTCTGCCAGTCGGAGCACCTCGCCCACCGACCACGCCTGGAACGGGCACCCGTTAGGTGCATGTGGGGCGTCGCCGTCGGCGATCTCCGCAATGTGGCCAGTTCCGCTCGACTCGTACAGCCGGATGAGCGGCGCGAGGAATCGTGCACTCGCCTCACGCCGCGTCTCCGGCGAATCGCCACGAACCCGGATCCACGCCTCGACGAACGCCGCCGCCAGCCATGGCCAGGCTGTGCCCTGATGGTACGCGCCGTCCCGCTGTAGCATGTCGCCGCGATAGTGCCCGAGATACCCCGGCTCGTTCGGACCTAACGACCGGAGCCCGGCCGGCGTCCAGAGCTGACGCTCGACGATGTCCACGACCTGGCGCGCGCGCTCGCCGTCGAGGACCTGCAGTGGAAGCCCGCCCACGGCGAAGATCTGGTTCGGACGGAGCCGAGCGTCGACGGTCCCGATGCGATGGTCGACGTCGATGACATCATTGAGGAACCCGCGTTCCTCGTTCCAGAACCGCTCGGCGAAGGTGGCCTGGGCGTGCGACGCGAGCGCCGCCCACCGCGTGGATCGTTTCCCGGCGATGCGGAGGGCATTGATCCACAGCGCCTGCACCTCCACGGGCTTCCCGATGCGTGGCGTGACGACCCAATCGCCGACCTTCGCGTCCATCCAGGTGAGCTGCACACCGGGCTCACCTGCGGAGAGCAGACCGGTGCCGTCAGCTCGGATGCCGAAACGGGTTCCCCGGGCGTAGCCCGTGACGATCTCCTCGATGGCCGCGAGCAACCGCCTTCGCTGGGACGTGCTGAGCATCCGCTCGCCTTTTCGGTGGCGCAGGAACTCATGTACGGCGACGACATACCAGAGTGACGCGTCCACCGAGTTGTATTCGGCGACCCTGCCGGCCTCGGGAAAGAAGTTCGGGAGCATGCCGTCGCTCACATGCTCGGCCCACTCGAGCAGGATCTCACGCGCATCCACCAGCCGATCGCGTCCCTGTTCGACGCCGGCGAGGCAGAGTCCGCGAATCGCGATGAACGTGTCGCGCCCCCAGTCGGAGAACCACGGGTAGCCCGCGAGGATCGTCTTCCCGCCACCGCGCGCGACGATGAAGTCGTCCGCGGCGCGGTGGAGCACCGTCGGGAACGCGGCGCGTCGCTGACGCTCAGACGCCTCGACTGCGGCCCAGCATCGCTCCGGCGATGTATTGAGCAGTGGCACCGCGACGCTCGAGCCGGCCCCCGAGCCCGCCCCGAGGGCGAGGACGGCCCGGGTGTCGAGCGAGAACGTGAAGTGTCCGGGCGTGACGAGGTCCTCTACGAAGTCCTGGCCGCGCGCACGTTCTTCGTCGTACTGGAACTGCCGATACCATGCCGGCTCGGCCACGTAATCGCCATTCGCAAGAGCGATGATGGCCGGCAGGTCGCCGTACGGCTGCCAAGTGACCCGGCGTCCGGCGACTCGCGAATCCGCGCGTAGCGCGGCGTTTTCGTGGTGCAGTGCGTGGATGTCACGTCCGGACAGGTACGGCTGGACGACGAGGCGCGCGTTTGCCGGCCGGCTCGACCGCCACGACAGCGCGACGACTGGTCCGCCGCGCACGGTGACGAGCTCGTGCACGATCTCCAAACCGTTAGGCAATCGATACGTCCATGTGGGCCACGGCTCCCGACTGAACGCGACGAGTCGTGAGACGCCGTCGGGATGGAGGACGCCATCGGGCGCGTACCGTTGTGATGTGATCGCGAAGCGTCCGTCGGGAGCGTCGACCCACGCGTCGAGGCCGTTCACGAGGACGACTCGACCGGTGGGCGGCGTCGTCGCGACGGCGAGGAGGGAATGGTAGCGGCGCGTGCGCACGCCGTCGACGCGGCCGAAGGCGAAGCCACCGAGGCCGTCGACCTCGAGCCATTCTGCGGATGCTGCAAACATGAGACGGTACGACTAGTGGGTGAGCGGTGATGCGGTACGACGATCTACGAGGCAGTGGCGACCACGGGCCAGGAGTCGCGCGTCTCACCGAATGCGGCGCGGTCGGAGGCCTCGCGACGCTTCGCGACTGCTTCCAAGCACCGGACGACGAGCGCCGTCCATCCGGTCTGGTGGCTGGCGCCGATGCCGCGGCCGGTGTCGCCATCGAAGTACTCATGAAACAGCACGAGTTCCCGCCAGTACGGATCGGACGCGTAGCGTGGGTCGCGGCCATGGCACGCGCGGTGGCCCGCCTCGCCGCGCAGGAAGATCCGCGACAGCCGGCTCGACAGCTCGGTGGCCACCGCACCTAGCGTGAGCATCTGACCTGAGCCCACGGGGCACTCGACCTGGAAGGCGTCGCCGTAGAAGTGGTGGTAGCGCTCCAGCGCCTCGACGAGGAGGTAGTTGAGCGGGAACCACACCGGGCCGCGCCAGTTCGAGTTGCCTCCGAACACGCCACTCGAACTCTCCGCTGGATCATACTGCACCCGAAACTCCTCGCTACCGTGACGGAATATGTACGGATCCGCGGCGTGTGCGCGAGAGACCGAACGCACGCCGTGCTCGGAGAGAAACTCTGTCTCATCGAGCAAATACCTGAGCACGCTCGTCAGGCGTTCTTTCGATGGGATCGCAAGCAGCCGGTTGCCGTGGCCGTCGATATCCGCCGACGACATGTACGACGTGTGCCGCGCCAGCTCGGGTCGGTTCGTGAGGAACCAGCGCATGCGCTTCGTGAACCCCGGCAACTTGGTGATCACGCGTTCCTCGATGACCTCGCATGCGAAAAGCGGAATGAGCCCGACCATCGACCGCACCCGGAGCGGGAGATAGTCACCGTCCACGTGAAGCCAATCGTAGTAGAACCCGTCGGTGTCATCCCACAGCCCGGAGCCCCCGAGCGAGTTCATCGCATCCGTGATCGCCACGAAGTGCTCGAAGAACTTCGATGCGACATCCTCGTAGCTCGGATCCTCACTGGCGAGCTCGAGTGCGATCGAGAGCATGGTGCTGCAGAAGAACGCCATCCACGCGGTGCCATCGGCCTGCTCGAGGTGGCCACCAGTGGGTAGCGGCTTCGAGCGGTCGAACACGCCGATGTTGTCGAGTCCAAGGAATCCGCCGGCGAAGAGGTTCTGCCCCTCCGGGTCCTTGCGGTTCACCCACCACGTGAAGTTGAGCAGGAGCTTGTGGAAGGCGCGGGCGAGGAACACACGATCTCGCTTTCCCCGAGGCCCGGTCATCTTGTACACGCGCCATACGGCCCACGCGTGCACCGGCGGGTTGACGTCCCCGAACGCAAACTCGTACGCCGGGATCTGGCCGTTCGGGTGCATGTACCACTCGCGGAGCAGGAGAATGAGCTGCTCCTTCGCGAACGTGGGGTCCACGCGTGCGATCGGAACCATGTGAAACGCGAGGTCCCAGGCCGCGTACCACGGGTACTCCCACTTGTCCGGCATGCTGATGACGTCGGCGTTGTAGAGATGCCCCCAGTCGGAGTTCCGCCCCGTGCCTCGCGACGCGGGCGGCGGTGGTTGCGCCGGGTCGCCGTCGAGCCACTCCTCGACTGCGTAGTGGTAGAACTGCTTCGACCACAGCAGCCCCGCATATGCCTGGCGCGCGACGGAGCGCTCGTCGCTGGATAGCCCCTCAGGGATGCGGGTCGCGTAGAACGTGTCGGCCTCCTGCTGCCGCAACGAAAACGTTCGATCGAAGGCATCCCCGAACGGCCCTTCGACCGTTCCGGCCGTCGATGTCAGCCTCAACGATACGGTGACGGTTTCGCTCGCACTCATTACCAGCTGGTAGTACGCGGCGGCCTTCGTACCGTCCATCGCGGGATTCACGCGGTCGTGACGCTGGTCGATCACGTAGGCGTGAAACGCGTCCTTCACGTACGGCTGCGCGTTAGGTGCGCCGAACACCCGTTCGAAGTTGCTCTCGTTCTCCGTGAACAGCCAACGCGGCTCCGCGCCCGTCGACGCGCGGTCGGCCGCCAGCTCGTATTGGCCGAGGGACCAGTGGTTCGCGATGACGCGGTCGCGCTGGAGTGCGAGTGATGGCTTGGGCCCGTACTTCTCGCCGGTGCGTCCCCACGCCCACATGTTGCGGAACCAGAGCGTCGGAAGGAGGTGAAGCGTCGCCGAATCGGGACCGCGGTTCGTCACGGTCACCCGAATGAGGACGTCTTCGGGCGCGCCCTTCGCGTACTCCACCTGCACGTCGAAGTAACGGCCACCGTCGAACACGCCGGTGTCGACGAGCTCGTACTCCGGCTCATGCTTTCCGCGGCGGCCATTTTCGGCCACCAACTCGGCGTACGGGTAGGCGCGCTGCGAGTACTTGTAAAGCGCCTTGTTGTAGGAGTGGGTGGGAGTCGCATCGAGGTAGTAGTAGCACTCCTTCACGTCCTCGCCGTGGTTCCCTTCCGGACCGGTGAGACCGAACAGGCGCTCCTTCAGGATGGGGTCGGCACCATTCCAGAGCGCGAGGGCGAAGCAGAGGCGACCCTGCCGGTCGCAGAACCCGAGGAGCCCGTCCTCGCCCCACCGATACGCCCGGCTTCGTGCGTGATCGTGGGGCAAATAGCCCCAGCAGTCCCCGTCGGGCGAATAGTCTTCGCGGACGGTGCCCCACTGCCGTTCCGAGAGGTACGGCCCCCAGCGCTTCCAGTTGCGCGCGCGACGCGCGTCTTCGTCGAGGCGTTCGGCTTCGGCGTCCCTCACCTTCGATTCCCCGCGTGAGTGCGTGATGCCGCGAATATGCCCGTGTGCTTCCGAAGGGGAATGCCTACCTGATCCAAGCGGTCAAAGTCCCGGCGGATCCTTCGGTTGCGTCTGGCGTGGCGTCGCGGGAGGACGCTTCGGTGGGCGGCACCGTGGCGAAGGGGTGGGAACAACGATTGGAACGGAAACAGCAGGAAGAGGCCGGATACTATTGAACGGCGCACGGCAGGACACGGACGGGGCGAAACAGGATGACGCCCCGCAGGGCCGACCTCTTGCCCCGGAAGCATGAAAGAGGGGAACGGCCGCTCGGGACGTCACTCGCGCGACAGGTTTCCGGCGTTTCGGTCACAATCGTAGTTCACACCAGGCGGCCTATGGATGGCGGCCCGACGGCAGCGAGCGCGGGAGCAGTGGCTAGTCGCCGGCGTCCCTCATCAGCCGTCGGGCAATCGGGCGGGTCCGCTCGGTGTTCAGGCGGGGCTCGACGTGCAAGTACCGGTACACGTGGGACGCGGAGCGGAACACGCGATACGAGACGGGCATCCCGGCGTGGCGCCGGTCCGCGACGACGAGCTCACGCCCTAGCGCCGGCCCGTTCTCCGACGTCAGTAGAATTGCGCGCCGGTCCGTCCGGCGGCCGCTGCCGGCGATGTCGTGCTCGAGGACGAGGAGATCGAGTAGCTCGTCCGCGGTCACGACCGCCGATGGACGCACATCCACCAGGCGACGCTCGACGCGGTCGAGATCGGGATGGGCGCGGAGCTCATTCGCGTAAGCGATCATGTCGTCCCGGTTGTATCTGCCGGTCACGACAGTCCGCAGGAGTCCGGAAGATGGATCGACGGTGAACGAGATCGGCACGGCTGTCAGCGTTGATGGAAGAAACGACGATGCGATGACTTGAAGATGCGGGCGTGTCCGCCCGCGCGCCGTTGCACCCGCCCCGAGTCGCGTTCCACCGGGACGAACAGCGCGTTAGGCGTGGCGAGTGGTAGACCCGGCGTTGCCCACCACTCGCGGCGGCGGCCATGCGTCCATTTCCGCGGACACTCGACAATGGGCTCAGACCCCCATTGGTCCTCCGGTAGCGCGGCGCGCCAATACGCACCACCTGGTACGCAGCCAGTAAGCAGTAAGCAGTGATGTCCGTACGCAATACGCCTTACGCCGTACGGTTCGTCCCGGACGGTTGTGACCGTTGCGCGGGCTTCGTGGTAGTTAGAGCCAGCATGACACACGCGCCTGTGGAACCGGCCTCGGACGCCGGACTGGCTTCGCGCGCGGCGACGCGGAAGCGTACGAGCTTCTCCTTCGCCACCGTCACGCCGCCTGCATGCGCTATGCGGCGCGCATGCTCCGGGCATGTTCGTGATCCACGCGAGCGAGTTTCTGGTGCTGCCGTTTCCCACTCCCGGGACCGTCGGTCAGCCGATCACGCCACTGGAAGAAGGCACGGCGCCGATCACGATCACGGGCACATTCGACGCAGCGAAGCGGTGAGCAATCAGCCGTCAGCGCTGGTGGCTGATGGCTGATGGCTGATGACCGCTTTTATTGAATTCGGTGTCTTCGACATACAGATACATCACCGCCATCGCCGTTCGATCGCCGCCGCTCGTGTTGTTGTACGCGCTCACGAGCTCGTACTCGTGGTCCTTGCGCAGCGTGATCCCGTCCTTCGACGCGATCTGATCGACCCGAGCGAGCCCGATTCGCGCCGCATGATTCTCCGCCTTGCTCGCCAGCACGGTATCGCCCGTCGTGACGTCGCGCAGCAGGATCGACTCGGCGAACGGATGCAGGTGCACGCTCACGAAATGGATCGTCATGTCCTGGCGAAGGGCGAGCCATTGGTTGATCGGCGTGCGCCGCACTTCGCGGCCAGGCTTCACCACCCAATGGCCCGCGAACGATCGGCCCGCCTTGTCGCGGTACGGCATCGTGTCGGCAGCCATCCCCTCGGCGCCGCCATGGTCGTGCGTCGCGTGTTCGTCGACGTCCTCGCCGTAGCCGCCGGATGGACCATCCAGCCTGACGAGCGTATTGATACCACGCTGGTAGAGCGGTACGAGTGGCCGGTCGAGGGCACGGTCGCGGATGAAGTGCACCGTGACGCGCTGCCGTACGTGGACCGGCCCTCCTTTATGGTTGTGGTTCAGCACCTGCGCGGTCACGGAGAGCGGCTCGTCGGAGCGAAGCGGAATGCCAAAGCCCTCGGGCAGGCGCACTTCGGTCTGGCCTTCGGACAGCGTGAAGAGCCGGCGGCTCGGGTACTTCCGCCAGCCGAAGATCTGGCGGTGCCGCGCCATGTCGAGGTCCACGTTGGAGTGACACATGAACTCCGACGACTTGGGTTCGCGCGTATCGCCGTCCACGATAGCCGCCTCGTAGCCCACGACCCACAGCAACTCGTGAGACGTGCTATCGGCGAGCTGCACTTTCAGCACCTTGTACGGACCCTGCATCGACGCGTACAGCGTGTCGATCGTGAACGCCTCCGAGTATACGACGCGCGATTCGATGGCCGGAGCCTTGGGGGGCGCGTTGCACGCCGTGAGGATGGCGCTGGCGATGACGGCACCGGCGAGGCGCGTTATGCGTCGGCTCAGAGAAGCGAGCGCGGTTGAACGGGTAGTAGTCACAGGACACCGGCCTTGTCTTCGACGTCGTACCTGCGCCTTTCAATGTAGTGGGCCGACCGCGCGACCCGCACGCCCCGCCGCATGGTGCATCGCTTGCGTGTCTGGCTCGCACCGGGCACATTCGCGCCGCCCACCCGTACGGTCCCTGGCCCGCAGGAATGGCACCCCACGCGTCGCTCTCGCTGGAGCGGAAGCTTCCGCTCCTGATCTCGGTTCTGTTGTCTGCTTTGACGGTCGGCCTTACCTGGGCCGGCTACGTCGAAGTGCGTCGCGCATCCGAGCTGCGGGGGATCGAGCGGGTCCAGCGCCTGGCGTCCGAGATCGCCGACATGGCGCAGACGACCACCGAACGGCGTTCCGAGGTCCTGCGGCGGGTGGCATCCGATCCTGCCGTCATTGCACACCTCACGGACCCCACCGCGGAGTCTGGAGCAGCTGCCGCGGCGATCCTGCCGACTCTGTCAATCTCGCCGGCCGACACACCTGTCGTCGCGGAGTTGCGGTCGATCACCGACGCGCGGCAGATGGGCACACGGCCGGAGCTGCCCGGTGACGCCGAGCCGATCCGCCGGCTGATTGCCCAGCTGGCCGAGGGCGGCACAGCCACGGGGGACCTGTACGCGCGGGACGACTCCGTCTTCTACTGGGTAGGCGCCCAGATCACGAGGGGCGACCGGGCCTTGGGCTACGTCGTGCAGCGACGCGTGATCGTATCGAATGCGCGCGCCGAACAGCAGATCCGCGGGCTCGTCGGAAGCGACAGCGTCTCCATCTACTTCGCGTCGGATAGTGGGTCCATCTGGTCAAACCTTGGCGGCAGGCCGATGCCGCCTCCGACTCTGCTGCCGCGAGCTGAAGACCCCGCGAACGTCATCCGCTACACCCGGGGGTCCGATCGGGTGCACGTCGCCGCAGTATCTCGCATTCCCAACACGCCGCTCCGCGTGGTTGCCTCCGTGCCCTATGAGGCGCTGCTTGACCGACCGTCGACGTTCCTGCGGCGAAACGTCGCTGTCGGATTCGTCATGCTGGTCATCGGCATCGCCGCCGCCTGGTTACTGAGTCGGCACATAACGCGGCCCCTTCGCCATCTGACCGAGGTAGCCGATGCGATGGCGATGACGGGAGATTACTCGCACCGCGCACACGTCAATCGGCGCGACGAGACCGGTCGCCTGGCTGACGCGTTCAATACGATGGCCTCCCAGGTTCAGCAGTCACACCAGGAGCTGGCGCGACAGAACGAGGAGTCGCGGTCGCTCGCGGAGCGCCTGGACGAGGCGAATCGGGCGAAGGCCGACTTTCTGGCGACGATGTCCCACGAGCTGCGGACGCCGCTCAACGCCATCGGCGGCTACGTGGACCTCATCGATCTGGGCGTTCGCGGGCCGGTCACGGACGACCAGCGGCGCGACCTCGCGCGCGTGCGCTACAACCAGCATCATCTACTCGCGCTGATCGGCAACATCCTCGACTTCGCTCGGCTCGATGCGCGGAAACTGCCGTACGAGATCGGCGACGTCCGAGTGGATCAGGCAGTCAGCGAGATCATCACGGCAATGGAGCCGCTGCTCGACGAAAAAGGGCTGACGCGCGAGTGCATCGGGTGTGAGACGCCGGCTGTTGCGCGGGCCGACCGCGCACGGGTCGAACAGATTCTGCTCAATCTGCTTTCCAACGCGATCCGTTTCACACCGACCGGCGGACATATCGCGCTGACGGTACGCGACCGCGCATCCGTCGTAGAGATCGCGGTAACCGACACCGGCGTCGGGATTCCGCCGGACAAGATCGCGTCGATCTTCGAGCCGTTCGTGCAGCTCGATCGTGGCCTAACGAGGCAGGTCGGCGGCACGGGGCTCGGTCTCACGATCAGCCGCGAGCTGGCGCGGGCGATGCGTGGCGATTTGACGGCGGAGAGTGATGGGACCGGTGGCGCGCGATTCTGCCTGACGCTCCCGTCGGCCCACAGCGTCGCGACGACCGAGGAAGCCCCCGAGATGGAGCCGGCCGCCAGCAGAATTGGGGTCAGAGTCGACTAACATCATTTGGACGCCGGGGGTCAGAACAAGGGGTCAGAACAATTGTTCTGACCCCTTGTTCTGACCCCAATTCGGGGAGCCTAACTTTCAGGCTACCCGGCGTTCGGGTTGTTGGCCTTCTCGGCGTCGGGGAGCGGCAGGCAAAGCTGGTTCCCGTACACACCGCTGCCGTGGTAGGCCGTGCCAGCCGCTGGCTGCGGCGTAATGTTGTAGCGAATCAGGTCGCCGAGATGCTGCCCTTCGAGGAACAGCTCGCGGCGCCGCTGGTTGATCAGCTCCGCGCGAATCTCGGCTGCGTTCGAGCTGGCGAACGGCGTCTGCCCGGCTCGCGTCCGGAACGTGTTGATGATGTTCACCGCACTCGTGAGGTTGCCGGCCGCGAGATCTGCTTCCGCAATAATGAGCTGAGCCTCGTCACCCGTTGCGAACGGGATGGGCGAGTTCGCCGCTGGATACTTCGTCTGGTAGATGACCGGAATACCAGTCACCGTGTTCCCGGTGCCTCTGGCGAACGGCACGCGCGGGTCGGTCATGCTGCGGTACGGTTCTCCGACGAGCGACCCGCGTGCTGTCGCGCTGCCGTCGAGCCATACCTTGTTCGCCCGCCGGTCTGGCGTGGTCGAAGCGGTAATCATTCGCTCGAAGTTCGCCGGCACCTGGATCGCATCGGCCCGAGCGTCGGCGAGGCGTCCGAGATTCTGACGAGCCTTCGCACGCCCGAGCAGCGCCATGTTCTTGATCGACGCATCCGCCGAACCGATCGCGGCGGTGAAGCGTGCTTCGGCAAGCTTGAACACGCTGTCGCGCGCAATGACGCCGCCAAGCACCGGGTTCCTGTTCTCATCGAAGCTCGAGATGACCATCTGGCAGAACCCTTCGCCGAGGATCAGCAGGCTGTAGCCGGCGTGCGCCGATGCGGTGGCGAGCAGTTGCTGCCGGTTGGAAACTTCGGTGTCAGTCCACGTGTTGAGCAGGCGGATGATGTTCTCGGCGCTCGCTCGGGCTGTCTGCAGCGGGGTATACGTGCCGAGCGCGCCACTGCATGTGTTGACGGCGTAGCGACGGTCACTGGGCTGCGTCGACCGGCGATCGTAGGGATATCGGTCGGCCGTCTGCAGCCCGTCAACGGATTCCTCGCCCACGAGGGCACCGGCAACCACGTACGATCCGTACGCGCACTCGAAGTCGCCAACGATGCCGTTCACGAGGAGTGTGGCGTTGGCTGGCGTCTCGAAGGGGTCCGCCGGTATCCGGCTCGGAGCTTCCACGTCGAGCGCGTTATCGAGGTCACATGCGGCGAGCGCGAAGAGCATCGCCGCCGCGGTTGCAGCGAGTGAGCGTGAACCCACCCGCGCCGTCCGAGATTGCTTCGTCATGTTAGGCATGGTCGGAGAGGTCGGAGGTGAGTTAGAACCCGAGGCTGACCGTAAGTAACCACTGCGCGAGCTGCGGCACAGTCGTTTGCTCCCACTGGCCCTGGCCGCCGGTGCCTCGCGACCCGCTAAGGAAGAACGCTTCGGGGTCGAGCCCACCGCGCTTTCCGTAGTCCGTCCACGTGTGAAGGTTGCGACCCGCGAGCGTAATTGTGGCGCGATTGATTCCACCGCGCGCGACGTAGCGCTCCGGGATCTGATACGACGCGGCGATCTCCCGCAGCTTGAAGAAGGCCGCGTCCTCGATGAACCAGTCGATGAGGTTGTTGCTCGAGTTGATCTGCGAGATGATCACGGGCGAGAACTCGTCCGGATAGAAGTTCTCGCGGCACCGGCCGCCGAAGAACGCACAGCGAACGCGCGCGTTGCCGTCGAGCTTCTTGTAGCCACCCTTGAAGTCGACCATGCCGTAGATGCGCAGCCGGTTCCAGAGTGTGAACGTGTTCGAGACCGAGCCTTCGTACTTGGGATTCGGGCTCCCGAGATACACGTCGGGGGCATCATCGGTGGTCCCGAACCGGCCGTCCGCACCGGCGCACCGCGTGGAGCCGCCGCGCCCATCCGCGCACATCGCGTTGATCGCCGTCTTCCCGTCCGCGGCGAATTCAGCGCTGAGGACCTTCTGCTCGTACCACGCGCCCACCGGGCCGCCAATCTGATGACGCTGCGCCGTGTTCGCGGTGACCCAGCTCAGACACCCCTGCGGCACGTTAGGCACGAGCGGGTCGGCGCATGCTGCCGGGCCGAGTGACTGGATCTCGTTGGTGTTCGACGACAGGTTGACGGTGATGTCCCAGGCAACCGGCTGGCGATCCCACGCGCGCGCACGCGCGAGCAACTCGAGCCCCGAATTCTTGATCGATCCGGCGTTGAATGGTTGGACGCCCGGATACCCGAGCGACGGCGGGATCTCGCGGTTCAGGATCGCATCCTTCGTCTCCTTGTTGTAGTACGTGAACTCGAGACCGACTCGGTCGTTGAACAAGCCGGCATCGAAGCCCAGCTCGATCTCATTGCCCTTTTCCGGACCAAGGTCCGGGTTGCCGATGTTCTGGGGTGTGGCGGCCGCGGCGTCGCCCGGTCCGGCGACGGGTGCGAACGTCCGAATGGCATCGAAGTTGACCGGCTGCTGCCCCGACTGACCGTACGCCGCGCGCAGCTTGAGCGCACTCACCGCCGGGATCTTCCAGAACGGCTCCTCACTCACCACCCAGCTGGCGCTGACTTTCGGGTAATAGACGCGATCGAAGTTCTGGCCGAACGCACTGTGGTCGTCGGACCGCAGCCCGCCAGTGAGGAACACGCGATCGTTCCACCCGAACTGCTGCTGAACGAAGAAGCCGAGTGAGCGCTCCTCGACGAAATCCTGCGTGGGTGCGTTGCGCGTCGTCAGCGCCGAGACCGCGCTGAGCCCGGGTGCGGGGAAGATGCTTCCGGACGCCGAGATGAATGACGTCTCTGTCTGGTAGAACTGCGTACCGGCGGACGACTGTGACCGAAGCTGGGGGGTGATGTCGAACGAGGCGGTTGCCGCGTAGTCGATGGTGTTCACCGCGACCCGACGGCTCGTCTGGGTCTTCGAGCCCAACGCCGAAGTGCCCCACGCCGGTACGCCGATCAGCGAATCGACACGAGGGGTGTAATCGACGTTTTCTTCTCCCGTGCGATCGGTGCCAGCATTTAGCCTGTGGCTGAACCAGCTGATCGGGTTGTGGGTGAATTGAAGACTGCCCGTAAACCGCTCCAGTTCCTGCCAGAAGTTCGTGAGCGCGTCATACTCCTCAGGCGTTCCGCTGTGGAACCCACGCTGGCGAGCGTTCGCGCCGACGAGATTCTGCGGGTTCGCAAGAATGGTCCCCCACACGCGCCCACCACATCCGGCCTCGCATGGGAGCCGAGTTTTTCCGGAAGCGTACCCGGTGCTGACGTTC
>Ga0075421_100003041_pt1 | contig 20047 bp, 16 predicted proteins | sample SoiMetdeltSBSDD5_FD_75292 | JGI IMG/M metagenome (GOLD analysis project Ga0075421, IMG submission 75292) | Bulk soil microbial communities from a Populus tree surrounding site in Tennessee, USA - Soil MetaG P. deltoides SBSDD5 | ecosystem: Environmental > Terrestrial > Soil > Tree plantation... | reverse complement strand
CAGGGCAACCTGGTTGTTAGCCTTGTCCTCCAGCAGCTCCAGCGCCTCGGCCCCGTCAGACGCCTCGAGAACGCTGTAGCCCTCGCGCTCAAGCAGGCGCCGGATGGACGCGCGAATTGCGTCCTCGTCCTCCACTACCAACACCGTTGCGCCCTCCGAGGGCTGAGCCATTGGGTCGGTCATCCATTCACGGCGAGTTGATCACCAGCGCGGGCGCTGCTCTGAGAGTCCCGAGCCCTTGGCGCGTCACCCAATGCTGCCGACGCGCCGCGGCCCTGAAGCACTTCCCGATAGACGGCGAGGGTCTTGGCGACCATGCGGTCCAGGGTAAAATGCTGCTCATACCGCGCCCGTCCGTGAGCGCCGAGTCGGACCCGCAGATCGGGCGAGGCGAGCACCGCCGCAATCCGGTCTCGCAGCTGCCTCACGTCGCCTCGCCGGACGACGTAACCGGTCACCTCGTTCTCCACCGCTTCGGCGACGCCGCCCACATCGGAGGCCACGACCGGAAGGCCCGCCCGCATTGCCTCGAGGATACTGAGGGGGAACCCTTCCCACTTACTTACCAGGACGCCGACCTGGGCCTGCGCCAGCAGGCGGTCGACATCGGTCCGCTGGCCCAGGAAGTGAATCCGCTGGCCGATTCCCAAGCTCGCCGCCAGCGACTCCATCTCCGGGCGCAGCGGCCCGTCCCCGATCAGGTCCAGTTCCCAGGCATGGTTTTGGAGCTCACCCAGGGCGTGGAGCAGGGTGGCGTGATCCTTCTGGGGCTCGAAGCGGCCGACCATCACCAGCCGAGGCGGAACCCGACTAGGATCGGCGCGGAGGGTCGGCTCGATATCCGGCATCCCGTTGTGTACGGTCACCAGACGGTTCCCGCTAGCCAAACGAGCGTCCAGGCCAAACCGGCGATCGAATTCCGAGACGGTAATGATCTTGGTTGCGAACCGACCGATGAGCCGTTCCAGCCCTCGCGAGACGGCGGCCTGGACCGCCGGGGTGCCGGGGGCGCAGGCCCAGCCATGGACCGTGACCACCAGCGGGACTCCCAGCCGCCGTGCCGCCAGCCGACCAAGAATGCCCACCTTGGCTCCATGTGCGGTTAGGAGGTCGGGCTTAAGGGTTCTGACCGTGGCCAGGACCTCTCCCAAGGCTCGGATGTCGTCCCATGGACGCATCGGCCCCACGAGGTGGCGAAGGAGGATGACCGGAATTCCCCGGGCCCGAAGATCATCCACGAATGGGCCCTCGCCGCTGATGACCACGGTTGGTGCATGGCCCTGGGCCTGGACCGCCACCGCGAGGTCCCGAACATGGATCTGGGCTCCGCCAATGGGATCCGCACGGGTGACCAGGTAAACGATGTTCACGCGGTGGCGCTCCTCAGGTGTGGTGGTCCACAAGTTTGAGGCAGCAAGTAACCGCCGATGGGCAACGAGGATCGGCGCAATGGGACCGGGGTCGAAACGGCGGTCGAAGTATACCGCCGACTCGGATTGGAGGGAACTTGGTGGGCAGGGGCTGCCACCGAGTGCAGGCGCCCTGTTTGAGGCAATGGCAGTGTTTAAAAACTCGACGAAATGTTGTTACAATCGCCCGAGGACCTGACGCAAAACGTGCTGCTGTAATAGAGGTTGTGTGCAATTACCGAAACGCTATTCCATGCTGGTGTCAACAAAGTGATCATTGAAAGACATCCCGGGACAGCCTAGTCTTTATCGTACGCCCAAGGGTGGTGGGGGTTAGAGGGGAACGGTTGGGACTTCATGCAAGGAGAGCGATGAAAGGGTAGGCCGAAGATGACGTACACCTTCAAGCTTGCACGGAGACTGGCCGTCTCCCGAATTGCCCTGCCAGTCATTCTGGTCTGCGCTGCGTGCAGCGACGACACCACCGGCCCGGACGGCGGAGAATCCCCGAGCAGCGGCACCTGGAGACCTAGCGACCTTCCGGTAATCGTGAAGGTCAGTCCCAACGCAGTCACCCTAGAAACCAACCAGCTGATCCAATTCCGAGCGCACGGTCAAACCAGCGCCGGTGACAGCGTCGATGCAGCCGTAACCTGGAGCACCTCGGGAGGAACCATCCTGCCCGACGGACGATTCTCCGCGGCTGCGATCGGCACCTACACAGTCATTGGCGTCAATCGCGTTCGGGGAGAGAAGCAAATAGATACTTCGGTAGTGAGCGTCGTGCGCCGTCAGACCAAGCTGATCCGGGTGGAAATCAGCCCGAGCAGCGCCACCTTGTCGCCCGGCGTGAGCAAGACGTTTACCGCCCTGGGGCGCCTTACCGGCGGTACTGCCGTTCCCATCGGCGTAAACTGGAGTGCAAGTGGCGGCTCCATTGACGCAGGGGGTACCTACGTGGCCGGTGACACGGCCGGTACCTACCAAGTCATGGCGACCAATACGGCCGGCACCCTGGCCGACACGGTCAGCGTGACCATCACGGCCCCGCCGGCGCCCCCACCGCCAGCACCGCCGCCACCCACCGTGGTGGAGCAGGTCATCCTGATGCCCGGCTCAGCCACTCTTGCCGCCTCGACCACACGGAAGTTCTCCGCTTATGGCCGGACCACGGCGGGCGACAGCGTAGCCGTGAGCGTTACGTTCACTGCGACCGGTGGCACGATCACGGCCAGCGGCCTTTATACTGCCGGCCCCACGGCGGGCAACTACCGGGTCATTGCCAGCTCCAGTGGCCTGGCCGATACCTCGGCAGTCACGATCACTCCAACGAGCGGCAGCGTGACGCGCGGGATTCCGTTTGGCCCGACCCAGCTCTTGGCCAAGAGCGGAGATCCCGATCTGTTCTCCATGAGCCTCGATGGCATAGTGGCGACCAACATCGTAGGCCGCATCGACTGGGCCCGGACCAACCGGTTCCGCCTGCTGATGAACATGACCGGCGGCTCGCACAATCTCTATCTGACCGATGGCGTGTTCGACATGGCCAAATGGAAGGCGAAGATGGACACCTACAACACCGCGGCCATCAAGGATGCCATAGCCAGGGGCGTGGCCGACGGAACCATCGTCGGCAACTCGGTCATGGACGAGCCGCATGTGAGTGGCTGGGGAGACGGCAACACCTGGGGCCCGGTCGGCACCATGACCAAGGTCCGAGTGGACTCGATGTGCGGCTACGTCAAGGCCATGTTCCCCACACTTCCGACTGGTGTGTTCCATCGCCACGACGTTTTTGAGCCGACCCAGAACTACAGCACCTGTGAGTTCATTGTCAGCCAGTATGTCTACCGGGCAGGAGACGTCACTGCATTCCGGGACGCCGCGCTGGCCTTCGGCCGCCGGAGCGGGGTTTCTATCATCTTCAGCCTTAACATTCTCGACGGCGGCATCCAGGATCGCGACGGGACTTATGATTGCGCCGGCACCGGCGGATTCGGTACCTACGGCTTCAACTGCCGGATGACACCGGAGCAGATGCGCACCACGGGAATGGTCCTGGGGCCGGCGGGCTGCGGACTCTTGATGTGGCAATACGACGCCACCTACATGGCAAATCCGGACAATCGAATTGTGTTCAAGGAACTTAGGGACAAGCTGGACACCATCACTGGACGGTCTTGCACCCGGCTCTAACCGGAGCTGACCAGCAGTAACGATACGGCGCCGACTGTGATCGGCGCCGTATCGCTTTGTTGGCTGTTGAGCCCCTGCAACAGAACCGGTCCTACGGGTGTACACCCCCGACCGGTCTGAAGCTGTTGACTCGCCTTTTCTCCGCTTCTCTCCGCCTGGCCTCAGCCCCGGGTGCAACTCCGGAAACGATTCAGATACATTGCCTTGGGCGCGGACCCCGGGGTTGGACCTCGGCGGGGCCTGCCCGGGGCATGCTTCGTGCGCCCTATGTATGGAATGGCCAGCGAGTTGCACACGCAGGATGAAGCTGGAACCTGGCAGGTGCAGCTCCCGAGTCCTACGCCACCGGTGAGGCACATGAGAAACGTGGTTTTCCCTGCACTTGCTCTTCTGATGTTCGTCCTCGCGCGGTCGACGCCCGCGGCAGCCCAGACCACAGCACCCTCAGCCGACCAGGTCACTCTCGCCCCGGGCGACTCGGTGCGCATCGTCGTCTGGCGCAAGCCCGAGATGAGTGGCGACTTCATCGTGGCACCGGATGGTTCCATCACCCATCCTTTGTATCGGACCGTGCGGGTCGGTGGTATCCCCTTCGGAACCGCCGAAGTCAACGTGCGCAACTTTCTCGCCCGCTTCGAGCAGGACCCCCAGTTCGTGGTGGAGCCCTTGCTGCGGGTGGCTGTGTCAGGCGAGGTGGGGCGTCCCGCTGTGTTTGCGGTTCGTCCGGAGACCTCCATCGCCGAGGCGGTGGCCCAGGCGGGAGGTCCCAACCAGTTTGCCAAACGTGATCGCGTGCGGATCCTCCGGAAGGAGGCCGGTGGCCAGCAGCGGGAGTTTTACGTGAGCCTGCTCGAACCGCAGGCCTCCTCGGCAGCCGGGCGGGTTCACTCCGGTGATCAGATTGTGGTGGATCGCCGCAAGTCGTTCTTCAAGGACATTGTGTTGCCCGGATTGAGCGTTCTCGGCTCGGTCGCCTCGATCTACCTGGTGATTGATCGGAACGTCATCAGATAAGTCAAATAAAGGCCAGTCATGTCAGAATTCTATCAACCGATGCGACAGCTGCCTTCCGGCCTTCCTCCCGGGAGCAATGGGTACGAGCGCCCTGCGGGCGATACCGTTTCCATAGGTCAGCTCTTTGGCGTACTGCGGCGCCGGTATCGGCTGGTTCTGCTTGTCGCCCTCCTGGGATTGGGTGGAGGAGCCTATCTGGCTGCCCGGGCGCCTGCCAGCTACAAAGCCACTGCGGTTCTGCGCTTGGCCGGGGAGCGTCGGGCCCTGACCGGGGAAATCGAGCCCACACCCGAGCTCGACCGAACCACCAATCCTCTGCTCTCCATCGCCGAGCTGGTCCAAAGTCGCAGCGTCATGGGCGCGGTGGTCGATTCGCTTGGGCTCCGGCTGTTGTCGGCCACCCCTGAGTTCGGCGCCAGCCGCCTGGACCGGGTCTATGTGGCGTCCGAGGCAGGCAACGACACGATTCAGGTGACGTTTTATCAGAACGGAGTCAAGGCCAAGTTGGCTGGCCGGGAGGCGCGGGCGCGCTACGGTGAACCGGTCAATCTCGGGGCAGTCCGTTTTAGCGTGGCAGCGGTTCCCGATGTCTCCACCGCCAGCCTCCATGTGATCCCGCGGGAGATGGCGATCGACAATCTGTTGGGCAGCATCACGGTCCTGCACCGGGCGGACACCGACATCCTGGATGTCTCCTACAGCTCTTCGAATCCCCGGGTCGCTCAACGCATCGTCAACACGACCGTGCTCGCCTTTCGGGAGCTCAACATCGTGTCGGCCAAGCAGAAGTCCCAGCGTCGGCGGGAGTTCCTCGAGGAGCAGCTGAAGCAGACCGACAGTATGCTGGCTCGGGCCCAGGCTGATCTCGCGGCTTTCCGCGGCAAGCAGCAACTGGCGAGCTCCCAGAGCGCCATGGATGCGGCGCAGACCTTCCGTCTGACTCTGGAGACTCAGGCCAGCCAGCTTGAGGCCGACCGGTCGACCTTCGCTTCGCTGCTGGAGCAATTGAAGAAGGGTGGGGACGCCGGCGAATCGGAGGCGATTCGCGCCCTGGCCTCCTCCCCCGCGATGGCCGAGAACGCCACCGTCGGCAATACCTTCCGCCAGCTGGAGACCTACCAGTTCCGGCTCGACTCGATGACGACCGGACCCTGGCGGGCTGCCCCGACCAATCCGGATCTGATCCAGCTCAAGAGTCTCATCGCCTCGACCAAGGGGCAGCTCCGGCAGGCGGTCAGCAGCCACGTCACCACCCTGGACGCCCGGATTCGTGCCCTGCGGAACTTGAGATCCGCGAACGCCGCTGGGTCACAGGTGCTGCCCACCATGGCTGCCGAGGAAGCCCGGCTCACTGGCCGGGTGCAGACCCTGACTTCGGCAAGCGACCAGGTTCGGCAGGAGTACCAGCGCGCTCGCATGGCCGAGGAGGTGGAGGCGGGTGACGTCGATATCGTCAACCTGGCCGATCTACCGTACGTCCCGGAGTGGACCACCACGCCGTTGAAGCTCGCTCTCGGCCTGCTGCTGGGTCTGCTGGTCGGCACCGGTGGGGCGTTCCTGCTCGAGGCCCTGAACACCTCGATTCGGAAGCCCGAGGATCTGGAGGTTGCGCTGCACCTTCCCGGCCTGGCGGTGATTCCGCGCCTGACCAGCGGCTCCAGCCCGGCTCCCCGCCGGCTCGGTGGGTTGCTCGGGCCCGGCAAACGAGCGGGGCTCGAGAAACGTCCTACTGCATCGTCACTTGGTACTGTAACCCAGCCCTTCTCGGTCGGCGTCGAAGCCTTCCGGATGCTGCGGACCAGTCTGGTATGGTGCGAGCAGGGCGACGACATGAAGACCCTGGTGGTCACCAGTGCGGCCCCAGGCGAGGGGAAGACGCTCACCTCGGCCAATTTGTCGGTCACGTTTGCCCACGACGGCTTAAGGGTGCTCCTGGTGGACTGCGACGTGCGCCGCCCCCGGCTGCATGGGCTCTTTCAAGTTCCCCGATCGCCGGGTCTGATGGAGCTGCTCACACCCAGCCACAACGGCAGCGACGAGTCCCAGTCTCTCACCTTCAATCCGGGAGCTGGTCGCACTGATTCCGGGCGGCCGGTCACTGACGTCATTCGGCCCACCAATGTGAGGGGACTCTCGCTCCTCACCTGTGGTGCCTTGCCCACGAATCCGTCGGGTCTGCTGAGTGGCGTTCGGATGCGGGCGCTGCTGCAGGAGCTGGCCAAGAGCTTCGATCTAGTCATCTTGGACACCCCTCCGGTGCTGGCCACCGCCGATGCCGGGATATTGGCATCGCTCGCCGATGGGGTGCTGCTCGTCGTCCGGGCAGGGCAGACCGATCGGGTGGCTGCCAAGCGGGCCCACCAGCAGCTGGTCAATGTGGGGGCAAAGGTGGTCGGGACGGTCCTGAACGATCCAGGCGGGGAAGTCTCGCAATACGGTGATTACTACTATCCGTACGACTACGCCGTCGAAGAGCAGTAAAAGCCGCCTCGGGCGGACGCCTCACAGGAAAGCGGCGGGCCCGTTCCCGCCGTTTTCGCGTCCACACTCGAGCAACGGTGTGACCGGTGTCACGCTGAGTGGAAGACGTGGCTGCTCCCTCGGTGCAGCTGTACACTGCGGCACTCTTTTCGCTTAGAGGCTGGCGATACTCGATGGAGGAACCTCTGACAAGCACTCTGTATCAGGTCGAGCCGTCGCGACCAGCCCTTAGCGAGCCTGAAGTTCAGCAGCGGATGAGCATCGTGATCGTCGGCCACGTCGATCACGGAAAGAGCACCGTGATAGGCCGCCTGCTGGCCGATACCCACTCTCTTCCCGAAGGGAAGCTGGAGCAGGTGCGGGCCCAGTGCGAGCTCAATTCCAAGCCGTTCGAATACGCATTCCTGCTCGACGCCTTGAAGGACGAACAGGCGCAGGGCATCACCATCGATGCGGCGCGGGTGTTCTTCAAGAGCCGCAAGCGGCACTACCTCATCCTCGACGCGCCCGGGCACATCGAATTCCTGAAGAACATGATCACCGGAGCCGCGCGCGCCGAGGCGGCCCTGCTGGTGATCGATGCCGCCGAAGGAGTGCAGGAGAACTCCCGCCGCCACGGCTACATGATGTCGCTGCTCGGCATCCGCCAGCTCGCGGTAGTGGTCAATAAGATGGACCTGGTGGGCTGGGATCGCGGCGTGTACGACCGCATTGTCCGCGAATACGGGGCGTTTCTGGATCAGGTCGGCATCCGGCCCTCCTGCTTCATTCCGGTTTCCGCGCGGGGTGGTGACAATATCGCGGATCGCTCGCCCAATCTGTCCTGGTACCAGGGTCCCACGGTGCTGGAAGGGCTGGACGCCTTCCGGAGCGAGGCGGCTCCGGTGGATCGCCCGTTCCGCATGCCGGTCCAGGACGTCTACAAATTCACCAAGCAGGGTGATGACCGCCGGATCGTCGCGGGAACAATCGATTCCGGCAGCGTCAGCATCGGCGATTCGGTGATCTTCTACCCCTCGGGAAAGAAGAGCCGGGTCAAGAGTATCGAGGCGTTCAACCGGGCGGTGCCGAACAAGGCCGAGGCGGGCTGGGCGGTCGGATTTACCCTCCAGGAGCAGATCTACATCACCCGGGGCGAGATGGCGACGCTGGAGTCCCAGACTCGACCCCAGGTGACCACCCGGCTGCGGGTGAGCCTGTTCTGGCTGGGTAAGGAGCCCATGGTCAAGCGGAAGGAGTATCTCCTGAAGCTGGGCACCGCCCGGGTCAGCTGCCGCCTGGAGGACATCATCCGGGTGATGGATGCCTCCACGCTCGACGCCACCAACCAGCGGCTGGTGATTCAGCGGCATGATGTCGCCGAATGTGTGCTCAAGCTGGACCGGGCCATCGCCTGCGATCTGGCCGACGACATTGCCGCCACCAGCCGGTTCGTCATCGTGGACGACTACGAGATCCGGGGCGGTGGAATCGTGCGGGAGGCGTTGACCGACCGGCAGGCCGCCGTTAGGGACCGGGTGCTGCTCCGCAATTACAAGTGGGAGCCCAGCATCATTCAGCCCGAGCACCGGGCCGAGAAGTACAACCAGAAGGCCGCACTCATTCTGGTGACCGGCGAGCAGGAGACCGAGCGGAAGGGGCTGGCCAAGGCGCTCGAGGGCAAGCTCTTCGAGGACGGCAAGGTGGTCTACTTCCTGGGCATCGGAAGCGTGCTCTACGGCGTCGACGCCGACATCGAGCGCAAGCCGGAAAATCGGCTGGAGCACATGCGCCGGCTGGCCGAAATCGCCAACCTGATGCTCGATGCCGGGATCATTCTGATCGTGGCGGCCGCGGAGCTGACCCAGGACGATCTCGAGATCATCAAGACCGCGGTGCAGCCGGACTGGATCGAGACCATCTGGGCGGGCGAGACCATCACCACCGATCTCAGCTACGACCTGCACCTGCCTGAGGGCGCCACGACTGAATCAGTGGACCAGCTCAAGGCACACCTCCAGGACAAGGGCATCATCTTCCGCCCATGGTAACCACCACCGATCTCCGTGCTGCCGTGGCCGACTTGGCTCGTGAGGCCGGCCGTGCCACCATGCGGTACTACGCTGACGAAGCACCCTCGGACGTCCGCCAGAAGGACGATCGCAGTCCCGTCACCCTGGCTGATGAGGTGGCTCACGACATTCTGGTGGACGGACTACAGAAGCTCGACCCTTCTACCCCGGTGGTCTCCGAGGAAGCCGACGCGGCTGCCTTCGAGACCCGACGCGCGTGGCGGCGCTTCTGGCTGGTCGACCCGCTCGATGGCACCAAGGAATTCATCAAGCGCCGGGCAGAGTTCACCGTCAACGTGGCCCTGATCGAGGAGGGCGAGCCGGTCCTGGGCGTGGTCCTCGCCCCCGCGCTCGACCTGCTCTACTGGGCGGTCAAGGGAGAGGGGGCCTGGCGCGAGGAGCGGGGAGGCGCCCCAGAGCGGATCTATTCCAGCCATCCGAAGCCGGGTGTGCCGCTGACCGTGGTGGAAAGTCTCTCCCACCCGTCGCCCGAGCTGGAGGAGTATCTGCGCACCATTCCGGTGGCGCGCCGGGTCAAGGCCGGGAGTTCACTCAAGTTCTGTTGGGTCGCCGAAGGGAAGGCCGACATCTACCCCCGGCTCGGCCCCACCATGGAATGGGATGTTGCAGCAGGGGACTGCGTATATCGCCAGTCCGGACGGAATGGCGAGCGCCGGTCGCCTCTGACCTACAACAAGCCCGATCTGCGCAACCCGAGCTTCGTCATCGGAGTATGAGAACCGGTCTGGATCCTGCTCCAACCCCGGGAGCCATGACCCACGGCGGAACCAGGGCTGCGGCCCCGGTGTTGTGGTTCACCGGGCTGAGCGGCTCGGGGAAGACCACGATCGCCATACGGGTCCATCAGGAGCTGGTTCGGCGCGGTGTGGAGGTGGAGTACATCGACGGCGATGCGCTGCGCGAAGTGTTCCCTCAGACCGGCTTTACCCGCGCGGAACGGGAGGAACACCTGCGCCGCACCGGCTACATGGCAAGCAGGCTGTCGGTGCATGGAGTGACGGTGGTGGCGTCGTTCGTGTCGCCCTACCGCGAGTCGCGCGACTTCATTCGCCGGCTCTGCCCCAACTTCGCCGAGATCTATGTCGCCACTCCGCTGGAGGAGTGCGAGCGGCGCGATGTCAAAGGGCTGTATGCCCGGGCCCGCCGGGGGGAGCTGAGGAATTTCACCGGCATCGATGACCCCTACGAGACACCGGAGCGGCCGGAGCTGACGCTGGACACCCAAGCACTCAGCGTCGAGCAGTGCGTGGCGAAGGTGCTGGAGCAATTCGAGGAGCAATTCTGATGGAAAGCGGCATGGACCATCTCGACCAACTGGAAAACCGAAGCGTCCACATCCTCCGGGAAGCGTACGCCAATTTCAAGAACCTGGGGATGCTCTGGTCGATCGGGAAGGACAGCACGGTGCTGCTGTGGCTCGCCCGGAAGGCGTTCTTCGGGCACGTGCCCATTCCGTTGATCCACATCGACACCTCGTTCAAGATCCCCGAGATGATCGAGTATCGGGACCGCCTGGCGTTGGAATGGAATCTGACCATGATCTATGGCCAGAATCGGCAGGCGCTGGAGGAGAAGCGCACCTTTCCCCATGGCGCCATCGATCGCATCGCGTGCTGTAAGGCGCTGAAGACGGACGCGCTGAAGCATACCCTGAGTGGCGAATGGCCCCGGTACCGGCTCAACCATACCAAGAAGGCGTACGAGCTGGACCGCAACACTGAGCCGTTCACCGGCGTGATCGTCGGTGCACGCGCGGACGAGGAGGGAAGCCGGTCCAAGGAGCGCTACTTCTCGCCCCGCACCGCGCAGTCGCAGTGGGACGTCGGCGACCAGCCGCCCGAGTTCTGGAATCAGTACAAGACCGACTTCGCGCCGGGGACCCACCTGCGGATCCACCCGCTGCTCGACTGGACTGAGCTCAATATCTGGGAGTACATCCGGCGGGAGAACATCCCTACCGTCTCGCTGTATTACAACCAGGGCGAGGGAAAGCGCTACCGGTCACTGGGCTGCTACACCTGCACCCATGCGGTCGACTCGGACGCGCGCAACGTGGACGACATCATCCTGGAGCTGAAATCCGGCAAGTTCGCCAACATCGCCGAGCGGTCGGGCCGGGCCCAGGACAAGGAAGGCGGTGGCGGCCTGGAGACCCTTCGGCGGGATGGTTACATGTGAGTGGAGAAGCCCGGCGTGGTGCCGGGCTTCAGCGCTTCACGGCGTCTAGAATGATGGAGGAGTAGCTGAGGTAGTCTCCCAGGGTGCCGGGATATACACTCTTCAGTCCGCCCCGCTTATTCCGGGGGTCGAATCGCTTGGACCGCCAGATCGTTCCCGCCGCGCGGTCCCACTCTTGGCAGTGAAATTCTCCGTCTTCGTCGAAGTACTCGTAGAGCTCTACCTCGAAGCCGGCATGCTCGAAGAGCTGCTTCAGACTGCGATAGGTGTAGAGGGCCTTGTGGTGAGCCCCGTTCCCGTCCAGCGCCGTGCTCGGCCGTGAGGTCCCGTTGCTGATTCCGTGTTTGGCTTTCACCAGCTCGACGTAGGTGGGATCCGGGTGCAGTCCGTCCGGAACCGCCACCCGGAGGTGCCCGCCAGGCTTCAAGTAGATGAAACAGGTTCGGGCAGCGGCGAGGCCTTCCTCCTCGCTCAGGTGCTCCCAGACGTGCTCGGCCAACATCGCGTCGACCGAGTCCCGCTGGAAGAAGTGCTGCCAGTCCGTGGGCTTGTTGAGGTCGAGAAAATCCTGTTGGGTTGGAATCCAGCCTGAATCGCATTTGTCCCATGCCCCGATCACGATCCGCTTGCGGCCTTCGCTGGCGAGGAGCTTCTTGAGCTGGGCTCCGCCGAAGCTGCGATAGTAGGCATGGCGGGTTCTTTGAATGGCGTGTTTGGTGTGGCGGATACCCGGCAGCTGTTTGATGAAACGCCTGGCCGCAGGATCCCGGAGGACCGGGAGCCTCTTGAGGAGTTGCAGCATCGCTGGTTTTCCCGAGGTCGAGATGATGGGGTGGAGAAAGGCGCCTTGTGTGATGCGAGTCTCGTGCCAGGAAGGTGCTGTGGGACCGACTATATTCGGCTCGACTCCCACGATTACGCGCGATGCTCTCTAAGAAGGCCAAATACGCCATTAAGGCCTTGCTCGCCCTGGCCGATCAGAACCGCGACGAGCCCATGCGGATCGCCGACTTGGCTCGGGCAGAACAGATCCCCCCCAAGTTCCTGGAGCTGATTCTCCTGGGACTCAAGAATCAGGGGTTGCTCCAGAGCCGAAAGGGAAAGGGAGGAGGATACCTCCTCGCCCGAGACCCCTCGGAGATCTACCTCGGCCAGATCGTCCGGATGTTCGACGGACCGCTGGCCCCGGTGCCCTGCGCCAGCCAGACAGCTTACCTGCGCTGCGCGGACTGCCGTAACGAGGCGGTCTGTGGGGTCCACCTTGCCATGAAGGAAGTCCGGGACGCTACCGCCAGGATCCTGGACGGAACCTCTCTCGCTTCCCTCCGCAGCAAAGTCGATCAAGTAGCAGCTCTCGCCATAGAGCAGTAACCCGCCTTCAGAACCGGCATGCCGCTTGCCTATTTACTCTATCGGATAAGTAGGGTATTGTGTCCTTCGTCTCATTTGCTGAACGCGCGCCCGTCAGCCAGGACAGCTAACTGCAAGCCGGGAGAATAGATAGATGCGAGTAGCACCGATTGTTACGACAGTGCTGGTAGGGTGGTGCTCTGTCGCTGTAGTTCCACAGTTGTTGGGGCAGCAGAACGGCGCCATCGCCGCCAACGTGGCTCGGGACACCTCTCCCGAGCCCAGCCTGGAAGAGCGAGTGGATCAGCTGGACCAGGAGATCCGGGTCCTCCAGCGCCTCCGGGAGATCGCAGCCGACAGCGCGGCCACCGCGGCCAAGGATCGCCAGAGCGCCACCGCCAACGCCAAGGATGGATTCAGCATCAAGTCGGCCGACGGCAAGTACTCACTTCGGTTCCGGGGCTACATCCAGAGCGATGGCCGTTTCTTTCCCAGCAGCGAAGCCATTCCCACGGTGGACAACCTGCTCATCCGCCGAGCCCGGCCCATCCTCGAGGCGGCAGTGGGGCGCTACTTCGAGTTCCGGCTCATGCCCGACTTCGGCGGCACGTCGCCGGCCATCTTCGATGCGTACTGGGACGGCAAGTTCGCGCCGCAGTTCACCGTCCGCGCCGGCAAGTTCAAGCCTCCCATCGGCCTCGAGCGGCTCCAGTCGGCCACCGACATCATGTTTGCCGAACGAGGGCTGCCCACCAATCTGGTGCCGAGCCGCGATATCGGTCTGCAGATCGGTGGCGACATCAGCGAAGGCCTCTTCGCCTACCAGGTCGGTGTCTTCAATGGCGTGCCTGATCTGGCCAATGGCGGCGACGACCTGAGCGATGCCAAGGACTTTGCCGCCCGCGTCTTCGTCCAGCCGTTCAAGTCCGGCAGCTTCCGTCCCTTCGGAGTGGGAATCGCGGCCAGCACCGGATTTGAACGCGGCTCGATCACCAGCACCGGTCTGCCATCCTACCGCACGCCGGGCCAGCAGACGCTGTTCCGCTATAACACCAGCACCGCCACGCCGGCCAACAACGTCTACGCCGACGGCAAGCGCACCCGCATCGCCCCTCAGGGCTACTTCTACACCGGACCCTTCGGAGTCCTCGGCGAGTACGTCATCTCCCGCAACGAAGTGAACCGCGCCGGTGCGATTGCCAATCTGGAGCACACCGCGTGGCAGGCCTCCGGCTCGTTCTTCCTTACCGGAGAGAAGAACAGCTTCCGCAGCCCCATGCCCAAGCGCCCCTTCGATCTGAAGGAAGGTGGCTTCGGCGCCATCGAGCTGGTGGCCCGATACGGTGAGCTCGCTCTCGATGAGGCGGCGTTCCCGACCTACGCCACCATCACCACCAGTGTTCAGAAAGCCAGGGCCGCGGGAGTGGGCATCAACTGGCACTTCACCCGGGCCGTGAAGGTCAGCCTGGACTACGAGCGCTCCACCTTCACCGGCGGCGCCGCCGATGGCGACCGCGAGCCGGAGAACGCCCTGATCGGGCGCTTCCAGACCTCGTTCTAACGGCTGAATACTCAATAGGGAAACGGATTCATGAAAACCGCTGTCGTCGCACTCTTCCTGCTGGGTTCGGCCGCTCCGATTGCATATCAGGAGTACGAGGGGCCCAAGCCCGTCACGCTGCTCAACGTGTCGTACGACCCGACCCGCGAGCTATATGAGGACTTCAATAAGCAGTTCGCCTCCTACTGGAAGGGAAAAACCGGTCAGGAGGTGAAGGTCCGCCAGTCCCATGGCGGTTCCGGCAAACAAGCCCGCTCGGTCATCGATGGTCTGGAAGCAGACGTGGTGACGCTCGCGCTGGCATACGACATCGACCAGATCGCGGAGAAAGGCGGCACCCTGCCGGCCGACTGGCAGAGCCGGTTACCGGACAACAGCTCGCCCTACACCTCGACCATCGTCCTGCTGGTGCGCAAGGGAAATCCCAAGGGCATTCGGGACTGGGGAGACCTGGCTCGCCCCGGTGTCTCGGTGGTGACCCCCAACCCCAAGACCTCGGGTGGAGCTCGCTGGAACTACCTGGCGGCTTGGGCCTGGTCGCTGCGCCAGCCTGGTGGCAGTGAGGCCAAGGCCAAGGAATTCGTGGCCCGGCTCTACAAGAACGTGCCGGTGCTCGATGCCGGTGCCCGCGGCTCGACCACAACGTTCGTGGAGCGGGGCATTGGCGATGTCCTCATCGCCTGGGAGAACGAAGCACTGTTGGCCATCAAGCAGCTCGGCCCGGGCAAGTTCGAGGTGGTGGCGCCGTCGATCAGCATTCTCGCCGAGCCGCCGGTGGCCGTGGTGGATAAGGTGGCCGGCAAGCACGGCACCCGGGATGTCGCCCGCGCCTACCTCGAATACCTCTACACCGAGGCCGGCCAGGAGATCGCCGCGCGGCACTTCTACCGCCCCCGCATGGCGTCGGTTGCCGCGAAGTATGCCGGCCAGTTTCCCAAGCTGAATCTGGTGACGGTGGACGAGGTCTTCGGCGGGTGGAAGAAGGCCCACGCGGCGCACTTCGCGGACGGGGCGCTGTTCGATCAGATCTACCAGCCGGGCCGATAAGATGTCAGGGAGATCGCGGGCGGTACTTCCGGGTTTTGGCCTCTCGCTGGGGATCACCTGCACCTACCTCAGTCTCATGGTGCTGCTTCCCCTCGCCACGGTCTTTGCCCGGACCGCGGATCTCTCCTGGGCCTCCTTCTGGTCCACCGTGACCGACCCGCGGGTCATGGCCTCCTACCGCGTCACCTTCGGCGCTTCCTTCGCGGCAGCCTTGGTCAACACCGTATTCGGCCTTCTGGTTGCCTGGGTGCTGGTGCGCTATCGGTTCCCCGGCCGCAGGGTCGTGGACGCTATGGTGGACTTGCCGTTCGCGTTGCCCACCGCGGTCGCCGGCATCGCGCTGACCACGCTGTACGCGTCCAACGGGTGGGTCGGGAGCTATCTCGAGCCGCTCGGCCTCAAGGTCTCCTATACCTGGCTCGGCATCACCGTGGCGCTGATCTTCATCGGCCTGCCGTTTGTGGTCCGCACGGTCCAGCCGGTGCTCGACGATCTCGAAGTCGAGGTCGAAGAGGCCGCAGCCAGTCTCGGCGCGCGCCGGTGGCAGACCTTCACCCGGGTGGTATTTCCTACCGTGGCTCCCGCGCTGCTCACCGGCTTTGCCCTGGCGTTCGCCCGCGCCGTGGGGGAGTACGGCTCCGTCGTCTTCATCTCGGGGAACATGCCGATGAAGACCGAGATCGTGCCGCTGCTCATCATCACCAAGCTGGAGCAGTACGACTATGCCGGAGCGACGGCGGTGGCGCTGGTAATGCTGGTCGCCTCGTTCGTGCTCCTGCTCACCATCAACCTGCTCCAGGCGGCGGCCCGTCGCCGTTCGGCGGCCTGACCGTGGCCAGTATCGCGCTGTCCCGCCCCGCCACCACGGCGCCGAGGGCCGTCACCCGGGCCACGGGTGAGTCCCGCGTGGTCCGCTGGACGCTGATTACCGTGGCCCTGGTGTTTCTCGCCCTGACATTGCTGCTGCCGCTGACGCTGGTCTTTGCCCAGGCGCTCTCCAAGGGCTTTGCGGCGTACCTGGACGCGATTAAGGAGCCTGACGCCCTCAGCGCCGCCAAACTCACTCTGCTGGTCGCCTCGATCGCAGTGCCGATCAACCTGGTGTTTGGTGTAGCCGCCGCCTGGTGCATCACCAAGTTCCAGTTCTGGGGCAAGCACGTGCTCATTACGCTCATCGACCTGCCCTTTGCGGTCTCACCGGTCATTTCGGGCATGATCTTCGTCCTTCTGTTTGGGGCCCACGGCTGGTTCGGGACCTGGCTGCTGGATCACGACATCAAGATCATCTTCGCGGTTCCCGGCATCGTGCTCGCCACCACGTTCGTCACCGCCCCATTCGTTGCCCGGGAGCTGATTCCCCTTATGCAGGAACAGGGCTGCGAGGAGGAAGAGGCCGCGATCGTACTCGGCGCCGGCGGCTGGCAGACCTTCTTCCGGGTCACCCTTCCCAACATCAAATGGGGCCTGCTCTATGGGCTGATTCTCTGCAACGCGAGAGCGATGGGAGAGTTCGGCGCGGTGTCGGTGGTCTCGGGCCATATCCGCGGGGAGACCAACACCCTGCCGCTGCACGTCGAGATTCTCTACAACGAGTACGCCTTCGCCGCCAGCTTCGCGGTGGCGTCGGTGCTCACCCTGCTCGCGCTGGTGACATTGGTGCTGAAGACGCTGGTCGAGTGGCGGCAGCAGCGCGCCTCGGCCGAGCGCAAGGAATCGGTCGACTCTTCTGAGAGGATCGCAGCATGAGCATCGAGGTTCGCAATCTGCGGAAGGTGTTCGGCGACTTTGTCGCACTGGATGACGTGAGCCTCCAGGTCCCCGGCGGGGAGCTGGTGGCGCTGCTCGGCCCGTCCGGGTCGGGCAAGACCACGCTGCTTCGGATCATCGCCGGGCTGGAGCCGGCCGATGCCGGCAGCATCCACTTTCACGGCGAGGACGCCACCGATCAGCCGGTGCGGGAACGCCAGGTGGGGTTCGTTTTCCAGCACTATGCCCTGTTCCGGCATATGAGTGTGTTCGAAAATGTCGCCTTCGGGCTCCGGGTCCGGCCGCGGCGGGTTCGTCCCTCCGAGAAGGAAATCCACGACACGGTTATGGGTCTGTTGAGTCTGGTGCAGCTCGACGTCCTGGCCAAGCGGCGGCCATCGGAGTTGTCCGGAGGGCAGCGGCAGCGGGTGGCGCTCGCCCGGGCGCTCGCGGTCAAGCCCAAGGTGCTGCTCCTGGACGAGCCCTTCGGCGCCCTCGACGCCAAGGTGCGCAAGGAGCTGCGCCGCTGGCTCCGGCGGCTGCACGAGGAAGTGCACGTTACCAGCGTGTTCGTCACCCATGACCAGGAGGAGGCGCTGGAGGTCTCCGACCGGGTGGTGATCATGAACCAGGGCAGGGTGGAGCAGAGCGGCACACCCGAGGAAGTGTACGAGCGGCCCGCTACCCCCTTCGTCTACGGCTTCCTGGGCGACGTGAACCTCTTCCACGGCCGGATCCATGAGGGCCGGGTGAACATCGGCGAGAGTCAGCTGGAGGCTCCGGAGTGGGCCGACGCCCGGGACCAGGAGGGCGTCGCCTATGTCCGCACTTACGACGTGGAGCTGGCTCCGGCCCGCTCCGGCGCGTCGTCGCTGGAGGCAGTCGTGCGCCACGTGCGGGCATTCGGTCCCATTGTGCGTCTGGAGCTGGATCTGGTCGAAGCCGGCACGACTATCGAGGCCCACGTTCCCCGCGCTCGGTTCGACTCCCTAGCACTGGCCAAGGGCACGCGGGTCTACGTCTCACCCACCAACGTCCGGGTGTTTGCACTGCAGTGATCCGGCTCGATCAGCGTTCGAGGCCCGGAAGTTTCAGGTAGGACCCAACAATCCCGTCCCACTGGGGTGGGTCGAACGCGCCAAAACCCGCGTCCGGGAAAAAGGTCATCTCGCCGAAGATGATCCGGCCCTGTATGTAGAAGAAATCGACTCGGACAAAGGGGATCCTCCCGGCTAGGCGCTCGGCCAACTCGATCATGGTTCCCAGTGCGGCGGGCTGCGGGACGTCTTCAGCCCTGACTGGATAGGTGTAGGAGAACGGCAGACGCTGCCAGTCCGGCGTATAATACGTTCGGCGATGCCCTTTGAAGCGCTCCGTATCAACGTGGATCAGGCGGACCTTCCCGTTAAAACAATAGAGCTTGTAGTCAAACAGTTCGGTATCCGGATCGCCGAGATACTCCACGCAGATGATCCGGGGCGGAATGTTCGCGTAGACCGGCTCCCGGCTCAGTGGGGAATACTTCCCTTGTAACCACTGCTCGCACTTTTGCAATGCCTCACCGCGATCGGTCCGACCTTTGTCGGCAACGATTAGATTCCAGCCGCTGCCATGGGTTGCCTTGAGGACAAACTTGTCCGGCAGATCGTCCCACGGGATGTCTGCCGCCCGCTCATATGAACCAAGCAGCCGGTTCAGGTGGGCCTCTCCTATCCGTTCCCGTACGTACCCATACACCTGTAGCTTGTCGGCGAGGGGGGCGTATTGCTCCAGCCGGCCATACAGCTTCAGCCATTGGAGCTTTTCAGTAAAGGTGACGGGTTGGGCCAGATTGAGCCGGCGGCCGAAGGTGACGAAATAGCGGAATTTCAGGTACGAGCGATCACTGATGGGGATAACCTTCGACAGTCCTGCCACGAAGTGACTGGGCGCCACGACCTTCTTCACCCATCGCTTAACCACACGGGAGGTGTTTTGGATGTGCTGGGACACGTCGACCACTCACGGCCTCCTCAACTGATCGATCCAACGTCTCTCGACCGAAGGGACGTGAATGTAGGTGGACCCTTCCTGGACTTCAAATCTCTGGTGAGCTTCTTCCGATGACCCTGCCGAACTTCATCGTTATCGGGGCCGCGAAAGCGGGAACTACGGCGCTCTATCACTACCTCGCCGAACACCCGCAGGTCTTCATGAGCGCGGTGAAGGAGACCAACTTCTTCGCCTTTGGCCTGGACGCCCATGGCCGCCCGCTCTGTGGTGGTCCCGACGCCAGCCGCTTCGGGGTCCGGTCCCTGGCCGAATATGAAGCGCTCTTTGCCGAGGCCGGGGGGGCGGTGGCGATCGGAGAAGCATCCCCGATTTATCTGGAATGCCCTTCTGCAGCCGGCCGGATCCACGACCTTCTCCCCGCGGTCCGGATCCTCTGTAGCATCCGTCACCCCGTCGATCGAGCCTACTCGGACTATCAGATGTATCTCCGCAGCGAGGGTCAGGGCTTCGACACCGCCCGTGACCTCGACCCGGCTGCTGCCTGGGCCCGGCCTGATTCCCACTGGATGCAGATCGGCCACTATCACGAGCAACTGGCTCGCTACTTCGACCTGTTTTCCCGGGAACAAATCCAGGTCTCTCTCTTTGACGATCTCCAACGGAGCCCGGCGAAAGTCACCCAGGAGGTGTATCGCTTTGTCGGCGTCGATCCGTCATTTGCTCCTGATTTCGAGACTCCCCACGCGCCGGGCGGCCTGCCGGTGAGCCGGGTCCTGGAGAGCTTCCTCACCAGTAAGGCCCTCCAGTCGGTGGTGAAGCCCTGGATCCCCAGCGGCGCCGCAAACTGGATCAAACGCGCCCGTCGGCGAAACCTGCAGCCGGCGCCGCGGTTGCCGGCCAAGCTCCGGAACGAGCTCACCAGTCAGTTCCGGGACGACATTGCCAGGACCTCGGCCCTCATCGGACGTAGCCTCGATCACTGGCTCCAGCCCGCCCGCGAC
>Ga0075421_100003040_pt1 | contig 20052 bp, 15 predicted proteins | sample SoiMetdeltSBSDD5_FD_75292 | JGI IMG/M metagenome (GOLD analysis project Ga0075421, IMG submission 75292) | Bulk soil microbial communities from a Populus tree surrounding site in Tennessee, USA - Soil MetaG P. deltoides SBSDD5 | ecosystem: Environmental > Terrestrial > Soil > Tree plantation... | reverse complement strand
ACAGCCCACCTCGCGGGCATCGTCGACGCCATTCCAGCCGAGGGCCCTCCTCCGTCGGCTACCCTGTGGAAGAGCCTCACCGCCTACGCCTACTTTCTGGAAAATGAGGCGCGGTTCGAAGAGAGTCTCGAAGTCCTGAGCCTGGCGGTTCGCGCACAGGGCGTCAGTCTCACGCCTATGGACTTTGTGTCGTATGCACTTCTCGCCGGTCGACTCAATCGGAGACTGGCCCGTTGGGAACCCGCAACTTCCTGCTATCAGGCCGCCCTGGACGGCGCCAGCTCCATCGGGGACCAGCAACGTGCTCTGCGTGCCCGGCTGGGCCATGCCCATGTCGACCGTGCTCTCGGCAACCTCCCCCGTGCTCGAGCCGAGGTCGAAAAGGTCCTCGCCGAAGCGGTAAAAGCCGAGTTGGTCGACGTTCAGAGTGACGCGCACCTCGACCTCGGGGTCATCCTCATGCTTCAGGGTGCCCGGACCGAATCGCTCGAAGCGACGTACAATGCCTTCAGGCTCACGGACGATCCACACAATCGCATGCGCATTCTAGGCGACTTGGGTTACGGGTTGAACGAGAGCGGGTACTATGATGCTGCCCGACTGGCCTTAGAGATCGTCGCCAAGTCCAGCGTGATCTATCTGATCAAGGTCAACGCCATTCTCGAACTGATGCAGCTCGAGTCGGCGGTGGGCAACCGAGTCGCATTCGAGCGTCGACGGCAGGGGGCGAAGCAGTACTCATCTCGGATGACCCCGAGCATGCTGGTCGACTACCACTACAAGACCGCGATCGGACTGGCGCGCTTCGGCCAAGTGGACCGAGCTCTGGAACGGGGCCAAGAGGCGTTGAGGCTCGCCGAACACCACCAGTTGAACGAGTGGTATTTCCGCGTCGAGCGCATGCTCGACGGATTAAGGCGGGATTCTGCTTCGGCCAGCGAGATAGAAGCGCCGGCGGAGGCGGATGCCACCCCCGCCGTCATTCAGATGGAAACAGGTCTTCGAGAGTACGCGTCGCTTGCCGCTATATAGCAGCGGCGGGCGCCGCCCTCCGCAGCGTGGTTAGTTGTTGGAGCCCTGGCCCTCTTGGAAGGACGCCTGGGGCTGCTCCGACGGGCCGGTAGCATCGGTACGAGTGCAAGCGGTGCTCAACGCCATTGAGGCGAGTAGGGCCAGAACCAGTCCGTATGATTTGGGGCGAGACATAGGAGGTCCCTTTCAGAGTGGCTGGTGATTGCCCGGAGGGGGATGGGCAAGGCCAAATCTGGGGGCCGATCTTTTCCCGTTTTAGGGCCCATTTGCGACAAATAGGGGCCGTTTTGCGACATTTGCTCCTCGCCGCAGTACCCGCCGAACGCCTGATGCGGCTTCGCTCGCTCGATCCCGACCGATACCAATGGGTCTCCGGGAGTGGGTGGCCAGAGGTCGTAGAGGTGATACGGGCCAAACCCATAGAGATGGCCGTAGTAGACCCCCTCCTCGGGGGCCAGGCCCGGGCCCACGGAATCGAACGGATCCGCCTGCTCTTCCCCTCCTTGCCGCTGTTGGTGTACACTGAACTCGCCCCCGCAACCGCATCGGTACTCCTGCAGCTCGGGCGCTCCGGGATCCGCCGCGTGGTCTTCCACCGGTTCGAGGATGCCCCGGCTTCGCTGCGCACCGCTCTCCAGGCCGAACTGGATCAGAGCGCGTCGCAGCAGGTGATGCAGGCGCTGGGCGGCGCGCTGCAGGAACTGCCTCGGGAGCTGCTGAGGGCCCTCGAGGCAATGCTGCACGCGGGGGACGAGGCGCCCACCGTCACCGCCCTGGCTCACCGGGCCCAGCTGACTCGCCGCACCTGCGAGCGCTGGTTCACCAAGGTCGGGCTGCCCTCGCCTCGGACCGTCATGGTCCTGACCCGGCTGCTGTACGCGCACCGGCTGCTGCTGGATCCCGGATACACCGTCGAGGACGTGGCACTCAAGTTAGGTTACAGCAAAACCAAGACTCTCCAGATGCATTTGCGAGCCGTGTTCGGAGTGACCGCGGGAGAGTTGCGCGTCTCCCTCTCGACCGAAGAGGCCCTGATGATGGTGACCGATCGGTACCTCAAGCCCGTCACCCAAGCCGCCTCATGACCTTCCGGATCCTGGTGGTGGATGACGAGCCGGCGTTGCGCCGCACCCTCGAACGCGCCCTAAAGGCGCAGGGCTACCAGGTCGTATCGGTGGGCGACCCGAACTCCGCCTATCAGATCCTGGCCGAATCCAGCTTCGATCTCGTTCTGCTGGACCTCCGCTTGCCTCAAATGCCGGGAGACACCTTCTTTCTGGCCATCGTTCGACGCTGGCCCCTTCTCAGCGGGCGAGTCATCTTAATGAGCGGCGACCCGGGCCCCCGGCAACCGGAATGGCCCGTCGAGCTGGCAGCTTGTCCAATCCTGGTCAAACCTTTCAGACTCGACACTCTGGTGCACACCGTCGCCGATGTGCTCGCCGCTAACCGGTCTGACCCGGACCTCCTCGAGGGAAACGGGCATCTATGAACTCCGCACCTTCGGCTGCCCCGCTGGATCCACTTACCACGCTGCGGGAATACCGGGCCCTGGCACCCTGGGGCCTTCGAGACCTGGCAGCTCTGGCCGGCGGTATTCTGGACGCGTCCGGGGTCGTCCCAGTCAACGCCGCCGCCCGGGCCCGGCCCAGTGAGCGGACCATTCGGTTCTACGTCGCCCGGGGGCTGGTGAGCCCACCTGATGGTCGAGGCACTGCCGCCGTCTACTCCTACCGCCATCTGCTTCAAGTTCTGGCCATCAAGCTCCGACAAATGGAAGGCGCCACCCTCGAATCCATGGCCAAGGAGTTCGCCGGCATGACCGGTGACCTCATCGAGCGGCGCGCCGCCAGCGCGCTGGGACCGGGGCTACCACCGCCCGACCAGCTCCCCTTGCTCAGAACGCCGGGCACCGGGCGGGGCCGGGTAGGCCGGGCGGTGATGGCCTGGCTCGCGCCCGTGGAAGGACTGAGCACCACCAGCTCGATCTGTCGTCGCATCCCGATTACCCCCGGGGTCGAAGTGCTGATCGACGAGCAGCATCCGGCGCTGCGTCTTAACGGCGATCCGGCGGTCATCGCCGAAGCGCTACGACAGACTCTGGCGTCGCTGGTGGGTCTGGATGCGACCCCCGCCCCGGCACCAGAGCTCCAGTCTGCTTCGGCTTCCAGCTGGAGCGAATCCCGGCCGGAGTCGGAAATGTTCCACGAGTCGGCCCTGGAAACCGAGCGCCCGGGGTAGTCCTCCTCACATAAGGGAACGCACATGAGCACGGTCGTCCTGCTGGTCGTCCTTGCGGTGATCGTCTTGTGGGTGATCGGCGCGTACAACGGTCTGGTCTCGCTGCGGAATCAGGTGCTCAACGCCTGGAAGCAGATCGACGTGCAGCTCAAGCGCCGGCACGACCTGATTCCCAACCTGGTGAACACCGTCAAGGGTGCCATGGACTTCGAGCGCACCACGCTGGAGGCGGTGATCTCGGCCCGGAATCGTGCTGTCAGTGCTACTGGTGTACGGGAGACTGCGCAGGCGGAAGGACAGCTCACCCAGGCCCTGAGCCGGCTGTTTGCCCTCACCGAGGCCTACCCTGATCTCAAGGCTACGGGAAATGTGGCCGGGCTTCAGGAGGAGCTTACCAGCACGGAGAACAAGATCGGGTTCGCCCGACAGCTGTATAACGACGTGGCCACTCAGTACAACACCAAGCAGATGCAATTCCCCACCAACCTGGTGGCCGGGCTGGCCAAGGCGTCTCCCGCGGAGTTGTGGGAGATCGAGGATGCCGGCGAGCGGGCCTTGCCGGTGGTTGACCTGTCGCTCAACAAACCAACCGCGTGACCGACGCGAATCTCTTCGCGCAGCAGGAAGCCAATCGACGGCGTTCGCGGTGGCTGGTAATCGGCTTTGTTCTGTTCTTTACCTGGGTCGGGTTCGGCGGCGATCTGGCGTTTTACTTGATGACGCTCGATGCTCCCCCAGGCTCCTATCGCCATGTCATTCCCTTCATCGGAATCGTCAGCACCCTGTCGGCAGCCTGGATCTGCTGGTACTCCTGGCGCAATGGAGCCAAGCGGATACTCTGGGCCACCGGTGCCTGGGAGCTGATCGAACCGGCCACCGCCGAGCAGAAGCAGTTGATGAATGTGGTGGAGGAGATGGCCATCGCCTCCGGACTGCCCCGGCCCGCGGTGTACCTGGTTCCCGACAACGATCCCAACGCCTTTGCCACCGGCCGCGACGCCGCGAGCGCCAGCATTGCCGTCACCGAGGGACTGCTGCGCCAGCTCTCCCGGGACGAGCTTCAGGGAGTAGTGGCGCATGAGATGGCGCACATCCGGAACCTCGACGTCCGGTTGATGACCCTGTTGGCCGGCATGGTGGGTGCCATCGCGCTGCTGTCCGAGGGACTGGGCCGGATGATTGGACGGGGGAGCAGGACCGCCGTGCGGTTGGGCGGAGGCGGAGGTCGGCGAGGCGGGGGCAAGGGTGGCAATCCGCTTGCGGTCGTGATTCTGGTGCTGTGGCTCGTCACCCTGGTGATAGCGCCGGTGGTGTCCCGCTTTCTGGCTATGGCCGTCAACCGAAAGCGGGAGTACCTGGCCGATGCCACCGGAGCTCAGTTCACCCGGAATCCGATGGCGCTGGCCACCGCCCTGGAAAAGCTGGAGGAAGCCGGCGAGGCAACCCGCTCGATCACTCGGGGTGCGGCGCATCTGTGCATCGTCGATCCGGCACCAACCGCGCTCGCCTCGAAGGAAGGGTTTCTGGCGGACTTTGTGGCTTCCCATCCCCCCATCCGCCAGCGCATCATCCGGCTCAAGGGAATGGCCTATCAGCAGGCTAAGCTGGCACCAGTGGAGCGCGCCGGATAAGCCTTCGGGCATCTCCGCACCAGCTCGAGCAGAACCCAGTTCGACCCGCGATCCCGCACCTCACTCCACGACAGCCCAGTCACTCGTCGCACTGTTCGGCCATAGATTGCGGCGTTCTTTCCACTCCGCAGCGCCGAGCTGGAGAGCGCCACCCGATCGGTCTCCCAGTCCAGCACCCATCCGAGCACCCGAATCCATCCTGATAACTGCTTGTATGTCGGAAGTCCTTCGCTATGGAGCAGGCGGTCCAGAGCGTAGCGATCTTTCAGTCCCAAGCTCCGGGCCACTGCGGTGGAACTGACGAACGTCCCATTCCCAAGAGCGATGGTCCTCACGACCGCCTGGGCGGGAGGGGATAAGGCAAGACTGCAGTGCAGCAGGTCCGACACTAACCGATGCATCGCTGTCCTCGTCATTTCGTGATCACGAGAGCGCCACTAGGAGGCCTGAGTGGTAGTCAGCCCGGACAGGTTAGTTGTTGGCCGTAAATGAATTTGACGAAGCGTTGAGGGTTAAGTAGCAGATTGATTTTGGTACTGTCAAGGCGATTCTGCCGCTTCTGTGTCACCCGCGCAAAAAGTCGTAGCGGAATCGCGCAGAACTCAATAACTATCCGTTACTCCGAATACAAACAGGTATGTGCCTCGCCAACGGAGGCACCGACGACGTGTCTTGGATGCACGCCGCGAGACCTGTCTGCGCCAGACTATGCGACGACTCGATCGGCTTTGGACCGTGTTTGTCTCCGCTCTGTGTCCGGCCTTGCTCGCCGGCTGTGGATCGGAACCACTACCAGTTACCACCATCCCACAGGATTTGGCTCCAGCCTGGAAGCCTGATGGACAATGGCTTGCCTTGCAGCACGAGGGAATCCACAGCCCATCCGGCGTCTACTTGGTGGCACCGGGTACGGCTGAGCGGCATTTGCTGATTGCCGGCGCTACCAGCCCTGACTGGAGTCCCGACGGAGCACAGCTCGCTGTGAGTGTAGGAGGTCGCGTGTTTCGGCTCACCGTCGGCTCCGGGCAACCCACGCCCATCTCGCCAGCAGACGCCTTCAGTGGCTTTCCAGCCTGGTCCCCTGACGGGCGGTCCATCGCGTTCAGTTCCAACGGTGGTGACTCGCACGTCCCGCCGGACCTCTGGCTCGTGAGCACCGATCCTGGGTCCACACCACGTCGCGTCCCGTTAGGTGGCCCTCCGCGCAGCGAAATGACGGAGAAGGACTGGTCGCCAACCGGTGACCGCTTGGTCGTATCCGAGGCGGGTTCCCCGCCGCGCCTGTTTATCACCGATACCAGCGGCCGGGACACTGCGTACATCACGCCCACTTCGACGAATGCCCGGATGCCGTCCTGGCACCCCGGCGGAGAATGGATTGCCTACGTGCGTCTGGATCAGGAGTACGGTGATCTCTGGCTCATCCGCCCCGACGGCAGTGATGACCACTTGCTCGTTGCACGTGCCGTGTATCCCGCCTGGTCCCCCGACGGGCAGCGAATCGCGTTCAGCCGCCCTTCTGATTCAGCGGTTGCTGTCTGGTCGATCAACGCGGACGGGAGTGATCCGCAACAACTGACTTTTCCGTGATGCACACGCACTGGTGTAGGTAGCCACCCTTGGAGGACACAATGAGATCGTCGAAGTGGGCATGGGGTGCTTGTGTGGCGATGTGCTTGATCTCGTCTCAGCAGCTCCAGTCACAACAGGCGCTGCCTTCGACCGGCCGGATCATGGTGCTTTGGGAACCCGATGCCGTCAGCCTTCCCCCAGGCGAGACCGAGGCTACTCCCGACAAGATCAAGGTCAACAAGGCCAAGCTCAGGGGAATCCTGAACAAAGACCGCGTCAAGCTCGCGCGAAAGCTGTTCAAGGAGTGGAAGGCCTCAGACGTTCCCGCCAGCCACAAGGTCAAAGCCCGCAAGAAGGGCGACCGGCTCATGCCGGATGAATTGAGCGACCTGTCCTACTGGCATGTCCTGGAGGTGGCGGATACCAGCCAGATGGAGGCCATGATCAAAGAGCTGAACGCTTCCGAGGGTGTGGTCGTGGCAGAACCGGACGAGTACATCCACCTGGCCGTCCCGCGCCACACGCCAACCGGCCTCTTCACTAGGCTCTCGGCGCTGCTGATCCCCAACGATCCGGCGTTCGCCAATCAATGGGGACTTTACAACCCCAGCAACCGCGCGGGGGACATCCGTGCTCCCGAGGCTTGGGACCTCCAAGTCGGCCGGACCGGCACTCGAATCGCCATTCTGGATACTGGAACCGATCCGGCGAATCCCGACTTTGCCGGCGGCAAGATCGTGAGTGACTTTGACTTCGTGCACAACGATGGAAATGCATTCCCCGATGGCTCTGGCATTGACAATCCCGGTCACGGAATCTCCGTCTCAGGCATTGCCGCAGCCAGAACGAACGAAGGAGTCGGCGCCGCTGGTGTATGCGGTGGCAATGGCGCGAACATCGGCTGCACGATACTCAGCGCCAAGATTCTCGGCGACCTGAGTGTGCTGCACGCCGTCACGGAATGGCTCGGTCTCACCTCCATGGCGGCGAGCGCTGTCGATTGGTCGGTGAGCAGCGGCGCCAGCGTGATCAACAACTCATGGTGCGCCGACCGTGGCGTGTTCGGAATCGGCAAGGATCGCGCGGTCCACGATGCTATGCGGAACGCGCACGGTATGGGTGTTCTGATCACCGCTGCGATGGGAAATAGCGATGGAGGCTGTGGCATGACCGCTCCCGCGCAATCAGTGGCTCCAGCCGCATGGTCTGATATCGTCATGCCGGTGGGCGCCTCCCAGCGCAACGGGACTCGGGTCGATCTGGCCGCTACGGGCGGGTTCTGGGAGTCTGGAACGGGACCCCACATCTCGGTCATCGCACCGGGTCTGGGGTCGTACGCACCCCGGCTAGGGCAGGTACCGGGTCCTTTCTCCGGAACTTCGGCGGCCACGCCCCACGTATCTGGGCTGGCCGGGCTACTGCGGTCTGAGTCTACTGACCGGGGGCTGAGCCTCACCTCCGTGGACATACGGGAGATTATCGAGGCGACCGCGACGGACAAACACGTTGCCGGACATGATACGCTTACCGGCTGGGGCCTCATCAACGCCGAGAAGGCGCTGCGTACGATTCGGCCGCCGAACACAGTGGATTTCGTCTCCCTCACCCCTTTCAGTGCAACCTGTTTTGCAACGGTCGGGATTAAGACCTGGACCTTCTGGTTCGACTGGGCGGTCTACCAGGCGCGTCGCTGCGAGCTCCGTCGGACGGTAAGCTTTCCGAAACGTTACACGACTACCCCAGTTGTCTGGGGCCGTCCAATTACCAATGGCGGTATTACACCGTCAGATCCCAATTCGCAGGTGTACTTCACCGGAATTGTGCCCGGCACCGCCACATCCACAGGTGTGACGCTGCGCACCTACGTGTACGAGCGCTGGAGCCTGTCCGGCACCTACCTCGGCTGGTATCCCCAGCCACCGAACCAGGTGAATTGGGCGTACGGAGTCGCGGGCCAGGAAGCGCCATTCACCGTGACGGCGGGCGCGCCGGGATACATCACGGTCAAGGCCACCTACCCACTGAACGGATCGGCCAACTACCCGGCCACCGGCTGGCGCTGGGACCGGGGTGACAACGGAGCTCCGTATACCCTTTGGGCCAACGGTCAAAACAGCCAGTTCATCGCCTATGCCGGCGACTACACCATCGGGTGGCGGCTGTTTGCCCGGCGTACCTCAGACGGGGTGACGGATAATGGCTTTGCAACTACCACCGTGTGCATTCAGTCCAAGCCGTGCGTGAACAATCCGCTGCTGGTCGCTGCACCCGGAGTCTCCGCATCCCTCGCCTCAGCTGTTCCGGCCTCCGGTACGCGCGGAAGTACCTTCGGCGCGACTCGTCCCGTGAGAACGCCCCGAGTAGTCGGCGGACACTTCGGAGCAGGTCCCTGGCTCTCCCGCGATGGGGAGCAGGCAGCTGTACAGCTGTATTCCCTCGCGGGACGCCATGATGACGTGCGGGAGCACGGCTCCTGGCCCAACAGCTTCGCACTTGCTGACGGCCTGCCCGCACGACGAAGCGTAAGTCGTAATGGCTCTACACTCGTGGTAAGCGAGATGCGGAAGAAAGCCAGCCCCCTCGTGACCAACGTTCAGCTGGTTACCAGCCCGCTGAAGGAGCCCGGCAGCTATCGAGTATCCTATGCGCTCGACCCCGACCTTGGGGCACGGGCTGACGACGACAAGCTCAGCTGGATCGATTCGGTGGAGGCCGTCGTCGTTTCCGATCCGGATTCCGGTTCCATCGCATACGGGTGGAGCAATCTGCCTGAGGGCAGCCGCACTACTGTCCGGGAGTACGCCAGCGCAAGCGGACTCCTCCAACCCGAGACACCGAACCAGGCCTATCTGGAGCAGCGGGCCGACTCACGCGCCCTCGGCACGGCGGGAGACGTGCGCTTTGCGTTGACCCTCGGTGCCATCACTGTCGCCCAGTCGGGCCGCCTGCAGGTGATGCTGATTGCGGCGACCGGCCGTACTGCGGACGAGGCTCTGATCAATCTGCTGGCGGAGCGTCGGCGGAACCCCCAGCCTCTGCAACTGGCGGATGATGCTCCCTCAACCTCCGCACCTCAATCCTTTGCCCTGCGCCAGAGCCTCGGCCGACCCGGGGCTACGTTCTCCACGGCCGGCATCGAAGGCGGCGGCGCTGCACTCTCTGCCCGGGCTCAACTCCGTCAGTTCGGAATCACTACCCTCGAGTACGCCGTTCCCGGAGGCCAGGCAGAAGAGGTGCGCATCCGCATCTACAGCAGCACCGGCCAGCTGGTCCGCAACCTGGTCCGGGAGCAAAAGGGTGCCGGTGAGTACGTGGTCCAGTGGGACTCCCTGAACGAGCGGGGCGAGCGGGTTGCCCCCGGCGTGTACGTGGCCCTGATGGAAGCAGGCAGCTTCAAGGCTACCCGCAAGCTCGTCATCACTCGTTAAGCGGAGGGCCCGTCCATGTTGCTCTCCCTGACCGTTCCCCTGCTGGTGCTGGCAGTCCAGGCACCGGTCTCCGAATTTCGTTTTCCCACTGAGCCCATCGCGCCAGAGGCGGTGGGCCTCGGCAACACCGGGGTCGCCCGGCCGAGCGATGCCGAGGCGGCGCTCAATCCGGCGTCGCTGGCCGGCGCCCATCGCCTGAGCCTGCACCGATACGATGGCTACGCCGGCTACAACGGGTTTGTGCTGGCAGGTGGCATGCAGTTGGTCAAGCCGGTCAGCGTGGGCCTCGCCTTTCGTCACTTTGACTACGGGCAGCTCATCGAAGACGACCTGGGGCCGGGTACCCAGGAGCTGGATGCGAGCGAGCAGGCATTCACACTTACAACTGCTGTAGCCTTGGGCCGAGAGACCAGACTCGGCGCGGCAGTGACCCACATGTCGGCCGATTACTTCGGCTCGGTCACGTCGGCCACCGTGCTCTCGCTTGGCGGGATTCTGGCCTACAGTTCGCGGGGCCGGCTCGGGCTCTCCGTCCGCTCGCTCGGTGGAGACGCCACCAACGCGGATGCGGGTACCCATTATCCGGTTCCCACTCGCCTCCGGCTCGGCGCGGCCCAGGGGTTCACCGTAGGCGGAACGCCGGTCACCCTCGCCCTCGATACAGAGGTGAGCCCCAAACGTAGAGCCGAGCCCACCTTCCATGGCGGTGCCGAGTGGAAACCACTGCCGCCACTCGCGCTCCGTGCGGGATACGAGAATCTGGCCAACTCGGATGTAGCGGGAGACCGGATCAGACGATGGTCCGCCGGCGTCGGAGTGGAAATCGGTCCTGCGGTACTCGGCCTCGCGGCACGGTTCGGTGGCGAAGAGGGCTCCGATGAACTCTTTATCGGGTTGGACGCCTTCTAGCCCAGTGAGCTCAGCCTGACATCGGAGGAGCTCCAGCTCGGGACCGGACTGGAGCTCCGCGGTTCATGGCGGCAAGAATCTCGGCGGTGAAGGTGCCCGGGTCGAAGGGCAAGTGCACTACGTGGTCCGCGCCCGCCGCCAGCGCGGCCGACTCCCCGCCCGCTACCAGCGCCACCAGCAGATAGTCTCGCCCAGCCCCCGGCCTGAAACCGCTCAGCGGATGCACGCCCGGCGTCGTGGCTCCTCCCGAGACCACCACGATGCTCACGCCAATACTGTCGGCGGACCTCTCCAGCTCCCCAATCGACTCCACCCGGCGAACCTGAAAGCCGGCCTGGCGCAGCAGCAGGGACACGACCCGCGCCACATCCTCCTCCGGTAGGTAGAGCAGGGCCGCCCCGCGGTCGACGCCGGGAACCGTCTGATCCGGGTCTTCCAGGTCGAGCATGCGGAGGCCCCGCAGGTAATCCTTGCTCCTGGCCTCGCGCAGACCGCCCACCCGCAGGATGATGTCCCGGATTCGTCGGAGTGCCTGCCGGATGTTCTCCAGACCTTCGGTTCGCTTGTCCGCCCCTGCCTGAGGATCGGCCAGCAGTAGCTCAACATCGGCATAGGCCGCCATCAGCGGGTTGTTGATCTCGTGGTGCAGCGTCACCGTCATCTCGCCGATCGCGGCCAGTCGCTCGGCTCGCATGAGATCCGCTTCCGCGGCCGCCAGGGCCTTGCGCAGCTCCCGGTTGCGGCGCACCCGCTCGAGGATCTGGGGCAACAGGTCGGCCAGGGCTGCGTCCTTGGCCAGGTAGTCATCGGCCCCCAGCCGCAGTGCCGTGGCGGCCAGCGACTCGTTGCCGTGCGCGGTGACGAGAATGACGGCGGGAGGCGATGGCAGCGCCCTGATGGTCCGCAGCACTTCCAGGCCGCTCGTATCCGGGAGCTGGTGGTCGAGCAGAACGATGTCCATCCCCGGCAGCGCGGTCAGCGCGGCCCGGCCGGTGCTCACCTGAGTCGCCGCACCGAGTCCTGCCGTCTGGAGAACATGCTGGACCAGCCTGACGATGTCGGGATCGTCGTCCACCAGCAGGATCCGGGGAGAAACGGGCTCAGCCATGGGCCGCTGCCTCGCCCGGCCGAAATCCTACTCGCGCGAACTTTTCCCAGCCGGTCTTCCCCCGCCATGCATCCCACAGGCCCCGCAGCCGCCAGTACAGCGTCAGCTGGCGATACCCGAAGTTCTCCAGCACGGCATACAACAGCAGGATGAAGACCTCCCGCCGCCGGCTGAATGGAAGGAGATGGCGCTGCAGGCGATCGGCCAGCCCATAGCGAAAGCGCCAGGCACCGACCAGCACTGCCATCACATTGACCAACACTCCGTAGCCCAGGGACGCGAGCAGGAAAGCCAGCAGATAGGGATGGCTGATCAGGCTCTGCTCCAGCACTTGCTCCATGATGAAGAGAAATAAAATGAAGCAGTAGCCGGCGACCTCGATGAGGGGCCCGAAATACTCGAACAGCCAGAAGGCCGGCAGCGCAAACCATCCGATCCGCCCGTACTTGGCCCGGCCCAGCATGGCGCGGTGATAGCGGAGCGACTCCCGCAGTCCCCGATACCAGCGGCCCCGCTGCTTGCGGAGTGACTCGAAGGTCTCGGGCACCTCGGTCCATGCCACCGGGTGAGGCAAAAACGCGATCCGGCGGTCGTACTGCTTATCCAGGATGTACCGATGCAGCCGCACGATGATCTCCATGTCCTCGCAAACGGTCCCCAGCCCCCAGCCCACGTACTCCTGGGTAAGCCGATGCCGGAGGAATGGGGTCAGATAGCCGCCGGCCCGGATCACCGTTTCTTTTTCGAAGACCGCGAAGACGCCGCTCAGAATCAGTATGGCTTGAACTCGATCCAGTCCGGTGCGGGTCGCGGTAAAGGAGCGGAGATATTCGACCATCTGGAACCGGGGCAGCGAGCGGGCCGGCAGCTCGACCTTTACCACGTGACTGTTGCGCACGGTGCAGCCGTTGGCGATGGCCACCTGGCCGCCCACGGCCACCACTCGAGGATCCTCCTGGATGACGCGCATCAGCTCCTTGAGCGCGCGCTGGTCCAGGATGGAGTCCGCGTCCAGCGACACGAAGTAAGGCGTGGTGGAAACGTTGATCCCGGCATTGAGGGCATCGGCCTTCCCCCCGTTTTCCTTGTCGATCACCACCAGTTGCGTCACGCTGGTAGGGAGATGGATGGCCGCCCGATAGATGGCCCGCACCGGAGCGGTGGCGAGCGCCGGGCGGTAGGAAGCGTCGGTCCGCCGTAGCTGGAAGGCTTGGCGGAGCCGGTCGAGGGTAGCATCGGTGGAACCGTCGTTGACCACCACGATCTCGAAGCGCGGGTAGTCGCAGTGGATGAGCCCGGTGACGCTGTCGACAATGGTGATTTCTTCGTTGTAGGCCGGCACGATCATGGTGAGCGGCTTGGTCAGATCCCGCTCATCGATGAGGTCGAGGTCCTCGATGAAATGGCTCGCCACCCGGCGCCGGACCTGCTGGGCCGATAGCGCGATCAGCCACAGGGTGTAGCTGTTGTAGAGGACGAAGTACCCTAGAAAGATCGGCTGAGCTACCTGCCCAAACTCGATCAGCAGCCGGAGGAAGGTATCGGTCATGCCGGCGTTCCCGGGACCCCGAGCAGCAGATCGAGCGCGCCGCCCACCCGGTGCCGCACCGAGGGGGCCGGATCGGACCGCGCCACTTCGCGGGCAACCTCGTCCTGAAGCAGCGCCAGCGCGAGCGCCGCCGACAGCCGGCGGTCCTCCGATGCCCCGGTGCGGGCCGCGCTCCTCAGGGCCCCCAGATCCGCTCCGTTCCGCACAGCATCCGCCGCCATCCGGGGGTCGAGATCGGGAGGAAGAGGCACCGGCTCACCCTGGATCAGCCGAGCCGCGTACCCAGCTGTCCGTACCGCCATCTCCGGATCAGACTCCAAATGCTCCAGTACCGTGAATCCCGCGGGTTCGACCTCGGCTGCCCGGCTCAGGGTGGTAGCGATTTCGCGGCGGATTTCGGGCTCCGGGTCCTGCGTCATCCGGTCGAGCAGATCGTAGCGGTGAGCGGCGGCCGCCGCACTGACTGCACTGAGGCGTACCGCGACGACGGGATCCCCGGTAATCGCCTCCAGGGCGAGTGAGTCGCAGGCATCCGGCCGATGGCGCCATACCTCGGTTACCGCTTCCCGAACCTCTTCTGCTGGATTCCGGGCGAGCCGGGACAGCAACGCTGCAAGATCGGGATGATGAACATACCGGGAGAGCCGAGCCACCAGCACCGCGCGGTCGTTGTCCAGCGTCTGGAGGACTACGTCCCTGAAAGACTCGAATTGCTGCTCGGCCAGGGAAGCAGCCGATGCGAGCACGCTGGGGTCATCGTCCAGCCGCAGCGCCCGGATCAGCCGGGGCCAGGCACGATCGGGCGGGACCGGGGCGAACAGCCCAACCGCGGCACGCCGGACCATGATACTGGGATCTCCCAGCGCCCGACTGCCGAATGCGAGCAGCTCGTCCGGGTCCAGGAGGTCAGCGACGCTGGTCAACGCGGCGGTACGCACCTCGGGATTGGGGTCCACCCGGATCAGCTGTAACAGCGCATCGCGGCTTTGCTCTCCCTGGAAGCTGCTGAGGCCGGTGATCAGCCGGACCCTTTCCCCGGCATCCAGGACACTGCGAATCCCAGTGGCGAGGGACCGCTGGGCGTCGGCGGCTGTCGGTGCGACCAGTGCGCGAATTTCGGTCCCGCTCATCCGCGGCAACCTCCGGCTCAGAAGCCGGAACCAGGCATCGGTCCTGATTCGATGGCGGAGCCGCTCTCGCACCGCAGTCTCATCCGGCATTTCCAGCATCAGGGTCACCAGGCTGCTCCTGTCATAGACCCCAGCAGCCAGGAACGCTGCCGCGCGGAGATCCGGCGAGTCGGCGTGGTGGCTCGCCGCAACCAGCGGCGCCTCGCCGGCAGGCGCGCGCAGAAGACCGATCGCCAGGGCAGCCCGCTCCCGGACAACCGGGGAAGGATCGCCCTGCAGTAAGGCCACGATGTCCGGCCCGAAATCCTCCAGGCAGCGGCGGGAACAAAGGTCGAGGGCGGCCGCCCGCACCGTCTCGACCGGATCGCGCAACCCGGCCCTGGCCGCGCCGACGAGGATATCGGGTGGAGGGCCGGAGGGGCGGAGGCTTCGGCCCATCGCACGGAGCGCGACCGCTCGCACCTCGGGAGCGGGATCCTGCGCCAGGCGGCCGAGGTGCTGCAGCCCGCCGGCCCAGCGCAGCCGGTCGAGGGTGTGGGCCAGGACCAGGCGGCTCTCGACATCGTCTGCCTGATTCAGGCGATCGATCAACTCGCCCAGCGCATCCGGATCCAGTTGGCTTATCGCCAGGGTGATGATGCTGCGCAGATCGCGGGAGGCGTACTCGAAGGCCTGGAGGAGTGCCGAGGTCGCCGCGGGGTCGCCCAGCACACCGAGGGCGTTGGCAGTGGCGAGCCGCACCCGCTCATCCGGGTCGGAGAGCAACCCGACCAGCTCGGGCACCAACGCGCGCAGTCCCGCCTGGGCGGCCGCCCGAACGGCTGCCTCTCGTACCTGAGCCTCGCGATCGGTCATTGCCCGGGAGAGATCCGCCTGGACGCCTTTGGCTCCAATGCTGCCCAGGGCCCGGATCGCGGCGGCCCGGATTCGGGGCTCTGCGCTCTCGGCCTGGGAGCGGGCAATCTCGACCGCGCCGCGGTCTCCCAGCTCGCCGATCAGCTGTAGCGCGGAGATTCGAACCTCCGGATCGGGATCGGTCACTCCGGCCAGGCCGGCGGTGAGCGCGGTGCGAGTGCGGATGCGACGCAGTGCTTCAAAGGCAGCCCGCCGAGCCGTCGGATCCGGATCCCGAGAGGCCACCTGGCTCAGCTCGGCGGAGAGGTCCGAGCGCCGGGCCTCGCGAAGGGCGGAGATGACGGTGGTACGCACCGGGAGCGAAGGGTGGAGCAGCAGCTCCGCAACCAGCTCGCGGGTGCCGGCCGCTGCCAGCTGGGCCAGCGTGGTCAGCGCCTCCTCTACCCGATGGCCGTTGTCGACTCGCCGAAGCAGGATAGCCGAGAGGCCCAACCGCTCCAGCGACACGGCGGCGCGCTGTCTGATCTCGGGGTCGGAGTCGCCCAGCGCCAACAGCAAGGGTCCTTCGGCTATGGGACCGATCTGCTCCAGGGCCTCCACTCCTCGCATCCGCACCCACCAGGCGGAGTCGCCAAGTGCCCGGACCAGGCGATCCACCACTTCGGGGCCGCCAAATTGGCCCAGGGTGGATGCGATCCGGACCCGCACGAACGGGGCAGGATCGGAGAGCAGGTGATCGAGCAGCGGAGGAAGCGCCCGGCGATCTCCCAGCCGGCTCAGCGCGGTGGCCGACTTGGCCCGCACCTCATCGTCCGGATCATCGAGGCTTTGTATCAGGGCGGGGAAGGCGCGCGCTGCTCTCACCTCACCGAGCACGTTGGCGCCCCAGGCTCGCGCAGGGTTGTTCCCCGAGCTGGTGAGGAGCCGAAGCAGGGGATCGACGACGGCGTCACCGTGGCGGGCAAGAATGTCGGCGATGCGAGGGGCCAGCCAGACTTCGGCCCGGGCCAGGGCGGCCACCAGCGGCTCCACTGCCGCGGGATCCGCAATGCGCGCCAGTGCGCGGAGCGCAATCTCCCGTACGTCGGCGTCCTCAGTCTGGGTCGCCTGAACCGTTTCCAGGAGTGCAGGGACGGCCTTGGCGCTGCCGACCCGGCCCAGCAATTCGGCGGCAAAGGCGCGGTCCCGCCACTTGCGTGCGGTGCGGAGCTTCTCGATGTACTGGTCGACCAGACCGAGTTGATCGTAGACCTCGAGCAGCCAGCCGGGGCGGCCGGTGGCGGTGCGCGCCTGCTCTTCGAGCACCGCCTCGAGCGCGTCGAGGTCGTACAGCGTTCGCATCTGGTGGATGGTCGGTTCCAGGAGGTCGCGGTCGCGGGTGGCCAGCTCGGCCACCAGCTCGCGATACAGACCTTTGCGGCTGTCCAGCCGCCGCTCAACCCAGTCGAGATAGGAGCTGTAGAGAAACCAGGCCAGAATGGTGACGAGACCGGCCGCGAGCATGACACCCGCGGCCAGGAGAACGATATCGGCGCCCCTCATGGAGCGACGGGCGGGCCGACGTGAGTCGGCGGCGCGGGGAACATACCGGTTGGTTCAGGCGCGGGCGTCGTCGAGGAAGACCAGCGCCTGGCGTTGGGAGACGACCGCTTCCAGTCCCTGGAGAACCGCGGGATCGATGACCGTACCGGACAACTCCCGCATGCGGGCCAGCGCCACGTCGGGATCCATCCGTTCCTGGTACGATCGCGCAGTGGTCAGGGCATCGTAGATCTCCACCGCGCCCACGATGCGGGCTCCCAGCGGAATGGCCTCCCCGGCCAGCCGGTCAGGATAGCCTTTGCCGTCCCACCGCTCATGATGGCTGCGGACAAAGGCGATGACATCATTGAGGTGCACCAGAGGAGCCAGGATCTGGGAGCCCACCGTGACATGCTGCTTCACCTGATCGTATTCCTCATCGGTCAGGCGTCCCCGCTTGTTGAGGATGTCTTCCCGGATGCCGATCTTGCCGATGTCGTGGAGCCGCCCACCGGTGCGCACCGCCTCGATCTGCTCGTCGGTACAGCCGAGTTGGGCGGCCACCATGGCGGACAGGTCGGCCACCCGGGCCGAATGACCCCTCAGGTAGGGGTCCTTGGCCTCCAGGGCGTTGACCAGGGCCTCGAGGGTAGCCACCGAAAGGCGCTCCTGGTTGGCCTGTTCCAGCCTGCGTTCGGCCACCCGGGCCGTGACCTCCTCCTTGAGCCATTGATTGATCTGCTGGCCTTCCAGCTGGGTATGGCGGCGCTGGAGGGCCTGGTGGATGGCCCGGCTCAGGTGGCCCAGGTCGATAGGCTTGACCAGGTAGTCGTAGGCCCCCCGCTGCATGCAAAGAGCTGCACTGGTCGCGTCATTTACCGCAGTCAGCATGAGCAGAGCGATGGTGGGCTCCAGCTCCATGATCTGGGGGACCAGGTCCACGCCGCTGATGCCCGGCATGTTCACATCCAGGAGCATTCCGGTGATCCGCTGGCGCTGGAGGATGGCGAGCGCTTCCTCTCCGCCGGCGGCCGTGGCCACGTCATAGCCCTGCTGCAGGAGAAACCGCCGGAGTGCGCTCCGGATTGCTTCCTCATCGTCGACGACGAGCAGCGTGACGGGCTCATCCGTAAGAGGCACACGGACTCCTCTCCCGGGTCAGGGGCTACCTGACAGGCTCGAGAGGCACGATGGTTTGATCTCAGGGTGTTGGAGAAAGTACTCGTTGGAGTTATCGGCTGCTACCCCACAAACTCCACTACTACCCGCTCCGGAATCAGCGCCGCCGAGTGGGCCCGGTCGAGCAGGGTCTGCACCGCTCGGCGTCCCCGGTCGCCATAGTCTACGGTCCAGTGGTTGACATACATGCCGACGAAGGTGTCGGTGCGCTCGTCCCCGATTCCCCGGTTGAACTGCCTGGCATGCGCCAGCGCCGGCGCCCTGTGCTCCAGCCCGTATTCGATACTGGCGCGGAGATCTCGCGCGATCTGCGCAATCGTGTCAGCTCCGAGGTCCCGGCGAACCGCGTTGCCACCCAGCGGCAGCGGCAGGCCGGTGTTCTCCAGCCACCAGGCGCCGAGATCGGCCCAGAGATGGAGCCCGGCATCGGCGTAGGTCAACTGGCCCTCGTGGATCAACAAGCCCAGGTCGTAATCACCATCCAGAACCGCCTCCTCGATCCGGTCGAACGGTACCACCTCGGCCACCAGGTCGGGCTGATAGAGCTGGAGTGCCAGGCCGGCGGTGGTAAGCCGGCCTGGGATCGCCACTCGCCGGCCGCGGAGAGCCTCTCGCGGATCGGTGGGACGCGGAAGGGTGGAGACCAGTCGGGGTCCGTAGCCGTCCCCCATGGACGAACCCGAGCTGAGCAGGGCGTACTGCCGCCACAGATAGGCATAGGCGTGAATCGAGACCGCGGTAACTTCCAGCTCGCCCCGGAGAGCGCGCTGATTCAGCGACTCGATATCGGCCAGCTCATGGACGTAGCGCAGGTCGCCGGTATCCAGCTTGCCCTCGGCCAGGGCGTAGAACATGAAGGCATCATCGGAGTCGGGGCTGTGGGCGACGTGGATGGTCTGAGTCATGGGGACTAATCTAGGCGGTCAGGCGGTCGGGCGGTCAGGCGGTCGCCGCGTGTCATCCTGAGCGCAGCGAAGGATCTCTAAGCCCCCGAAGGGATTCTTCGATTCACTCAGAATGACCCCTGCTCATTCAGCTTGTTCCGCCTCCTGTCTAAACTCTTCGACTACCGGCTTATGCTCCAGGTACTCGACCCGGTTGGCGGCCAACTCGGCGGGATAGTGCTGGAGAAAATCGCGTTGCGCCCGCGCCACGGCCTTGGTATCCCCCGCCATTCGGGCGGCGGTGCCCCGGATGATGTAGCCGAACAGGTGTCCGGGCGACTCCTGCAGTATGGTGTCGGCCAGAGCGCGAGCCTGAGGAACGCCGCCTCCCTGCAGGTAAATCACCGCTGCATGGTAGCGGGCGTCCACATCGCGGGTCTCCAGCTGCGCGTAGGCACCGAGCGCCATCGGGGTGAACCGCTCGATCTCCTCCGGCTGACCCCGCTCCGCTGCCTGCATGATGCGGTTGAACAGCCGGTCGAAGCGCTCCCGCGGGCTCATGCTGCTGATGTCCGGTGCCCGATCGCCCCCGCTCGCCCCCGTGTTTGCCATGTCGGGCACAGCGGGCTGGGGTGACGCGCTGGAGACCTTGTACGCGATCCCTCCGACCAGGGCGACGCACAACACCCCGGCGATGATCCAGGCATTGCGGTCCGACCGCACCCTGGGCCCGCCGCCGACCGGAGCTCCGCACCGGTGGCAGAACCGCGCCTGGGGTGAGAGCTCGGCCCGGCAGGCAGCACAGGCCCGATCGGTGAGGCTCGCGCCACAGGCGCTGCAGAAGTTGCCGGACGCAGCAGAGCCGCAGGACGGGCAGGTGGTAGTCGGTGAGGTCATCGCGGAAGAAGCGTAAACGGTAAATGGTGAACGGTAAACGGCGGCGGAGCATCGGAGGGTCGGAGAGTCGGGAGGAGTTGTCATTGCGAACACCACCGGATTGCTTCGGGCCTGCG
>Ga0075421_100003039_pt1 | contig 20054 bp, 14 predicted proteins | sample SoiMetdeltSBSDD5_FD_75292 | JGI IMG/M metagenome (GOLD analysis project Ga0075421, IMG submission 75292) | Bulk soil microbial communities from a Populus tree surrounding site in Tennessee, USA - Soil MetaG P. deltoides SBSDD5 | ecosystem: Environmental > Terrestrial > Soil > Tree plantation... | reverse complement strand
TGCTCGCCGTCGAGCACCTGGAGGCGCTCGCGCCGGGGCAGTCCGCCGAATCGGAGGGCGCGGCGCAGGTCTTCAGCGAGGTGGAAAAGCCGGGATTGCTGATTCTCGGCATGCTCCTCCACGACATCGGCAAGGCCCAGGGTCACGGCCACGTCGCCAAGGGCATCCCGCTCGTGCGCGCGCTCACCGCTCGCCTTGGCCTTGCCGAGGCCGACGCGGGCATCGTCGAGTTCCTGGTCGCCCATCACCTCACCATGTCGCACATCGCGCAGCGCCGCGACATCGACGATCCCAAGACGATCGCCGACTTCGCCGCCACCGTGGAGGACCCGCAACGCTTGCGCATGCTCTACCTGCTCACCTACGCCGACATGCGCGCGGTGGGACCGGGCGTCCTCACCGGCTGGCAGGCCGCGATTCTCCACGAGCTGTACGTGCGGACGCTCGGGCGCCTCACGGGCGGCCACGGTGAGCGGCCGCAACGAGGCCGCATCGAGCAACGGCTGCTGGCGGCCGCGGGCGACGACGTCCCCGCCCAGGCGGCATCGGCGCACGTGGCGATGGTGCCCGACCGCTATCTGGCGGGCACGAGCGTCACGCGCATGGCCGAGCACCTGCGCATGCTGCAACGGCTCGACCAGGAACGGGTGGTGACCGAGCTCTTCCACCATCCCGATCTCGGCTCCTCCGACCTCGTCGTGGTCACCCGCGACGTGCCCGGGCTCTTCTCGCTCATCGCGGGCACGCTGGCCGCCCACGGCATCAACATCATCTCGGCGCAGATCCACACCCGTGAAGACGGCATCGCCATCGACACGTTCCAGGTGAACGACCCCACCGGGGAGGCGCTCACCTCCGCTGCCCACTGGGGGCGCACGCTCGTGGCGCTCCGCGCGGTCCTCCGCGGCGAACAGGCGGTGGACGCGCTGCTGGAGCGACGACGGGGAACGGGCAAGGCGCCCGCCACCGTACCGACGGTGCCGAAGATCACCGTGGACAACCGGCTCTCCGACGCCTACACCGTGCTCGAGGTGAAGTGTCCGGACCGGGTCGGGCTGCTCTATCGCATCACGCGCACGCTCTCCGGCCTCGGGCTCGACATCGCGAGCGCACGCATCGCCACCGAGATCGATCAGGCGTTCGACACCTTCTACGTGCACGACGGGGGGGGCGGCAAGATCGTCGATGCCTCCGCCATCGACCGCGTGCGCGAGACGCTCGAGCACGCGCTCGCGCAGCCGCTCTGACCTCATGCTGAGCCGCTATCGCGAGACCGTGAGCGCGTGGACCGATCCCGTCGGCCGCGCGCTGTTCCGTCTCCATCTCCGCGCCAATCACCTCACGATCATGGGGCTCGGCATCAGCCTCTTCGCGGCGGCGGCCTTCGTGCAAGGCCACACGCGCACGGCGGGGTTCCTGCTCCTCGTCGCCGGCTTGTTCGATTTCTTCGACGGGGCGCTGGCGCGGGTCTCCGGGCAGGACACGGCGTTCGGCGCGTTCCTCGACTCGGTGATCGACCGCTACTCGGATCTCGTCGTGCTCCTCGGGATCGTCGTGCTCCTGGCGCGCATGCCGAACCCGCGCGGCGCGCTCGTCGCCATGGCGGGCCTCGTCGGCTCCGTGATGGTGAGCTACACCAAGGCGCGGGCGGAGGGCATCGGCGTCCCGTGTAACATCGGATTCATGGAGCGCCCGGAGCGGATGATCTGTCTCATCGCGGGCGCTCTCTTCGACGTCCTCGAACCCGCGCTGTGGGTGCTTGCCGTGCTCGCCAACCTCACCGCCCTTCAGCGTATCGTCCACACGTATCGTGCCGCGCGCGCGGGGGCCATCGTGCCCGCGCTCGTCGCCATGCTCGTGTGGACGCAGACGGCGGGCGCGGCGGACGCGATTCCGGAGGCCACGGAGCGCGCGTGGGCGGACGCCGTCGCCGCCTTCCAGGGCGGTGATGCGGAGCCGCTCGCCGCGGAATTTGCAAAGCCGGCGGCGCTCAAGAGCCCGATCGCCGACTACATGGGCTACCTGCTCGCGGACGCCCTCGAGCGTGGCGGCGATATCGGGGCGGCGCGAGCGGCGGCGATGGACGTGGCCGATCGTCACACGGACAGTCGCCTCGCCCCCACGGCGCTGCTCCTCGCCGCCACGCTCGCCGCCGGGGCCGGCGACGACGCGGCGGCGCAGGCGCTGCTCGTTCGCCTCGTCGATTCCTATCCCGACAGCCCGGAGCTGCCGGAAGCGCTCTACCTGTTGGCGGGGGCGGCGGAGGCGCGCGGCGATCTCGATGCCGCGGCCGCCGCCTATCGTGAGCTGATGATCCTGCTCCCCGCCAACGGCTACGCCGCCGGCGCCGGGGATCGGCTCGCCGCCCTCGCCAGCGCGGGCGTGCAGGCGCCGCTCTCGATGCCCCAACGCATCGATCGCGCGGAGCGCTTGCTGCGCGGCGGCGTGCCGCAGGCGGCGGCGGACGAAGCGGAGCGCATCGCCAGCGAGACGCGCGATCCCGGCATCGCGGTGCGCGCGCTCAAGGTGGTGGCGGAGGCGTCGCAGAGGCTCGGCCGCTACGACGTGGCCGCGCGCGCGATCGAGCTCGCCATCGACCGCGCGCCGCGCGACCGCAAGCCCGGCCTCAGGCTCGACCAGGCGCGCTTGCTCGCGCGCGGCGGCAAGCGCGAGCGCGAGTCGGCGCTGCCGCTGCTCGACGCCGTGGTCACGGCGGGCACGGACGCCGAGGCCGCAGACGCGCTCTCGCTTAAGGCCCGACTCCTGGAGGAGCTGAACCGCGAGGCCGACGCCGCCACCGCCTACCGCGCCATCGTCACTCGCCATCCCACCCGCGAGGCGGCGGGCGCGGCGCTGTGGCGCCTCGGGTGGATCGCCTATTTGAAGAAGGACATGAAGGGCGCGACCCAGTCGTGGACGAAGCTCTCCCAGCTTCCGGGCGGCCGCGCCTACCGCGTGGCCGCGCTCTACTGGACCGGGCGCGCCACCGAGCGCTCGAGCCGCGCCGGTGCGGAAAAGCTGTACGAGCGCGTCATCCGCGAGTCGCCGCGCAGCTACTACGGCGTGCTCGCCGCGCGGCGGGTGGCGGCGCCGAAAGACGGCGCCGTCGAGCCCGCCATCCGGCTGCCCGCCGATCCCAGTGAAGCGGTCGCGGACGATCCCGCCTTCGTCCGTGTCGAGCTGCTGCGGCGGATCGGCCTCGTCGAGTTCGCGTGGCAGGAGCTGGAGGAGGCCGTGCGCCGCTCCGTCGGCGACACCGTGCGCCTCTACGGACTCACCAACACCTACGTGAAAGAGGAGCGCTATCACCTCGCGTTGCGGATCCTCAGACGTCACTTCGCGGCGCTCGCGTCCACCGGGCACGCGTCGTTGCCGCGCGCGTTCTGGGAGATGCTCTATCCATTCGGCTGGAAGGAAGACGTCACGGGGGCGGCGGAGCGGGCGGGGCTCGATCCCTACTTCGTAGCGGCGGTGGTCCGCGAAGAGTCGAGCTACTATCCGCGCGCGACGTCACGCGCGGGCGCGCGCGGTCTCATGCAGCTCATGCCGCGGACGGCGCAGCCGATGGCCGAGGTGCGAGGCCTCGAATTCCGCGGCGGTGAGCTCCTCGACGAGCCCATCGCGAACCTCCAGATCGGGACGTCGTTCCTGGCCAGTCTGATGGCGGAGTTTCGCGATCCCCGCCTCGCTCTCGCGGCTTACAACGCGGGTCCGGGACGGCTGCGCCAGTGGTGGCAGGCGCGTCGCACCGACGACATCGAGGCGTTCGTCGAACAGATTCCCTACGATGAGACGCGACAGTACGTGAAGCGCGTGATGCTGTCGTGGGAGGAGTATCGGCGGATCTACGCGGCCCGGCCGTAAACGCGATGCCCGCGGGTCGGGCAACAAAGCCCGCGGGCATCGCTCGTACGCGACGGCTTACTCTGCCGGCGCGTACGGTGGGGGCGGGGGCGGCGGCGGGGTGGGGACGGTCGGGATCCAGAGCCACACGTACTGACCGCGCTGCCAGTGAAGCTCGTAGCGACCGTGCGGATACTCGATGACGTTCCGCTGAGCCACCACCGGCGCCGGAGCCGCGTACACGGGCGTGGCGTACACGGGCGTGGCGTACACGGGCGCGGCGTACACGGGCCGGGCGGGATAGACCACGGGCCGCTCCACGACCACGACCCTCGGCGCCACCACCGCGCGGTGGAATCGCTCGTGGCGCGGACGCGTCACCACCACGGGCGGCACGAACGGCAGGGGCGGCAGGGGAAGGCCGAACACGATCTCTTGGGCCCGGCCGGCATGGGCGGCGGGCACCCAGGCTCCGACCAGGAGCGCGACGAGGACGACGGCGGCTGCGATCGTGCGGCGCATGGGGCGCCCTCCTTTCGGTGACTCTGACGCCTCGGTCCGTCTGACGCCGCCCCTTCGCCGGCTATTCACGTCCGAACGACGGCACCCGTACCGAGCCGCACTCGTGACCCGGCCTTCCGAAGCGGCCGCCCTACTTTCGCAGAAGCGGGCGTAGGTGCGGCCAGAGGTGTTCGGCGATCACCCGGTGACCGGCGGCGGTCGGATGAATGCCGTCCGGCTGGTTGAGTCGGGGATCGCCCGCGACGTCCTCGAGCAGGAACGGCATGAACGTCACGGCCGGCGTGCGCGACATCTCGACGTAGGCGCCGGCGAACTCGCGCGAATAGGCGTCGCCGTAGTTCGGAGGGAGCCGCATCCCGGCCAGCAGAACCCGCGCGCCGGCCCTGGTGAAGCCGTCGACGATGGCGGCGAGGTCGTCGCGCATGGAGGCGACGGGCCGGCCGCGGAGACCGTCGTTGGCGCCGAGGGCCACGATGACGATCGCAGGGTTCGTCCGGAGCGCCCAGGGGAGGCGCCGGCGAGCGCCGGCGGTCGTGTCACCGCTCACGCCCGCGTTGATCACGCGGTAGGCGTAGCCCTCGCGGCGGAGACGCGCATCGAGGAGGGCAGGGTACGCCTCGTCGGCGAGCACGCCGTAGCCCGCGGTGAGGCTGTCGCCGAAGGCGAGCACGACGCGGTCCGCCGCCGGCGCCGGCGTGACGGCGATCATGAGCACCCCGAGCGCGACGAGCAGGCGCCCGAGGCCGCTCATACGCCGAGTGTAGTATGGGTTCTCCGATGATTCAGGTGCGCGACCTCGTGATGCGACTGTCGAGCGGCGGTCGCACCCTCACCATTCTCGATCGCATCACGCTCGACGTCGCGGACGGCGAGTTCTGCGCGGTCACCGGTCCCTCCGGCAGCGGAAAATCGACGCTGCTCGGTCTCATCGCCGGGCTCGACGCGCCGAGCGCGGGCTCGATCGCGGTAGCCGGTGTCGACATCACGCGGCTCGACGAGGATGCGCTCGCGCACTTCCGGCGGGACACGATCGGCTACGTGTTCCAGTCGTACCATCTGATCCCGACCCTCACCGCCGTCGAGAACGTGGCCGTCCCCCTCGAGCTGGCGGGACGGCCGGGCGCGCTCGCGGCCGCGCGCGCGCTGCTCGCCGAGGTCGGGCTCGCCGACCGCGTGGATCATTACCCCGCGCAGCTCTCCGGCGGCGAGCAACAGCGCGTCGCGCTCGCGCGCGCGGTGGCGCTGCGCCCCGCGCTCCTGCTCGCGGACGAGCCCACCGGCAATCTCGACTCCGCCACCGGCGCCCACATCATCGACGTCCTCCTCGCCCTCCGGCGCGAGCGCGCGAGCACGCTCGTGCTGGTGACGCACGACCCCGCGCTCGCGCGCCACGCCGACCGCGTGATGACGTTGCGCGACGGACGTCTCGAGAACGGACACGGCCGGTGACGTTCGTCCTGCGCCTGGCCTGGCGGGAGACGCGCGGCGGATGGCGGCACTGCGTCGGCGCCCTCGCGTGCATCGTGCTCGGCGTGGCCGCCCTCACCGCGGTGGGGACGTTCGCGGCGAACATCGACCGCGCCCTCGCCCGGGAGGCGCGCGCGCTGATGGGCGGTGATCTCGAGCTCAGATCCACCCATCCGTTGAACGCGGTCGGTGCCGATGTCGTGGCGCGGTTGACGGAGCGCGGCGCCGTGCGCACGGACGTGCGCGAGCTCGTGGCCATGGCGCGGCGCGAGGACGACGCGCGCACGCTGCTCGTCGAGCTGAAAGCGGTGGACCCGCGCTATCCGCTCTACGGCGCCGTCGATGTCCAGGCGGCGGCGCCGCTGGCGGAGTTGCTCGCCGGGCACGGCGCCGTGGTACACGAAGCGCTGCTCGCCCGCCTCGGTGTCACCGTCGGCGACCGCATTGCGATCGGCCGCACGGTGTTCACCGTGCGCGGCGTCGTCCGGCGCGAGCCGGACGCGCCGGGCGGCTTCGTCAGCCTCGGTCCGCGCGTACTGATCGCGGCCGACGCCCTCGACGCGACCGGTCTCGTCGCCTTCGGCAGCCGCGTGCGCTATCGGACGCTCGTGCGCTTACCGCCGACGCTCGCCGTCGCCGACATCCGGGAGGCCGCCGCGCGTGAGATCACCGATCCCGGCGTGCGCGTCACCGCCTTCGACGCCGCGCAGCCGGGGCTCCGGCGGTTCTTCGAGCAGCTCGCGAGCTATCTCGGGCTCGTCGGTCTCGTCAGTCTGCTCGTGGGCGGGCTCGGGGTGGCCGCCGCCGTTTCGACCCTGCTCCGGCGCGCGCGCACCACGCTCGCCGTTCTCAAATGCCTCGGCGCCACCTCGCGCCGTCTTCTCGCCGCGTACCTCGTGCAGACGCAAGCGCTGGGGCTGATCGGCAGCGCGATCGGCGTCGGCCTCGGCCTCGCCGCGCAGCCGCTGCTGGTGCGTTTGCTCGTCGACACGGTGCCGTTTTCGCTCTCGGCGCAGCCACATGTCCCCACCGCGGTCCGCGCCATCGCCATGGGCACGCTGACGGCGCTCCTGTGCGCGCTGTGGCCGCTCCTCTCCATCGGTACCGTTCGTCCCTCGCTGCTCCTTCGTCGTGACGTGGACCCCGCGCCACCGGCGGCGCGCCCGTGGGTGGCCACCATGCCGGTGGCGGTGGGATTGGCGGCGCTCGCGTTCTGGCAGGCGGGCTCGCTGCGGACGGGCGCCATCTTCGTCGCGGCGGCCATCGCCGCGCTGGCAGGGCTCGCCGGGCTCGCGCGTGCGCTCACCGCCGCCTCGCGCTTTGCCTCTCGCATGCCGGCGCTCACGCTCCGTCAGGGCGTGGCGAATCTCCGCCGGCCGGGTGGGCAGACGGTGCCGGTGGTGATCGCGCTCGGCGTGGGGGTGATGCTGCTGGTGGCGGTGGCATTGCTGGAGGGCAGCCTCGGCCAGCAGATCGATCACGAGCGCCGCCACGAAGCGCCGTCGTTCTTCTTCCTCGATATCCAGGCCGACCAGCGCGAGCGCTTCACACGCCTGGTGGAGGCCGCCACCGGGGGGCGCGCGCCCACCCTCACGCCGGTCGTGCGCGCCCGCCTGTCCGCCGTGAAAGGTGTACCGGTGACGCGCGAGATGGTCGAGGCGCGCCGGCGCAATGGAGAGGACGAGACCTGGTATCTGACGCGCGAGTACGTGCTCACGTGGGCGGAGGATTTGCCGGCGACGAGCACGGTCGTGCGCGGACGGTGGTGGACGGCCCGTGACGGGGCGTCGCCCCGCGTGTCGGTGGAGGAGGCGGCGGCGCGGTACCTCGGCGTCGGCCCCGGCGATCGGCTCACGTTCGACGTGCAGGGCGTGCCCGTGGAGGCCGAGGTGATGAGCGTGCGGAAAGTGGACTGGCAGAGCCTCGCCGTGAACTTCTTCGTGATCTTCTCCCCGGGCGCGCTCGAGGGCGCGCCCACCACGTGGGTGGGAACGGCGCGGGTGCCGGCGGCGGCGGAAGCGGCCCTCCAAGACGACGTCGTGCGCGCCCTCCCGAACGTCACCGCGATTCCGCTCCGCGACGTCCTCGAGCGCGCCGCCGGTGTCCTCGACGAGATCGCCGTCGCCATCCGCGTCATCGCGATGTTCAGCATTGCGGCCGGACTGGCGGTGATGGTGGGAGCGCTCGCCGCCACCCGCGCCACCCGGCTCTACGAGTCGGTGGTGTGGCGGACGCTCGGGGCCACGCGCGGCGTGGTGGCGCGGATCTTCGCCGTCGAGTACGCCTGTCTGGGGGCGGCGGCCGGGCTCGGCGGAACGGCGCTGGCGGCGGTGCTGGCGTGGGCGGTACTGCGCTTCGTCCTCGACGTGCCGTGGACGCTCGAGCTGGATGCCCTGCTCCTCGGGGTGGCGCTCACGGTCGTGCTCGCGATGGTGGTCGGCTTCCTCGGAACGTTCCGGCTCCTCGGCGAGAAGCCGCTGCCCGTCCTGCGCCGGGAGTAGTCGCCCTCGACGACGCTGTCGGGATTTGTTTCGCTTTTCGGCGGTCGTCGCCGTAAATCCCTGACATTCCAGGCTGGCATCCCGCCTGCAGCCAGGCGTCCGCGCGTATTGTCCCGCTCTTGCCGTGATGCGGGAACGCGATTGGAGACCGACGTGCCATTGGCCTCGCTCTGGGACAAGGCGTTCGCCTACCTCCATCACTACTACGCCGATTGGTCGTGGCGGCAGCTCACGCATGTCGTGAACGATCCCGATTCGTGGCTGGCGTGGCCGTACGTGCTCTCCGCGCTCGTCGTGATGTGGCTCGTGTTTCGGCGATCGCGGGCCGCGGGCTCGTTCGCCGCCTTCGTCGCTCCCCGCGCGATCTACGGCCACCCGTCCGCGCTCGTCGACTATCGGTACGTCAGCGTCGATATCGTCCTCAACAGCCTCTTGTTCGCGCCGTTCATGACGTGTCTGAGCGCGGCCGTCTACATCGCGGTGGGCGCGGTGTGCCCGGTGCTGGTGCTCGACGGATCCGGCACCGCGCTCTGGATCCGCAGCGCGCTGCTCACGATCATCACCCTCCTCGTGTCGGATTTCGCGTTCTTCCTCGCCCATTACGTCATGCACAGGTCGGTCTTCCTCTGGCATTTCCACGAGGTGCATCACTCCGCGAAAGTCCTCACGCCGGTGACGGTGTATCGAGTCCATCCCGTGGAGCGCGCCGTCAACGCCGTCGTCGGCGGCGTCGTGACCGGGATCGCGGGCGCCCTCTACAACTCGTGGATCGGCAAGGACGTCACCGCGGTCACGCTCTTCGGCGTCAACGTCGTCTTGCTCGCGGTCTTCATGCTGTGGTCGCAACTCCGGCATTCGCACGTCTGGCTCGCGTACCCGCGCGTCCTCAGTCACGTGCTCATCAGCCCCGCGCAGCATCAGATCCACCACAGCATCGATCCCCGGCATCACGACAAGAACTTCGGTGTTGTCTTCGCGCTCTGGGATTGGGCGTTTCGTTGCCTCTACATCCCGCGCGACCGTGAAGCGCTCGAGTTCGGCGTCGATGCGCGACCGGAGGACTTCGCCACCGTGCGCAAGCTCTACTGCCTGCCGTTCGTGAAGGCCTCGCGCACCATCGCGGCCGGGCTGCGCCGGCAGCGGCGGATGCCGGTGGAGGCCACCGCGCCGCGGTGACCGCCTCGGCGAACGGTGGACGCGCAGTGTATCGTCGACTCAGCGGGGAGGTGCTCATGGCTTTGCAGGCGCCCGTTGCCCTCGTCGATCGACAACAGTGGCTCGATCCCGTGGCGGAGCGAATGCAGAAGGGCATTCTCGCGGCGTGGCAGGCGGCGGGAGCCGCGGGCCGTCGCGCGAAGAACGTCCTCCACGGCGTCTGGCTCGGCCATCCGCTGCATCCGGTGCTCACGGACGTTCCCATCGGCGCGTGGACGGTCACGCTCGCCCTCGATGCCATGGACAGCATCGGCGGCCGCCCTCGCTACGCGCGCGCTGCCGACGCCGCGCTCACGCTCGGCCTGGCCGGCGCCGTCGGAGCCGCCGTCACCGGCGTGACCGACTGGGGGCACACCGATGGGCGGGCCCGTCGCATCGGTCTCGTGCACGGGATGCTCAACACGACGGCGGCGGCGCTCTACGTCACCTCGCTCGTGCTGCGCCGGCGCGGCGCGCGTGCGGAGGGGCAGGGCTTCGCGATGCTCGGCTTCGGTGTTTCGATGGCCGCGGCCTACCTCGGCGGCAATCTCGTCTACGACAATCGCGTGGGCGTGAATCACGCGGAGGAGCCGCGCGCTCCCGGCGACTTCATCCCCGTGCTCGCCGACAGCGATCTCGGCGAGGGCCAGATGCGGCGCGTGGACGCGGGCGGCATGAGCGTGCTCGTCGCGCGCCGCGGCGGCGCCGTGTTCGCGGTGGCGGAAGTGTGCTCGCACATGGGAGGGCCATTGGCGGACGGACAGCTCGAGGGCGACAGCGTCCGCTGTCCCTGGCACGGGTCCCGGTTCTCCCTCGAGGACGGCCGTGTGCTGGACGGCCCCGCCACCTTCCCGCAGCCGTGCTTCGACACGCGGATCCGGGCGGGCCGGATCGAGGTACGCGCGGCGCGACACTAGGCCCGCCGTGACGCCCTTCGCCGGCTGGCGTTCGGTCGCCCTGGTCGGGCTCAGTGCCTTGCTCGTCCTCGGCGTGCTCGCCGTGCTCCTCGCCGACCTCGGCCGACCGTACCCCGGCTTCTTCCACTCCATCGACGACCGTATCCTTCCGATGGAGCGCCCCGCGCGGGAGGCGGGGCTCGCCTACGGCGATCGCATCGTCAGCGTGGACGGCGGCTCTCCGCTCGCGCTGCCCGAGCGCGTGCGCGACGCATCGGGACCGATCCGGTACGAGGTCGAGCGCGACGGCCGGCGCTTCGCGGTGTCGCTTCCGCCCGCGCCCTTCACGTGGTCGGTCTTCGCGTCGCACTTCGCCGGCTATTTCGTCGTCTCCGCCGTCATGCTGCTGGTGGGCGTGCTCGTGCACGCGCAGAACCCGGCCGCCGCGCCCAACCGGAATTTCCTGATCTACATGTGCCTGTGGGCGGTCTCCAACGTCGCCATCCCGGAAGCGGTGTTCGGCCTCGAGAAATATTCCGCGGCCATCGTCGGCGTCGTGAGCACGCTCCTGCCCGTGCACGGGTGGGTGTTCTTCCTCACGTACCCGGTCAACCGGCGGCGTGAGGCGTGGCTCCGACGCCACCGCGTGCTGCCGATCCTCTATGCGGCGGGCATCGGCGTGGGAGCGCTCAGCACCATCGTGTTCACCGGGCTCTTCGTGTTCGCCCCCGCGACGCTCGCGAGCGGTGGGCTCTACGGCATCACGCGCGACGTCAACTTCGCGCTCGCGGTCGTCTCCTTCCCGATCAAGATCGGCTGCCTGCTCGATACGCGCCGCCGCGCTGCTTCGCCCCTCGTCAACCAGCAGACCACCGTGCTCCTCGTCGGGATCGGGCTCGGCCTCGGCCTCTGGCTCCTCTTCATGCTGGCGCCGCTGCTGCAGTACTATCCGCCGCCGATCGATCCCCAGCTCGGTTCCGCCTTCGTGTTGCTCTATCCCCTCGCCATCGCCTACGCCACCGTGCGCTATCGGCTCTTCGACGCCACCGTCGTGATTCGCCGCTCCGTCGTGTACACCGTCCTCGCCGGCGTCATCGCGGCCGCGTACGCGCTCACGCTCGCCGGCGCCAACGTGCTCCTCGCCCACACCGACGTCACGCGCTCTCCCGTCTTCTCGGGCGCGGTGATCTTCGCGCTCGCGCTCGTGGTGTCGCCGCTGCGCGAGCGCGTCCAGCGCGCCGTCGATCGCACGTTCTTCCGGGAGCGCTACGACTACGCGGCGGCCATTCAGGCGGTCGCGCGATCCCTCACCGGACTGCTCGATCTCGATGAGATCCGGCGGCGGGTCACGTCCACGGTGGAGTCGGTGATGCACGCGCGCGGCGTACGGTTGGCGGTGGGGCCGGCGCCGCCCGGTCTCGCTCCCGCGCTGGCGGCGGCACCGGGCGCGCTGTCGCGATACCAGCTCGCCGCCGATCCGACCTTCGTCGATCTCGCCGCGCCCGCGCTCGACGTGTACCGCTCGTTGCAGGCAGAGGTCGTGGTGCCGCTCCGCTTCCAGGAGGACGTGCAGGCGCTCCTGATTCTCGGCGCGAAGCGCGCGGACGCGCCCTACACCGCGGAGGACCTGGCGCTGCTGGAGACGCTCGCTGACCAGAGCGCGGTAGCGGTCGCCAACGCCGCCGCCCACCGGCAAGTGCTGGAGTACGCGCGCCAGCTCGAGCGCAGTCTTCTCATCCGCACGAACCTCGCCAAGTTCGTGCCGCAGCGCGTGCGCCAGCTCATCGAGGAGTCGCCGGAGGCGCCGTCACTCGAAAAGCGCGAGACCGAGGTGAGCGTCCTCTTCGCCGATATCACCGGCTACACGCGGCTCTCGTCCCGGCTCGCGGGCGAGGAGCTCGACGCCCTCGTCGAGCGGTACTTCGGCGCCTTTCTCGACGAGATCGTGAAGCACGGCGGCGACGTGAACGAGACGGCCGGCGACGGGTTGATGGTCCTCTTCCACGAGGGAGATCACCCCCGCGCGGCCGTGGAAACGGCGCTCGCCATCCATCGGCGCACCGCGGAGCTGAACCGGCAGCTGGCCGGGCGCTTCGAGCCGCTCGCCATGCACATCGGCATCAACACCGGCCCCGCGCTGCTCGGCGCCACCAAGCTCGAAGGCCGGGCGGGGACGCGATGGACCTACACGGCGTCCGGGCTCACCACGAACGTCGCGGCGCGGCTGGCGGGCGTCGCCGAGGGCGGTGACACGGTCGTCAGCGACGCCACGCGTCGGCGATTGTCACCGGACCTGCCGTTCGAAGACCTCGGGACACGCGCCCTCAAGAACGTGGACGCACCGCAGCGCCTCTTCCGGCTCCGCCTGCCGACGTGACGATCATGAGCGTCGCTGGCACCTCCCTTGCTCCGTCGAGACGTCGTGCGGTATTTCGTGATCGCGGTGCTCTTGCTCCTGATCCCGGGACTGGTCGCGGGCCAATCGAGCGCGCCCGGTGCCGGCATGAATCGAGAGCAGAACGCGCCCGGCAGCGCGGGTCCCAAAGAGGACGGCGCCGTCCAGCACGGGGCGCAGCCCAACGCGGGCGAGGTGCGGCCGGGGAATCGCGACGGCGACAGTCCGTCGGCCGCGGCCGGTGTGGTTGCCCGCGATCCCGTCGCGCGCCGTATCTTTGGCCTTCCCATCACGACGGCCCTCGTGATCGGCGCCGTCATCGTGGGGCTCCTCGTGATCGGCGCTCTCGTCATCCCGGCCGCGCGGCGGCGCGAGCGTGCGCGCGGCGGCGGCACGTACGGGCGGCCGGGGCGACTCTAACCCCGTCGGCGGAACTCGCGCCGCGGGGCGCCTCGTGCGCCGGCGCCGCCCGTCCCAACGGTCCTCTCCGCCCGCACTCCGAGCGGAGGGCGCCAGGTTGCAACCCGCCGGGGGGCGTGGTACACGGCGTCGATCCCCCCATGACACGTGCCTGCGTGCTCCGCCCATCTCGCACCCGGCGTGCCCCCCATTTCGGCGGCGGACGATCCACCGCGGCCACGGGCCGATGCACGGCGGCGACGCTCCGAACGGCATGAGAGTCTTCGGCTTTCCGCGGCACGGGATCTCGTACAACGAGAGCTTCTATCGCGCGGTGAGCGCGCACGGGGTCGCCGTCGAGGAGGGGGAGTTCAGCGGCGGCTGGCTCGTGCAGAACGTGAAGCCCGGTGATTATCTGCATCTGCATTGGCCGTCGTTCCTCTACGCCACGCCACGCAGCCGGGCCGCCCTCGCCGCATCGTTCCTCCGGTTCGTCGCCCTGCTCGCCCTCGCGCGCCAGCGGGGAGGGACGCTGCTCTGGACCGCGCACAACTTGATGCCGCACGACGAGAGCCTGCTCCCCGTCCTCGATCGGATCGGACGGCGTCTGGTGATCGCGGCGAGCGCGCGCGTGTTCGTACATGGGACGACGGCCGGGGAGCTGCTGGTGCGCGCGTATCCCGGCGTCGCGGACAAGCTCACGTCGATCCCGCACGGCCACTGGATCGACGACTACCCCCACACGGTGACGCGCGAGCAAGCGCGGGAGCGGCTCGCGATACCGCCGGACGCCTACGTCTATCTCTTCATCGGCCTCTGCAAGCCCTACAAGAACGTGCATCGCCTCGTCGAGGTGTTCCGGAAGTCCGGAGGCAACGCGGTGCTCGTCGTGGCCGGCGCGTTTCAGCAGGAGGAGTATCGCGAGCTGATCGTGCGGCTCGCCGGCGACGATCCCCGCATCCGGCTCGTCCCGACGTTCATTCCCGACGACGACATGCAATCGTTCCTGGGCGCCTGCGACATCGTCGTCGCGCCCTACCGTGAGATCCTCACCTCCGGCACCGCCATGCTGGCAATGAGCTTCGGACGCCCGGTGATTTCCATCGCGGCCGGCCACGTCAGCGACGTGGTCCCGTCCGAGTGCGGAATCCTGTTCGAGCCCAACGATCCCACCGGCCTCGCCACCGCCCTCGGCGAGGCGCGGACACGGCGCTTCGACGAGAACGTCATCCTGAAACACGCCCGCCGCTTCACGTGGCAGGACGCGGCGAAGATCTTCGTGAATGCGCTCAGCCGCGATCGAGCACGCCGGCGCCCGGCATGACCCGCTGACGTCCGGATCGGCTTCGTTCCTCTCAGCGACGGAAGAGGGCCGTGCGGATCCGCGTCACCATGCCGACGCCGACGTTTCGGTCGGACGACGTGAGACCGATCGACCAGCACAAGCCGACACCAAGCGCGCCCGCCACCGCCGCCTCCACCAGAAGCCCGCGCCATGACAGGGGCGGGATCGCGTGCACGAGGACGGCCGAGAACCCGAATGCGAGCGCCGCGCAGATGAGCGGCCGGACGACCACAAAGATGACGTAAGGGCGGGCGGGGATGCCGAAGGCGCCGAGGACGTGCCGCGGAACCAGCACGCCGCTCGTGAAGGAGAACGCGACCAGGGTGGCCACGGCGACGCCGTAGATCCCGTAGCGGGGCGCGAGCAGCAGCGCGAGCGTCACCTTGACCACGGCTTCCACGATCACGATCCGCGTCGCCGGTCCGACGTGACGGGAGGCGAAAATCATCTGCCACGATGGACTCTGCAAGAGACGGGGGACGTAGGCGACGAGGAGGATGACGAGGACCACGGCGGCGCCGCTCTCCTCGACGTAGCGCGCGCCCAACCACAATCTCAGGAAGGACTCGCCGAAGGCGGCGAGGTACGCGACGAACATGAGCGCTCCGAGTCCCGTGAGCCGCGCCGCATCGAGAAACGCCTCCCGAAGCCGCTCCGACTCCTCGCGCGCGTACAGGCGCGCGAAGTGGGGCGTGAGGCCGGTGGCGACGGCGGCCACGGCGGCCAGGGAATAGTCCACCATCATCTTCGGCACCGCGTAGTACGTCACGAACTTGAGACCGAGGAGCGAGGTGATGATGATCGCGTCCGAGCGGTCGCTCAGCATGCGCGCGAGGTTCATGACAAAGGTCCGGCTGCAGAAGTGGAAGAGCGACGACAGCTCGGCCACCGACGTATCCGCGCGCGCGACCGAGAGGCCTTGCACCACGACGCGGGCGAGGACCAGGAACGCGATCCCGGTCAGGATCCGGCCCGCCGCCTGCACACTGACCACGTAGACGATGCCGGAGCCGGCGGCGAGACCCGCGTACACGAGGAACGTCACCAGCAGCTTGCCGCCGCCGTCGGCGGCGTTCACGAGATCGAGACGGCGCGCGCCCGCAAGCGCGCCCGAGAACGTCTCCAGGGGCAACGCGGCGAGGACACCGATCACCGCGATGAAGAGCACGCCGCTCTCGGGCTCGTGCGTCGCCACCGTCGCCGACGGCCACCACCACGATGCCACCGGCAACACGACCGCGGCCATGACGGCGGCGAGGACGGCGAGGGTCCAGAAGACCGAGCTCGTGACGCGCGCCACGCCCGCGTCATCGCCACGTCCCTCGTGCTGGGCGACGAAGATCGGCACCGCGCCGCGCAGGCCGAGATCCACCATGGTGGCGTAGAGGGTGACCTCCCCGACGAATACGAGCAGCCCGTAATGGGTGTCGCCGAGATGACGGATCAGGATCGGCGTCATCACGTAGGCGGTGGCGAGCGAGATGACGAAGCCGCTCGCGTTGGCGAGGACGTTGGCAAGCGGAGACGCGGGCCGGGCGCGGCCCGGCTTCGAAACGTCAGATCTGGGTGGCATCGAGGGCGGGGCCGCGGTGGGCGGTCGGGACCGTCGAGGATCCCGCGGCGGATACGGTGAGCCGACCAAGCTGGACCAGGTACGCGGCGTGCGGCAGCAACCCGAGCACGTCGGGACGGCGGCGCGGCGACACGGCGGCGTGGGCCGCGAGCGCTATCGCGGCTTCCGTGCGTAGAAACCCGCCCGCGGCGCGATCCGTGGCGAGGCGGAGCAGCGATCGCCGTCCCGTCCGGAACAGCGCCGCGGGAACCGCCTGCCGCGCCGACTTCTCCTCGTAGGGGAGATGCGCGAACTCGGGATAGCAGCGGCTGATCGTGTCCGTGTGGAACGTGTGGTCGAGGAGCATCGCGGCGGGGAGGGAGGCGAGCACGCCGTAGACGTCGGGATGGAGATAGGGCGCGATGACGAAGCAGCGGCGCCGAATGAGCGCGAAGGGGCTGAGGGCGACCGCCCGTCGCGTCCGGTTCCAGAAGAAGAACGAGCCGACGGGGTTGGCGGCGTCTCGGTGTCGCGCGAGCTCCGCGCGCACGCGCGCCACGGCGGCGGCGCGGCCGAACGTTCGACGCCAGCGCCGCCGCAGGAGCAATCGAAGATAGCTGTCGTCGCCGAGAAGGACGTCCGCGAGCGTGTCGAGGCGATCGGACTCGAAGAGGCTCAGACGCTGCCGATCGAGGAAAAGTCCGGCGGACAGCACGTCGCCCGCGATCCCGTCCCAGACGCCGGTGGCCATGCGTCCGAAGGTGTCGGCGGCCGCCACGAACCAGCCGTGTTCGAGCACGCCGAGGTGCGTGGCGCGATTCTTCCGCAGCTCCGCGCGAAGCATGTCCGGGCGTTGGCCGACGACGACGTGCGGCACACCCACCGCGTGCGCGAGGAGTGCGGCCACGCGCGTGTCGTCGTCGCCCTTGGGCGGATAGTGGCGCGCGCTCACACATCGGTCGGGCTTGTGTCCGCCGGCGGCGAGGGCGAGGAGAAGATGCCGCGAATCGCGACCGCCGCTCAGCGGAAGCACCCACGTGCCGTGGTGCGGGGCGAGGCGCATGACCGCCCACCGCACCGCCTCGTCGAAGCGGCGAACGGCGGCTTCACGCGTGCACGCCGCCGCCCGCGGCATCCAGTATCCGCCGGCGGCGTGCACGCGGAGACCGGTGGCGGACGACCACACGAGCTCGGCGTCGGGAGGCAGCGCGCGGATCGGCGCGAAGCAGGTATCCTCCCCGAGGAAAAAGCCGAGACGCAGGAAGACCGCCAGCGCGGGCTCGTCGATCACGGCGGCGGCGGGAACGAGTCGTACGATCGTGAACAGGCTCGTGGCGACGACGATGCCTTCGGCGTCGGCGTGATGGAAGAGCGGCAGGAAGCCGAAGCGATCCGAACGGATCGTGAGCCGTTCGCCGTCCCACGCCCATCCCGCACGGGGCGCGTCGTCCGGTGGCGCCGCCGTCGGATCGGCGGCGAACAGCGTGAACTCGGCGTCGCCGTCCACGACGATGCGATCGGCGCCCTTGCGGATGCGCACGTAGGCGGCGTGGACGCTCGGATTCATGCGGCGATGAGGGCGAGGCGCGAGGACGCGCGAGGCGTGGGGAACGTCATGTGGTCACCACGTGCCGAGCAATGCGCGTACCAGCCGAAAGCGTCGCCGCCGAGCATGCGCGGCTGTCCCGCGCGTGTCAGGGGGACCAACCTCCTGTCACGCCGACCCCAAAGGTGACACCACGGTCACCCGGTCGTGGTCGCCTCCGCCCGCGTGGGGTCACTCGATCTCGAACGAGAGCTGTGCGTGCGCCGTGCGCAGGGCGCGCTCGACCGCGTCCGCGCTCTCCGCGCGCGCGAAGATGAATCCGAGATACTGCCAGCCCTCGGGGAGCGGGACGAGCTCTTGCGTGAGGTGCGCGGTCACCGCCACCTCGTCGATTCCGGGAACCGCCTCCGCCTGCGCCTGCCCGTGCACCGCGCGCAGGCGTCCCGCGCGCGGGATCGGAATCATCATGACGCCGGCCGGTCGACGTTCGCGCTGCAGCGAGGCGATGGGCCAGCGGAGCGCGTGGCGCAGGATCAGCTCCTCGAGGGTCATCCCGGTGCCGAAGCGCAGCGTACGCGAGCAGAGACCGCCGATGGAACGCGCCGCCACCTCGATCACCCACGGGCCGCGCTCGTCCACGCGGAGCTCGGCGTGGACGGGGCCCTGGGTGAGGTCGAGGGCGGCGCACGCCTGCGCGGTGACGGTCTCGATGCGCGCTTGCACGTCCGCCGGAAGTCGCGACGGCGTCACGTAGATCGTTTCTTCGAAGAAGGGGCCGTCCAGCGGATCGGGCTTGTCGAACAGCGCGAGCGTGTGAAGCCGCCCCTCCATGAGCAGGCCTTCGAGCGCGACCTCGCGGCCGGGCACGAACTCTTCCGCGAGCAGCATCCGCGCCGCGTCGGCCGCCACGCTGACGTCGGGCCGGGCGAGGAGGGCGCGAATACGTCGCACGGCGGCCACGAACTGCGCGGGATCATCGGCGCGGATGACGCCACGACTCGCGGAGAGCGTGAGCGGCTTCAGCACGCACGGGAACTCGGCGTCGCGCGCGGCCCGATCGATGTCGCCCTCGAGCGAGATCGTCCGGAAGCGGGGCGCGGGCACGTGGGCGGCGTGGAGCCGGCGGCGCATCTCGAGCTTGTTGCGCGCCGCGCTGGCGGCGGCGACGGGATTTGCCTCGAGCCCGAGCCGCTCCGCGATGGCGGCCGCGACCACCGCGGTCGTGTCGTCGACGCCGACCACGGCCTGGATCGGCCGCGCCTTGTGGAAATTCGCCACGCTGGCGGCAGCGCCCTCGGGATCGGTGAAATCGAGCGTGACGAGATGCTCGGGCGCCTCGGCCTCGAAGACGTTGGGCTTCTCGGACGCGCACACGAGATCGACGCCGAGTGCACGCGCGGCGTCGATGAATGCCTCCGTGCGGTACGTGGTGGTCGGCAGGAGCAGTAGCAGGCGGTCCATCCCGCTCCCGCCCGCCGGGTGAGGCCTAGGCCTTGCCCGCCGTGTAGTAGGGGTTGGCGCCGGAGGCGTGGTCCGTGGTGTCGAGCACTTCGTGGATCTCCGGAATCTCTTCCTTGATCAAGCGCTCGATCCCCGACTTCAAGGTGATGTCGGCGGCGCCGCAGCCCTGGCATCCGCCGCCCATCTGGAGGTAGACGCGGTTGTCCTGAACGTCGATCAGCTCCACATAGCCGCCGTGGCCGGCGACGGCGGGATTGATCATGTTGTCGATGAGGTCCTGGACCTTGCTCCGAAGCTCTTCCACGCTCATGGCGTCACCTCTCAGATGCCTACTGTACTCGTTCTTTCCCGGCGGGCCAACTGGCCCGCGATCGGCTCCGCTCAGCAGAACCAGGGTTCGGTGAGCCGCGGCGCGCGCTGGCGCGCCGGCGACGGGGTGGGGGATGATTCGCGAGGGGGTAGACCGGCGGCGGTGTCGGCGAGGCGGCGGACACGATCGAACGTGATCCACGCGTCCTCGTCGGCCTGCGCGCCCGCCGCCACCACCGCCGCCACCTCCGCGCCGAGCGCGTCCATCCGGGGATCGGGATGCGTCCACCTGTAGTAGAAGTCGCCCGGAACGAGCTCGCCCAGATACGGACGCATGGCCGGGCTTTCCACGAGCAACGAGCCGGGAGGAACGAGGAGGCGGATCCCGAGCTGGACGGGATCGACGGCGTCCACGAGATCCTCGCCGTCGATGAAATGGAGCATGTCGCGGTAGTCGTCGAGGGTCGTCCACGGGGTGAACGCCACCCACGTCGGGCGCAGCACCATCCCCGCGCCGCGCACGGCGCGGAGCGCTTCGAAGACGTCGGCGCGCGTGTGACCTTTGTCGAGGACGGCGAGGACGTGATCACTGAGCGATTCCACCGCCGACACCACGAAGAGGCC
>Ga0075421_100003038_pt1 | contig 20058 bp, 16 predicted proteins | sample SoiMetdeltSBSDD5_FD_75292 | JGI IMG/M metagenome (GOLD analysis project Ga0075421, IMG submission 75292) | Bulk soil microbial communities from a Populus tree surrounding site in Tennessee, USA - Soil MetaG P. deltoides SBSDD5 | ecosystem: Environmental > Terrestrial > Soil > Tree plantation... | reverse complement strand
ACGTCGTCGATCTGTTCCGGCGGCATGAACTCGCGCGCGTATTTCTCGTACACCTTTTCCCACATGAACACGTCGAACAGGTCAGGATCGATGTGTCCGTTCAGCCTGAACTTGCCGAGAATCGTGAGCGCTTCGCTCAGCGTCTTGCCTTTCTTGTAAGGCCGGTCCCGCGCCGTGAGCGCCTCGAAGATGTCCGCGATCCCCATGCATCGCGCCTGCACCGACATCTGCTCGCGCGCGAGGCCCTTCGGATAGCCCTTGCCGTCCATGCGCTCGTGATGTCCGCCCGCGTATTCGACGACGTTGGACAGGTGCTTGGGCCAGGGCAGGGCCTCGAGCATCTGGATCGTCATGACGATATGGTGATTGATGATCTGACGCTCCTCGGCCGTGAGGGTGCCCGCGCGGATCGTCAGGTTCTCGAGCTCGTTTGCTGACAGGAAGTCCACCTCGGTTCCCGAGCCGTTGCGCCAGCGATACTTCCGGGAAATCTCCTTCACGCGCTCGATGTCCGCATCCTTCATGGACTCGCCGCCGATGTTCACACGATGCAGGAACCTGCGGTCGTCCTCGATCTCGGCGATGCGCCGCTCCCGGGCCGCGCTGTCGTTGGCAAACGCGATCTGCGCGTCGCGCCTGATCACCTCGAAGCGCGTGTCCAGGAGCTCGATGCGATCGAATATCGTCTGCAGCTTCGTTGCCTTGTCGACGACGTGCACGGGTGTGGTGACTTTGCCGCAGTCGTGCAGCAACCCCGCGATCTTGAGCTCGTAGCGATCGCGGTCGGTCATCGAGAAATCCCTGAGCGGACCACGGTCGCACCGATTCACGGCTTCGGCAAGCATCATCGTCAGCGCCGGCACCCGCTCGCAGTGGCCGCCGGTATAGGGCGACTTGTCGTCGATCGCCGCGTTGATGACTTTGATGAAGGACTCGAACAGATTTTCGAGATGGTCGATCAGCAGCCGGTTGGTAAGCGCGATTGCTGCCTGAGAGGCGAGTGAGGCAGCCAACCGCTGGTCGGCTTCCGAGAACGGCTTGACCGCGCCGCTCGCGCGGTCCTTGCAATTTATGAGCTGAAGAACGCCGATGATCTCGTTCTCGTGGTTCTTGATCGGTATCGTGAGGAACGAGCGCGAGCGGTATCCCGTTTTCTCGTCGAACTGTTTCGTTCCGGAGAAATCGAAACCTTCTTCGGTATAGGCGTCGGCGATGTTCACGGCGCAGTCGTGGTGCACCGCATAAGCCGCCACCATGCTGTGCACCGGCCGCCCCTGCTCGTCGAAGAGCTGCACGGGCGGAAATGGGATAGGCACGGTGCTCGTGCCGCCCATTGCAATCCCGAGACTGTCGTTACGCACGATCTCGAACTTGAGCTCGCGCCCCTCCTGCATTCGGTAGAGCGTGCCCCCGTCGGCATTCGTAATGGATTTTGCGGCGACGAGAATCGACTCGAGCAGCTTGTTGATGTCGCGCTCGCTCGAGAGCGCGACACCGATTTCCACGAGCTGGTCGAGCCGCTGCAGCAGGTCGCCCGAATTCGGCGCCCCGAGCGACTGGTCAATCACAGGTTGTGGCACTATTTGATACATACGGCGCGAACCTGCTGGATGTCGGTGATCCCCTGCAGGACTTTTTCGATGCCGTCCTGCTTGAGGGTGCGCATACCGTCTTCGAGTGCCGTACCCAGCATCTGCGTCACACGTGCACGCTCCTGCACCAGTGTCTTGATGCGATCCGTGCCGATCAGGAGCTCGTGTAAGGCAACACGGCCCTTGTAGCCTGTCTCCGTGCAGCTTTCGCAACCTTTCGCGGTGTGGAGCGTGATCGCGCCGCTCGAGCCGAACTCCTTCTTCCAGAGCGCCCGCAGCTTCTCGCGCTCGCCGGCCGGGTCGTTCTGCCATTGCGGCGTCGCGAGCAGCTCCTGTGAATACTCGTCGAGCAGCAGGTCGATTTCGTGCTCCGTCGCGACGTGCGCCTGCTTGCACGTGCAGAGCCGCTTGGCGAGCCGCTGCGCGAGGATGCCGAGCAGCGCGTCCGCGAAATTGAACGGGTCCATGCCCATGTCGAGCAGACGCACGATCGACTCCGGCGCACTGTTCGTGTGCAACGTGGCGAACACGAGATGCCCCGTAAGAGACGCTTCGATGCCGATCGAGACGGTTTCCTTGTCGCGCATCTCGCCGACCATGATCACGTCCGGATCCGCCCGCAGGAACGCTTTCATCACGACGGCGAAGTCGAGACCCGCTTTGCGATTCACCTGGACCTGGCGCAGGCCTTTCTGGGTGATCTCGACCGGATCTTCGGCGGTCCAGATCTTCATGTCGGCCGTGTTGAGGTAGCCGAGCAGAGAATGAAGCGTGGTCGTCTTACCCGAACCGGTAGGCCCGCAGACGAAGAAAAGACCGTACGGCTTTTCGATGGTGCTCCGGCAGCGCGCCAGATTGCGCGGCGACATCGCGAGCTTCTCCATCGGCATGGGCTCGCCGCCAGGCAATATCCGCATCACGATGTCCTCGACGCTGCCCGCGGTCGGTATTGTCGCGACGCGCAGCTCGATGTCGAGGGGGCCGAACTTCTTGAATTTGATCTTCCCGTCCTGCGGCTTGCGGCGCTCGGAAATATCGAGATCGCACATGATCTTGATCCGCGCCGCCAGGGCACTCCGATAGCTCCCAGGAATCGAGATGTAAGGTACGAGCGAGCCGTCGCGGCGGAACCGGACTTCCGTCTTGCCTTTCCCCGGATAAGGTTCTATGTGGATGTCCGACGCGCCCTGTTTGTAAGCGTCGATGATGATCTTGTTCACGAGCTTCACGAGCTCGTTGTCGCTCGCGGCCGAAGCGATGTCTTCGGGTCCGGTTTCCTCGTCGTCGTCCAGCGTGCCGAGCAGGTCGCCGATATCGCCAAGGTTGTCTTCCATTGCGCCGGCACCGAACATCTGCTCGAGCGTGGCGGCGAATTCGCGAGTCGTGGTGACCGTGTAGACGATCTTGCTCTTCGGGTAGACGTTGACCACCATCCGGACGGCCTTCGTCTGCTCGGGATCCAGCGTCATGATCACGAGGCCTTCCGGCTCGTCGCCCAGCGGCAGCCACTGGTTCGCCTCGCAGAACTCCCGACTCATGTTCCTGAGCAGGTCGCCCGGACGGACGCGGTCGGCTTTGTGCGGCACGTACGGCACGCCGAAATACACCGAGAGCGCCGCGCCGATGTCCGACACTTTCACGCGGAACTCTTCTATCAGGACAGTCTCGAGATCCAGGTTCTTGCGGCGCGCCGAGCGCTGGGCAAGCTCGAGCTCGTCCGACGAGAGCGCCGCATTCGACACGAGCGCCTCGTACTTGCTCCGGAGCGGCATGATCGTGGGCATCTGGCGCTGCTGCAGCACGTTTGCCAGGGCCTCTGCCACTTGCGTGATGCCGTCTTCCATCAAGGCCGGAAAGGGTTTGCCGCTGCGGGAATTGATGATCTGGATGACACCCACGAGCTCGCGGTTCCTGCCGTCGAGTATGGGCGCGACGAGCATCTGATGCGTCCGGTAGCGCGTCTTCAGGTCTACCGCTTTCAGGAATGTGAGCTGCGCGCCATGGGCCTTGAGCTCCGCGGGGTCGTACACGTCGCGGATGTTCACCACGCGCTTGTGCATGGCCACATAGCCTGCGATCGACTGTTCGTTGATCGGCAGCTTGATGTCCTTGAACGACGCGAGGCCGATCTTGAGCTTGGAGACGATGGACGTCTTGTCCTCGCTCGTCATGTATATCGTGAGCCGGTCAGCCTCGAACACGTCGCAAAGCGCCTGCGACACTTCGCCCATGATCTCGTCCAGGCTGGACGTCGCCTGGATCTTCTTGGTCGCAGCCTGAAGCCTCTGTTCGAAGCCGAAGCGATCGCCGAACCCGTCTTCCTTCAGCACCGCGCCCGGAAGTGCACTCTTCATGTGCACCTCCCGCGCGGGGCGATCAGGCATCGAGTTGTCGTGGCGTGGCTCATCACATCTCGAACATCTGGTTGTTCCTGAGCATCTGCGCACGCCGCTCGGTCAGTCTGGAGGCGATTTCCTCCATGATGAGCTCAGCCTCGCGCGGCTTGAGATGCGTGATATAGATATCCGGAGAGCCTTTGAGCTTCGCGAGCTCTTCGGCGAGAAGCGTCGGGCACAGATGCTTCGACGCCACGGCGAGCTCGCGCTCGCGGTCCGAGAGTGCCGTCTCGATGATCAGGTAGCGAAGGTTTCGTATCCGGTTGACGTACGGCCAGAGCGCGTCATTCGTGGTGGTATCGCCCGTGAAGACGAGACTCGCTCTGCCCGAATCGAGCTGAAAACCGACTGCGGGAACGACGTGATTGGCGGGTAATGCGGTGATGCTGCGGCCGCCGAGCGTCACGGGCACACCGACCTCGATCTCCTCGTACCTGAGCACTGGATTCTTCGAATCGGGGATCAGCGAAAAATCGGGCCAGAGCTTCCAGTTGAAGAGGTGCTCGCGCAGAATGCTCAGCGTCTCCCGGGTCGCATGAATCGTGATCGGCTTGTCCCGCATGCCCCCCACCGTATCGGCGAGGAACGGGATCGACGTCACGTGATCCATGTGCGAGTGGGTGACGAAGACGTGATCGATCAGCGTCAGCTCTGCCACCGAGAGGTCGCCCACGCCCGTACCGGCATCGATCAGCGTATCGCTGTCGAGCAGCATGGATGTCGTCCGCAGGTCGCCGCCGATACCTCCACTGCAGCCGAGTATTCTGAGCTTCATGGCTGGCTGGCCTGGAACAGCGCGCCTGACCCAGGCGCGGGTGTACAGGCATGCATAATATCAGCCCGATAGGGGGCCAGCGGTTCGCCAGCGGCAGCCGCTCGAGCAGCGTCGTTCTTCAGCATGGTCGTCCACGCGTACGCCAAAATATTCACGACTGCGCCGTTCACCCGGTCAAAAAAGCTGATCCATAGCCCAAAGCAGCGGCTTTGCGCTCAAAATGGCGTAGTAAACCCTTCCACCCCGATCAAAAGCACGGTCATTTCTCGCGGTTCGCCTTCGTTAATGCTCTTTACGGCTCGCGGCCGGATTTCATCCAGACCGGCATATGCGCCGTTTCACCTGCAGCTCACGTTCCGGCGTCATTGGGAGCGCGCCGCGCCCTCCGGGTGTGAACAGCATCACGGTTGCCGCGCAGCCGGCGTTACGTGCCGGCCTGCCGGGCGACGTTCACTACGCGAGCGAGTATCAGGGAGACGTTGTCGTGGCCGCCGGCTTCGTTGGCTAGCTCGACGAGGTGCCCGGCGGCCAACCTCACGTCGGTTCCCGAGGCGAGCAACGTCTGCCTGATCTCGTCGTCAGTCATCATGTCCGTAAGCCCATCCGAGCAGAGAAGGTAAAGATCATCGCGGCGGATTGCTATCGTCCGAATATCCGCCTCGACATGGGGATCGATACCGACGGCACGCGTCAGGACGTTGCGGTTGACTGCGTGGCGGGCCTGCTCCGCCGTTATGGCGCCGCAGTCGAGCTGCTCCTGCACGATGGAGTGGTCGCGTGTCAGCCGCTCGAGCTTACCGTCGCGCAGCAGATACAGACGCGAATCGCCGACGTGGCCGTAAGTCACACCGGCTTCATGCCAAAGCACCAGGACGAGCGTGGTTCCCATGCCCCGGTACCGCGGGCTCGTCCCCGCCGCCGCGAGCACGGCGGAGTTCGCGGCTGCAACAGCCGCAGACACCAGTGTCTCGGCGCGCGGGACGTCCACGCCTTCGCGCAGCGAAGCGTCAGATCTGAAGCCCACGCTGACCAGGTCGGTCGCGATGCGGCTTGCGACTTCGCCGGCATTGTGGCCGCCCATGCCGTCCGCCAACACTGCAAAGCCGAACTCGGCGTCGCCTACGACGCTGTCTTCGTTCTGCGAGCGCACCTGCCCCGGATCGCTTGCACACGCGATGTCGATGACCGGCATTGCGAGGCGCGGCATGGCAGCCCACTCAGGTCAGGTACCGAGCACTACACCCGTGGAAAGGCCGTTCTGCTGCGCGAATTCACCGCCGGAGACTTTCTTGCCGTCGGCACCGCGCGCGCGCAGCACTTCGATCGCGCCGCCCTGCGCCGTCACGCGGAAGCTCGTTTCGGTCACGGCCGATATCTCGCCGATCTTGCCGGCGACATCCGCAAAACGGCGATACGGATGCTTACGCGCGTCGAAGATCTGAATCTTCTTGCCTTCGAGCGTCGTCCAGGCACCCGGCGCCGGATTGCAGCCCCGGATGATGTTGTAGATGAAGTCGACGTGGTGCGCCCAGTGGATGCGAGCTTCGGCGTCTCTGCACCAGCCCTCGTACGACGCCTGCGACTCGTCCTGCACGCGCTCGGTGTGTTTTCCGGCGATCACCAGATCCGCGGCCTCGACCATCGCGCTCACACCCGTGGGGAAGAGCCGGTTGAAATAGATGTCCCCGAGCGTTTCGTCGGGACCGATCTCGCATTCCTTCTGCAGGATCACGGGACCTTCGTCGAGTCCTTCGTTGGGGCGGAAGATCGTCAGGCCCGTGCGCGTATCGCCGCGAATAATCGGCCAGTTGATCGACGAAGGTCCACGATACTTCGGGAGCAGCGAGGGATGGTACTGGATCGTCCCGAACTTCGGGATATGCGTAAAGCTGTCCGGCGCGAACTGAAGCACATAAGCCATGATGCCGAGGTCGACGTTGAGCGATCTCAGTGCCGCGTGGGCATCGTCGCCGCGCAGCGATTTGAACTGATGCACCTTCAGACCGCGCTCCTCGGCAGCCGCGCGCAGCGGGTCCGCTTTGGCGCCAGGTTTCTCGGGAGCGCAGAACACCGCAGCAACCTCGTCGCCGCGCTTCAAAAATGCTTCGAGCACCGCTTTGCCAAAATCTTGTTGCCCAATTATCGCTATTCTCATTTCAATTCCTCACAACAAGATTTCAGTGGAGACTCACTTTTTCGCCAGCAAAAAGTTATGTCGTAACTAAAGTCCTGCCGGCCTAATTTTGCGTTTCTGAAAAAGTTACGTCGTCACCAAATCTTGTTGCCCAATCACCACGGTTTTCATTGTTTAGCAAGGCGCCGCGTCAGGCCGCCTTTTTCGGCGCCGCACTGAACGCACCGGCGTTCTTCAGTTTCGAGACCTGCTCGTCGGAATAGCCGAGCACCTCCTTCAGAACCTCGTCCGTATGCTCGCCGAGTGTCGGAGACCGCTTGATCGTCGCAGGCGACGCTGAAAGTTTGATCGGCATGCCAACATTCCACCAGTTGCCGCGCTGCGGATGGTCGAGCTCGACCCACATGTCGCGTCCGCGCACGTGCTCGTCGTTCGCGAGATCCTCTGTCGACATGATCGGGCCGCAAGGCACGTCGAGGGGATTGAGGATCTCCATCAGCTCGCGCTTGGTGTAGTTCTCGGCAAACTTGTTGATGAGGGTCCACATGAGCTGCTGATTCTTGCGGCGCTCGCCGATCGAGGCAAGCCGCGGGTCATTAGCGAGGTCCTCGACGTGGACCTCCGGCCCGACGCGGCTCGCAAGCTTCGTCCACACTGCTTCCTGCACGACGATATAAAGCCAGTCGTTCGCGCCATGCGGCTTGCAGTGGATCGCGTTTCCGAGCTGCCCGCCGCCGGAATCGTTGCCGGCGCGCGGCACTTCCCCCATCCCCTGATAAGTGGGCACCGAGTATTCCGAAAGCTCGCCGCGCTGAAGCCGCTGATGGTCGCGGAACTTCACGCGGCACAGATTCATGACGCCGTCCATCATCGCGACTTCGACGTACTGGCCCTGCCCCGTGCGTCTCGCCTGATGGAGCGCCGCCAGCAATCCGACCGCGAGATGAAGGCCGGTGCCCGAATCGCCGATCTGTGCACCCGTCACGAAAGGAGGGCCATCCGGCACACCGGTCGTGCTCATCGCTCCGCCCATTGCCTGAGCGACGTTCTCGTACGCCTTGAAATCGGCGTACGGCCCGCTCGAGCCGAAACCTTTGATCGAACCGACGACGATCTTCGGATTGATCTCGTGAATCTTTTCCCACGTGAAACCCAGACGCTCGAGCACGCCCGGACCGAAGTTCTCCATCATGATGTCGCACTTCTTCAGGAGATCGACGAACACCTGCTTGCCTTCCGCGCTCTTCATATTCACCGTGATCGAGCGCTTGTTGCAGTTGAGCATCGTGAAGTACAGGCTGTCCGCGTTCGGCACGTCGCGCAGCTGACCGCGTGTGGCGTCCCCCTGCGGCGGCTCGAACTTGATCACATCCGCGCCCATCCAGGCGAGGAGCTGCGAGCACGTGGGGCCCGCCTGCACGTGGGTCATGTCGAGTATGCGTATGTCTTTGAGTGCTTCCATTCTGATCTCCAGAAATCGCGACTTATTTTTTCTTGGCGCTCGGATTGAGACTCGTGATACGGCCGCTTTCCGTCCCGGCGGTCTCGTCGATGACGGCGTTGATGAGAGTCGGTTTGCGCGAGCGGATCGCTTCCTCCATCGCCTTGCGCAGCTCGGCGGGCGTCGTGGCGTGCACGCCGGCGCCACCGAAGGCTTCCATCAGCTTTTCGTAGCGCGCGCCCTTCACGAAGGCTGTCGGCGCCGGATCCGGCGTTCCGCTCGGATTCACGTCGGTGCCTTTGTAGACGCCGTTGTTGTTGAGGACGACCACGCAGACCGGCAGGTTGTAGCGGCAGATCGTCTCGACTTCCATGCCGGAGAAGCCGAAAGCGCTGTCGCCTTCGACTGCGATCACCTGCTCGCCCGTCAGCACTGCGGCAGCTGCGCAGTAGCCCATGCCGATACCCATCACACCCCACGTGCCGACATCGAGCCGCTTGCGCGGCTTGTACATGTCGACGATGCTGCGGGTGAAGTCGAGCGCGTTTGCGCCTTCGTTCACTAGGATCGCGTCGGGATTCGCCTTGATGATGTCGCGCACGACGTTCAGCGCGCTGTGGAAGTTCATCGGCGTCGGATTCTTCGCCAGCGTCTCGCCCATTTTCGCGATGTTCTTGTTCTTACGCTCCGCGATCGCGTTCAGCCACTCGGCTGGCGGCTTCGGCCACTTCGAGCCCATATCAGCAAGCAGCGCCGAGACGCACGAGCCGATGTCGCCGACGACCGGTGCATCGATCCGCACGTTGCTGTCCGCTTCCTGCGGAGAGATGTCTACCTGGATGAATTTCTGTCCACCCCACGCTTTGGCGTCTTTGCCGCCCCAGGTCTTGCCCTTGCCATGCGAGAGCAGCCAGTTCAGACGCGCGCCGATCAACATAACGACGTCCGCTTCGGGCAGCACATACGACCGCGCGGCGGCAGCGGACTGTTCATGTGTGTCCGGCAGCAGGCCTTTGGCCATCGACATCGGAAGATATGGAATACCGGTCCGCTCGATCAGCGCACGGATGTCCGCGTCGGCCTGCGCATACGCGGCGCCTTTGCCGAGCAGGATAAGCGGACGCTTTGCGCCCTTGAGCAGATCGAGTGCGCGCTGCACTGCCTCGGGGGCGGGAATCTGCCGCGGCGCAGGGTCGATCACCTTGATGAGCGACTCCTTGCCCGCCTCCGCGTCCATCGTCTGCGCGAAGAGCTTCGCCGGCAAGTCGAGATAAACGCCGCCCGGACGACCCGACACCGCGGCGCGAATGGCGCGCGCAATGCCCACGCCGATGTCTTCGGCGTGCAGCACGCGGAACGCGGCTTTGCACAACGGCTTCGCGATCGCAAGCTGGTCCATCTCCTCGTAATCGCCCTGCTGCAGGTCGACGATCTCACGCTCGCTCGAGCCGCTGATGAGGATCATCGGGAAACAGTTCGTCGTCGCATTCGCGAGCGCGGTGAGCCCGTTCAGGAAGCCCGGCGCCGACACTGTGAGGCAGATGCCGGGCTTTTGCGTGAGGAAGCCCGCGATCGCCGCCGCGTTGCCGGCATTCTGCTCATGACGGAAGGAGATCACACGCATGCCTGACGCCTGCGCCATGCGGGTAAGGTCGGTGATCGGAATACCGGGCAGGCCGAAGATCGTGTCGATGCCGTTCAGTTTCAGCGCATCGATGACCAGATGAAAGCCGTCGGTCACTTCCAGTTTGGTGTCGGTCGTCATGTCCATGTCGAAATGCCTCGCGTTCTCGCCGTTAACGAACAAATGTCTTCCGGTATGGATCTGCCATGGCAGGTGAACAGGACCGAATTTACTCGGTTCATGGCAGATCGGGGCCAGCCGAATGTGGCTGTGATTTACGGGGCCTATGATAGGCGTCCTCGTGCGCAGACGCCCTTGACCACGGTCAAGATTCTCATGGCGGTACCGGGCGGGCCGGCATGCCTGTTCGCTGCGGTGCCGCAGGGTGACCAGGGCGATTTTCGCTATACTTTCGACCCGTCGCGGGTGGCCCTTGCGGCGGTCATAAACATGCCTCTGCTTCCACTCCATCCCGATGCCAGGATCATCCGCGTGCAGCTGCGGCAGAATCTTGCCCTGCGGCATCTCACGGCCGCCCAGTGGCAGGAGCTCGAGCCGCTGCTCGAAGTCGAGGATTACGCGAAAGGTGACACGCTCGAGAACCAGGGCGACCACTCGATGGAGCAGTACTTCATCCTCGACGGCATACTGAAACGCGTCGTATCGAACGCGGAAGGCAAGGAGATGATCCTGCGATTCGCGGCCGAAACGGACATCGACACGAGCTATGCCGCGTGGCGTCTGAAGACGGCGATACCGTACTCGATCCGCACCGTCACGAAAGTGCGGGCAGCGAAGCTCTCGATGCAGCAGTGGGTAAGCTTTCTCGAACGGCATCCGGCCATCCGGGGCGAGTTCGACCTGGAGATCATGAAGCTCATGAGTGAAGTGATGGCGCACACGATCACGCTGCACCTGCTCGACGCGAGCGGTCGCGTGCTACGGTTCATGCGCAAGCACCCCGATATCGCTAACCGCCTGCCAAAGAAGGAGCTCGCTTCCTACCTCAATCTGTCGCCCGAAACGCTCTCGCGTCTGAAGCGGCGCGGAAAGATCTGATCGCCTATGTCGATTGGTTCGGTCACTGCGGGACCGCTTTCTCCAGCCCTACTCCGCCTGCCTGAAATCGCAGGTACTCGAGGCGCCACGCACGCTTGAGCGCCTCGGGCACCTCTGCGATGACGTTTACAGTCTCGCGCGCGTCAGCCGTCAGGTCGTACGCGTATTCTTGACCATGTTTAGTGTCGACCCAGTACTTCCAGCGCCGCGAAGGGTCTCTGTGGTCGACTAAACCTGCGGCAGATGCCTCCTGGAAATACGTATAAGCCCGACCATGCTTTTCCTGCAGACCCACGCCTGACCACGTTGGCGGAGCGGATATACCCAGTTCCACGAGTATCGTAGGCGCAACGTCGACCTGCGAAGCCACGACGTCTCCGCGCCACACCGCCGCCGGCTGATAACCGTAAGCGATGAGGAGGAGCGGAATGCGCAGCGCCTCCTCGGTCACGCTTTGTGCATGGGCATAGCGGCCACCTTCGCCGAGCGATTCTCCGTGATCGGCGGTGATAACCACGAGCGCGTCCCGGAGATAGGATTTGCCGCGCAGGATTTCGAGCAGTGCGCCGATCATGGTATCGGACTGCACGACTCCGTTGTCGTAGAAATTGTCCACCAGTGGCGCGCGGCGATTCGCAGGTATGGCATAGGTCGCCGAAGGACGAAACGGAGAGTGTTCCTCGTACCGCTTTCCCAGAACGTGCGTCGACATCAGATGAAACTGGATCATGACGGGCGTGCCGTCCCACGGTGGCAGCTCCGCGGCTTTCTCGAGCACGATACGGTCGTCGTTCATGTAGGCGCCACGCCGCACCGATCCGTCGAAATAATGGTCGACATGACCGTAGAACTGCCTGAGTCCGTAGAAATTCGAATGATCGCCGCCGAGGATCATGTGGATACGGTAACGGTGGAGCCTGAGCACTTCGTGCAGTGAAAAAGGTCTCGCGGAGAACTCGTGAACGTACTTCGAAGTGAGCAGGCTCAGAAGCCCGCACGCCGAAGCGCTGCACGTCGAGCGCATCTCTGCGGGCACGCGCACGAGTCCCGCGGCCGCGATACGATCCAGGTTCGGTGTCGTCCGACGCGAATAGCCGTAGACGCTCATGCGATCCGCCCGTAACGCGTCCACGACGATGAGAACAACGTTCCTGCCGATCACCGAGCCCGCGGAGCGGTAAGCCGCACGGGCCGTGTCTTCCACCGCATCCAGCCGATCAGCACGCATTGGATCGATGGCCACCGTTTGCAACAGGTGCACGGCGCCGGTCGGAAAGAACGTCAAGCTGAGCGGTTCCTTCTGGTGCAGCGGCGGGAAAGCCAGAAACTGATAAATCTCGACAGCGCAAACGATTGCTCCGGCGACCATGATCAGATTGACAAGCCGCGGCGCGGCCGACCGTGCGGTTTGCGTGATCCAGCCAAGTCTGCTCCCGAGTAGCCAGGCCGTCGCAAACACGATCAAGTATGCCGCGACAAGCGCACCGGCCGCCGCGTACATCGGGACTCCCAGCGCATCGGCCAGCGCAGTGGCCTGGCCGGCATAGCTTCGGATCAAGTCCCACGAAATCACTCGGCCCCATGATTCCAGACCAATGATGACCAGCGTGTAATACACCAGCATCGTCGCGATAGCCGTTGCAACGAGCAGCGCCGAAACAGCACGCGCGATAGGTGGCGGTTTGAGGAAAGTCGCGGCCGCGAGGCGCAGGAGTGCGACGCCTAACCAGGCGAAGAGCACGAGCCGTAAATGCGGCAGTATCGCTTCGGGTGCGCCGTGCAAAGAGCGGTTGTAGTAGTAGAAGAGAAAAACGACAGGAGTGGCAAACCAGAGGGCCAGGTCGAGAAAAACCCTCGCGAAAGTTGAGCGCCAGTGCATCGAACTGGATGTCGAGGGGAAACTAGGCTCCGGCGCCCGACTGCTCAGCCCATTGCAGCCGTTGTTGCGGGCTTGCGATGGCGCGCGCGCCACCGGCTGAATAACGGCCAGAAGAGCAGGACCAGCGCGAGCGCCATGATGCTGCCGACCAGCCAGTTGGAAAAGAAGATGCGCAAATCACCTTGCGCCATCAGCATCGCCTGCCGGAAAGCGTCTTCTGCACGGTCGCCCAGCACGAGCGCGAGCACGAGCGGTGCCAGTGGATACGCGAGCTTCTTCAGAACGTAGCCGGCGATGCCGAAGAGCAGCATGAACCAGATATCCAGCATCGCATTGTGAACGGTGAAAGCGCCGATCGCGCAGATCACCACGATGATCGGGGCGATGATCGAGAACGGCACGCGCAGGATCGCAGCGAAAAGCGGCACACAGGTGAGCACGATGATGAGCCCGGCGATGTTGCCGAGATACATGCTCGCGATGAGGCCCCACACGAAATCCTTCTGCTCGACGAATAGAAGCGGGCCGGGCTGAAGACCCCAGATGAGGAGCCCGCCCAGAAGCACTGCTGCCGTCGGCGAACCCGGAATGCCGAGCGAAAGCATGGGCAGCAACGCCGAGGTGCCCGCGGCGTGCGCGGCGGTCTCGGGCGCGACTACACCTTCCAGCTCGCCCGTTCCGAACTTGGTGCCGTTGGGCGATACGCGCTTCGCAACGCCATACGACATGAATGACGCGGGCGTCGCACCACCCGGCGTGATTCCCATCCAGCAACCGATGAGGCAGCTTCGCAGCGACGTTGCCCAGTACCGCGGCAGTTTCGCCCAGGTCTGCAGAACTATTTTCGGGTCGATCTTGGCGGAGCGCCCGGAAAACGACAGACCCTCCTCCATCGAGAGCAGGATTTCGCCGATGCCGAAGAGCCCGATGACCGCGATGAGGAAATCGAAGCCCCGCATGAGCTCGTGCCAGCCGAATATCAGCCGCAGCTGTCCCGTTACGGTGTCGATGCCGACGGCGGCGAGAGCGAAACCGATCATCATCGCCGCCATGATCTTGAACGGCGGCTCCTTGCCCATGCCGATGAAGCTGCAGAACGTGAGGAAGTACACCGCAAAGAACTCGGGGGGCCCGAACTGAAGCGCAAAACGGGCGACGAGCGGCGCGAGAAAGGTGATCATGATGACCGCCACCAGCGCGCCGATGAACGAGGACGTGAAAGCAGCGGTCAGAGCTTCTCCGGCGCGCCCCTGCTGCGCCATGGGGTAGCCGTCGAACGTCGTCGCTACAGACCAGGGCTCCCCGGGGATATTGAAAAGTATCGATGTGATCGCGCCGCCGAAAAGCGCGCCCCAGTAGATACAGGAGAGCATGATGATCGCCGAGGTCGGCGGCATCGTGAACGTGAGAGGCAGCAGGATCGCGATGCCATTCGCCCCGCCGAGCCCCGGAAGCACGCCGATGATGACGCCCAGGCTCACGCCGATGAACATGAGCAGAAGGTTGAATGGGGTCAACGCAACTGCGAAGCCGTGAAACAGTGCGGCGATGTCTCCCAACTGCTTTCCCCTGTCCGTGCGCGGTCAGTAACCCAGAAACGCGAGCGGATTGAATGCGCCTTTATAAAGCGGCACCTGGAACCAGATCTCGAATGTGATGAACGCGAGCGCGCTGACTGCCAGGCCGACGAGCGCGCTTCTCAACCAGCTGTATTTGCCCAGCCAGACCATGAAGCCTGCGATGTAGATTGCGGACGCCGTGTAGAAGCCGATCAACTGGATCGCTCCGACGTACAACAGCGCCGGCAGCAGCACCGAAAGGACCTGCCTTAGCGGCTGCCACTCGACGAAGATACCGTCTCGCTTGTCGGCGCGGCCGAACAGCGCCTGAGCGGCGATCACCGCCGTGGATACGCAGATCACCAGACCGATATAGAACGGGAAATAGCCGGCTTCGGGCCCGTCGGCGCCCCACTTCGCACCGAGACGCCGACTGTCGTAAACGACGAGCGCGCCGAGCGCAAATATGACGAGCGCCACCACGACTTCCACGGTACGGGTGCTGATGCCGCCCGCGCGTGGTTCCGGAGCCTGTGGAGGTTCACTCATCTACGTAGACGGTCGAAGAAGATTTCCCACTCGCCCCTCCCCGCGTCGGGGAGGGTTGTTCTATTCGCATCAGCGGTCGGGACCGCGTGACGTTACGGTTTCGCGAGGAATCCTGCTTCCTTCATGAGGCTCACGTGCTCCTGTTCCGCTTTTGCGACCCAGGCGCCATATTCCTTCCCGCTCATGAAGGTCTGATTGAACGCACCGCGCTCCATGAATTCCTTCCACTCCGGCGTCTCGCGCACTCGCCTGAAGAGATCCACGTAATAGTCGACGGCGGCCTGCTGCACGCCCGGCGGCATGAAGATGCCTCTCAGCATCACGTAGTCGGTCGGCACGCCGGCTTCCTTGCATGTGGGAATGTCGTTCCAGGACATTTTCTCCGTCACTCTGCCCTTGTACGGCATGCGGGTGTCGTCGAATACGCACAGCGGCCGAAGCTTGCCTGCCCGCCATTGTGCGACCGCCTCGATCGGATTGTTGACCGTGGAATCGACGTGCTTGCCTACGAGCTGCGTCGCCACGTCGCCACCGCCTTTGAACGGTATGTAGGTGAACTTTGCGCCCGTGGCTTTCTCCAGCGCGACGGTAATGATCTGGTCCTCCTGCTTCGAGCCGGTGCCCGCCATCTTGAATTTGCCCGGGCCCGCTTTTTTCGCCGCGTCGATGTATTCCTTGGCGCTGTTGTATGGCGTCTCGGCGTTCACCCACAGCACGAACTGATCGAGCGCGAGCATCGCGACAGGTGTCAGGTCTTTCCAGTTGAACGGCACACCTGTAGCAAGCGGAGTCGTGAAGAGATTCGAGAGCGTGATGATGATCTTGTGCGGATCGCCCTTCGAGTTCTTGACGTCGAGAAAGCCTTCCGCACCCGCACCGCCCGACTTGTTGATCGGGATGAGTGACTGCTTCATGAGGCTGTGCTTCACGACGATGCCCTGCAGCAGTCGGGCCATCTGGTCGGCGCCGCCGCCCGTGCCGGCCGGGATCACGAATTCGACGGGTTTGGTCGGTTCCCAGCCCGCCGACGCAGCGGTGGCCGGGGCGGAAACGACAACACTGAATGCGGCTAGAAGCGGCAGAAAGCCGCGCAAGCTCCAACGCTGAGTACGCATGTCACCTCCTCCTAGATTGTGAACGCTGCCGGGGCGTGCTTTATGCCGCCGGCGTCACATCGCCGGGGCGCGCGGCCTCCTCGCTGCGCGGTATCTTCGATCAGAGCCCTGGAAAACGAATTGACCCGGGTCAATTCTCCGGAAATTCTACTGCAGAGTAACAACGCGCGGACCCGCGGGAAGGTTGATTTGCGGTAACCGTACTCGTAGTGCTTTCCCGGACAAGGCGTAGGGCGTAATTGACGCGCACCAGCGTGCGCCTACTCGGAGTCAGCCCGGCGCAGTAACGTGAGCGCGAGCACCGCCACGCCGTAGAGCGTCGGCAAGCGGCTACCCGAAGGCAGCTCCGCAAACCCGAGCCGCACGGCGATCCAGACCATGCGGAAAACGCCGAGCTGCTTGCCAAGGAAGAGCCGGCCGCGATCCCGACGGGCACCGGCGTGAACAAATCCCGGAGGGAAAGCCCAGCGAGCGAAACTCCGCGTTTGCGCACGCAAACACCGGCAGGATGGCGAATGCGACGACCGGGTGCAGATCAGCAGCCCGGCTTCAGCTGCTTCGATGCGGTCACTCGAGCGGCCGCAGCCAGAAGCTGCGGCCGCAGTAGCGCGCGACCTACTTCACGTACGGCAGCACCCAGATCAGCATGCCGAGGATGTAGCAGATGAAGCTCGAAAGGAGCGCGAAGGGGAGGGTCCACTTGAGGAACTCCGTGAGCGGTACCTTGCGTCCCTCTTCTTTCTCGCTGATCGAGAGTGCGACGTACAGCGCTGGCGCGCCGGCAACCGTCAGGTTGCTGCCGAGCGTGCCGCACCAGAGCAGCATCCAGTAGAGCGGCCACGGCTCGACGCCCGCCTGACCGAGGTCGCGGATGGTATAGAGGAACGTCAGGATGTAAGCGTCGTGCTCGACGAGGCCGACGATGGGGATGGTGATCCAGTAGAGTAGCGTGACGCCGAGAGCGTAGTTCTCGGCGAAGATAGGTTTGATGGCGCTCGCCAGGTGCTCGAGCACGTGCGTTTTCTCGAGTCCGCCCACCAGCGCGAACAGCGCGATGTAGAAGAAGACCGCGCGCCAGTCGAGCTCCTGGATGATCTCCTCGAATCGTGGCGCCTTGGTGCGCTCGCCGAGGACTTCCAGTATCAGCACCGTGACGACCGCGCCCGTCATCGCGATCAGTCCGAGCTGAACGCCGAGGTGTTCGCGCATGGACATGCCGAAGACGGTCAGCAGGAACATGCCGACCGCGACGGTCGCGAACAGCTTGTCCGGAATGACCGCCTCGACGCCCGACTCCGCCACGGATTTACGCACGCCGGCCTTCCTGAAACCGTACCACCACATGAACGCGAGCGTCGCGAGGAACGTCACCATCAGGATCGGGAACGACGACGGGCGGCCCTGGTGCCAGATGAAGTCGAAGAACTCGGCCCCGGCGACGCTGTGCAGCATCTGCGGCGGGAGGTCGCCGATGATCAACGCCGAGCCCATGAAGTTCGCCGCGAGGCCGATCATCAGCACGAGGGGGAACACCGGCAGTGCCAACGCACGAGCGAGTGGCAGCGCGACCGGCGCCATCATGAGGATCGTCACGACGTTGTCGACGAACATCGAGATCATCCCGGCGAGGAACGCGAGGATCATCACGAGGAAGCCGGGTCGGCCGCCGGAAAGCTTGAGCGCCTGTAACGACAGCCAGCTCGGCACCCCCGATTTGCCGAAATACCCGGCGATGATCCAGATGCCGACGAGAATGGCCATGACGTTCCAGTCGACGAGCTTGAAGGCGTCGGTCTCGGTCATGACGCCCATCCAGATCATCAGGGCGACGCCCACCAGAGCCGCCGCGGTACTGTCGATCCAGTTCGCGACGACGGCAATGATCGTGATGAAGAACACCGCGATCGTCAACCATTGCATCAATTCCATTCTTATCTCCCCTCTTTTGCAGACTGTTCGTTGGCTATGCCGCGACGGCGGACATGAGCGCTGATGTTTCGCCCACGGTTGACGGAGCCTTGTGGCGCGCATCCGGCGCCCAGCCGAGTACCACGAGCATCACAAAAAATCCGATCACATATGCCAGTGCCACGTGCCATCCGAAACGCAGCCAGCGCCCTACGGACTTCGCTTCCGGGAACATGTTCGAAAGAGCCACACCTGCGGATGATCCGAACCAGATCATCGAGCCGCCGAAACCGACCGCATAAGCGAGGTACCCCCAGTCATAACCGCCCTGCTTCAATGCGAGGGCGGTGAGAGGGATGTTGTCGAATACGGCGGAGACGAAACCGAGCCCTAAAGCCGTCTGCCACGACGCCGCCGGCAACCTTTCCACCGGCATGAGCGAAGCGCAAAGGATCAGCGACAGCAGAAAAATGCTGCCGAGAAACGCGCCCGGCAGCAGATCCCAGTCGGGCTTGCGTAAAGGTGTAGTGAGAAGGATCGCCACCCACACCGCGGCACCGATAAACGGAAAGCTGTCCGAGAGATGATTGAAGCGCAGGTTCACGACCACGTTCGTTACGATCGCCGCGGCCAGGATGATGGCGACCACGCCAAGACGCCCCCAATCGAGCCTGCCGGCGGTCACCGCATCTTTCACGATCGGTGAGTAGGTGTGCTGCTGCAGGGCGGCCGGGATACCGCATATCACCAACGCGATTGCCGCCGCCACATATGCATCGAATACCTGGATCGCGGGAACGCCGGCGATCCACATCATCGTGGTCGTGGTGTCGCCGACCACGCTACCTGCACCTCCAGCGTTCGATGCCGCCACGATCGCGGCGAGATAGCCGATGTGCACCTTGCCGCGAAAGACGGTCATGGCCATCGTGCCGCCGATCATCGCGGCCGCGATGTTGTCGAGGAAGCTCGACAGCACGAAGATCATGACAAGCAGAACAAACGCGCCTTTCCAGTCTTCGGGCAGAAAGCGCGGGAGCACCGCCGGAACGCCGCTCTCCTCGAAGTGCTTCGCGAGCAGCGCGAAGCCGAGCAGCAGGCCGAGCAGATTCGCGAGAATCACCCATTCGTGCAGCAGGTGCAGGCCGAGCCCCGCGAACCCGGTGCCGGTCTTGAAGCCGGTGAAGACGAGCTTGTACAGGATGATCGTGCCGAGCCCGATCAGCGCAACCCTCAGTGTGTGGTGATGGAAAAACGCGACGCCGAGCAGCGTAAGCGCGAACAATATGAAATCGACGGGAATGCCGAAGAGCTCTACGGGAACCGGAGCTGCTGCGTCTCCGGCACGAGCGAACGTTGCAGCAGCGGCGAGGCTTGCCGCGAGACCCAGGCGTGCTTTCATTTTTTCACCAGCGTCACAGGTACGTCGGAAAGGTGCAGGACCTTCGTAGCGACGGAGCCCATGAGAAGCGCAGTCATCCCGCTGCGGCCGTGTGTGCCCATGATGATTTTGTCGAAGCCACCGCTACGGGCGAAGGCTGCAATCTTCTCAGCGGGATCGCCGATCAGCACATGCGCCTTGTAAGGGATCCCCGCGCGATCCAGCAATCGCTTGGCAGGCATCAAGGCCGCGGCACCATGCTCCAGCTGCATGTGTTTGATCTCGTTCGGCTTGAGAAAACGCCTGAGCTCCGGCGCATCGGCCTTGTCCTGCACATTGATCAGATGCACTTCCATGGGTTCGCGGCCGTTCATCAATGCGATGACGTGGCGCACCACGCGTTCCGACGCGGGCGATCCGTCGACCGGAATCAGCGCTTTCAGCATGGCGTCTCCTCCTGCAGCGAATAAATTGTCAGGATCCCACGCCGGACGCGCCGATGGGCGTCGCAGCGTCGAGCGTCCTTCACCTTTCACGAAACGGAACCGTTGCGTGCTCGGGCAAAGGTCTCGCTTACAACGCTGCGGTTGTCGACAGGGCCGGGGATCGGCTGACGCCGCGTCCCGTGATGACGACCCTGCCGCGG
>Ga0075421_100003036_pt1 | contig 20062 bp, 13 predicted proteins | sample SoiMetdeltSBSDD5_FD_75292 | JGI IMG/M metagenome (GOLD analysis project Ga0075421, IMG submission 75292) | Bulk soil microbial communities from a Populus tree surrounding site in Tennessee, USA - Soil MetaG P. deltoides SBSDD5 | ecosystem: Environmental > Terrestrial > Soil > Tree plantation... | reverse complement strand
GGAGGAGAGCCGGCCCCGACGACGTTCGTGAAGCTCTGGATCGTCCACGGCAAATCGATGGCGCCCGCGAGTGGCGCGAAGGCCTGCCCAAGATTGGTGCTTGACCAGACCGTGTAAACCCGGCCGGTCACGCTGTCCCAGTCGAGCACGCAGCTCGTGCCGTTCGCCCCACGATTCAGCGTCAGTCGGAACTGGCTGTTCGGATCGTTGGGGTCCAATCCGGCAACGTAGGATTGCCACAAGGGCACGCCGTTGGCTCCGACACCGGACTCCGCGTTTTCAAAGTCATTGGTGACTCCGTGCGAGGCCAGCCACCAGTACGGCGTGGCATGGTTCGTCGTCATGACTTCGCCGAACACAGCGTGGATGGCTTTGTTCGTCGTGAGCACGATGGTCGCCGGATTGTCCGCAGCCGAATAATCACCGGTCCATTGAACAAACCGGAAGAACGTGGACGGCATTGCAGTCACCACAACGGATGAACCGGCGGCAAATGTGCCACCCGCCGGGTTCACAGTTCCCCATGCCGGATCATTGACGGTGACGGTGAGTACCGCGTCCTGCGTGACGGGGATATTTACGGCAAATCCGCCGAGATCGGTTTCGGCCATGGCGTTGCTCAACGTGTCGGAGACCTCACCCTCTCGCAGCTTGATGAAATAGTATCCGTTATCCGCGGCGTCCCACGCGGCGCCCGGCACGGGCGCGGCATAAGTTGCCGTGCGCGGTGTGCCGTCGGAAGCGGTATCGACTCCCACGAACGCCACGAGGTTGGAGTAGCCATTGGGACCGGTGACGACGAGGTCCGAAGCACCCAGGCTGGCCACGCGCACCGCCGATGCGTCGGTAAACGTCACAGTGAACGAATGGCCGGATGAACCGCCGCTGGTGATGCCGCTCGCACTGAGACTGGCGATGGGCGGAGCGAAGTCGAGAACGCCGCCGCCAACCAATTCAACGTCATCCATATTCCAGCCAATGTCGTTTTGGGAGGGGCCGGATGAAATACCCCAGCGCAGTTGCACGGAGGGGCTTCCCGCCGCCCATCCGGGCAGGACGTACTGCACCTCCTGCCACGAGTTATCGGACACGGCTTGCGTCGTGGACCAGAGATCCGTCCAGGCGGTCCCATTGGTGGAGACTTGAATCAGCGCGTTGTCGCCACTCCTCAGCCGGAGCCAGCGCCAGAAACGCAGCGTCACGGTCGAAACGCCGGCGCAGTTAATCGGTGGCGTGGTCGCGTACTTCGCGGAGAGACCGTTCTGATAATTGCCGCTGAGATTGTAGGCGATGATGTTCGTTCCGGTAAAACCGGCCGAGGGCCCCGCTCCGGAGTAGGCCGGCCGGCCATATTGCCACAACGGCTCCAAGGTCCAGCCGGGATTTGTATCCATGTTGGCCGAGTAGATGACGGTCGGGACACTTACATTGAACTGACCGAGTTGCTGCGCGACGACCCATTCGCCCTCGGTGTCGCTGACCTGATTGGTCTGCATCCAAATCGTATAGGTGCCGTCGTCCCTGCCCGTCCAGACGCCGCCCGTGGCGGGATCGGCCGCGTAGGTGGCGACGCGCGGTGTGCCATCGGACGGCGCATCGATCGAGACAAGCCGGGCGGCCCGATCGTAACCACGCGGGCCGGTAATCCGCACATCCTGGCCATCGATCGTCGAGACATCGACCGCAACGTTGTCCGAATAAGTAACCGTGAATTGTTTCGCTCCGGCTCCGGGCAGCGCGACATCGGTGACCTGCAATTCGGCCGCGGGCGGGATCACGAAGCCGGACGGCACCACATAACCGCTGATGAAGTACTGCCCGACGCTGGCGTACGATGTATAACCGGTGGGCGTGGAATTCGTGGGGTTGCCGGTCCCGACGCTCCGGACGTGGAGGTAGTAGTTCCCGTCCGTCAGAGCGGTCTGGATGCGGGCGAAGGTTTGACTGGAGGAATTATTCGTCAGCAACAACGTTCCGGCGGAGTCGTAAAGTTCGACGAGCGCGTCGAGATTGCCGCCGCGCGTGCCGGAAGGCATGATCCAGGGGTTCACCGTCAGGCTGATGGGGCCGTTGCCGGTGACGAACGAAAACACATCCACATCGGTGTTGCGTTCCAGCACTCCTTTGTTGGCGGGATTGGCATTGGTGGGATCGTTCTCCGGCGTGGTCGCAACCACGTTCGTCCCGTTCGTGACCATCAGTGCGGTAGCCGATGCCGCCGTGTTGCCGTGGTCGTCAACGCGATAGGCGGTCTTGCCGGCAATCGTCGCCAGGTCGTCCTGTGTATTGTTGGCCAGATAGTACTCGCCCTTGGACCATTGGCTCACGTTGCGGTTGTAACCGGTGCCCATGATCGGCCCCCAGGACGTGTCTCCGCTGCCGTGCCCGCCATAATAACCGGCACTGTCCGTGCCGTCGTGGCTGAGTCCGAGATTGTGTCCGAGTTCATGAGAGACGGCTTCAGCGATGTAGGATTCGTTGTTCGCGACGTTGTTGAAATAGATCCAGGCCGGCCGATAGGTGGCATAGTTGGCGTTGCCAAAAACATTCACATACGCAACTCCGCCTGCGGTGGAAGATGGGTTTGCGTCGCCGTTGCTGTCGGTGTTGCGTGTAATCAGGGCGTGGGCCGTGCGCGTCCCGAACGAAGACGGACGCTCCGTGGTCACGTCGATATTGAAGGGCGCATAATCCTCCGCTACTCGCTGCCAGATTCGTTTGATGGCCGCTTGCTCGGCATCGCTGAACATTGAAAAATCCGAATCCGTGCTGAACGCCACGGCCGGTATCAGAGTCCTCCCCAATGAATTGTTCCACGACGTGTTGCTGACGTTCTCGCCGGAAAAGTTCAGAAACAGAACGTTCGGCGCCCCGGGTCGGCTGTGGAATTTGAGACCCGCCGGGAAGGGACTGACTGGAACCGCCGCTTCGGCAATCGGCGGCTCGGACCCGGAGTCGGCCGTGACCGGCGCCGGATCGAAATCGTCCGCGTAAAAAATCCCGCCCTCTGGATCGGCGTGGAGCGAACTCAGGTCGAGATCGGTGAAGTGAAAACTGCCCATCCAGGCCAGAGCCCGTTCCCGCGCCTGGACCGGAAGGCGCTCGAGCTGCGTGCGCAAACGGCCGACGGGCAGGTCCTCGACTCGACGCCGCGCTCCCACCGGAAATTGACGTCCCGGGACTGCCTGCTGCTGCCCCAAGGCGTCCGCAGCCATGGCAAGGAGAATGGCCGTGAACACGCCGGGCAAACCGCCAGGCCGATGACTGCGAAAAATCATGGCTGTATAGCAAATCTCAAACCTTCAACCTGTTGATAAGAGAGGGCTTTCGCTTGTCCTCGATCTGGACACTGAATCCCGCCGTCTGTCCTCTTTGCCTCAGGTCGTCCTTCCCGTGTTGGGGTATTCCTGTTCTCGATTGCGAAAACGAGAACGACGGCGAGAACGATTTTTTTTATGGCTTGGTCAGGGCAAAAATCTTGCAGCCGCGCGGATATTCGGCCGCTTCCTTCCCCCTCACCCACAGGCAGGGCTGCAACAAAATACAATGGCCCTGCGCGACGAGTTTCCACCACCGATCACGATAAAACAGTGCAACACTGAGATGCGCCCGCTCCGCCCACGCCGCGTCTCTCTGAGGTTGAATTGCCGATCACAGCGTCGATAATGACGCCATGTCATCCCATCTTAGGGACCTGCCCGGGGTCCTGTGCGCCATCGCGTTAATCGCCCTGCCGCTGTCCAGCGCGGCGGAAGCCAGGTATTTTCGTTCGGACGAAGGCGTTGTCGGCTCCGCCAGTGGCCCGTTGCCGGACAACTTTGGCGCACCCGGCGCCTTGTGCTGGCGCGTGCCAATGGATTCCGGACATTCGACGCCAATTCTTTGCGACGGCAGAGTCTTTCTGACCACCTATCACGCCGCGTCGAAGGAACTGGCCACGGTCGCACTCGACGAGAAGACCGGTGAAACGCTTTGGCGACGATCGATTGTATCCGCACGCATCGAACAGACTCACAACATCGGCAGCCCGGCGACGGCCACGCCCGCGTGTGACGGCAGGCGGTTGTTTGTGTTCTTCGGCAGCCATGGTTTGATTTGTTATGACCTCAATGGCAAAAAGCTGTGGGAACACCCCCTGGGTCCTTTCCAGGACGAGTACGGCGCCGGCAGTTCGCCCGTTGTGGTCGATGACAAGGTCATCCTCAATCAAGACCATGACATCGACAGTTTTCTGGCGGCGTTTGATTCCGCTACTGGAAAGTTAGTCTGGAAAACTGCGAGGCCCGACGCCGTACGCAGTTACTCAACGCCCGCCGTGTGGACCCGGAGCGATCGCAAGGAACTGCTCGTCGCCGGCGCCCTGGAATTGGCAGGCTACGATTCAGCCAGCGGCCAAAAGCGGTGGTGGATGAATGGCCTCGCCCGCATCGTCATCCCCACACCGGTGCCGGCGGGTGAAATAGTTTATATGGCTTCCTGGGCGCCGGGCGGCGATGCCGGAAGACGCCTTGCGCTGGACGCGTGGCCGGCCGCCGTGGCGAAATGGGACGGGAACCACGACGGCAAACTGGCAAAGCCGGAGGTCGATGATCGCGAGGTGTTGGACCGCTTTTACCGAATGGACCTGGATCAAAACGGGTCGCTGGACCAGAAGGAATGGGACCGTCACGCCGCCGTTTTCCGCCGCGCGCAAAACGCGATCCTGGCCCTGAAACCCTCCGGTCAAGGCCAGCTCGGCGAAAGCGCCGTGGTCTGGAAGTACTCGCGTGGAGTTCCCTATGTTTCAACGCCGCTGCTCGACAACGGTATTGTCTGGATGGTCAAAGACGGCGGCATTGTGACCAAGCTCGACGCCACCGACGGTCGCCTGTTGCAGGAGGAGCGTGTGGCCGGAATCGGAAGCTATTTCGCGTCGCCGGTAGCGGGTGATGGAAAGGTCTATTTTGCCAGCGAACCCGGCACTGTAAGCGTCGTCGCCAACCAGACCGACTGGAAGGTGATTTCGTCACGCGAATTCGGGGAGAAGATATATGCAACGCCGGTGATTGACCGCGGCCGGATTTACCTTCGCAGCGAACAGGCGCTCTATTGCTTTCAGGGCGGAAAAAAGTAGCGCGGGCCTGTCGCAATCCGTTTACGAAGTCAGAGACCTCAGAACAACCGGATATGCCAAATCGTTGGGCTCTTGCGGCCGCCGCACTGCTGCTGTGCGGCTTCCCTTCCGACATTTTGGCGGCCTCCAACACCGTCCTCCGGGCGGACGCGCGTTATATCATCGACGTTTGGGAAACGGACGACGGATTGCCGCAGAATTCTGTGATTGCGATGACGCAGACGCGCGACGGCTATCTCTGGCTGGGCACGCTCAACGGTCTGGTGCGTTTCGACGGCAAGCGATTCACTGTCTTTGACGAAAATAACACCCCGGGGCTGAACAGCAGCCGGATTGTAAAACTGTTCGAGGATTCCCAAACCAATCTCTGGATCGGGACGGAGACCGCCGGGACAGCGCTCGTCAAAGACGGCCGGGTGATCAACCCGCCGGAACTGGCCCTCGGTGGTTCTGAACGACGCCTGGCCGCCGTCTGTGAGGATTCGGAGGGCGCAGTGTGGCTTTACAATGCGAACGGCGAGCTCCACCGCTATCGGGATGGGCGTTTCGCGCCTGTCTTTCAAGGCCACTATGGTCCCAGTAACTGCCGGGCGGTGATCGCGGAGTCTGGCGGTCCGGTTTGGGTAGGCACAGATCGACGCCAATCCGCCATCGGCGCAGGGATGTCGCTCGAACTCCGACTGGATTCGCTGGATATTCTGCTCGCCAGCCAACGAGGCGGCTATTGGCGCCTGGCGAATGGGGTCGTCCAGAAATGGACGACGCAGGGCAAGACGAACCATCTCGAACACGATTTCGGATCGTACCGCTGGACCAATGCGCCTGTCTCCGCCGCCTGCGAGGATCGCGACGGAAACCTGCTGGTCGGCACCCTGGGCGCAGGTGTTTTCTGGTTTGATTCGAGAGGCAACGCCACTTGTCTTTCCACCAACGAGGGCTTGTCTCACAATCTGGTCCTCTCGCTCCATGTGGATCGCGAGGGCACTCTTTGGGTCGGCACGGACGGCGGTGGCCTGAACCGGGTGAAACGACAGGTGTTCGACGTACTGGAGGCGACGCGCGGTTTGACTGTGCAATCGGTCTGCGAAGGCGACCCCGGAGGATTATGGATCGGCTTCAACACAATCGGTCCCAACGCCAGCGGCGCGGCGTTTTGGAAGGAAGGTGTCCTTCAGCGATTTGGTCCGGATCAGGGTTTGATGAACTCGTCGGTCAGGACGGTGTTCGCGGATCGGAACCAGCGACTTTGGGCCGGCACGCTGGATGGCCTGTTCCAGTGGCAGAACGGCCGATTCCGGCGAGTGGCTGGGGCAAGGGCAATCCACCCCTTGGTCTGGACCCTCCACGAGGACCGCGGCGGAAGACTCTGGCTGGGAACACAGGGCGGGCTGGTTCTTTGGGATGAGGGCGCAGCGAGAGTATTCACCACCCTCGACGGGTTATCGTCGGACGTGGTTCGAGCGATTGCCGATGACGCCGAAGGCAACCTCTGGGTTGGAACGGAGGGCGGAGGCCTGAATCGCCTGCGGGACGGTCGATTCACCTCGTTCCACAAGCAAGATGGACTCCCCAGCGAAAAGGTGTCGTCGTTGTATGTCGATGAGGAAGGAGTCCTGTGGATAGGAACCTCCAGCGGCCTGGCCCGGTTGCAGGGAAGCAAATGGACTCATTATTCGACCCGCGAGGGTCTCGCCAGCAACAGTGTTGGCTACCTGGTCGAGGATGGCCAGGGCAACCTGTGGATTGGTTCGAATGCCGGTCTGATGCGTGTGCCAAAGAAAGCGCTGAACGACTTCGCCCACGGATTGACCGCCTCGATTCCGTGTCGTCCGTATGGGAAGCAGGATGGACTGCCGACTGGCGAATGCACTCCGGGGTCCCACCCTGGAGCGTGTCGCGCGCGGGACGGAACGCTCTGGTTTCCTACCATCAAGGGTCTGGTGTCCGTCAACCCGGCCCGGCTCAGTCTTAACACCAATCCGCCCCCGGTCGTGATCGAGTCCGTGCTGATTGATGGTCAGCCGCTAAACACCAACGGCATCCGTGCGGCGTGGCCGCAAGCCGTGACCGTTCCCGCCGGGAAGGAACGGCTGGAGATTCATTACGCCAGTCTCAATCTCGCCGCTCCGGACCGGGCGCGGTTCCAATACCGGTTGAAAGGGCATGAGACCGCATGGATCGACGCCGGCGACACTCGAGTCGCACGCTACAGCAGGCTGCCGGCGGGTAATTACCGCTTTCAGGTCGCGGCCTGCAACGAAGACGGCGTTTGGAATGAAACAGGCGACGCTCTGGGGTTCATCGTGGAACCGCCATTCTGGCTGACCTGGTGGTTTCTTTCTGCCACCGCGGCCGGCCTTGTCGGAACGATCATGGCCGTCGTCCATTATCTGTCCACGCAGAAGCTGCACCGCCAACTGGAAAGTCTGAGACAGCAAGAGGCACTGGAGAAGGACCGGGCACGGATTGCCCGGGACATGCACGATCAAGTCGGGGCCAGCCTAACCCAGCTCTCGCTGTTGGGCGAGTTGGTGGAGAGCGACAAAGAGGCTCCAGACGAAATCGAAGCTCACGCCCGGCAGATTTCGCAGACCGCGCGTGAGACCACACGCGCCCTGGATGAGATTGTCTGGACCGTAAACCCCTCGAACGACACCTTGGACGGATTGATCACGTACGTCTGCAAATATGCGCAGGAATACCTCGCGGTTGCCGGCCTGCGCTATCGATTGGATGTGCCAACTCATTTGCCCGATACGACGATTTCCCCGGAAGTCCGCCATAATATCTTCCTTGCCTCCAAGGAAGCCGTCACCAACATCGTCCGGCACGCGCAGGCTTCGTCCGTACGAGTCCGGCTGCACCTGGAACCCCACCGCTTCACGCTGGAGATCGAAGACAACGGCCGCGGTCTGGCGGGCATGGACCCGAAGGCGGCGCAGTCCCGAAACGGATTGCACAACATGCGCAAACGAATGGAAGATATCGGGGGCGGTTTTTCGATAGGTCCGGCACCGGAAGGCGGCACGGTGATCCACCTGAGCGCACCGCTCGGGAACCCTTGAGGTCTATCATGGCCATTACCGTTTCCATCGTGGAAGACAACGATCAGTTGCGGGGCACCCTGGCCCGGGTCATCAGCCGCGCCGAAGGATTTCGTTGCTTGAGCCAATACGCGAACGCCGAGTCAGCCCTGGACGCCCTGCCGCGGGAGCGCCCCAACGTCGTGCTGATGGACATCAATCTGCCCGGGATGAACGGCGTGGAATGCGTCCGGCGGTTGAAGCAACTCGCGCCCGAAATCCAGGCGGTCATGCTCACCGTTTACGAAGACACCGAAAATATCTTCAATGCCCTGGCCGCGGGCGCATCCGGTTACCTGCTCAAGCGCACCGGGACCGCTGAATTGCTGGAGGCGATCCGCGACGTGCACAAAGGAGGTTCTCCCATGACGACGCACATCGCCCGCAAGGTGGTGCAATCGTTTCAACGGGCCGGCGCCTCTCCCCAATCGACCTCGAATCTTTCCCAGCGCGAACAGGAGGTGCTCGATTGTCTCAGCCAGGGATTTCTCTACAAGGAAATCGCCGAGAAGCTCGGCATCAGCTACGAAACCGTCCACACCTACATCCGCCGCATTTACGAGAAGCTCCAGGTCCGGACGCGCACGGAAGCCGTCGCCAAGTTCCTGCGGCGGTAATCCGTACTGTCAGGAACGCACCGGCAATGTCCTGATTCGGCCGGCGGATGCGGTAGGTCCTAACGGTCGTGCAATAGAGCACGACCGGTCCTAACCGTCCCCAGAACTGGTGACTGGCCGGGTACGACGCATCAAGTATCTTCATTGCGTCAGATCGACGTAGAAATGCAGTGTTCCGTGTGTGAAGTAATGGCGTGAGTCTGCGGCGCCGCGTCGGATGGCGATTGGTGGTAGCAAGCGCAGCTACCAGCTTGAATTTGAGCGCTTTGTTTCTCGTTGTATGGAATGGCCGGGCGAAAGCCCGGCCGTTCTGTTTTTAGCGGCACCTCCGAACAGAACCGTGGTCAAGGCCGCGGACTCCATTTTGCGCCATCCGCAAAGGTCACTTCGTGCAACGTCACGGCCACCTTCTTCGTCAAAAGCGGAACGTTAAACGCGAGACAATCCACCACCTGGGTTTTCTCCCCGTCGATCAGATTGTCCGAGGTCAAACTGGAGTGATTGCGGGTCCATTGCCCCAGCCTTCGTCCGGATTGATCCGAATAGATGAAGGTCAATCTCAGTTCCTTGACGGGCTTGGAAGACCGGTTCTGGACGCGCATCCTTGCGGAACGCAGAGACTCCTCGGCGACGGAACTGAACTGAACAAACTCCACATCCACCGGCGTCGATTCCGTGACGGGGGCAGGCGCAGCTTCGGACTTCGGCGTCTGCGATGACACGCGCGGAACGGCTGAGGCGACTCCGCGGCTGGCGTTCTGAAAAGCCAGGTCGAAATCCCGAATCGTGAACGCCGTGGCGAAACGGAAAACCGCACCTTCCGCACGGACCCTGATCTTCCCAACGAACGGAGGCACCGAAGCAGCGTTCTTCTGCGCGCCAAGCTGCTGCACCATTCCGAGAAATCCTTGAATGACCTGGGCGAGCTGGCTGGCAGCAGCGCCGTCGGAGCAGCCGAGATCCAGTACTAAATCGACCTGGCTGGCGCCGAATTTCAAGCTGAGCCTGACATCACGAACCTTATCCATGCTTTGCGCCAGGCCGGCCAACATCGGATTCGCCTTCAGCTCCGATGCGCCGCCGCCAAGACTCTTAGCAGCGTCTTTGGGGAGGGGTAAATAAAGCCAAATCTGGCCGCGCCGGGACAACGTGTCGTTCATCTGCTCCCGAAGTTTCCCTTCCGTCCGCCCCAACAGAAAAGCCTGCACGTTTTCCGATCGACCCAGTCCGATGATTGTTCCGTCCTTGCCGGGGCCGACTGCGAAGCTGACCGTGAACGGCAATTTCTGCTCGCCCAAGACCTCGGCAGGAACGTCGAAGACGGCAGCGGATCCGACCCGGCGGCGCGATTTTTCGATCTGGCTGCGCAGACCCGGCTTCTCCTTATCGATCGCCGCCAGTATCTGTTGGACAAGATTCTCCCCGTCCGGAATCCCAATCAGGCGGGCAGCAACGATAAATCCGGAATCCGGATCGAATTGCCCGGACTGGGCGTTGTCCAGAATCTTTTCCCCTTCGAAGGAGACAGCGATTTCAGCGATGTTGGTCTCGTTGATCCCGGGAACAGCCGAGGCCGTATTCAGCGACGGAATCTGACCGGTCTGAAGAGATTGTAACTGTTGCGCGAGCGGACCTGCCTTATCGGCGATCACCTTCCATATGGCGCTTTGGCCGGCGCCCTGCACGTCTGCATAAATGGCCAGTGCGGTACGCGCGGTGAACACCTGCGACGGCGCGGGCACCATCTCCTCGGTCCCGGCGGCATTGCCGGCCGGATGCGTGAGGCAGGCGCCAGCAAGGCAGAGCAAAATCAGGTACGTTTTCCCGAAGACTCCTTTTTGAAAACTCATAGAATTCGAATGCGGTCAGCCGACAAAACCGTAATCATACGGTTTACGCATCTCTCGGACGACCGAAGCGTTGCCTTCCTTTGCCCCGTCGCCGACAAACAGCTCCTTCTCCGGGTCCCATCGCAATTTGCGACCCAGGCGCAGGGCGATGACACCGAGGTGACAGATGGACACCGACCGATGGCCGACTTCCGCGTGGCAAATCGGGTCTTTGCGCGAGCGGACACAGTCGAAGAAATCACGCATGTGATCGCCACTCACTTCCAGGCGCGTCGCCGTGTCCGGCAGTTTCGTCTCGATGATCGCCTCGTCGTTCGCCTCAATGGTTCCACGGTTGACCCAAATCCAGCCATCGCTCCCTTCGAATCTCACGCCGTTGCGCTGGCCGCTCTTGTTCACCACCCCGCCGAAGATGCTGTCGTCCTTCGTGGTCCTGGCCACGTGCCTGACGCCGTTGGCGTAGGTCATGGTCACCTCGTATTCGCTGAAGGCGGTATAGCCGCCGGCAATCGGCTCGGCCAGCACCTTGCCCTCGATCTCAACCGGGGCTTCGAGCCCGATGCCCCAGCGCGCGATATCATTGTGGTGAGCGCCCCAGTCCGTCAGCGTGCCGCCCGAGTAGTCGAACCAGAATCGGAAATTCGTGTGGCAACGCTCCTTGACGTAGTCCACCTTCGGCGCCTGACCGAGCCAGAAGTCCCAGTTCAACCCGGCCGGCACGGGCGACGTCTGGAGTGGTCCCGCCCGGAGCCCGGCGGGAATGAACGCGATCACCTGTTTCAGCTTCCCGATGCGACCGTTGCGGACCAGCTCGCAGGCCATGCGAAATTTCAAATCACTGCGTTGCTGACTGCCGGTCTGGAATACCGTCTTGTTTTCGCGAACGGCCTTCACAAGCTGCTTGCCTTCGTCGATAGTCAGCGTCATCGGCTTCTCACCGTAAACATCCTTCCTGGCGCGGGCCGCGGCCAGGTTGACCAGCGTGTGCCAATGGTCTGGCGTCGCCTGGACAATGACGTGCACATCGTCGCGCTCCATCACTTTGCGAAAGTCGTTGAATCTGGCCGGGAATTTATTGTCCTTGGCAAACTGCTTGGCGGCCGCTTCCGCGTGACCTTCATCCACGTCGCACACCGCGACGAGGTCGCCAAACCGGCTGGCATTTTGCGCGTCGCCGCGTCCCATGCCGCCACAACCGACCAGCGCGATGCCCGGCCGGTCATTCGGCCCGAGTGGCCGTGGCGCAGGCGCGGCAGCGGCCATCTCGCGTTCGATGAACCACAATGGCAGGCCGGTGGCCGCGGCCGCGGCGGAGCAGGTCTTGAGGAAAGAGCGACGCGAGATCTGAAAGGGCTTCGGTGTCATAACCCGATTAAGAGTCTCGCCGCCGGGAGCGTCAAGACGAAGGCACCCACGCTTACTTCTCGTCCCGGGTTTTCTCCCCTTTCTTCTCTGCCGGCTTTTCCCCGGTCTCCCCGGACTTGATGGCTCCCGCGGGGGCGCCCGCGTTGAGCTGCGCGAGCACTTCTTCGGTAATATCGTTTTGGCCGTTGGTGTAAAGAACGACGGGCGTCTGGTTGGGTGTTTCCGCGGTGGTATCAACGACCAGCGAATAGCCCCCGGTCTTTGCTTTGCTGTCGATCACCTCGCGGATCTCGCCGAGGATCTTGTCGCGCATCCGCCGCATCTGCGTGCCGAGGGTCTCCCGGCTGTTCTGGTCGTGGAGTTGGAGGGTCTGCTTGATCTCGTTGATCTCGCGGAGTTTCTTCTCCGCGGCGGCTTTCCGCTTGTCCCTCTCGTCCTGGGACACGGCCTGGTCGTTGGCGCCTTCCATCAGTTTCTTGTACTCCTCATCGGCCTTTTGGAACTCTTCGACGAATCCCTTGCGCACCTTTTCAAAGTCGGCGGCGCGTTCCTTGAGCTGGGTGTCGGCCACGTTTCTTTTCCAATAATTCTCGAAGACCTTCTTCAGGTCGATGATCGCGATTTTTGTTTGGGCCTGCGCGGAAGCCGCCATCACGATGGCTGCGAGCGCCGGCAATGCCGCGCCCAAAAAGCGTGTTCTCAGAATGTGTGTTTTCATGTCAATGCGGGGTTAGAAGGGACGGGAATAGCCGACACTGAACTGGAAACGGCCGCTGCCGCTGTTGTCGGAGCCGTGCGTGATCGGGAGGCCGTAATCGAGCCGCAACGGCCCCATCTGCGGAATGTTGATCCGCAACCCCAAGCCCCAGTTGTCGTTGTACGTTCCGGTGTTGAACCCTTTCGGGTCGAAGCTGTACGCATCGGGATAGACCATACCGATGTCGTAGAATACCGCAAAGCGTAATCGTTCAATGATGGGAATGCTGTATTCAGCGAATCCCATCCAGTACGTGTTGCCTCCGATCGGCTCGCCAAACTCGTCCTTCGGCCCGACACGGCGGTACTTGTAACCGCGCACCGTGTTCGCGCCGCCCAGGAAGAATCGGTCGAACAGCGGTACCCGGCTCGAGTCGCCATACCGCTCCACCACGCCGACGTGCCCGCCGAGTTCGAGAACATGCCCTTCGAAGGGCCCTCGGAAATACCAGTTCGATTCCAGCTCGAGCTTGTAGAAATCGCTGTCGCCGCCAAACGGGCCACCGGCGAGTTCGGCGCTCAGTTGGGTGCGTTGGCCGCGATTGGGCAGCAGGCCGCCCCCGCGCGTGTCGAAGGTCAGCGACGCGCCCACTTTGGACACGAGCCGGTCACCCTCTTCCTCGCGCAGCGCCTGCGAAATTTGGGGAGGGATGATGGTCTGCTGGAGACCCCGGCCCGGACCTTCAGTGACCACGACGTTGGTGCGGGTCAAGGATGGATCAAAGTCGATGCCGATGTTTTCAATGGTGTAGCTGACGCCGGCGCGCAAGGAGTCCACAAACAATGCCCGCGTCAACCCAATCCTCGCCCCCGTTTCGGTTTGGTCGTAAAGGTCGCTGTAATAACGGATGTCGCGGTGAAACAAATCCACTTCCAGCACGAGCTTGCGGTTGAGGAACCAGGGTTCGACGAACTTGATTTCGTAATTCTGTTGCCGCGTGCCGATGGTCGCCTGCAACCGAAGCTTCTGGCCGCCTCCCGTGAAGAAAGGCGGGTTAAAAACGTCGAAGTTTCCTTGCGTCATCCCGACGTAACCGAACAACTGATCGATGGAACTGAATCCGGCCCCGACATAGAAGTTTCCCGACTGGCCTTCCTCGACCGCAACGATCAGGTTCTTGGCGTTCGGCACGTCCTCCGTCGGTTCGACCTCAGTGTCAACCTTTGTGAAATACTGCAGACCTTCCAGACGTTCCTTGCTCAGTTTCACGCGCACCATGTCGAACGTCTCGCCCGGCGAGACGGCCAGCTCGCGCCGGATCACTTTGTCCTTGGTCTTGGTGTTCCCTCTGATCTCGATCTTCTCAATCGTGGATTTCTCACCCTCGTCGATCCGATACACGAGGTCCATGGTGCCGCGTTCGACATTCGCGTTTTTGATCGCGGACACGCGAACCCGGTCGGAGTCGCCTCTGCCGATGTATCCTTGTGCGCCGTAGAAATCCTGGATGGCTTCGAGGTCTTTCTCCAGCCCTTTCGGTGTGAACACCTCGCCCTCGGTCATGCGCATCCGCACGGGCCGCCCCAGAACCGAGAGCCCGCGCCGGATCTGATCGGCGGTGAACTTCTCGTTCCCTTTGAACTCCACGGATCCGACTTTGTACTTGTTACCCTCGAACACCATGAACCGAATCACCATGCGCGTCGGGGTGAGCTGGTCGAATTTGACCTCTTTGATGTCAAAATCGATGTAGCCTTCGTTGCGATAAAACTCCTTCAGCTTCTCCTTGTCCTCGTCGAACTGCTCTTCCTTCAACTTGCCGGTGCCCGTAAGCCAGGAAAACATCCACGAACGGCGCGTCTTGATGGTCTTGCGGAGTTTTTTTTGAGTGAAGGCCTTTGCGCCGACAAACTGCACGTCCACGATCCGGACTTTGGGCGCTTCCTTGATCTCAAACGTCACGGTGCCGCGCCCCAGGTTTTCGTTGATGCTGACCTTCGGCTCGATGGTCGTTTTCTGGTAGCCCGCCTTCTCGTACAGCTTCCGCATTTCCTGGGCGTCCCTGAACAGCTTGTAGTCGTCGAGCGGCTCGCCGGTTTTCGAGGTGACTTTCTTGAGCAGCTTCGTGTTGCGATACTTCCGGTTCCCTTCAAAGCGAATGTCGGTGAGGATCGGCCGGCCTTGGACCTTGTAAATCAGCTTGATCCCGCCGTCCGTCCGGTCCAACAGGATCCGCACATCGTAAAAGTAGCCGGTGGATTTGAGGGAAGTAATGTCGTCGTTGGTAGCGGCAACACTGTAAGGATCTCCCACCTTGACGCGGATATTGGCCTTGATGAGGTCGTCGCTGACCGCCGGAGGGCCGACGTGCAGGATTTCGATCTTCTCGACCTTGGGCAGAGTCTGCGCCGACAGCGGAGGCAACCAGCTAAAGAGCGCCAGCAGCAGGAGCAGCCGCCATCGGCGTAGCAAAAATTTCATTCAGTTAACCATCACCCGGCACGTCTTCGGGACTGACTTTGGCCGCGCTCTCAAATCGTGTGTAGGCCTTCAGGAACGTCAGCGCAACGTCCCCCGTCGGACCGTTGCGCTGTTTGGCGATCAACAGATTCACCGGCATCGCTTCCTGGTCTGGTCCCGACGGACCTTCCTCATCGTCTCCGCTGTTCGGCTTGTAGAGTAGAGCGACGAGGTCGGCATCCTGTTCAATCGCGCCGGATTCGCGCAGATCGGAAAGCCGCGGCTTGCGGTTTTTTTCTTTCTCGAGTTCGCGATTGAGCTGGCTCAGGACGATGACCGGAACTTCCAGTTCCTTGGCCAATGCTTTGATGCCGTTGGAAATGTCAGCGATTTCCTGCTGCCGGTTTTCTGCTCGCCGCGAAGTAGAATGGAGCAGTTGGAGGTAGTCAATGACAAACAGCTTCACGCCATACTGTTGCGCCATGCGCCGCGCCTTGGCACGCAATTGCAGGATCGACAGTCCCGGTGTGTCGTCGATGAACAACGGTGCACCCGCCAGTTTGCCCGCCGATCCCGTCAGCTTGGGGAAGTCCCGTTCCGCCAGAAAACCGTCGCGGATGCTTCGCAGGTTGACGCGCGACCGCGAGCACAACATGCGCAGGACCAGCGATTCCGCCGTCATTTCCAGACTGAACACACCGACGGGCAGCCGCTCTTCCAGGGCGACGTGTTCGGCGATGTTCATCGCCAGTGACGTTTTGCCCATGCTCGGCCGCGCAGCGATGACGATCATTTCGCCGGGATGCAATCCGCTCGTCATCTTGTCCAGATCTGGAAATCCGGTGGCCAGGCCCGTCAACATTCCCTGCCGCTGATGGAATTCCTCGATTCTGCCAATGGCCTTTTTGACCAGCTCCTTGATCGTCAGCGTGCTCACCTCAACGCGCTCTTCGCTGATCCGCAGGACATCACGTTCGACCTCGTCCATCAACGCATCCACCTCACCCTCGTGCTCATACACGCGCCCCATCACGGAGGAGCAGGTCTGAATCATCTTTCGCAGCAGATGCTTCTCGCGGACGATGTCCGCGTAATAACTCAGGTTCGCCGCCGACGGCACCGCGTCGGGAAGCGCCGCGAGGTAAGCCAGTCCGCCCACGGCTTCGAGCTGGTTTTTGTCCTTGAGCCGCTGCTGAACGGTGAGCAAGTCGATCGCTTCCTTGTGGTCGTACATGTCGACCAGCAGCTCGTAGATGTGCCGGTGGCGCAGGTCGTAGAATGCGTCTCCTCCTGCCCTGAACTTCTCGATGCAGATTCCAAGACAATCGTGCGGCGACAGCAGCACGCAACCAAGCACACCCTGCTCGGCTTCGATCGAGTGGGGCGGGAGGCGGTCAATTTTCGTGGGATCGGCCAAAGGGATTTTCTGGCGGCGCGTTTTCTTAAGGTCGGGCGAAGCCGAAGCCGCTTCGGGAGCGAGGGTGTCAATCATGACTCTAGAAGACCCGAATCCCGGCGAGCGTCAAATCGAACTTTGAAAAACATATGCAGCGCGTACCAACAGTTTGTTCACCGGCCACTGTGAACAGCAGCCGCTCGAAACAGAACAGGCAAGTCGGAGCGACTTGCCTGTTCGAGGACAGAAATCTGCCGTGAGCCTAAGCGGTCTTTTCCTTTTTTTCGACGCGCGGCTTGCGAATCGGACGGGCTTTTCTGGTTTCCGTACCGGCCGTCTCGCCTTCTCTGGATTTGGCGTCCCTCGTTCTCGCTTCCCTCGTGGTCGGCGCTTCGATGACCTGGGGTTGCGGCTTGTCGCTGTTGACCCGGACTTTCAGCGTCGTCACAACCTCGGAGTGCAAACGCAATTCGATTTCGTGCTCGCCCAGGGTTTTGAGCGGATGGTCGAGATGAATCTTTTTCTTGTCGAGCACCACGTCGAACTGGTGCTTCAGTTCGTCGGCAATGGCGCCCGGCGTGATGGAACCGAACATCTTGCCGTCTTCTCCGGTTTTGGCGGTCAGGGTCAACACCATCTTCGAGAGGCCCTTGGCCAGCTCGCTCATGGTGTTGAACTCGTGCGCCTCGCGCTCAGCCCGGCGCTGGCGAAGCACTTCGAGGCGGCGCTTGTTCGCGGCCGTCAGAGGAATCGCCAGGCCCTGCGGAAAAAGGTAGTTGCGGGCGTAGCCGGCAGCGACCTTCACCTGGTCGGATTCTCCGCCGAGACCGACGACGTTGTGTGTCAGAATGACTTCAGTTTTTGCCATACGATGAATCGTCAATTGAGGTTGAACCTGTTCGTTCAGGAACGCGGCGTCAGAACGGAACGTCGTCCGACGGCGGCTCATCGGCAGAGTCGGCCGCAGGCGGTTGAGCGGGGGCGGCTTTGCCGCGAGCCGGCGCAGGAGCGCCCTCGTCGGAACCGCGGCCACCGTAGTCGAGGAACTGAAATGATTCCAGCACAACGCCCAGCTTACTGCGCTTCTGGTTAGTCTGCTTGTCCTCCCAGGTATCGTACTTCAAGCGTCCCTCGATCATGATCGGCCGGCCCTTCTTCATGTATTGTCCGAGTGTTTCGGCCTGGCGGCCAAAGGCGTCCACATCGACAAAGGTAACTTCCTCCTTCGTCTCGCCGCTCTCGGTGCGCCAGGAACGATTGACGGCAATGCCGATTTTTGCCACGGCGGTCCCTTTGGGTGTGTAGCGCAACTCCGGGTCACGCGTCAGGTTGCCGATCAAAATGACTTTGTTGTAGTTGGCCATGGATTACCTCGCTTTGGCGGCTTCCTTGGGCGGCGGCATCGCGGTGAACGACACCCGAAAGACGTCCTCGCTCAAATGGAATCGCTGGTGCAGGTGGCTGACGGCGCCGGGTTCGATCTCAAAAATAAAATTCACGTAAAAGCCCGAGCTGTGCTTTTTGTCGGCCACGCGAGAGAAGCTTCGTTTGTCCATCTTTTGCACGGTCTCCACTTTGCCGCCGGCCGAGGTGATCTCCGCCGAAATCTTGTCGATGACATCCTTGATGCCCTCTTCTTTGCCCGTAGTGTTCAATATGAACAGGCCTTCGTATCGTTTCATTTTTGTTCTGTGCCGGAGCTCTCGACGGCTCCGTTAAATTGACTCATTGCTTTCTCGATCCCCGCGTCCAGCCAGCATTCCACCTGGCCGGCCGCGCGGTCCAAAACTTTCTCTATCAGCCCGGCCTCCGCCGCGTTGAACCGGCTCAACACATGGCCGGTGATTTCCCGAACGCCGTTCACCGTCCGCCCGATCCCGATCCGCAACCGCGGATACACCCGCGTCCCCAGATGCTGTTCGATCGACTCCAACCCGTGATGGCCGCCGCTGCTGCCCTGCTTCCGCAGTCTGATTTCGCCGAGCGGCAGGTCCGCGTCGTCCACGATCACCAGCAGATGCGTCAGCGGAACCCGAAAATACTCTTTCAAACGGCCGACCGCTACCCCGCTCAGATTCATGAATGTCCGCGGCTGGCACAACGTCGCCGGGCGCCCGGCCTGCTCTGCTTTCGCAAGGCGTGATTTGAATCGCCCGTCCAGCGCCCACTCCGCCTGCCAGCGTCTGGCCAGACGGTCGACGACCATGAATCCGGCATTGTGCCGCGTCCGGGCGTATTCCGCGCCCGGATTGCCGAGGCCCACGATGAGATAAAGATTCTCCATATCGGGGCCGCGGCGGAACGTCGGGCGCAAAGCGGCCCGCATCCCGGACTGCTACTTCTTCTCCGCTTTCTTCTCGCCTTTGTCAGCGGCTTTATCAGCGCCCTTGTCCGCGCCTTTATCAGCGGCTTTGGCCGCGCCCTTGTCGGCAGCTTTGGGCGCTCCCTTCTCAGCGCCCTTGTCGGCGCCTTCGCCTGCCGCTTCCTCATCTTTCTTCTCCTTGAGGACCTCGGGCTCGGCGAGAGGAGTACCGGCTGCCTCCAGCGCAGCCGCTTCCTCCGCTTCCGTAATCGGGGCCGCGACGGAAAGGACGGAAACCTTCTTATCGCCGAGGATCTCGACGCCCGCCGGGGGCCGGATCTCTCCCAGGTGAATCGACTGGCCGATTTCCAGGTGGCTTACGTCAACGGTGATGACCTCCGGCAGGTCCTTGGGCAACGCCCGCGCTTTGATTTTGAACAGGACGTGCTCCAGCACGCCGCCGCCGGTCTTGACACCGGCTGCTTCGCCGGTGGTCTCGACCGGGACCATGATGGTTACCTTCTCGTCCTCGGCAACCTCGTGCAGATCGACGTGCAGCACTTCGCCGCTCAAGACGTGATGTTGAACTTCCTGAACGAGCGCGAGCCGCTTTGGCTTGGGATCGCCGTTGACCGAGAGGTCCACCAGCACGTTTTCGGAAACGGAATGATGGATCAGGTTCTCGATGTCCTTGACGTTGAGCTCCAGGTTTTGCGGCTGGTTCAGACGCCCGTAGATGACGGCGGGGACCCGACCGGCGGCGCGCAGTTTTTTGACGCCCGTGCGCCGGGCAAGCGTCCGCGGATACGCGGTGAGAGCAACAGATTTCATGCTTTCAAATTTTTACTTCGGTCGGCCAGGTCAACTGGTCCGTCCGCCCTTAAATTCAAACAGCGAAGTTACCGAGGAATTACTATGGATCCGCTTGATCGCTTCGCCCAACAATCCCGCCACCGACAACGTCGTGATGTTCACCCCGTCTATCGGAGGGCGCAGAACAGTATCAGTCGTGATCAGTTCGTCAATCACTGATTTCCTGAGTTTTTGAACTCCCAGATCATTCAAAATCGCATGGGAAACACAGGCGAATATGCGCTTGGCGCCCTTGCGTTTGAGCAACGACGCCGCGGTGGTCAACGTGCCCGCGGTCTCGGTCAGATCATCCACCAGGAGAATGGT
>Ga0075421_100003034_pt1 | contig 20075 bp, 15 predicted proteins | sample SoiMetdeltSBSDD5_FD_75292 | JGI IMG/M metagenome (GOLD analysis project Ga0075421, IMG submission 75292) | Bulk soil microbial communities from a Populus tree surrounding site in Tennessee, USA - Soil MetaG P. deltoides SBSDD5 | ecosystem: Environmental > Terrestrial > Soil > Tree plantation... | reverse complement strand
CAGCGCGCCGAGGAAGGCGCGCACGGCGGCGGGCTCGACCTGCTCCGGCGTGACCGTCTGCGGGTCGACGCCGAGGTAGTCGCGGCCGACGAAGAGCAGGAAGCGGTCGAGGTCGCCCCGGTAGGCGCGCAGCGTGTGAGCGGCGAGAGCTCGCTCGTGGGCGAGGTGCTCGAAGTAGCGGCCGACCAGGCGCTCGAGGGAGCCCGGGGCGGCCCGCGGGCTCATCGCTCGAGCCCGCTCGCGGCCGGCGCCGCGGTCGCACCCGCGAGCTCCGCCGGCGGCAGCGCTCCAGCCGGCGTCTCCTCCAGAGAGATGCCGGCCCGCGCCGCCCACGCGGCGAGCTCCGCGCGCGCCCTCGCGGCATAGGCCGCCTTGCGCTCGTCGCGCGTCACGCGCCCGCCGAGGGGCAGGAAGAGACCCCAATTGATGTTCGCGGGCTGGAACGAGCCGGGGTCGGACTGCGTGACGTGCCTGGCGAGTGCACCCAGCGCGGTCGTCGCCGGCAGCGGCTCGATCTCCGCGCCGTTCGACTCGTGTGCGAGGTAGAGGCCGATGGCGAGCCCGGTGGCGGCCGACTCGAGGTAGCCCTCGACGCCGGTCACTTGTCCGGCGAGCCGCACCGCCGGGCGCGCCTTGAGGCGATAGCGCTCGTCGAGGTGGATCGGCGAGCAGATGAACGTGTTGCGATGCACCTGCCCGAGGCGCACGAACTCGGCGCGTTCGAGGCCGGGGATGGTGCGCAGCACCCGGATCTGGTCGGCCCACTTGAGGCGGCTCTGGAAGCCGACGAGGTTGAAGTGTGTGCTGGCGAGGTTCTCCTGGCGCAGCTGCACCACGGCGTAGGGCCGGGTGCCGTCCGGGGCGGTGAGCCCGACGGGCTTCATCGGCCCGAAGCGGAGCGTGTCGACGCCGCGGCGCGCCATCTCCTCGACGGGCAGGCAGCCCTCGAAGAAGAGCGCGCGCTCGAAGTCGTGGAGAGGCAGGACCTCGGCCGCGACCAGCGCCGCCACGAAAGCCTCGTATTCGTCGCGCGAGAGGGGTGCGTTGAGGTAGTCGTCGCCGCCCCCCTTGCCGTAACGCGAGGCACGGAACATCTTCGAGAGGTCGAGCGTCTCGGCGTCGACGATCGGCGCGATGGCGTCGTAGAAGTAGAGGTACTCCGCGCCGAGCAGCGCCTGCAGCGACGCCGCGAGCGAGGGCGACGTCAGGGGCCCGGTGGCGACGACCGCGGGGCCGGCGGGGATCTCCGGCACCTCTTCGCGCCGGACCTCGACGAGCGGATGGCTCGCCAGGCAGGCGGTGATGGCGGCCGAGAAGCGGTCGCGGTCGACGGCGAGGGCGCCTCCCGCCGGCACCGCCGCCGCACGCGCCGCCGCGATGATCAGCGAGCCGAAGCACTCCATCTCGCGCTTGAGGAGCCCGGCGGGGTGATCCGCCTCGTCGCTGCGCAGCGAGTTGGAGCAGACGAGCTCCGCGAAGGCGTCGGTCGCGTGTGCCGGCGTCTGGCGCACGGGCCGCATCTCGTGGAGCACCACCGGCACGCCCCGCCGCGCCAGCTGCCACGCGCATTCGCTGCCGGCGAGGCCGCCGCCAACGACCTGGACGGCAACCACCTGGCCGGAGGACCTCACGTCGTCGATTATAGTTTTCGGGCCCGCTATAGTTTTCGCGCCGCGGGCGACCGCTGCCACGGCCCACCTCCAATGTTCCCGTCGATCTCGCGCCTCGCCGCTCGCCGGAGCGCCCTCGTCGCGCTCGCGCTCGTCGTCGCCATCGGCGCTAACGGTTGCGGCACACCGGCGGGTACCCCCTCCGCCCCCGATTCGGCGTCGCGCCTCTCCGAGCTCCTCCGCCGCGGAGCTCGTCCCGGCGAGCTCTCGGCCGGCGAGCGAGGCGAGGTGGAGCGACTCCTCGTCGCCGTGCTGCCCAAGCTGGCGGGCCCGCTGGCCGGCCACCACTGGCGGGTCACCTACGACGACCTCCCCGAGGCCGACTTCGTGAGCGTCGACCTGCTGCGCGGCAACGGTGACGAAGCGCCCCGCGCGATGTGGTTCCACCTGTTCTGGCGCGGCGAGCTCGCCGCCGCCGAGCGCGAGGCCTGGGCCCTGCGGCTCGGCCGCTGGCCGGCGCGCGGCATCGAGGGCCACCACCTCTTCGTGCGCCTGGGCGGCGTCGAGCTGCGCGCCGTCGCCGACGCGCAGGAGTACCGCGACCCGCAGCGCATCCGCGCCGTGCTCGAGAGCTTCGACCTGGATGCGCTGGCAAGGCTCTAGGTGAGGCACGGCTCCAGGTGAGGCAAGGCTCCAGGTGAGGCGCGGCTCCAGGTGAGCACGGACGATCTCCTCTCGCCGTCGCTGCGCGACCGCCAGGAGGCGGAGGCCAGGCCGCCGTGGCGCCTCTCGTCGCAGGTGTGGATCGGCCTGCTCGGCGGCGCGCTGCCGGTGACCGTCATTGGTTGGCTCAACGCCGAGCGACTGGGCCTCGAGCGGGAGCGCCGCACCTGGATCCTCGTCTGGGGAGCGGTCGGTGTGGCGTTGACGCTCCTCGCCGTCGGCTGGGCCGTGGTGGCGAGCCGGGGCGACGCGAGCGCGCAGCGCACCTGGACGCGCCTCGCGTCCCGCGCCGTCGGCCTGCTCACCTACCTCGCCATCTCGCGGGTGCAGGCGCCCGCCGACCGTGCCTTCCGCCTCTTCGACGGGCGCCCGTACGCGAGCCTCTGGGGTCCGGGCACGGCGGCGGTGCTGCTCCTCGGCATGCTCCAGGCGCTCGGCGCGATGGCGCTCACCCGCTGGGTGGCGCAGTGAGCGCGGGCGACCTGAGCGCGGCGCCGCTCGAGCTGGCGGAGCGGTACCTCGAGATCGAGCGGCCGGAGGAGGCGCTCGCCGCGCTCGCCCGCGCCACGCCGGACGAGGACCCCGAGCGCTACCACCTCCTGCGCGCCGAGGCGCACCTGCTCGCCGAGCGTCCCGAGGCGGCGCGGGACGCCGCCGCCCTGGGGCTCGCCGTGGAACCCGAGTCGATCCCGCTCCTGCTCGTGCGCTCGTGCTGCCACGAGCGGCTCGGCGAGCTCGCGGCGGCCGAGGAATCCCTGCTCGGCGCGCTGCGCCAGCTGCCCGACGAGCCGGCACTGCTCTGCCGCTACGGTCGCCTCGTCGCCCGCGGCGGCCAGCTCGACAAAGCCCGCCGCCTGCTCGCCGAGGCGCGTCGCGTCGATCCCGACTCGCGCGAGGCGGCGCGGCTCGCCATGCTGCTCGACTACCTCGCCGGCGACGACCGCGCGGCGGCCGAAGGCGGGCGCCGCCTGCTCGCCGACGACCCCGAGGACTCGCACGGCGTCGCCATGCTCGGACTGACGCTCCTCGAGCGCGGCGACCACGGCGCCGCTCGCGAGGTGGTGGTGCCGGCCGCGGCGCTCGACCCGGAACGGCTCGGAGGCCTCGCGCGCGAGGCACGCATCCGCACCCATCCGCTGCTCTGGCCGCTCTGGCCCCTGCAGCGGTTCGGCTCGGTCCCCGTCTGGTTCGGGGCGGTGGGGCTCATCCTGGTCACCGGCCGGCTCGCCAGCCCGCGGGTCTCCTCGATCCTCGCGCTCACCTACCTCGCCTGGTGCGTCTACTCGTGGGTGGTGCCGCCGCTGCTGCGCCGGTGGGTGGTGCGGAGAGGGCGATGAGCGACCGCGTGCGGGCCCTGCTCGACGCCCTGGCGTTGTCGCCGGCGAGCGTTCCGCTGCGCCTCATGGTGATCGAGCTCCTCCTTGCCGAGGGTCGGGGCGACGAGGCCGCGGCGCAGCTCGACGAGATCGGTGGCGGCGGCGAGCCGAATCGGGGCGAGCCGAACGCCGCCGAGGCTCTCCAGGGCGCGAAGCTCGCCATGCAGGCGGGGCGCCTCGAGCGCGCGCTCGAGCTGCTGGAGGCGGCCAAGCGCCAGGGAGCGGTCGAAGGCGTTGCCGAGCTCGAGCGCTCGGCCAACGCCGCGCTGGCCGAGCGCGGCGTGCGGCGCCTCCGCGTCGTGCGCACCGGCGAGGGGAGCGGGCCGCCCCCGGCGCCGGTGGGTGAGCGGCCGACCGTCACCTTCGCCGACGTGGGCGGTCTCGAAGACGTGAAGAAGACGATCCACCGTCGCATCGTCATGCCGTTCCGGCGGCCCGAGCTCTACGCCGCGTACGGACGCCGCGCCGGCGGCGGCGTCTTGCTCTTCGGCCCGCCGGGCTGCGGCAAGACGCTCCTCGCGCGCGCCACTGCCGGCGAATGCGGCGTGCCGTTCCTCAACGTGCGCATGGAGGAGATCCTCGACCCCTACTTCGGGCAGAGCGAGCGCAACCTGCATGCGGCCTTCGAGAGCGCCCGCGCGCAGGCGCCCTGCGTGCTCTTCCTCGACGAGCTCGACGCCATCGCCTTCTCGCGGCGCAAGCACCGCGGCGCCGCCGGCAGGCCGCTCGTCGACCAGCTCCTCCAGGAGCTCGACGCCATCGGCGCCGACAACCGCGACCTTCTCGTGCTCGGCGCCACCAACGCGCTCTGGGACGTCGACGACGCGCTTCTCCGCCCGGGCCGCTTCGACCGCCTCGTCTTCGTGCCGCCCCCCGACGTGGCTGCGCGGCGCGAGATCCTCGGCATTCTGCTGCGTGGCAAGCCGCAGGCGGGGCTCGACCTCGCGGCGCTCGCCGCCGAGACGCCGCTCATGAGCGGCGCCGACCTGCGCTCCCTCGCTGAACGCGCCATCGATCGCGTGATCGAGGAGGCGCTCGAGGGCGGTGCCGAGCCGCCGCTCTCGCAGGCGCACCTCCGTTCCGCGCTCGCCGAGACCCGCCCGAGCACGCTCGAGTGGCTGCAGCGCGCTCGCAGCTACGTCGAGTTCGCCAACCAGGCGGGGCTCTACGAGGAGGTCGCCGCCTTCCTGAAATCAAAAGACGTCAAGGCGGCGAAGCGCTGGAACCCGCCCCCGCGGGCGTAGCCCGCTGCCGCCCCCCCAACCGACCCCTCCCCTGGGTTTCACGTCACCCCTGTTCCCCCGTCCCCCTGCCCCTCCAGGGGCAGGGGGCGCCACCGCCCGCGCCACGCCCGTTCGAGGATCTCGCGCGACCGGCGATAGTTGGGCGGACGCTAGCTTTTTGCTTTGCGCGGTGACTTCCGCGCTGGAGTCCGCTTGGCGCCACCGGCGGACTTCGCTGCAGCCTTCTTCGGGGTGGTCGCGCCGGCCTTCTTCGCGAAGCCGCCGCGACCGCGACGCCCCTTGCCGCTTCCCGGAGGCTTGCCGCGCTCGCCGAGCAGCGCCACCGCCTCGTCGAGGGTCATCGCCTCGGGATCGCTCCCCTTCTTCAGGCTCGCGTTGAGCTTGCCGTCGGTGACGTAGGGGCCGAAGCGGCCGGCGAGGATCCGCACCTCGGCGCCGCTGCCGTCGGGGTGCGCGCCGAGCTCCTTGAGGACGGTGCGGCCGCCTTGGGCGAGGCGCGCCAGGGCCTCCTCGAGCGTCATCGCCAGGAGCTCGTCGAGCGTCTTGACGTTCTTGTACTGCCAGGCGCGCCGGACGTAGGGCCCGTAGGGCCCGATGCCCGCCGTGACCTCCTTGCCGCTGTCGGGGTCGACACCGAGCGTGCGGGGAAGGTCGAGCAGGCGCAAGGCCATCGCGAGGTCGACATCGCCCGGCTTCATCCCCGGCGGCAGGCTGACTCGCTTGGGCCGCTCGCCGTCGCTCCCCTCGCCCTGCTGCACGTACGGGCCGTAGGGGCCGATCCGCACGTAGACCGAATCGCCGCTCGCCGGGTGGGATCCCAGCGGCTCCTCCCCGCGCGAACGGTGGTGGAGCAGCTCGGCGACCTTCTCCGGGGTCAGCTCGTCGATGAGGAGGTCGACCGGGATCGTGGCGCGGTCGCCTCGCCGGCCTGACTCGTCGAGCTCGCCCCCTTCGCCGCGTTGCACGTAGGCGGAGCTGCGGCCGATGCGCACCGTGATCGGCTCCCCGGTTTCCGGGTCGTTGCCGATTCCGATCGCCGGGTACTCGATCCGGGGCAGCGCCTCTTCGATGCGCTGCACGAGCCCCCTCTTGTGCTGATCGTGCTCGGCCTCCGCCGCCGACTCGCCCCAGTAGAAGCGGGAGAGGAAATCGACCCAGTCGACCTCGCCGCGCGCGATGTCGTCGAGGGCGTCCTCCATGCGGGCCGTGAACTTGACGTCGACGTATTGGGGGAAGTGCTCGCGCAGGAGGTGGACGACCGCCATCCCGACGTAGGTGGGGACGAGGGCGTCGCCCCTCTTCAGCACGTAGCCGCGGTCCTGGATCGTGGAGAGCGTCGGCGTGTAGGTCGAGGGGCGGCCGATCCCCTCCTCCTCGAGCTTCTTGATCAGCGCCGCCTCGGTGTAGCGGCCGGGCGGGCGGGTCTCGTGGCGCTCGGGCGTCGCGCCGGCGACGCGGCCCGCGGCGTCCTTCGCCGCACCCAGCACGTCGCCCTCGGCCAGGGGCGGCAGGAGCGTGTCCTCGCGATCGCCGCCCCAGACCTCCATGAAGCCGGGGAAGCGCAGGATCGAGCCACTGGCGCGGAAGGTGTGGGGCGTGCCGTCGTTTCCATCCAATACCCGGGGCTCGACGACGAGGTCGACGGTCGTACGGTCGAGCACGGCGTCGGCCATCTGCGACGCCACGGTGCGCTGCCAGACGAGCGTGTAGAGCGCGAGCTCTTCACGAGTCAGGAAGGCCTTGACGTCGGCGGGCGTGCGGGAAATCTCGGTGGGCCGGATCGCCTCGTGCGCCTCCTGGGCCATCTTGCTCTTCGTCTTGTAGCGGTGCTCGTTGTGGTAGCTCGCGCCCCAGCGCGCCTTGATCAGGACGGCGGCGTCGTGCAGCGCCTTGTCGGCGAGGTTCACCGAGTCGGTGCGCATGTAGGTGATGAGGCCCTCGCGCTCGCCGCCCCCGAGGTCGATGCCCTCGTAGAGGCGCTGCGCCACCGACATCGTCTGCTTGGGCGACATGTGGAGCCGCGAGCTCGCCGCCTGCTGCATCGTCGAGGTGGTGAAGGGGGCGAGCGGGCGCTGCCGGACCTCGCGCTTCTCGATGCGCGAGACGCGCCAGGAGTGCCGGGTGACGGCCTCGGCGATGCGTTTCGCCTCGTCCTCGCCGAGGACCACCGCCTTGGTGCCCGGCTCGAGAGCGCCCGTCGTCGGGTCGAAGTCGCGGCTGCTCGCCAGGCGTCGGTCGCCGACGGCGGTGAGCGTGGCGCCGAACGAACCGCCCTTCGCTTCCAGGGTGGCCACCACGTCCCAGTAGACGGTGCTCTGGAAGCGCTGGCGCTCTTCCTCGCGCTCGACGACGAGCCGCAGCGCCACGCTCTGCACGCGGCCGGCGGAGAGCTTCGTGCGCACCTTCTTCCAGAGGACCGGCGACAGCGAGTAGCCATAGAGGCGGTCGAGGATCCGGCGCGTCTCCTGCGCGCGCACCAGCTGGTCGTCGACCTGTCGAGGGTTCTCGAGCGCCTCGCGGATCGCGGTGCGGGTGATCTCGTGGAACGCGATGCGCCGCACGGGGATCTTCGACTTGACGAGCTCCAGCACCTCGAGCAGGTGCCAGCTGATCGATTCCCCTTCGCGGTCTTCGTCGGTGGCGAGCAGGACTTCTTCGGCCTTGCCCGCCACCTTCTTGAGCTCGGAGACCCGCTTCTGGCTGTCTTTGGGGACGACGTAGAGCGGCTTGAAGCCCTGTTCCGTGTCGACCCCGAGCTTTGCCCACGGCTTCTTGCGGTGCGCGGCAGGAACCTCGGCCGCCGAGCCCGGGAGGTCGCGGATGTGGCCGTAGCTCGCCTCGACGCGGTAGTCGCTGCCGAGGAACTTCTCGATGGTGCGCGCCTTCGCGGGCGACTCGACGATGACGAGCTTCATGGTGACGTGACGATCATGAGGTAAGGGGCTTCGCCTGGGGTGGGAGAGGCCCTGGGCGGCGGAACAAGCTAGCACACAGGTGTCGGCCGCCCCGTCAAGCCCGCCTGCAATAGACCGGCCCGGGAAGGCGGGTGATCCATCCCGCGAGCTCGAGCTCGAGCAGCTCGGCGAGCGTCTCGTCGACCGCCGCCGCGCAGCGCGAGGCGAGCTCGTCGACGGTCCGTTGCGCGCCCGCCGGCAGCGCCTCCCAGAGCCGCGCGCCGAGCCCTGGCAGCGGCGGCGGCACGTCGCCCGCCGGCTGCGTCGCGGCATCCACTCCCAGCTCGTCGAGCAGGTCGCGCGGCGAGAGCGCCGGGCGCGCGCCGTCGGCGATCAGGGCATTCGGCCCCATCGCGGCGTCGTCGAAGACGCGGCCCGGGAGCGCCATCACCTCGCGTCCGAGGTCGAGTGCGTGCCGGGCGGTGATGAGCGATCCCGAGCGCAGCGTCGCTTCGACCACCAGGGTGACGCGCGCGAGCGCCGCGATGAGCCGGTTGCGCACCGGGAAGTGCGCGCGCAGCGGGGATGCGCCGAGCGGCAGCTCGGAGATGAGGGCGCCCTGCGACGCCACCTCGGCCGCGAGCTGCGGGTGGTGGTCCGCCGGATAGGGGACGTCGATCCCACAGCCGAGGATCCCGACCGTCTCCCCTCCACCGGCGAGCGCGCCCCGGTGCGCCGCGGCGTCGACCCCGCGCGCGAAGCCCGAGACGACGGGGACGCCGGCGCGGGCGAGCTCGCGAGCGAAGAGCCAGGCGGCCTCGCGGCCGTAGCCGCTCGGGTGGCGCGAGCCGACGATGGCGGCGACGGGCGCGGACTCGGCACCGAGCGCGGCGGGGAGCGTGCCGCGACAGTAGAGGACCGGCGGCGGGAGCTGGAGCCTCCGCAGCTCGAGCGGGTAGTCGTCGTCGCGGAGCGTGACGAGCCGCGCCCCCACGGCGGCCGCGGCAGCGCGCTCGGCGTCCGCCAGCGCCGACGCGGCCCGCGCCGCCGTTCGTGCCCGTGCGAACGCGTCGTGCGGCACCCCGAGCGTGGCCGCGAGCGCGTCGCCGTCGGCGTCGGACACCTCGATCCAGTCGTCGAGGTCGAGCGCGAGCCGGCAGATGGACGCCCGCGTCAGGGCGGCGCCGTTGAGCGCAACCAGCACGTCGGAGGGTGTGGGGGAGCGGCGCCGGGCCATTGCTGCATCAAACGAAAACGGGGGGCGCTCTCGCTCCGGACCGCGTGCATCGAGGGATGCACGGTCGTTGGGCCCTCTAACCAGAACCGCGATGCGGGCGTGGATATACTCACTGCTGCTCAGAGCTGCACCGCGGGGCCGAGACCGCGACGATGGCTCGCTAAAGGGGGCGCCGATGCCGACGCGGGTTCGCCTCGTCTCTCTGGCCATGGTCCTGGCGTTGCCGATGGCGAGCTGCGGCTCGTCCCACGGCTCACCGGTGACCGCCGATGCCCAGATCCGTTTCGGCGCCGACATGGCCGACAAGGGGCTCTGGAGCGAGGCCTACTTCCGCTTCCAGCAGGCCCAGCGGATCTCCGGCACCAACGACGCGAAGGTGCTCAACAACCTGGCGGTGGCGAGCGAGGCGCTGGGCAAGTTCGACCAGGCGCTCGCCTACTACAAGCAGGCACTGGCTCTCGCCCCCGGCGACCCCGACCTCAAGGGGAACTACGACCGCTTCGTCAGCTTCTACGAGTCGTTCCGCGCCCGCGGCGAGGAGGGCAAAGACGGCAAAGCGGTGCCCTCTGCCGCTTCGAGCCCCACGCCGCCGCCGCCCCGCCCCTCCGCCCCTGAGCCGCCGCAGACGCCGGCTCTCCCGGGCGCCCCGCCGCCGGGGATGGGCCCGGGAAGCGGGCCCCCGGAAGTGCCGCCGTTGATCCCCGAGCCGCTGCCGACGCCACCCGGGACGTTGCAGACACCAGGAGACGCCTCCCATGAGTGAGCCCCGCCGGCGTGCCATCGCTGCCGCCTTCGCGATCTGCCTCGCTTGCGGGGCGACCGCCGCCACCTCAGGCACGAAGCAGGTCAAGCTCAAGCTCCCGGTCCGCGCCGCCCTCGACCTGACCGGCCGCCGGAGCCTCGTCGTCGCGCCGTTCCAGGTGGTGCGGCAGGAGGGCGAGAGGACCTTCCGCGGCAAAGACCTCGACGTCAAGGGCGATTTCCAGCGCTACCTCCTGAAGGTGCTCAAGCGCGACAGCGGTCTCGACGTCGAGGAGGTCGAGAACGTCGAGTACCCGAGCGACGACTTCGACGCGCTTTCGCACGACCGCGACTTCTGGCGGGCCCTCGGCGAGCGCACCAAGGCCGACCTCATCCTCGCCGGCAGCCTCGACTTCGACATCCAGGACAAGAGCGGCTACCGCCTCGAGGAGTACACCTCCCCCTACGACGGCCGTACCTACTACCGCCAGGTGCTCGTCGAGGAGACCGGCTTCGAGTTCGACATCCTGATGCAGGTCTACGACGGGGCGACGGGCGAGCTGCTCTACACGGACAACTTCAAGGATTTCAAGACGCTCGAGGGCTCCGGCGCCGATCCCATCGAGGGGATGTTCCAGAACCTCTTCGCCCTCGAGGATCGCATCGTCGGCATCTTCGCCAAGAAGGACGTCGAGGCCACGCGCGTGCTCTTCACGCCGTGAACGCCCCCCACGGGAGAGTCATGAGCCACGCACCCCGCCACGGCCGTTCCCTCCCCTTCGCACGCGCCGCCGGCGTCGCCGGCGCGGCGCTCCTCGCCCTTGCCGCGCTGCTGCCGGCGCCCGCCCAGGCACAGTTCGGGAAGAACAAGATCCAGTACCAGCGGTTCAAGTGGAACATCTACCACTCGCCTCACTTCGACGTGTACTACTACGACGAGGAGGAGGTGCTGCTGCAGCGGGTGGTGTCGTACGCGGAGAGCGCCTACGACGAGCTGTCGCGGCGGCTCGACTACCAGATCGAGAGCTCGACGCCGCTCATCTTCTACAAGACCCACGCCGAATTCGAGCAGAACAACATCGACCTCGGGTTCATACCCGAGGCGGTTGGCGCCTTCGCCACCGACGTGCGCTTCCGCATGGTGCTGCCCGTCGACCTGCCCGACCCCGAGCTGCACGAGCTCATACTCCACGAGCTCACGCACATCTTCCAGTACCACTTGCTCTTCAACGGCAAGGTGAGCCGCAGCCTCACGAGCCAGCCGCCGACCTGGCTGACGGAAGGCATGGCGAGCTACTACGCCCAGGACGAGTCGACGTCCGACAGGATGTTCCTGCGCGACCTCGTCGTCAACGACCTGGTGCCGGAGATCACCAAGGCGAGGACCGGTGGTTTCCTCGCCTACCGGTTCGGTCACGCGGTCTTCGACTTCATGGAGTCGCGCTGGGGAGCTCAGGGGGTGCTCGACTTCCTCTTCGAGTACCGGAGCACCCTCGGCGGCAACATCGACCGCGCGCTGCGGCGTGCGTTCCGCATCGAGCCGGAGGACTTCGACGCCGACTTCCGCCGCTGGCTTCGCGAGAAGTACCTGCCCGATCTGGTGCGCACCGGCGAGCCGAGCTACTTCGGGCGCCGCTTCTTCGGCGACGAGGGGCGCGATGCGGAGTATTTCGCGCCGGCGGTCTCCCCCTCGGGCGACCTCGTCGCCTCGCTCGGCAACCCCAAGGGCGACCTCGACGTCATCCTCTTCGACACCCAGGGGCGCAAGCCGCTGCGCAACCTCACCAAGGGCTGGTCGACGCAGTACCAGCACCTCTCCGGCCAGTACCTCGGCGAGCGGCGCCGCAGCGGATCCGATCTCTCGTTTTCGCCCGACGGCAACTGGCTGGCGGTGTTCGCCAAGCGCGAGAAGGGGCGCAGCCTGGTGCTCGTCGACGTCATCAACGGCGGCGTCGAGAGGGTCATCGACCTCGACGTGGGGCAGCCCTTCGCGCCGAGCTGGAGCCCCGACGGGAAGAGCATCGCCTTCGCCGGCAACATGGGCGGCTACTTCGACATCTTCCTCATGGACGTCGAGAGCGGCACGGTCCGGAACCTGACCAACGACCCGCGCTTCGACGGCGGTGCGGTCTTCTCGCCCGACGGCCAGAGTCTCGTCTACACCTCCGAGGTCGGCGCCTTCCACAAGCTCTTCCGCCTCGAGCTCGCCAATCCCGCCAACCGGCGGCAGCTCACTCGCGGCGAGTGGAGCGACATCGATCCCGTCTACACCCGCGACGGCAAGTCGATCTTCTTCACCTCCGACCGGCCGGCCGAGGGGGCCAACACCGGCTTCGAGAACATCTATTCGCTCGACTTGACCACCGGCGAGGTGCGCCGGCACACCAACGCGGTGACGGGCTGCTACATGCCCGGCGTCGTCGAGCGGGCCGACGGGACGCGGGCCCTGGTCTACGTGGGCTACTGGAAAGGCGGGTTCGACCTCTACCGCGGCGATCTCGACGAGGAGCCCGGAGTTGTCGTCGAGACGCTCGCCGACGTCGCGGCGGCCGCCGGCTCGTCGACCCCCGAGCCCACCCTCGAGCGCTACGAGCCGGACATCCAGGTGACGGTGAGCGACGAGAACAAGGAGCGCTATCGCGGGCTCAAGCTTTTCCTCGAGGATGGCGACGCAGGGGTCGGCGTGACGTCGGACCAGCTCATCGTCTCGCAGACGCGCCTCACGTTCTCCGACTACCTCGGCGACAAGCGCCTCTTCCTGCTGTTCAACTCGGTGGCGAGCTTCTCCGACTTCGACATCATCTACATGAACCTCGGGCAGCGCTTGCAGTGGGGCGCCGACGTCTTCGACTCGCGGACGTTCTTCCTCGGCCTGACCGACGGCGGGCGGCTCATCCGGCGCTCGGCCTATCGACTGACCGGCGCCCGGGGCTTCGTCTTCTACCCGTTCGACTTCTACCACCGGGTCGAGGCGTCGCTCGGATACGTGCGGCGGCAGTTCGACTTCCAGAACTTCATCCTCGACCAGCAGACCAACCAGTTCGTGCCCTTCATCGAGCGCCGTACCGACACCTACCCCGAGCTGGGGATGGCCTTCGTCGGCGACTCCACCATCGAGGCCCCGTGGGGGCCGATCTCCGGACGCCGCTACCGCATCGAGGGGAGCTATGCGCCCGACGTCGGTGGCGGCAACGACGACACGGTGATCAACCCGAACGCCAGCGCCATCACCGCCGCGGCCTCCATCGACTTCCGCCAGTACGTGCCGTTCACCAACCGCATGGGCCTCGCCTTCCGCGCCTTCGCCGGCTCCAGCTGGGGCCAGGTCCCGAACGTCTTCTTCTTCGGCGGCCTCGACGACGTGCGCGGATTCGACTTCCGGGAGTTCGTCGGCGACCGCGCGTTCTACACCAACCTCGAGCTTCGCTTCCCCTTGATCGAAGCCGTCGTGCTGCCCTTCTTCGCCGTACAGGGGATCCGCGGCCGGATCTTCCTCGACATCGGCGGCGCCTGGTTCGACTACGCCGGCGAAACGTTCAAGTTCTGGGACGGCGACAACAACCGCCTGGCCCCCGACGACTTCCGCAACCAGAGGCGGGGGCCCAAGTCGGCCTACGGCTGGGGCTTCACGGCGAACCTTCTCGGGCTGGAGCTCAACTGGGACTTCGCCAAGCGCTGGGACGGCAAGGACACCCTCGCCGGGTTCCAGACGTCGTTCTGGATCGGTAGCAGGTTCTAGGGCGGCCGGCACTTGCGTTCCTGCGGGCATCGGTGATCGGCTGAGCGATTGCTGGCCCCTGTGCGCTTCCGGAGAAGTCGGGTTTCGAGCGAGCGCTGAGGCCGGCTGGGGCCTATGAGCGAAACGAGCGACCTGCAGCGGCGACTGCTCGAGCACGAGGTGCTGCTCGAGATGGGCGTCGAGCTGGCGAGCACGCTCGACCTCGCGCGGGTGCTCTCGCTCGCCCTGCAGAAGGCCGAGGAGCTCTGCCACGCCGAGTCGAGCTCGATCTGGGAGCTCGACGACGAGAGAAGGGAGCTCTTCTTCCGCGTCGTGCGGGGCCGCGCCGCGGGCGAGATCCAGTCGCTGCGCGTTCCGCTCGGCCGCGGCATCGTCGGCAGCGTGGCGCGGTCGGGGAGGGCGGAGATCGTCAACGAGGTGCAGGACGATCCCCGCTGGAGCGGCGACCGCGACTCGCACTTCACCACTCGCAACATCCTCACCGTGCCGTTGATCGCCCGCGGCTCGGTGATCGGCGTGCTGCAGCTGCTCAACCGCTCGGGGGGCGAGGGGTTCACCGCCGACGACCTGCGGCGGATGCAGCTCTTCGCCGGCATCCTGGCCGCGGCCGTGGCCAACGCCAGGCTCTACAGCGACCAGAAGCGGACTTTCCTCGAGATGGTCACGGCGCTCTCGGAGGCGATCGAGAAGCGCGACCCCTACACCGGCGGCCACGTGCGCCGCGTGGTGACCTATTCGGTGCTGCTCGGCCAGGAGATCGGACTCGACGTGGAGGAGCTCGAGGAACTGCGGCTCGCCGCCATTCTCCACGACATCGGCAAGATCGCCGTGCCCGATCAGATCCTGCAGAAACCGGCGCGGCTCGACGCCGGCGAGCTGCAGGTGATGGAGCGCCACACCGTCGACGGCGCCGAGCTCGTCGGCCGCATCCGCGGCCTTCGCCATCTCGTGCCTGGCATCAGGAGCCACCACGAGCGGCTGGACGGCAAGGGTTACCCCGACCACCTCACCGACGAGCAGCTCGCGAAGATCCCGCGCATCATCGGCGTCGCCGACACGTTCGACGCCATGACGACCGACCGCCCCTACCGTCGCGCCCTCACGCCGGCCGCTGCCGCGGAGGAGATCGCGCGCCTGGCGGGGTCGCAGTTCTGCCCGGTGGTGGCTGCCGCTTTCGGACGCCTCTACGCGCGGGACGCGTTCACTCTGGAGCAGGGAGAACGCGTGCTCGCGTCCTTGTCGGCGCTCGTGCCGCAGGGGTAAAATCCCACAGCTCCATGAAGATACAGGTCCTTGGCGGGTACGGGGGCGAGAGCATCGACTGCCGCATGACCTGTCTCTTGGTCAACGACGGGGTGGCCCTGGACGCCGGCTCCCTGTCGCAGGCGCTGCCCGTCGAGGAGCAGGTCAAGGTGCACTCCATCGTGCTGTCGCACTCGCACATGGACCACACCAACTCGCTCCCGTTTTTCATCGAAAACGTCTATGGCAAGAGCAACGGGGCGATCCGCATCCACAGCTCGCCGGCGACGATCTACGCCATCCGCAAGTACCTCTTCAACAACGCCACGTGGCCCGACTTCACCCGCCTGCCGAACCACCTCCTGCCGGCGGTGCTGTTCGAGGAGCTCGCCGACGAGGTACCGATCGAGCTCGAGGGGGTGTCCTTCACGCCGATCCCGGTGGATCACCTGGTGCCCACGCACGGCTTCCTCCTGCGTCAGGGGCGCTCCGCCGTGCTCTGGTCGAGCGACACCGGCCCGACGAATCGCTTCTGGGAGGTCGCCAACCAGACGCCCGACCTGAAGGCGCTCTGCATCGACGTCTCCTTCGACAACGCGCTGCAAGAGATCGCCGACGTATCGCTCCATCTGACCCCACGGACGCTCCAGCGCGAGCTCGAGAAGCTCGAACGCAAGGTGCCGATCCTGCTGCACCACTTGAAGCCGCCTTGCATCGCGCGCATCTGCGCCGAGGTCAAGGCGCTGCGCAACCCCGACATCGCCTTCCTGGAGCAGGGGAAGACTTACGAGTTTTGACCGGCCGGCTCGCCTCCCAGCCGCGGCGGCTGGAACCAGTCGGCGGCTCAGCGGAGCGGGAGTAAAGTGGCGGCGGCGATGAGGCAGACCTCGCTCTTCCCCGAGCTCGAGCCGGCGGCTCCGGTTTCCGTCCCCGTGCGCCGGCCGATGCGGCTGGTGGTGCTCGGCTCGGGAAGCCAGGGCAACGCCGTCGTCATCGAGGCGGGCGGGAGGCGGCTCCTCGTCGACGCGGGGTTCTCGGCGCGCGAGATCAAACGACGCCTGGCGAAGGTGGGGCTCACCCCCGAAGACCTCCACGGCGTGGTGCTCACCCACGAGCACCTCGACCACGTGCGCGGCGTCGACCGCTTCTGCCGGAAGCGCCCGGTGCCGATCTACGCCACGGCCGGCACGGTCGGCGCGCTGACGCTGCGGCCGGAGGTGGCCGCCCGGGTGCGCTGCTGCCGATCCGGCGTCCCCTTCGAGGCGGCGGGCTTCGTCGTCGAGCTCTTCAGCGTCCCCCACGATGCCAGCGAGCCCGTCGGCGTGGTGATCGCGGACCCGGTGGGCGGGGGCCGGGTGGGGCTGGTCACCGACCTCGGCTGCCGCAGCCGCCTCGCCTGGTCGCGCCTCGGCGGGGTCCATGCGCTGGTGCTCGAGGCCAACCACGACCTCGAGATGCTCCGCAACGGACCCTACCCATGGTCGCTCAAGCAGCGGGTGGCCGGCCGCCACGGCCACCTCTCCAACGTGGAGGCGGCCGACGGCCTGCCAGAGCTCGCCCACGAGGGCCTTCGCCACGTCGTGCTCTACCACCTGTCGCAGGTGAACAACCTGCCGGCGCTCGCCGCGGCCGTGGTGGGGGAGGAGCTGGCGCGCCTGCGCACCAAGGCGGAGCTCACCGTTTCCGGTCAGTTCGAGCCAACTCCTTGGCTCACTGTCGGTTGACGCCGGACGACGCCGCGTTTCCGCCGCCCTGGGCGGCTCCCGCCGCTCGCCGCGCGGGCTGTCCTTGGCCTCGCCTCGAGCGCCGCCGCGACCGGCTCCAATTGGCGCCTCGTTTTTGCTAGGCTTGGCCGCAAATCACCCGCGCCGCAGGGGTCAGCGGCGCCCCACGCCCTGATGGATCCGGAGCCCACCTGAGTGAAGGCAAGAGTGCTGGTTTACCCCCGTCGCGAGGTGCTCGACCCCCAAGGGAAGGCCATTCACCAGGCCCTGGGCCGGCTGGGATTCGCCGGTGTCGGGGAGGTGCGGGCGGGCAAGAGCTTCGAGATCGAGCTGAGCGGGAAGGGTGAGGCGGCGCGCGGCGAAGTCGAGGCCATGTGCCGCCAGCTCCTCGCCAATCCCATCGTCGAGAGCTGGGAGGTTCACCTGCCCGGGGACGGCGCCCTCGCCGCGCCGGGCAAGGGCAAGGGCAAGGCAGCAGGCGTACCGGGGGCGACCCCGGCCCCGGCGGCCGGCGAGCCGGCCCGGGCTGACGTGGCCGCCGCGCGCACGGCAGTCGGCGAGCCGGTCGGCCCGCGCGCTGCCGCCGCACCGGCGATCGCGGCTCGCCACCCCATGACCCTTCCGGGGCCTGGATCCGCCGTGTCGCCGCCGCCCAGGCCCAGCATCCCCAGCCCGGTGGCCCCTCCTCCTGCCCGCCCCAGCCTGCCGGCCAGACCGTCGGCGCCGCCGCCGCCGAGACCGCCGGCCGCGATCGCCAGGCCGTCCGCGCCGGCCAAGCCGAAGGCTCCCCCGACCCCGGTGAAGCCGCTCGCCAAGGCCATACCCGCGAGGCCGGTCGCCAAGCCGTCCGTGAAGCCGCCCGTGAAGCCGCCCGTCAAGAAGGCGCCGAAGCCCCTGGCGAAGAAGCCCGCGGCCAAGGCGGCCCGACCGGCCGTCAAGCCGGCCAAGGGGAGCTCGGCGAAGGGGGCGAAGCCCAAAGTGGCAGCGAAGCCCAAAGTGGCAGCGAAGCCCAAAGTGGCAGCGAAGCCCTTGAAGCCGAAGGCCGTCTCGAAGCCGTCGAAGCCCTCCAAGCCCAAGCCCGCCGTGAAAGCCAGGCCGGCAGCGAAAGCGAAGGCGGCCGCGAAGGCCAAGCCTGCCGTCAAGGCGAAGCCGGCGGCGAAAGCCAAGCCGGCGAAGGGAAAACCGACGAAGGGCAAGCCGGCGAAGGGGAGCCGCCGATGAAGGCTGGCGTCGTCGTCTTCCCGGGCAGCAACTGCGACCACGACGTCTATCACGTCTGGAAGCACGTGCTCGGCGAAGACGCGACCTTCCTCTGGCACGAGGACACGAGCCTGCAGGCCTGCGAGCTGGTCGTCATGCCGGGCGGCTTCTCCTATGGCGACTACCTGCGGGCGGGTGCCATGGCTGCGCAGTCGCCGATCATGGCGGAGGTGCGCCGCCACGCCGACGCCGGCGGCCTCGTGCTGGGCATCTGCAACGGCTTCCAGATCCTCTGCGAGAGCGGCCTCCTGCCGGGCGTGTTGCGCCGCAACGTCGGCCTCCGCTTCCTGTCGCGGGACGTGCACCTGAAGGTCGATCGCGACGACCTCCCCTTCACCCACCGGCTACGGCGGGGGCAGGTGCTGCGGATGCCGATCGCACACGGCGACGGCTGCTACGTCGACCGCGCCGACCGTCTCGACACGCTCGAGAAGAACGGCCAGGTCGTCCTCCGCTACTGCTCGCCCGCGGGCCGCGTCGAGGCGAACAGCGAGGAGCACAACCCCAACGGCTCGCTGCGCGCGATCGCCGGGATCTGCAACCGGCAGGGGAACGTCATGGCCCTGATGCCGCACCCCGAGCGCTGCTCCGAGGGGGTCCTCGGCAACGAAGACGGGGCGGATCTGCTGCGCTCGGTCGCGGAGTCCGGGACTGCCGGTCGTCGTCGCGCCGGGTCGGGGCGGTGAGGCGGGCGCGATGACGGAGGTCCTGCTCGACGAGCCCCAGGTCGACGTCGCCCTCGCCAAGCGGCAGGGCATGACGGCCGAGGAGTACGAGCATCTGGTGATGGTGCTCGGTCGCACGCCGACCTACACCGAGCTCGGCGTCGCGTCTGCCCTCTGGTCCGAGCACTGCTCCTACAAGTCGTCGAAGGTCTACCTGCGCGAGCTGCCGAGCGAGGGTCCTTACGTGCTGCAGGGCCCCGGCGAGAACGCCGGAGTGGTCGACGTCGGCAACGGCTGGGTCGTGGTCTTCAAGATGGAAAGCCACAACCACCCGAGCTACATCGAGCCCTATCAGGGCGCCGCCACCGGGGTGGGAGGCATCCTGCGCGACGTCTTCACCATGGGCGCGCGACCTGTCGCGGTGATGGACTCCCTGTTCTTCGGCTCGCTCGACGCGCCAACCGACGGTCGGCCCTCCCGGATGCGCCACCTGGTCGACGGCGTCGTGCGCGGAGTGGGCGACTACGCCAACTGCGTCGGCATCCCCAACGTCGGCGGCGAGACCCGCTTCCACTCCTGCTACGACGGCAACATCCTCGTCAACGCGTTCGCCCTCGGCATCGCCCGCCGGGACGCCATCCACAAGGCCAAGGCGGCCGGGCCGGGCAATCCGATCCTCTACGTCGGCAGCCGCACGGGACGCGACGGCATCCACGGCGCGACCATGGCTTCCGAGGCGTTCGGCGAGCAGAGCGCGCACAAGCTGCCCACCGTGCAGGTGGGCGACCCGTTCGCGGAAAAGGTGCTCCTCGAGGCGACCCTCCAGGCCCTGCGCTCGGGAGCGGTGGTCGCCGTGCAGGACATGGGTGCCGCCGGCCTGACCAGCTCTTCGTTCGAGATGGCGTCCCGCGGCGGCACCGGCATGGAGCTCGAGCTCTCTCGCGTCCCCTTGCGCGAGCCGGGGCTCGGCCCCTTCGAGATCATGCTGTCGGAGAGCCAGGAGCGGATGCTCTTCGTCGCCCGCCGGGGCAAAGAAGAGGAGCTCTCCCGCATCTTCCAGCGCTGGGGGCTGGAGGTGGCGGAGATCGGCCGCGTCACCGGCACCGGTCGCGCCGAGGTGCGCTTCCGCGGGGCGCGCGTGGCCGATCTGCCGATCGCCGCGCTCACCGACGAGGCGCCCGTCTACCGCCGGCCGGTGCGCGAGCCGCGCGACCTCGTGCAGCGCCAGTGGCAGCCGCAGGTCCCCGAACCCGGAGACATCGGCGCCGCCTTGCGCTCCCTGCTCGGCACCCCCGAGCTCGGCAGCAAGGAGTGGATCACCCGTCAGTACGACTCGACGGTGCGCACCAACACCATCCTCGGCCCCGGCGGCGACGCCGCGGTGCTCCGCCTCAAGGGCTCCCCCCTCGGGCTCGCGCTCACCTCGGACGTCAATCCGGTCTACTGCTTCCTCGACCCCTTCCAGGGCGCCATGCAGGCGGTGGCCGAGGCGATGCGCAACCTCGCCTGTGTCGGCGCCGAGCCGGTGGGCCTCACCGACTGCCTGAACTTCGGCAATCCCGAGAACCCGGAGATCAGCTGGGAGTTCCGCGAGGCGGTGCACGGCATCGCCAGGGCCTG
>Ga0075421_100003025_pt1 | contig 20095 bp, 19 predicted proteins | sample SoiMetdeltSBSDD5_FD_75292 | JGI IMG/M metagenome (GOLD analysis project Ga0075421, IMG submission 75292) | Bulk soil microbial communities from a Populus tree surrounding site in Tennessee, USA - Soil MetaG P. deltoides SBSDD5 | ecosystem: Environmental > Terrestrial > Soil > Tree plantation... | reverse complement strand
GCGGAGGATGAGCAGCTGCTCGCCGTCGATGGTGACCTCGGTGCCGCTGTACTTCCCGTAGAGCACCTTGTCGCCGACCTTGACGTCCATCGGAACGCGCTTGCCCTCGTCGAAGCGGCCCGGGCCGACGGCGACGATCTCACCCTGCTGCGGCTTTTCCTTGGCGGTATCGGGGATGTAGAGTCCCCCGCGCATCTGCTCGGTCTCTTCCAATGCCTTGACGACGACGCGATCAGCCAGCGGGCTGACCTTCGTCGCGGCGGCGCTCTTCGTGGCCATAGAGTGCACCCCTCGTAGCGTGGGTTGGTTAGGATGGATAGGACAACGACCTCTAGCACTCACTAGAGACGAGTGCTAACGAGCGCCAAAGTTAAAAACCCCCCACGCTCGCCGCAAGTCCTCGGAGCGCTCCGTGAGCTGTCCGTTAAGCGCGTGTTATGTAAGCACTTATACGGCGAACGCCACGAGCACCGCGCCATCCGTCAACGCCCACGCAGCGAGCGCCCGATACATCCCGCGCTTATGCCCTTCGCCGTTCATTCCACGGTGAAAGAGAAGCCAGGCGGCAAGCACCACGATCCACACAAGCCCAGCGACGGTGAGTGCCCGACGCCCCAGCATCGTCGACCCAGCGAGGAACAAGCCCTGGCCGAACGCGGCGAACGCCGCGATCGCCGCCGCCAGCGACACACCGAGGCTCACTCCGATGCCGAGTCGCCGCGCCAGCGTCACGTCGCCGCGCGACGCATCGTCATCGAACTGGTACAGCTGCGTGAGCGGATAGAGGGCGCCGAAGAGCAACCCGAATCCGCCTAGGATCCACAGCCCTTCGGAGCGCATCGGCATGCCTGACGCGGCCCACCCGGCGTACGGCGTCAACACACCCACGCCCACGATGTTGATCGCCCAGTCTGCGCCCGCGACGGACTTGAGCCGCAGCGGCGGGACGCTGTACGCGACCGACATCGCGAAGCACACCGCGTAGGCGATCCAGAACCCCGTCGGCAGGGCGAAGGCGATGAGCTGACCCGCGGCCATGAGCGCGATGCTCACCCGTGCCAACCGGCGCGGCACGGGCGGCGGCGCATCGAGATACCCGATGTCTCCGTCGTCGTGATCGAACGCGCTGTTGAGCGCGAGCGTCCCGGCATTGAGGCATCCCACCCACGCGACGAGCGCCAGCAGGTAGTCAGCGAGGTGCGCACCGCTCAACATCGCCCGAAGTCCGACCGCGATCACGAAGCCGATCGACGTGTGCGCCACCATGATCGGCCACTCGCGTGGCCGAAGGTGCAGGATGTAGCTGAACCCGTCGCCGGGCAGGAGCGCATAGCCGAACCGCCGCGCGCGATTGAGCGTTCGCCAGCGAGCTGCGTCATCGCGCTGAGCGTCGCTCCGGCTCACGAGGCGTTGCTCACCAGCTCATGGGCGATGCAAAGCCCCTGTAGCGTGAGATACGGCTCGAGCAGATCGAGCTCGCGGCAGAACGGTTTGAACGTCGCGGCGAGACCGCCGGTCGCGACGACGAGCGGCACCTCGCGCGTGGGCCACTCTCCCTTGATCCGCCTCACGAGACCATCGATCGCTTCGGCGCTTCCGAGCACGATGCCCGCGCGAATGCACTCCTCGGTGCGCCGTCCGATGACGCGCGCCGGGGGTGCGATCTCCGTCGCCGGGAGCTTGGACGTGCGCCGAAAGAGCGTCTCGGCCGACGTGCGCACGCCCGGCGCGATGACGCCGCCGAGGAACACGCCGTCGGCCGTGATGCAGTCGTAGGTGGTGGCAGTGCCGAGATCCACGACGATCGTGTCTCGCCGGTACAACCGGCTCGCGGCGAGCGTATTGATGATCCGGTCCGCACCGACGGTGAGCGGCTCCTCCACGTCGAGGTGGATCGGCAGTGGCGAGCTCGCGTCGATCACGATCGGCTTCGCCCCAACCGCCGACTCGCATGCTTCGGCCAGGGCCGCCGTGAGGGCCGGCACTACGGATCCGATGGCGGCACGATCGATGGCGGCGCGATCGACGCCATCAGTCGCGATCAGCGCGCGAATGAGCAACGCGATCTCGTCCGGGGTTCGCGCGACGTCCGTCATGACGCGCCAATGGCCTCGCAGCGTCTCCCCGTCGAACAGTCCGATGGTCGTCTCGGTGTTGCCGACGTCGAACACGAGGATCATGCGACGACTCCGGTGAAGATGAGTGACCCATCGCGGAACGAACGGACACCGCTCGCGGTGTCCACCAGCAACTCGCCAGCGGCGGTGATTCCGCGGACGACGCCGGCGGCGGGCTCGATGCACGGCCGACCAGCGGAATAATCGCGAGTGGCGAACTCCTCCATCTCACTCGCCGTCAGCGCCGACCGCCCCGCCGCGGCCGCGCGAACTGCCGCGATGAGCTCCGCCAGCACTTCGACGCGGCGCGCCCCCGGATCCAGTGCACCCGCCGTCCCCACGCCCGCGGGTGCACGAAGGTTCACACCGACGCCAATCGCGACCCAATCGATGCGTCGCGCGCGCCATCGGGCTTCGACGAGGATGCCCGCGACCTTCCCGTCCGCGACGAACAGGTCGTTAGGCCACTTGATCCGCACAGGCTCGGTGGCATAGCGATCGAGAACGCGAGCCGCCTTGAGCCCAAGCCGAATGGAGAGCACTTCCACCGCTGCGACGTCGTTCGGTCGCTCAATGACGGTCATCCAGACCCCATGACCGCTGTCGGAGGCCCAGTGTCGTCCCGCGCGACCCCGCCCCGCAGTCTGCCGGTCCGCCACTACCACCGTTCCGGATGGCGCTCCGACCGCGGCACGCTCGTGCGCATCGTCCATCGTGGACGCGGTCGAGTCGAACACCACGACACGCGGCACGCCCAGCAGCGCACTCAGCGACGCCGCGTCGTAGCCATCGTATCGGACGATCTCAGCCACGAGTGGCAAGCAGTGCGAGGATCACGACGCCGAGGGCGAGTCGATAGAGCGCAAACACACCGAAGCTGTGTCGGGCCACGTACCGGAGCAGCACCGCGATGGCGAGCCAACTGCTCACGGCGGCGGAGATGATCCCCGCAATGAGCGGCGCGGTGACGCCTTCGGACCGCAGCAGATCCGGCACCTTGAGCAACGCCGCCGCGGCGGTGACGGGCATGCTCATGAGGAAGCTGAACACGGCAGCACTCTGTCGATCGAATCGAAGCGCACGCCCTGCCGTCATCGTCGATCCGGATCGCGAAACGCCAGGAACGAGCGCCAGCACCTGGGCGAGTCCAATCAGGAGCGCGTCGCGCCATCGCATGCGCGCCAACGGCCGATCCTGAGGCGCAAACCGATCGGCGGCCCAGAGCACGACGCCCATGACCATCAACGTCACTGCCAGCAGTCGCGGTGACCGAAAGGTCGTCTCCGCATAATCCTCGAGCAACACGCCACCGATCGCCGCGGGAATCGTCGCGATGACCAGGAAGAGAAACCGCTGCGTGTCCTCCGTGTCAGCGCGCCGGTGACGCAGCACCGCGATCGCGGACCGCGTGAGTCGCACCCATTCAGCGCGGAAGTACCAGAGCACGGCCACGAGCGTGCCGACGTGAAGCGCCACATCGAATGCGAGGCCGGGGTCCGACCATCCAAAGACCCACGGCGTCAGCACGAGGTGCGCGGAACTACTGATGGGGAGAAACTCGGCAAGGCCCTGGACCAAGCCGAGGACCACGGCCTGAAACACTGTCATGAAGAACGCGTTGAGAGTGGGTACGCCGGGACGGAGATCCCTCGCTCCGCTCGGGATGATTGCGGCCGGACGGGCCGCAATCACCACCGGGCGCTGAGCACGAACGCGACCATCGCGACGACCATCGCCGACTTGAGCAACCGTGCCGTGCCGCGCTGGCCACGCAGCACACGGCGCGACGCGACCAGGCACAACGCGACCGCGGGAAGAATCACGATCGCGAAGCCGGGCCGACCGACGGCGAAGGGCGCGAGGGCGAGCACGAACAGGGCGACGGAAGTTACCACCACCAGGCGCGCCGCGCCCGGTCCCGCGCGAACAGGCAGCGTGCGGCGGTGCTGTGAGTCCCCGTGGACATCGTCGATGTCCTTGGCGATCTCGCGGGCAAAATGAAGCGGAATGCCCACGAGAAAGAGTGGAACCCCCGCACTCGCCGACCCGGCACTCCACGCACCGAACAGAAACGGCAACGATGCGACGATCGCAACGATCACGTTTCCTGGCACGCCGTGCGCTTTGACGCCGCGGTTGTACAGCGTCATGACGGCAATGACGCCGACCGCAGCCAACGTCTCTGAGGCGCCGAGGAGTGCGGCGAGAACGAGGGCGGCCGAGGCGCACAGCCCAACGATCACACGCGCGGCGTGTAAGGACAGTCGCCCCGACGGCAACGGGCGCGTCGGATGCGCTACGCGATCGATGTCGAAATCGCGAACGTCGTTGTCGGCGTTCGCGAACGCCGTGAGCAGCACGGCAACGCCCGCCATCACGATGGTCTCGGGCTCGCGCGGGCGACCGGTGGCCCACCACGCGCCGAGCACGACACCGCCCACGGCGAGCAGGATGTTCTCCCAGCGGACGAGCGCAAGAACAGCGAGTGGTCTATCGAACCGCATCCTCGTACAACGCTTCGTACTGCCGGACGACATCATCGCGGGAGAACCGTGCCCGCGCGTCGGCGGCGGCCGCCTCGCTCATCGCCTGCCATCGATCGCGGTCCGAGAGGATCTCGATCGACGCCTGCGCCATCCCGTCCACATCGCCCACCTCGCGCAACGCGCCGGTTTCACCTTCCTTCACCACCTCGACGAGGCCACCCGCACGGCTGCCGACGACCGGCGCGCCCGACGCGAGTGCCTCGAGCGCACTCAGGCCGAACGACTCATTCTGTGACGGCAGGAGGAACAGGTCGGCCCCCGCGAGCAGTGGCGCAACGACGTCGATCTTCCCGAGGAAATGGACATCGCGATCGATGCCAAGGGTTCGCGCTTCCGCCTCGGCCTCCACACGATCGGGACCGTCGCCGACCATCACGAGGACAGAAGGAATGGACTCGCACACGCGCGCGAAGATGCGAACGATGTCCCGCACGCGCTTCACGGGACGGAAGTTCGACACGTGCATCAGGACGCGTCGCTCTCCGTTCAGTTGCTCGCGCAGGAGCGGTGGATACTTGGAGCGGTCGTAGATCTCCGGGTCAATGAAGTTGTAGATGACCTCGACCTGACAGCCCGTGCAGCCGAACGCGTGAAACGTGCGCTCGCGGAGGAACTTCGAGACGGCCGTGATCCGATCGGACTTCTCGATCGAGAACTTCGTGATGGCGTGAAACGACCGGTCCTGCCCCACGATCGTGATGTCCGTGCCGTGCAGCGTCGTGATCACCTTCACGTCCGCGCCGCGCTCGCGCAGCATTTCACGCGCAATCCACGCGCTCGTGGCGTGCGGAATGGCGTAGTGGACGTGCAGAAGATCGAGCTCGTGGGTGGTCACCACCTCGTGCATCCGCACCGCGAGCGCGAGGTCGTATGGCGGGTACTCGAACAGTGGATAGCGGCCGACGTCTACCTCGTGGAAGTAGATGCGCGGGAGGAACGACGGCAGGCGGAATGGCTGCTGGTACGTGACGAAGTGGACTTCATGGCCGCGGGCGGCGAGCGCGATCCCGAGCTCCGTCGCGACTGCCCCGGATCCGCCGTACGTCGGGTAGCACGTTATGCCGATCTTCACATCGCCATCCTCCCCTCCCACCACGCATTCAACGTCGCCTTTGCGTCGCGGTCATTCGGGTTCACATGCGTGGTCGACTCCGTCGGAAGCTGGTGTCGGAACCAGGTGCGCTGTCGCTTCGCGTACTGCCGCGTCTCGATCACGATTCGCTCGCGCGCCGCTTCCGCCGACACGTGGCCCCGGACGAGGTCGCGCACGACGCGATACCCGCTCGCCTTCCACGCTGGTGCCGAGTCCTCCAGCGCTGAGGCGAGCTCGCGAACTTCCTCGGGCCAACCCGACGCGAGCATCGCGTCGACACGCTGCTCGATCCGTGCGCCCAGCGGCGTCCCTGGATCGACGACAAGATAGCGAGCCCGTACCGTCGGCGCTTGCGCTCGGGTCCGATGGAGCTCACTCAGGCGCTGACCGGTGAGGAGAGCGATCTCGACCGCGCGGGCGAGTTGAACCCGGCCGAGGTGCGCGCGCTCGGGGTCGAGCCGCGTGCACCATCGCCGCAGGTCCTCGGTACTCGTCGTCGCGAACAAGCGTTCGAGCGCCTCGCGCCGCTTGGGGTCCAATGGCGGAGCCTCGAAAAGCGGCTCCGCCAAGGCGCGCAGGTAGAACCCGGTCCCGCCGACGACGAGCGGGCTCTTACCAAGGGCGACCGCCTCGGCGATCCATGACCGTGCGTGCGCAGCCCAGCGCGCCGCCGAGTACCGCTCCGTCGGATACGCGACATCGATGCCTCGGTGAGGCACGAGCAATCGATCAGCCGCCGACGGCTTGGCTGTGCCGACGTCGAAGCCGCGATAGATCTGCCGCGAGTCGGCGCTGATGATGAGGACGTTTCGGGATTGCGCGAGCGCCATCGCGATCGCCGATTTGCCGGCGGCGGTGGGCCCGCAGATGACTCGAACGCTACCGCCGTCCGAAGCGGCGCTCGAGCTCATCCCACGTGATCTGCACGATCGTCGAGCGGCCGTGCACGTCGTGCGCGGGCAGCGTTGTGGACGCAAGCCCGACGAACAAGGCCTGCATCTCGGCTGGCGATAACGCATCGCCAGCCTTGATCGCCGCCTTGCACGCCACCGTTGCGGCGAGGCGCTCGTGGCGGGCGGCCGCGCTCGGGAGCCGATCACCCGTCAACGCATCGAGCGTGTCGCGAATGCATCGCAGCGCGTCGAACCGCGGGTGGGGCATAGGCACCGCCGACACGATGATCGAGTTCCCTCCGAACGGTTCCACCTCGAAGCCGAGGCGCTGGAGCATGTCGCGATTCGACTCGAACGCATCCGCTTCCGCCGCGCCGAGGTGGAGCGTCGCCGGAAACAGCAAGCGCTGCGAGGGCGCCGCGCCGCGCTCGAGTACGTTCATGAACTGCTCGAAGAGCACGCGCTCGTGCGCGGAGTGCTGGTCGATGAGCACGACCCCCTCCTCGCGCTCGAACATGAGATACGTGCGCCGAAGCTGTACGAGCGGCGGGACATCGACGAGCGGGCGGCTCTGCGCGTCGTCCTTGGGCGTCAGCGCTTCGACCGGCGATCCATGATCGCGCCCCACCGCGAACAACCCGTGCGCGGGCGCCGGACGTGATCCGAGCACTTCGACGTCCACCGCCGCTCGTGATGCCTGCTCGGTAGGCGTGAACGACCAGCTGCGCGCACCCATGAACGCCGCGCTCGACGGTTCGCCGAGCGCTCGGCGAACCGCATGCTCGACCGCCCGTTCGACTGACCACCGATCGCGGAACCGGACTTCGGCCTTCGCCGGATGTACGTTGACGTCGACGACGTCGGTCGGGAGGATGATCTCGAGGAACACCGACGGCCTAACGCCGGGCGTCACGGTAGACCGATATGCACTCTCGGCGGCACGGACGACACCGGCGTCGCGCACCGGGCGACCATTCACGGCGAGAAACACGCGCCGGCTTGCGGTTCCGACATCGGCCGGGCGCTCGACGAGCCCACTGACGTGGATGGGACCGGTTACATCATCCGTGTCGATGAAGCGTTCCGCGAACGTCGCGCCCCAGATTCCGGCGAGCCGGATCCGCATCGTCGACGCGGGCGGAAGGCTCAGGGCGTTCTTGCCGTCGTGAGAGACCCCGAGCCGAACGTCACGGCGACACAATGCCGTGGCGATCAGCGAGTCGGCCGCCGAGCGCCACTCCGAGCGCGCGCTGCGCAGAAACTTGAGTCTCGCCGGAACGTTGTGGAACAGGCGCGCGACGGACACCGTCGTGCCGGTCCGGCGAGTCGTCGATGCGACGTCGGTGATCGCCCCGCCGGCAACCCTAACGATGGTGCCGTCGCCATCGCCCGTCGCAGACGATATCTCGAGGTGCGACACGGACGCGATCGCCGGCAGCGCCTCGCCGCGGAATCCGAAGCTTCGAACCCCCACGAGGTCGGCCGCACTGCGAATCTTCGACGTCGCATGCCGCTCGAGCGCGAGCAGCAGCTCGCCGCGCGTCATCCCGCAGCCGTCATCACTCACGCGAATGACCGAGCGTCCGCCATCCTCGAGCGCGACCTCGATCGTCGTTGCGCCGGCATCCAGCGCGTTTTCGACCAGCTCCTTCACGGCGGATGCGGGCCGCTCCACTACCTCCCCCGCTGCGATCTGATCAGCGACTGCGCTCGGGAGAACCGCAATGCGACCCTCGCGCTGCAGCTCGACGCTACCGGTACTCATCGCGGGCCGGTTGCCCACGGACGCGCGATGGGTTCCAGTCGGTCGGTCTCGACCCACCCGTCACGATCGTCGCCTGTCCGGACGAGCGACCAGACGCCTTCCTCTCGGACCGTGCGTGCGATCTCGCCGGTGAGAACCGGCGAGCCCGGCTCGCTCCCGAGGGCGGGCAACGACCGGAGCCTTGCGGCGTCCACCACGACAGAGAGCCGGCGGGCATCGCGTGCTTCGCGCACGCGCAGCCCGACGATTCCGCCGGCAACGGCCACGATGCCCAACGTGTACGCCGCATAACGCCAGGGACGTCGTCGTCGCCAGATGCCGACGGCCGCGAAGACCCACGCCGTAATCCAGGCGAGCCCACCGAGCATGGCGACCGCCGACTCCGAGACGGGCGGCACGCTCATCAGGGCGCTACCGCCGAATCCGGGCGTGAGATCGAGCCGTGACCGAACGTCGCCGGCCATCGGATCGAGCCGCAGCGAACGTTGCCATCCGATCGCCGCAGCGGCCGTGTCTCGCGCCGCCCACGCCGCGGTGCCGAAGTTCGCCCACGCGTCGGCGGAGCCAGGGTCGAGGCGCGCGGCCTCCGCGAAGAATCGCTCTGCGCGCGCATAACGCTTCGCGTCGTACTCCCGAACCCCACGATCGAACGATTCGCGAGCCGTCGACTCGCCCTGGCCGAGCGAAAGGGACAGCGCCGCCACGAGCGAGACCGACCGCACCGTCGTGCGCTTCACGATTCGAGGGCGAGCCTCCTGATCGACCTGCTGCAGCACTTCCCACGCGCGTCTCGCGCCGTCCGGCAAGGTCGCGGACTTGCCGGAGTACACGGCGGCATCCAGCTCACCGAGAAGCTCATCGGCACGGCGCGAGACGTCGGCGGTTACTCCGTTTCGGCGCAGGGCTCGCACGAGCGCGCGGCGATCGGCCAGTTCGGCTGCTGCTACGCCAATCCGCTCAGCGAGAGCAGCGGCGTACGTGCGGCGGAGCGAGCCGGCGTCGCTCGCGACTGCTGCGGCCGACCTGGGGGTCCGCGCGATCCGACGCAGTTGTTCTGACGCCGGCGGGACGCGCCGTACGCGTGGTCGACGCACCGCGAACGCGAGCGCAGCCGGGAGCGGCGCGACGAGCATGGCCAACCAGAATTCCCGGCGCGTCGAAAGCGGAGCATCGGCGCTGGCGCGCATCGCACGTCGCACCGGGAATGCTGGTGGCGCTGAGTCCGCCGAAGCATCGGGCGCGAGCAGCGTTCCGGGCGCAACCGACAATCGCTGTGCCGTCGTCGTCGCCAGCTCGTAACGCTCCGTGTAGGGATTGAAGAACGGATATCGAATGAGCGGAACTTCCACCTCGCCGCTCCGCCCGGGTGTTATCACCCAATCAAACTCCTTCGTGCCGCGGATGATCGTCGCGCTGGAGTCGAGCGCGACTCGTTCTTCCGCCGCGACCAGCTGTCCCCACGGGACGGTCACTGCAGGGCGCGGAAAGAAGCTCACGTTGCCATCGCCGCTCACGCGGACCGTCAGGACGAGCGGGTCGCCAACCTTCGCGAGACCGCTGTCGACTTCCGCTCTCACCGTCAACCGTCCCACCGCGCCGTGGTAGTCTGCGGGCCGCCCTGTGCTCGGCGGGTCCACGACGACCAGCGGCACAGTTTCACTTCGGAGCTGGTGACTTTCCTCGCGGCTGAAGAAGCTCGCACTCAGCGGGAGCGAATAGTTGAGTCGCGCCGGCGGTATCTCGTATTGACCGGCGGTAAGCGGGAACAGCGCCCGCTGAAAGACGTGCACCTCGTAGCGGCGGCCGTCGATGACTCGCCGTGATACGAACGACCGCGGCGCCGAGAGGTCGTACGCGAGCATTGACCGCAGTTCCGGCGGAATGAACTCCGGGTTGCGGCGTAGTCGATATCTGACGTCGTCGTTCAGGAATACGGCGACCTGATAGGTCGCCTGCTCTCCGACATACACGGTGTCGGGTGTGACGAGCGCGTGGAAGTTCACTCCATCGCGCGGGTCGAGCTTCGCGCGCGACACCACGGCTGGTACCGGGACGGCCGGCGCGCTGACGACCGTTAGGCGCGTGACGCCCGACCTGCCCGTCATCGGACCGACGGTGGCTTCCACGGCCGGAATCACCACCTGCCCCGCGCGCTGCGCGATGACCAGATACTTCTGCTCCACCACGGCGAGTGACCGCGACATCGTGCCGCCGCTGCCGATGCGCGTCGACTCCTCGACGCGAACCCCGCTGAGGGGCTCGAACCGCGGCGGCCGAATCGTCGGGGCCACCGGGCCGCGAACCTCCGCCCGCACGATCACCGTCGCGGGCTGACGCACGGTCAACGTTTCCGGCGCGGAGACGGTCACCGTGATCTGCAACAGGATTCCAGCGACGGAGAGCATTACCAGTCCTTGCCCCCCGGCGGCGGTTGCGGACGGTTCTGCTGTTGCTTGCGCGCCTGAACGTTTCGCTCCTCACGCTCGGCACTGTTGAGCAGCTGTTCCGCCTGCTGGTTGCCCAACCCGCCAGTCGGGCGATCCGACTGCGGCTGACGCGGCGGACTCGGTTGGTTTTGGCTCCCACCGCCGCCGCCACCCCCACCGCCGCCGCCCCCTCCCCCGCTCTGCTGTTGTTTCTTTCGCAGCGCGAGCTCGTAGTTCCATTTCGCGTCGCCGTCGCTGGAGCGCATGAGCAGCGTTCGCTTGTACGCCTCCAGCGCCGCGTCGAGTGACGGTCCGCCGGAGTCACCCTTGGCGGCGAGTCCGCGCTTGAGGTGCGCTAGCCCGAGGTTGAACATCGCACGGAACCGGACCTCGGGATCGGTGGCCTTCGACGCGCGCTCCAACACTTCAATCGCGGACGTCAGCGAGTCCGCGGCGAGTAACGAAGTGCCGAGGTTATACAGTACCTCCGGACGCCGATCACCCTTTTCGATCGCGCGCCGGTACAAGATCGCGGCGCGCATGTACCGCTTCGCGTTGTACTCCTTGGCTGCATCGCGGACCTCGTCGGCGCGCGCAGCACGCAGCGGCACAAGCACCGCGAGGAGCGCGCCGGCGGCCGTGGCCGCAGCCGCAGCTGACCGCCGCCGGCGGCCACGCCGCTCGGCGAGCGCGGTATCGAGCAGAAGCAGTAGCACGGCGGGAATGAGGAAAAGCTGGAACCGCGGAGTCTGGGTGCGGCCCGCCTCGACCGCACGCTGGACACCACGTAATTGTACAAGCGCGCGTCGAATTTTCGCCGCCTTGTCCCCCTCGGGCGCGTCGATGAAGGAGCCTGAGGCGGCTTGGGCCGCCGCGCGCAGCATCTCCGGATGATACTTCGTGACCACGACGTTGCCCTCCGGATCGCGCTTTTCGGTCACTCCGGTACGGTCGCGGACGGGGATCGTTGCCCCCGCCGGAGTGCCGAAGCCGACCGTCACAATGCTGACACCCGCCTCGCCGGCCCCTTTCGCCGCTGCGACCACATCCTCAACTGGCTCGAATGCCTCGCCGTCACTGAAGATTACGACGGCGCGATCGCTCCCGCCCTTGGCGGCCACGAGGAGATCCGTGCCCTGGCGGATGGTGCGCGCCAGGGAGCTCCCAGCCTGTCCCACGACGGATGGATCGAGGTTGTCGAGGAAGAGGTCGAGCGCCGCATCGTCGACCGTCAACGGCGTGAGGATGTAGCTCCGGCCCGCGAACGCCAGCAGGGCGAAGCGATCGTTAGGCGAGGCCGCGCGTAAGCGACGGATCTCCTGTTTCACCTTCTCGAGGCGATTCGGACGCTCGTCCTGCGCCATCATCGAGAGCGATGCATCGACCGCAAGGACGATATCCACACCCTCCCCTCGGACCACCGTTCGCTCCAGGCCCCATCGGGGCCCGGCGATGGCGACCCCGACGAGCGCCGCCGCCAGCGCGAGCCGGGCAGCGCGCCACCCGGGCGTCCGCGCGGCGTTCGGCGGCACGAGCCGGGCGATCATCGACTCGGAGCCGAGCCGCGCGAGGCGCGCGCGGCGCCGGCGGAACCCCGCGATGACGAGCACCGCGAACGCCACCGGAAGCAGGACGGCGAGCGAGAGCAGCAACGGATGGTCGATGGCCGGTCTCACGCGGCCCGCTCCTTTGGCGCCTCGGCCGCCTGCTTTGCTGCCTCGGCGGCGCGCAGCTCGGCGTCATGTACTGCGCTCACGATCCCGCGCGCCTCAGCGCCCAACTCGCGTGCGCGCTCCGCCGTCGTTGCGCGGCGCGCGAACTTCACGAGATCAGCGTCCGCGAGTATCAGCGCCAGTCGATTGATCGGCACCGACGGGTGCTCTCGCACAGCGATGAGAAGCTCACTCGTGGTGAGCGATGGGTGCGCGTCCGGGATCCGGCGCGCGAGATACGTGCGCAGCACCTCGACCATGAGCGCCACGTATCGACCGCGCTCTCCCGCTTCGACGAGGCCGAGTCGCTCCACGCGATCGAACTCCTCCTGCGCCTCGGCGAACGGGTCCTCGACCGGTGCGCCACGACGTTTCCGCCGACGATGCCACCACCACCAGAACAGCCCGATGATCCCGATCGCGGCCAGCAGGGCGAGCAGCCAGTGCCACCATGGACGGCCGAACTCGAAGAGCGCGCGCTGCGGCTTCGGGATGTGCAGTGAGGTATCCGCCGGCAGAACGCTCCGGACATGCACCATCAGTGCGCTGAGCGGAATGCGCCGCTCGCGTCCCTCCATGTTGACCACCACGTCGCTCATGCGCAGCGCCTGGTCGCCCGTGTCCCACGCCGCGAGTCGCCACGTTGCGGTAACGTCGAGCGCGAGCGAGTCCGGCGCCTGACGCTCCTGCCGGGAATCGAGTGCCTCCACCGCGGCGCCCGAGTCAGGCCCAGCTGGAAACGTGATGGAAGCCCCGAGCGGGGCGCGGATGCGCACCGTCACGCGGAATGGATCGCCGACCGTTACCGTGTCCGGCACGATCGAATAACCCATCTGCACCTGCGCGGCGCCGTTGTCGCCCCGTGGCTGCTGCGCGGCGGCATGGGCCGACGCAGCGAGAATCGCGACGACGATCGCGCGTGCCATCACCGGCGGCGGCTCCGCGTCTCGCGCGACCGGAAGAACCGCATGAGCGGCTCGACGTATCCCCCGTCGGTGCGCATGACGATCTCGTCGATCGCGAGCCGACGAAGCAGGCGCCGCCGCCCGTCGCGCTGCTCGGCGACGGCCCTCGCGTACCCTTCACGCACACGACGGTCGCTGGTATCGACGTCGATCGTCGCGCCGGTCTCGGGATCGACGAGGCGGGCAAGCCCGATGTCCGGAAGCGTCTCTTCACTCGGATCCTCGATCGTGACCGCGACGACGTCGTGCTGCTGGGCCGCGAGCTTGAGCGGACGCTCGAGGTTCGGGGAGAAGAAGTCGGACACGAGGAAAATGATCGCCTTCTGACGCAGCATCCCGCGAAGGTACTCGAGTGCGCCGGCGATGTCCGTGCCGCGCCCGATCGGCTCGTGCACCAGCAGGTCGCGAATGACGCGCAACACGTGGCGACGACCCTTCGCCGGCGGGACGACGTGCTCCACGCGATCGGTGAACAACATGACGCCCACGCGATCGTTGTTGCGCACCGCCGACATCGCCAGCACGGCGCCGAGCTCCGTCGCGAGCTCGCTCTTGAAGCGCCTAACGGTTCCGAACCGTTCGGAGCCCGAGAGATCGACGGCGAGCATCACCGTCAGCTCGCGCTCCTCGATGTACCGCTTGACGAACGGCTTCCGCATGCGCGCCGTCACGTTCCAGTCGATCGAACGCACCTCGTCGCCGGGGAGGTATTCGCGGACCTCGGCGAACTCCATTCCCTGCCCCTTGAAGACGGAGCGGTATTCACCACTGAACAGGGAGTTCACGAGCCCGCGCGTGCGGAGCTCGATGAGCTTGACTTGGCGGAGAATCTCGGGCGGAACGCCGACGACGACGCGTTGCCGGGCTTCGTCGGGCTGCACCTTTGTCCGGGAACCGGGAACGGGGAACCGGGAGCCGGTGACACGCGGTGGGCTCGGCGGCGTGCGCAGAGCATGTCGCGCACGCGCAGGCGTCTCGAACGCTACGGGACCACGGTTGCTCGTGCCGGAGTCGCGGTTCGCGTTCGGTTCACGCTTCCCCCCACCCGCCTTCGGCGGGTACCCGTCCCGTTCCCGATCGGTCATGGGCTTTCGATCGTCGAGAGAATCTTTCCCACCACGTCGTCGCTCGTGACTTCCTCAGCCTCGGCTTCGTAGGTCGTGAGCACGCGGTGGCGAAGCACGTCGGGGGCGATGGCCTTCACGTCATCCGGCGTCACGAACGTCCGGCCTCGAAGGAACGCGTGCGCGCGCGATGCTTGCGCCAGCGCGATCGTCGCGCGCGGGCTCGCTCCGAACTCGATGAGCGGCACGAGGTCCTTGAGCCCCGACTCCGCGGGCGAGCGCGTCGCGTGCACGATCTCGACGATGTAATCCACGATGCGCTCGTCCATGTACAGGTCGGCGATGCGATGCCGCGCCTCCATGATCGTTGCCGGCGACGCGACGTGCTGCACGGGGATCGGATCGCCGCCCGCCATGCGCCGCATGATCTCCTTCTCTTCGTCACGCGACGGATACCCGACGCGCAGCTTCAGCATGAACCGGTCGACCTGCGCTTCCGGGAGCGGGTACGTGCCTTCCTGCTCGATCGGGTTCTGCGTGGCGAGTACCAGGAACGGTTCCTCGAGTACGAACGTCTGCCCGCCAAGGGTGACCTGCTTCTCCTGCATCGCCTCGAGCAGCGCCGCCTGCACCTTCGCGGGAGCACGGTTGATCTCGTCCGCGAGAATGATGTTCGCGAAGATCGGCCCTCGCTTTACCGAGAACTGCCCCGTGGACTGATCAAAGACCTGGGTCCCAAGGACGTCCGCGGGGAGCAGGTCCGGTGTGAACTGGATGCGGTGAAAGGTCGTGTCGATCGTCTCGGCGAGCGTTCTAACGGTGAGTGTCTTCGCGAGGCCTGGCACTCCCTCGAGCAGAACGTGACCACCAGTGAGGAGGCTGATGAGCAATCGCTCGACCATGTACTCCTGCCCGACCACCCGGCGCCCCACCTGACGGAGTACGCCCTGCACCAACGCCATGTCGGCCTGCGAGGAGACCTGTGTTGCCACGTGCACGCTCCGGGAATAGAACGAGCTACGGCGCCGTCACGGCGCCGCTTCAGCTCGGCGTTTCAAGATCGGGACCCGCGCGGCCCTACTGGGCGCGCGTCCTGAGAAGGTACTACACGAAACCGGGAAATCGGCTCCGCCAGTCACTAGCGGTGTTTGCGGCCAGAGTCGTCACGCGGCGAGCGCCGGGCTGGACGCTCTCGTGATGCGGGCCGTTCGTGCCGTGCGTCACGACGCCCTCGCCGGTCACCTTCGGCGCTTCGGTCTCGCCGAGCGCGAAGCGGACGCCCGAGCACGACCTCCAGGTCTCGCCGCTCCTTCGACGTCAACCCCCGCGTCTCACCGCTCGCGAGCAAGCCAAGTGTGACCGGGCCAAACCGGACGCGCACCAGCCGGTGCACCTCGAGGCCCAGCGCTTCGCACACCCGACGAACTTCGCGGTTCCGCCCTTCGACAATCGTGATCTCGAGCTCCGTGAGCCGATTGCCAATCGGCCGCGCGTCGATGGCAAGCGGCTGCACCACGCCATCCTCGAGCTCCACGCCACGCCGAGCCGCGGTGAGCGCCGTCCGGACATCGCCACGAACGGTAGCCACATACGATCGTTCGACTTCGGTGCTGGGGTGGGTGAGTACGTGCGCCGCGTCCCCATCGGTCGTCAGCAGGAGAAGGCCCTCGGTCAGGTAGTCGAGGCGCCCCACATACGTCAGCCCGGGTACATTCGGCACCAGGTCGAACACGGTGCGACGCCCCTCGGGGTCGGTCCGAGTCGTGACGACGCCAGACGGTTTGTTGAGGACGACCCACTCGAACTCGGCGGCAGCCGGTACGAGTTCTTTGCCATCGACCGTGATGCGGTCGACGCTGGGGTCGACGGTCTGCCCGGTACGCGCAACCTCGCCGTTCACTCGCACTCGCCCCGCCGCAACCAGCTCCTCAGCCTTTCGCCGAGACGCGACACCCGCGCGGGCAAGCGCGCGGTGAATCCGCATCGGTTCCGGCGTCACGCGTTCGGCGCGGCGGTTGCCGACTCGGGCGACACCGTTCGGAGTGCGATCGCGAGCTCGTCGGCCCGCGGAAGCTCTTCGAGATGCCTGAGCGCGAACTGCTCGAGGAAGATCGGGGTCGTGCCGTACAGCAAGGGGCGACCAAGACCTTCGGCGCGTCCAACCACGTCGATGAGCCCGCGCTCGAGGAGCGACTTGAGCACGCTGCCCACAGCCACGCCGCGAATCTCCTCGATCTCGGCGCGTCCGATGGGCTGTCGATACGCGATGATCGCGAGCGTCTCGAGCGAAGCGCCAGAAAGCCGGTGCGGCCGCGCCGCGAGCTGCGCGCGCTCGATCGCCTCGGTGTATTCGGCGCGCGTGAGGATCTGCCATCCACCGCCAACTTCCACGAGCTCGACGCCGTGGCCGGCGGTGTCATACTGCAAGCGCAGCTCGTCGAGCGCCGACTGGAGCGCGGCCGGCGAGGCTTCCGGGTCGAGCGCCGCGAGCTCGTCCACCGGGATGGGACGCGCGCTCGCGAACAATGCTGCCTCAAGCAGCCTGGCTAGCGGATTCACGACTGATCAGGACCGAAGCGAAAGGGCCGAGCTGTGCCAGGCGCAGCTCGCCGCGGCGAGCCAGCTCCAACAGCGCCAAGAGTGCCGACAACACCTGCCACGGCGGGGCACTCGGGGGACACACGTCGCGCCAACGCGCCGTCGCGCGAAGCTCGAGGACCGCGCGCACGGTCGCGATTGCGCCATCGACGTCGAGCGGCCGCGCGACCACGTCGTGAATTGCCGGTTCGCGAGCGACGCGGAGGACGCGATCTACGGCCGAGAGCAGCTCGGACAGTGAGAGCGCCAACGGCGCCGCGGGCGGCGCCACCTGTTGCGGAATGTACGCGCGCGCGAAGCGTCCTCGCCGTTCCTCGCCAAGCCGCTCGAGCAGGTCGACGACCTCTCGCATCTGTTGGTACTCGAGGAGCCGGCGCACCAGTTCCGCTCTCGGATCTTCCCAGGCGTCGTCGAGCTCGTTCCGCGGCAGCAGCATCTGCGCCTTGATGCGCAGCAGGCGCGCGGCCATCTCGAGATAATCGGCGGCCTGATCGAGCTGCATCGCGTGGATGCGCGCGAGGAATTGCTCGGCGATGCGCGCGATCGGGATGTCGTAGATATCGACCTGCTCATCGCGAATCAGCGAGAGCAGGAGATCGAGGGGCCCCGAGAACTGCGATAGCTCGATGACGAACGGCGCGGCCGGATCGGTCGGCGGCTCGAGACGCCGAGCGTCGATGACTGGTGCGTCGAAATCCAAGGTGGCGGGCAGCGCCGGCTCGATCAGAATATCGATGTCCATGGGCTCGGCACGACGAAAGGCATGACGGTACGCAGCGCGCTCTCGAACACCACGGTCACGGGGCGCATCCACGTCATGAGCGCGCCGCGCCCGAACCAGAGGAGCCCGAGAATGATGAACATCCCGTAGAAGCCGAGTCGCTGATACGGCACAGCGAGCACGCGTGGAAGGAAATGCTTGACGACGTGCGACCCATCCAGCGGCGGAATGGGAAGCAGGTTGAACGCGACGAGCACGAGGTTGAAGCTGATCCCCGTGATGAGCATGGACTGCAACAGGGCCACCGGGGTGGACGCGGCGGGGATCAATCGCGCAACGAGACCCACGAGGACGATGAGTGCGGTGCAGACAACCGCTAGGACCGCGTTCGTTGCGACGCCGGCGAGCGACACGATAATGTCGCCGCGGCGATACGAGCGGTAATTCCGTGGGTCGACGGGAACGGGCTTCGCGCCACCGAAGATCAGAGGCTGGCCGAACAGGCCGCCGCCGAAATAGGTGAGGAGCGGGAGCGCCACCGTCATTACGGGGTCGATATGCCGTGCCGGGTTCCAGGTGAGGCGCCCAAGCTGCTGCGCCGTTGGATCACCTTGCTTGAGCGCTGCATACCCGTGCGCGAACTCATGTGCGACCATCGACATCAGCAACACGGGCGCGACCAACAGGAAGAGCTCGATTCGTTCCAGCACGATCCGTCGCGATGGTGGGCGCTCGGCGGTCCATAACGCTGAGGCGGCCGCGTCTCCGCGACTGCGGCGAAAAGCTAGCGGAGCAGCGAGCGCGAGTCAAAGCAAACGAAGCCGTAGATGTCACTCGCGCGCCAAATCAGCCCAATCCCTCCCAACGTTTCAACCACGCCGCGTGTAGATGATTCGGCCAGCGGCAATTCGCTGTGGTCTCACTCACCACTCCAGGGGGATGGATGAAAGGCATTCGACTTTTCGCGCTCATTGGCGCGCTGGTCGTGCTTGGAGCGTCTTCGGCTTTCGCGCAAGGCGGCGGCCAACCCGGTCAGGGGCGCGGGCGCCAGATGGAGATGTTGATGCAGGGCATCACGCTCACCGATGCCCAGAAGGCGTCGGTCGACTCCATCGTGCAGGCGTATCGCGCGCAGATGCCAGCAACGACGCCGGGCCAGCCACCCGATTCGGCGACGCGCGCGAAGCGGATGGAAGTCATGCAGAAGCAGATCACCGATGTCCGCGCCGTCCTGACGAAGGAGCAGCAGGTGACCTTCGACAAGAACGTCGAGACGATGCGCCAGAACATGGGGCGGCCGCGCCCGTAGGGATCGCTCGAGCCCTCGACTGGGGTCAGAACAAAGGGTCAGAACAATTGTTCTGACCCTTTGTTCTGACCCCGACCCATCCAACGCGTCGCAAAACGTCCAAGCGACTGCGGCGCCTTGACATCCGGCATCGCCCCCGGTAAGGTTCGGGGCTCTGGTTCCAAGTTTGTCCAGCTTTTTGGAGATCCGACGTGCCGAACATCGCGTCCGCGAAGAAAAATATGCGGAAGACCCGCGCCGCCACGGTGCGCAATCGCGCCCAGCGTTCGGCGCTGCGAAGCGCCCTTAAGAAAGCCAAGGCGCCCACCGCGACGGCCGACGACCGTCTCGCCGCGGTCAGTCTGCTCGATCGCGCCGCCCGCAAGGGGTTGATTCACGCGAACGCCGCGGCGCGCCACAAGAGCCGTCTCGCAACCGCCGCCAAGGCGTAACGCGGACCTCTCGATTCAAAGCAACGAGGGCCCGGACAGCTGTCCGGGCCCTCGTCGTATACGACCGTCGCGCTGCGGACATCCTACATCGCCGCCAGCTCGCCTCCGCACCGCTCGCAGTACCACTCGGTGGGATAGTTCATGGTCCCGCACTCCTGGCACTTGAGCGTCTTGATCTGCTCGGTGGGCACGTCCTTCAGGAAGGCAGGGATGCTTCCGGGCGTAAGCCCGCCGTTCGCCTCGGGCGCGTCCTTCGCGATGAGCGGAGCTGAGGTCAGCACGGGCGTGGGCGCGGCGTCCCGGCGGGCTGACGCGGCGGCGACCGCCTCGACCCGGCCGGCCGGCATCTCGTCCAGCATCGCACCACGCACCGGCGCTGGGGCCGGCGCGGGCGCTGGCGCTGCTGGCGGCCGGTCGACACGCGGTTCCGCGGCGAGGTCCGCAACCGTTACCGG